>Ga0209499_1000066_pt1 | contig 71379 bp, 63 predicted proteins | sample C_130208_EF_Meta_FD_187306 | JGI IMG/M metagenome (GOLD analysis project Ga0209499, IMG submission 187306) | Freshwater microbial communities from Lake Croche, Canada to study carbon cycling - C_130208_EF_MetaG (SPAdes) (version 2) | ecosystem: Environmental > Aquatic > Freshwater > Lake...
ACCAGCTGGAACATCAAGCGCTCTTAGTTCACGTTCAAATTCCTCTGGGTCATCTACCAACGGCAAGAGATCAGTTAAAGGAATTAACTGGCAATTATCTAGAATACCAGCGACAAAACTTGAATAGCTGTCCCTGCGCTGTTCGCCGTCAGTAATGATATCAACACCTGCTCGCAATTGTGCTTCGACAACTAATCTAACGGCATCATCAGCAGTAGCCTGGAACTCCTCTTCTGATAGCCGTCCTTCCATATGATCATGCATTGCGCTAAGCATCCAACGTGGGCGTGGCCAGCTTCCAATTCCACTGACGCTAAATGGTAGAATTTCTGGCGCCTTTGATGGCAGGGGTAGTTGGTCAGGTATAACTACATTAACATTAGCTTTTATTGAGACCAATAAAGGAGCGACTGATTTTTTTTCCCGTTCAATCAGATTTCCTTTGCAAACCAGATAGCTTCTTTGGCGGCCATTTTCCGTCATTGAGATCAGTTCGTTTTTGGTCATACGACACCACGCTGGCAGATCCTCTTTGACTGAAGTGTCAGTTGAGAGAATCTCTAGTAGATCGCCGCGATCAAGAGGATCTATGTGTTTGCGTATCAGTAGTAATAAACCGTTGCCGCAATCTAAGTCACCACCATCAAAACTCACATCTGCGTTGTATGAATGCTTATTTATTGTAGACATAAATATCATTAATTCTTTGCATTAAATTTACGACGACCAAGTTTATATCTTTTACTAGACAGCTCTAATTCTTTATCGCACGTATTTTGAAAACGGATCCTTCTAACTGAGGTGTATCCAGTTGAAAATACAATTAATATTGTTTCCGTTAATCGTAAAGGGGGACATTAAATAACTGCTCTAATAGCTTACGCTTGGGCAGTTTTCACTCATAAATTCTACAAGTTTAGCGCCACCAACAATGGCTGCGCCAGGTATGAGATTGGATTCATCAAGTTTGCGCTTTTTAAAACAAGGTGCACAGACAAAGATTTTGCCACCAGCGTTTACGAAACTCTCAACTAGTTCCTTCAGTGGAGCAAATCCCTCTTCATGAATAGAGTCTGCGTATCCTTTTTGTGAGATATGAACTCCCTCAATATTGAGAAACACTAGGGTATCCTTGTCTGATGCAACGGCAGCATTTGCAACTACAAATGCTACTGTTGCTTTGTCAGTGTTATCTTTACCGCAGGTGAGGCTTATACAAAATTTACCGGCCATGTTTATCTCCTTAAATTTATAGATTAGGTTTGTTAATATATCTAAATGGTATGTATTTAATATAGTGTTAGCTTCGCGCTCTGATCCAATACGTGCAAACTTTTGGTGCTTCATGTAGAAGCTCATGACCAGTCATCCTACAGTAAGCAGGAATGTCTGCAGCTGCGCCAGGATCGCGAGCAGTCAATTTAAGAATTTTTCCCGGCATTGCACGTAATTTAGAACGAAGTTTTATTGCAAGTTCACCGCAACCAAGATCTCCAGCATCCCATTCGCTGTCATGGATAATACAGGTGCTGTTCAATTTGAATCCTCTAATGGTTGTTTGGATTGACTGAATGTCAACAATAAACAACATCAGTTAAATAGCTTGCTGATTTAGAATCTGATGCTACTTACTGACAGACGAACACGCGTCTGCTTATTTTTAGAGGGAGGGTGGATGCATTAATGATAGATAGGCTAGGCTTTTTATCCTAGTGAATAAAAATGATTTTCTAGCAAATATATGATTGATTAACACAAAAATATAACCTATCAAACTATTAAAAAAACAACTAATATATCATTGCTTAAGTAGTAGGTCAAAAAAAATGCGCATTTTATTATTTTCTATAAATTCATATTCATAATATGACCTATTTTTATTTGAATTTTCTGTCGATTGTTTTAAAAGTATTTTTAAAATTTATCGAAATCGCTTATCAAGCTAGATTAATAAAATTAATATTTAAAAGGAAGATAAACGCAATGAGTAACTTACCTTTGGAGGGGATACGTGTTGTTGAAATAGGGCAGATTGTCGCAGGACCCACTGCAGGTTTGCTTTTAGGGGACATGGGAGCTGATGTGATTAAAGTTGAACCCCCCGACGCTGGGCAGGAAAGTCGCATGGGTAACAGGCGCAACGGGCCATTTTTCTATTTTAATCGTAACAAGCGTGGCATAGTAATCAATCTTGCTACGCATGAGGGGCGTGAGATTGCGATTCGACTGATTAATAATGCTGATGTGCTCATTGAGAATATGGCGCCAGGTTCTATGGAAAGGTTGGGTCTAGGTTACTCTACATTGCGTGAAGTTAATCCACGGCTAATTTATTGTAGCCTCAAGGGTTACCTTAAAGGTCCGTATTCTTCAAGACCTTTGATGGACGAGCCGGGCCAGATGGCCTCAGGTTTGGCTTTTATGACAGGTCCTGCTGGTCAACCTATGCGTGCAGGTGCATCCGTTGTTGACATAGGCGCAGCAACTTATGCGGTACTCGGTGTTATGGCTGCACTGATGCAGCGAGTAAAAACTGGAAGAGGTCAACTCATTACAGGTGGTCTATTTGAGACTGCACTGTTCTATGTTGGCCAGCATATGGCAACTGCGCAGTTCACAGGTGAGCCATCTAAGCCTATACGTGCACAACGACACGGCGGGAAGCGCAATGGTACTGCGATTTATGATCTATTTACGTGTAAAGACGACAAGCAAGTTTTTATCGGAATTGTTAGTGATGGACAGTGGCGCAGGATATGTCCAATATTCGGAATGGAAGACCTCGCTGCAGATTCGAACTACGACCATAATCTTGGTCGCGCTGAGAACCATGATATCTTGAAAAAACGTATCAGCGAAGTATGTGAGCGTTACACGCGCAGTGAAATTGTTGAAATGTTAGATTCCGCAAATGTCTGCGTAGCGCCACTTCACTCACCGTCTAGTGTGCTTGAGGAAGATGAGCATGTTCGTTCAGAAGGGCGAACCTTGCAAGTTCAAATTGGTGATTTGACTGGTCGATTACCCCCAATGCCATATGAAAGTGATGCTTACAGTTTTTCTGTTCGATATTCAGCACCCAAAGAACCTGGTCGTGATACTGTAGAAATTCTACGCGAACTAGGTTACTCAGATGTAGATGCCCAAGCCTTTGCAGCTAAAGGTGTTATTCGTGGTCCTGGCTTGAGTTAGAAAAAATTGCATAGTAATTCTTATCGTCCTTTAAAGATTGGTTGGCGTTTTTCACGGAATGCCAGCCGTCCTTCTTGCACGTCTTCAGTTTTGTGAATCTTATTGAGAAGATTTTCTTCGTAATCGGCTTGTGTTTCTAAGGAAACCCCCATTGCGTGGTAAACTGCTTGCTTTGTTAGTTCAATGGTAATCGATGGGCCACGTGCCAATCGATTAGCTATTTCCATAGTATTTGCCATAAGTTCTTCGTGGAGTACAATTTTATCAGCAAGTCCTATTCGTAGTGCTTCTTCTGCTTTCACTTCATCACTGAGCCAGTGCATTAGTAGAGCTCTAGAAGTTCCGACAAGGTGGGGTAGAAGCCAGGTTGACGCTTGATCCGGTAGGATCGCTCTTCGAATAAATGCAGAAACAAAACGCGCCTGGTCTGAAGCAATTCTTATATCGCATGCCAGCGCCAATGAAAAGCCCCCGCCAGCGGCGACGCCGTTAATGGCTCCAATTACGGGCTTACGCATGGTGCGAAAGCGACCGATCCAACCAAATCTAGATTCTTCTATGTCTTGTCGGCCTGGTGGAGGTGCGTCAGAATGAGACTTGCCGATCATGTCTGCACCAGCGCAGAATCCACGACCTGCGCCAGTGATGACTAACACTTTGGCATCGTCATCATCGTTTACGTCTTCTAGAATTCGTTTTAGGCCTTCACGCAGACCGGGGGAGAGTGCATTTAGTTTATCAGGTCGATTTAGGGTGAACACAACAACCCCGTCAACCTTCTCTATTATGGCATCTTCGTATCCCTCATATGGAGTTAGACCATCAAATTTTCTGGGCATTGGAGTCTCTTATTTTGAATTAAGTTTGCATTCAATCAGTAAAGGTGTATTTAACCAAAAAATAATATTGTATTACATTAGATGTCTTTGCAGCATTACTTTTAGTAGCGTTTTGAGTTTAAGAAAGACCAAATTGATTGACTGCTGATCTAGACCAGTATGAGTGAAAGGGCTCTGGTAGTGAATTTGTATTTATTTGCTGATTTAATAATATACCGCTATCTAATGTTGAAATTTGATTAAATAAAGACGTTGCAACTCCAGATTTTTTTCGTGTCATAATTAAGAATGGATTTATTTCTTTGGGATGCACTAATCCGGCTGCACCAATCAGTTCAGCAAGTGCTTCTAGAGTTTTTTCTTGGTAATTTTTAACTCGAGTTGCTTTATCATTGACTACTAATCCGCGTTGACGAAAAGAGTCTTGAGTTGCAATGCCGGTTGGACAGAAATCAGTATGACAGGTCCGAGACTGTATGCAACCAAGTGCAAACATAAATCCACGAGCAGAATTGCACCAGTCCGCACCTAAGGCAATCGCACGAACAATGTCAAATGCGGATATTATTTTTCCAGATGCACCAATCTTGACGCGATCTCTGATTCCAATCCCAACAAGGGTATTATGCACTAAACGTAAGCCATCTCTTAATGGCATGCCTACATTATCAGTAAACTCTACAGGTGCCGCTCCAGTTCCACCCTCGCTACCATCAACCACAATAAAATCCGGATAGATTGCTGTTTCTATCATTGCTTTGGCAATTCCAAATAAATCCCAGGGTTGACCAATACATAATTTAAAGCCGATCGGTTTGCCATCACTTAATTTTCTTAATAGGGCAATAAATTCCATTAGTTCCAACGGAGTAGTGAACGCTTGATGAGCAGCTGGTGAGACGCAATCGACATTTACTGGCACGCCTCTTGTGAATGCGATCTCTGAAGAAACCTTTGCTGCTGGTAGCACTCCGCCATGTCCTGGTTTTGCACCTTGTGAAATTTTGATTTCAATCATTTGAACCTGAGAATTTTTGCTTTTGAGAGAAAATTGCTCAGGACAAAATTTGCCCTCAGCAGTCCGACATCCAAAGTATCCGGAGCCTATTTCCCAAATGATATCTCCGCCAAACTCTAGGTGATATGGTGATAAGGATCCTTCACCAGTATCATGTGCAAAGTTACCAAGTTTTGCACCTTTATTTAATGCTCGAATTGCATTCGCCGAAAGAGCGCCAAAACTCATTGCAGATATGTTAAAAATAGAGGCTGAATATGGTTTGCTACATTCAGGACCGCCAATGCTAATCCTGAATGTGTTGTGGTCTGCATGTTTTGGAGTGATAGATTGGCAAAGCCATTCAGTATCCTGATCATAAACGTTTTTGTTTGATCCAAATCCCCGTTTATCATTTTGAAGCTTTGCTCGTGAATATACGAGCGATCGTTGATTTCTTGAAAACGGGACATTGTCTTCATCGTTTTCTAAAAAATACTGCCTGATTTCTGGTCGGATATATTCTAGTAAAAATCTACAATGACCAATTAATGGATAGTTGCGTAGAATTGAATGGCTATTTTGGATGAGATCTACACAGCCGACTATAAAGAAAGCAATAAATAGCGCAGAAAGAATCTCACTTTGTTGCCAAAGAATAACGGATAGTGGCAGGGTTAAAATCCATATAAGAAATCGTAAATTTTTCATTTTAGGCTTTATTTTTTAACAAACTTAAAAGCGTCTTTGGAGTGAGATGTTAGTTTTTAATTAAATTAAATTAAAATTTTAATCTGTATAAATTATATATATTTATATATTCATGCATTCATATACCAATGTATTATGCACTATAAATTATTAGCTGGCAGATGAAATAATAATGTAATGAAAAATAAATATTTTTTTATAGTATATGATACGATACTTATATACTTAATGTCTCGGTTGAATCCGCTGATTTCATCTCGAAGATTAACTATTTAAAGGGTCTTCGATGATTAAAAAATTATCAATTGAGAGTTATCAAGTTGCAGTCTCAGTGAGCTTTTGGCAAGCTTTACGGTTTTGGTTAAAAATGGGCTTTATTAGCTTTGGTGGCCCTGCAGGTCAGATAGCGATTATGCATGAGGAGTTAGTGGTAAGAAGGCGTTGGATTTCAGAAAAGCGGTTTCTTCATGCGCTCAATTATTGCATGGTATTGCCTGGACCAGAGGCGCAGCAATTAGCAACCTACATTGGTTGGTTGATGCACAAAACCAAAGGCGGCATTGTTGCTGGTGTTTTGTTCGTATTGCCATCATTGTTTATACTGGTGGCACTTTCTTGGATCTACATTGCATTTGGTGAGAATCACTGGGTTAGTGGGTTGTTCTATGGCGTTAAACCTGCTGTAACTGCTATTGTTATTCAAGCCGCCCACCGCATTGGTTCAAAAGTGTTAAAAAATAGTCTAATGTGGGGTATAGCTACAGCGAGCTTTGTAGCCATTTTTGCGCTGCATGTTCCATTTCCTTTTATAGTACTCGGTGCAGCAGTAATTGGCTTTATAGGTGGTCGTATTTCAACAGATAATTTTGCAGTCAATGTAGGGCATGGAGGATCTGTTAAGTCCTATGGGAGAGCGCTGATCGATGATCATACCCCAACCCCAGAGCACGCCCTATTTACATGGCGCCAATTGATTCAAGTAATATTGGTAGGTGCGGTGTTTTGGATTGTGCCTATGGGATTATTAGTTTTCCAATTTGGCTTGGAGCACACGCTTACGCAAATGAGTTTGTTCTTTACCAAGGCATCGTTATTGACATTTGGTGGTGCTTATGCAGTGTTACCCTACGTTTATCAAGGTGCAGTTAGCCAGTTTGAATGGACTACAGCCGCGCAGATGATCGATGGGTTAGCGCTTGGTGAAACAACACCTGGTCCTTTAATTATGGTGGTGGCTTTTGTCGGATTTATTGGTGGTTATGTCAAAGCCATATTTGGCCCTGAGCATTTATTTTTAGCAGGAGCAGTTGCAGCAACTCTGGTGACTTGGTTTACTTTCCTGCCTTCATTCATTTTTATTTTGGCAGGTGGTCCATTTGTAGAGAGTACGCATAATAATCTTAAATTTACCGCTCCATTATCTGCAATTACTGCATCTGTTGTCGGTGTCATTTTGAACCTCGCATTATTTTTTGGATATCATGTACTATGGCCTTTGGGTTTCAGTGTTCGATTTGATTGGATATCTGCAGCAATAGTATTAATAGCTTCAATAGCGCTGTTTAAGTTTAAATGCAATGTGATCCATGTGATTGGCGTTAGTGGTCTTGTTGGCATAATTGTTCGATGGCTAACTATCTAAACTAGGTATTAATGATATTCCGAATAACTTTATTCAGATTAAATGTTAATTAATTTTTTACTAAATTTGATTGTTCCAGAATGTTAAAATTCATTGCATTTTTTTTGATCACACTCAATGCAAGCGCTGGTGATGTATTAGTCGCCGTTGCGGCTAACTTCACTGTGCCTATGCAACGGATTACGCAAGAATACGAACGAGACAGTGGTCATCAGGTATCACTATCATTTGGTTCGACTGGCAGTTTTTATACGCAAATCAAGAACGGCGCTCCTTATGAAATACTATTATCTGCTGACGATGAAACGCCGTTAAAACTAGAAAGAGATGGTCTTGCTGTTATCGGTACTAGATTTACTTATGCCACTGGGAGGCTTGTGCTATGGAGTAAGCAGCTTGGATTAGTTGACACGAATGGGGAGATACTTCGAAGCAATAAATTTCAAAAAATAGCCATCGCTAACCCTAAATTAGCACCTTATGGCGCGGCAGCTATTGAAGTCATGACAAAGATGGGGGTGATAAAAGACTTAACATCAAAGTTAGTCCAAGGAGAGAGTATTGGACAAACTTACCAATTTGTAGCGACAGAAAATGCGCGAATTGGTTTCGTTGCATTATCTCAGATTTCTTTTAATGGGCAGATCACCCAAGGATCTGCTTGGGTAGTGCCCAAGAATTATTATAATGCAATACAGCAAGATGCGATTTTAATCACCAAGGGTAGAAATAACCCTGCAGCAATTTCATTGCTTAATTATATGAAGAGCGAAAAGGTAAAAACTATCATCAAATCATATGGCTATGATTTTTGATTATTCCTATCGCATTTCAGTTAGGCCAGAATTGCCATATAACTGAGCCGCTAAGTTAGCATCAAATGATTGCGTATTACTATCTACAACTAAGCGTCCATTCGCAAGTCCAACAATGCGATCAGCATACTTTTGGGCAAATTGTAATTGATGCAAACTACAGATTACAGCCACACCATCTTTTTTACAGATGTTATATAGAATATCAAGTATTTCAGAACCAATTTTTGGATCCAAACTTGCAACTGGCTCATCAGCAATAATTACATCAGGTTGTTGTGCTAATGCTCTGGCAATAGCAACCCTTTGCTGCTCTCCACCAGATAACGTATCCGCTCTTTGCATTGCTTTGTTAATAAGCCCAACTCGATTTAAGCAATCAAGTGCCAACAATCGATCCTGGCGTGTGAACTGCTTTAACCAGCCACGCCATGCTGGCGTATGTCCAAGACGTCCAGCTAATACGTTATCTAGGGCGCTAATTCGGTTTACTAAATTAAATTGTTGGAATATGACAGCCATACTACGGCGCTGGGATCGGTGAAGTTGAGTGATATTATTTCCCAAAAGTGACACATGACCGTGATCAGGTTTTTGTAGCCCTACCATGCAGCGGAATAGCGTTGTTTTTCCTGCGCCACTTGGCCCAAGGACCGCAACAAACTCACCAGCATGAACGCTAAAAGTAATATCTTTAATTGCTGTTTTTTGATGATAAGACTTACTAACACTAACAACTTCGATTCTTAACTTTGATTGTTGATTAGTTTGACTAACAATCTGTTCATTATTAACACTCATACTAACTTCTTTCGTAGCCAGCCACTTAATTGATCTAATACTGTTACGACAACCAGGATTACCATAATGATGGTAAATAGACGTGAAAAATCCAGTAAATCCATACTGTTTTTTAGCTCTTGACCAATTCCACCGGCGCCAACTACGCCTAATACTGTAGATGCTCTAACATTAAATTCCCACCAAAACAAAGTTGTAGAAAGCATTACAGGGGCTATATCTGGAACTAAGGCGAAGATAATTGCTGTTAGGCGACCTGCACCTGTTGTTTCTACAGCCTCTAGCGGTCTCAGAGAAGTGTTCTCAATATGATCTGCAAACTGTTTTGCTGCGCTTCCCCAGGTATGCAGCGCAATACCAATTACACCTGAAAATGGTCCAAGCCCAACTGCTGCGACGAAAAGCAATGCAAAGACAAAGGAATCGATTCCACGCAAAACATTTAGAAACCAACGTGATGGGTAATAAAGGGCGGGAAAAGGGGTAATGTTTCGGCTGGCCATGACTGCCATTGGAATCGCCATAATTGTAGCTAAAGTTGTGCCAATAGCAGCCATTGCCACCGTCTCTGCAGTACGCTCAAGAAATAGTGGTAATTCATTCAGGTTTGGTGGCCATGCCATCGCTAACCAGTGTGCAAGTTTGGGTAAGCCAATCGCCAGTTTAGAGAGGTTAACTTGCGCTGATTCCCAGCTCGTGATGTAAAAAATTAATATTAAAGCGATTGTAAGCCAGGATAAGATGCGCCGAGCACTCCATCTATTTTGCTGCTGTTCGATGGCTTCTAGGGCAACTTTAGATGCATTGCTTTGGCTCATAGTTAACTGATAAATATTACTAAGTGATTAATAAGAAATATTACTTAGATTTGATTTTGCCAACGGCAATACCCGCTTTTTCGATAGGCGAGTAGTAATCATGTGAAGAGGCTATAAATCCAGTGTAATGCGCTGGCAATAATGTCTTTGCCTGCTCTTGTGTGATTGAAGTTAATATCTTTTGCACACGTTGAGCCATATCTGTAGGAGCATTCGCTGGTATTACGATTGCATCATTGGGTAGTGGGGCCGAAGTCCAGACAATCTTATTACTATCAGCTTTAACCTTACCAGTTTCAATCATTGCATTACGGTTACGATCAAAGTCTGTTGCCATATCAACTTGTCCAGATGCTACTGCAACTTCATTAGCAGCGTGCGTGGCGCCTTCGTTATATTTCCAGAATGTTTTAGGATCAATTTTCCAAACTTCTTTAGCATAATATGTGGGAATCAACCACCCAGAAGTTGAACCAACGTCGGCAAAAGAAATAGACATTCTTTTTGTATCGTTTGGGAATTTATCTACTTTTAGGTCTGGTCTAGCAATGACAATTGCAAGATAGGTGGGTTTTTCATCATATTTAACTGTTGCAACTGCTCTACATCCCGTCGCGTTATTGGCAAGAATATAGCCCCATGGTCCCATCCATGCCAGGTCTAGTTGATCTGAGCCCATAGCTACAGCCATGCCAGCCCAGTCTGTTGTGGCTACCAGATCAAAATCTGATCCCAGTTGTTTAGCTAAGTGTGTGAAGAATGGCATATATGCCTTCTTGGTATCCTCTGGTGTTGCGAGGAGTGGACCCACTCCAAATCTTAATTTCTTTTTCTGTGCTCGAGCTATTAACGGTGCACCTATAGCTGCAGCAGTTACTAATCCTGTTGACCTTACGATAAATTGACGTCTAGTTGTCTTCATATTGTTCCTAATGAAAATTAGAATTTAAATTTGGTTTTCTTAAAAATATTATTATTTACTGAAATATTAGATATTCAGTAAAAATCTGATGTCATCTAAATGATGAAATACCATGACGAAATGTCAATAATATTTAACTTTTGATAAAAAATAAAAAACGCAAGGAAGCGTTTGATCAAGGCGGACGAACACGCGTCTGCATATTTTAAGATGAGGGGGGATGCAGAAGAGATAGGTTAGGTAGGTTTTGTATCCTGAAGGATAAATCTATGTCCCCAGCATTTAAATTTTTGTTATCCACAAAAAGTGAACCTATCAAAATAATGAATGAAGCAGCAATATATCAATTGAAAGATAGGATGTCAAAAAAGATTTAATACAGCAGTGTTTAAATTTTTAATGTGAAAGTCTATGCTCATTGAGTAAATCTAAAATATGTTGCCGTAAAATCATGTATCAATATTAAAAATATGATTACTTGTAAAAAACCTCATTACAGTTCACATCGCAAATCTTATTTGCGCCGAGGTAATATTTGGCCAAATACGACAGAGGATCGCATTATGGGGTATTTGAATAAATCAGGGTCTTGGGACGGCAGATGTGACATCCAATAATCTACACGGGCCTGAGGGTCAAGGCGAAAATTTTCATCATTGGCTAATTGCTCCTCATAGCCTTGGCGAATTTTCGCTAGCTTTTTGAACAAAGTGTCGCCATAAATTTTACTAATCAAGGGATTGCCTTCATGCATCCACCGAATCAACTCTAACTCACGGTGATCCGCCACATAGTCACTAGTCTCATAAGCTGTATTAAATAGGCCCCAGGAGGACAGAGAGTCTGGTGCGGATGGCTCTAATAAATGTGCCACTAACATCGCCTTAGGTTGCTGAATGGGAATAAAAATAGAACCTCTCATCACCTTAACCGCTTCAACAGACCACTGACCCATCATACGAGTTCTTTGCTTGCCTTGAAAACTGTCAGTGTCGTAGATCACATCTCTTGGGGCAACACGCATCACCTCCATAGATTGTTCAGTATGGTCTTTTGCGATAGTGCTAAATCGGATACCGTGCAACTGTAAAAGGGGTTTGATCATACCCACCCATTCGGTTGGAATCACATATCCAGCAGTTGGTAATTTGACTCTAGAATCTGGGATGGGTAACAAGTTACCGTAAAAAGGCACAGACCAAAGCTGGTGTTTAGAGGTATCATAGACGATGCCGCGCCCACCTACCACAGGGGCATCATCAAAAACCTCGTATGCGTAGCCCTTCAGCTCAATGAGTGGTACGGGTTTTGTAGGTTCAATGTCTACTGCATTGACCCACATTAAAGCTAGCTCTTGGTTAGCCATCAATTGATTTTCTGCATCAGCTTGGGCGGCCGACTGCATCAATACATTTCGCATAGATGCAATCACATTGAAAAAAGTCATCAAAGTTTGTTTGCTAGTAACAACGCGTTGCGCATAAGGAGCCCAAGCATGGTCCTCAATTAGAAACCCCATGCGATTACGCAGGTTGGCATAGACATGTGAAAAGCGTGGTGCATCCGCCTCAACAATGACGCCTAAACTAGGGTCATTGACATCTTTGAGCTGCGGGTAGAAACCTAAAGGACTATGACCCAGGCCCCGCAAACGTGCCAATGTAGTGTCTAGCACGGTCTGCGCGTCTCTTGTGACTAAAGGGCCAGCACCAAAGTGCGATGAGATAGACACAGATACATCGTGCCTAAATCGTAGACCATCGGTGACATGTAAATCTAAAGTCGCTAAGGGATCCCATTTTTGTACAAGTGCCAACATAGCGCGCATTTCATCCGACTGCGACAGCATCCAGTCGCGATTCAAGTTGATACGCAACGCATTAGTACGTTTACCCGTCTCAAAAGGGCCGTTCTGATTGGGTCGACTGAATTGACTGCGGGCTTCATGTCCGTCGACATTGAACACGGGAATAAACACAACAACCAAATGATTCAAGGGGTTTTGCGTGCCTGTATCGGCCAATAGTTCACGCATCAAAATCAAACCTGCATCCTTGCCATCAATTTCACCTGAATGTGTGCCGCCAATAACCAGCAACACCGGCAATCGCCGTCGCTTGGCAGTTGCCGCACCCAGAGCGCCAGTTTTACTGAGCACCAAGACTTTGATATCACGACCCTGGGCGCTGATTCCCATATTGCTGCATTTAGCCGCAAGAGGGTAGGCTTTCTCTAAGTCTTTACAAAATCGAACTACCTCTGAATAAGGCCCAGACTGAGCATAAGCTGTTTTCTCGGCAACTAAAAGGCCGTGCATATCTTGCTTGGCAAATCCTTGCCAACAATAACCCAGCATACAAAACAACACAACAATGCGAAAGCTGATCATCAAAACCTACTTATTTAACTGTTTGTCCTCACACTAAGCGTTTTTTTAAGGACATTACATTAAAATGCAATATTGATCAATCGTAGGTAGTATTTTCAAAAATTATAGTAGATGTGAACTTTAAAAAGTCTTTTTACCAACTAAAAAAGAAACTAAAGTGCCTTAGTCTTAATTGATGTCAGCAACCATGTTTCATTACTACAAAAATAATTTATTCTAAATTGTGATTCTGAATTAACGACAGAACACAATTTCCTTAAAATTAAAAGAAAAATACAATATTTTTTTCATTGTAATAAGAAATAAGATTTAAATTTTTTATACAACGATTCGCACGTAGCTTGATTTGTATCAATATCGAATGTCTAACAGATGGTTAAAGTTAACCTTCACCTTCACCTTCACCTTCATGTTCACCAAAATTACTTCAATACCCTAAATAGTGATAAATAAAATTGGAGATAGTTTTGTGTTAACTGAAGAGAGTTGTAAGTATTGAGTATTGGCTAGCAATACAACCCTAGTTATGCTTGCAATAAATGCAAACAGTACTTTAATGGCATGTCATTCAAGAATAGAGAATTCTAAGATATTAACATCACAAGATACATTAGTAGAGTGGAATTGTCTCAGCTCTTATCTATATCCGCTGAGATGGAACAAGAAAAACCTGCAATCAAGAAATTTAATGCACATCATTTGTATATGCAATTCCTAAAATTATCTCTATTCAATAAATCTAAAAAAAGAATGCATTTTGGATAAAAGATTAATAATTGCTGGACTAATATATTATAAATTTGAAAATAATAATCGCAGAAAAAAATTATATGACTAACTCAATTTGGAAATCATTATTTTAAACAGATTGAAGACTGTTTGGATCAGGCGCTAATCAGTCAATAATGAATATTGATTAATGATCATAATAATTTATTGAGAATACTTACTAAATCCTTAGGTTTTAATTTTTTGTCAGTCTATAAATCCAAAATATTTAAATTCTTAAACTTATAAAAGTCTTTATAGCATGCTAAAAATGGAATTGGTATTAAAAATTAGATTCCTTTTAAGTATTCGTGCATTAGTTATTACAATAAATTTAATACGCCTAGCTCTATTAGTTTTGATAATTCAGAGAGTATTTAATTAAATTAGATATGGCCTGGATACAGATTTGAAATGACATCAAAAAAAATAGTCTAAAAAATTAATTTTTTATCTATGGTCGTGAGATTTAATCATTTATTTTATTAAAATTGAAATTTCATGATTTGGATCAATAATGCAATTGATTCTTGGTTTAACATGAGTCAACCCAAATAATTATGCAAATTTTATTTTTTGTTTGTCCAGTTCTTGTTAGTTTAATTCATGGCTACATAAATTTATTTTGTATTAATTACATTGATTTTATAAAAACTTGTTATAAGAATTTTTTCATGAAATATCAAATGAATCGTTTTGCTATGCTTGTATGCCTTATATTGTTTTCAAAGCTTGGATTGTCATTTGAAATTGAAAAAATCATAAAGATAGATAATGTTAGTTTTGTATCTGGTGGTGTCGGTGACGAATCGATTGCTCGCATGCATTTACTATTCAAGGACTTTAATTTTCGTCTTCTATTCGCCGCATTAGATGGTCATTATTTATCTGATGTAACAGTAAGAATTGTTGATGCTGATGGTAACGTATTGATTGATACTATTTCTCAAGGGCCTTGGATGCTTGTGAATTTAACTCCAGGTATGTATTTAATTACTGCAACATATGAAGGTAAATCAGTTATACAAAAAACTAATATACGTAAAAGTGGACCTCGAGAATTGGTATTTCGTTGGAAAGAGAGCCCTTTTTCAGAAGATTGAATGAGTTCTGATCTAACTCAAAATCTAAATTTATATCATCAGGGCCTTTTGATGCATTTTTTAAAGATATATACTAAATTTAATTTTAAAAAGTATATATCGATTAGCCTTTTTTTCTGCTAAATAGGCAACGGTTTTATCATTTCATAATCAATTGAAATCAATGATTTTTCTTCGTCTAGTGATTACTCAAGTATATTTGCTTAATACTAAGAATCGATTTATTTGGCTGTCCCTCATAATTTACTGATTATTAAGTCATTAAGATATTTTCATATCAAGCGCTATAAATAGCTGTTGATATTCATAAAACAATTAAATGTTCTAAAAATATCGATGTGTCAATAATCTTTTGACTCTAAACTCCCAAACATATTGTAAACTTTGTACTTTTAAGCAATATCTCTGTTATTTCATGGATACACAATTCAAAATTGAAAAACACAACATGCTAAATCAAAATTTTATTTCATTATTAATTATTGTATGTCTGTCATTTAATGCTCAAAGTGCAGAACAAATTTATCCAAGTAGACCTATTCGTTTGATTTTAGGGTTTGCACCGGGTGGTAGTACAGATCTTGTGGCTCGAGTGATGGCTCAAAAAATGGCTTTATCATTTAATCAGCAAGTTGTTGTTGATAATAGGCCTGGGGCTAATGGGATGATAGGCGCTGATATTGTCGCTAAGGCAAGCCCTGATGGATATACTCTTCTACTTTCTAGCATTGGACCTATGGCAATTAACGCTAGTCTTTATAAAATGCCTTATGATATTGATAAAGATTTTTCTCCTGTGACTTATACTGGCAACGTGACTAATTTATTAGTCATTCACCCAGGTATTGCTGCAAATAGTGTAAAAGATTTAATTTCATTACTAAAATTGCAACCTGGTAAATTTGCATTTGGTTCTAGTGGGACTGGCGGTGCACCGCATATGGCAATTGAGTTATTTAAAATACTTGCAAATGTCAATCTCACCCATATTCCCTATAAAGGTGGCGGACCAGCAATGACTGATTTAGTTGGTGGTCAAATTGCCGGTAGTTTTTCAAGTATGCCTTCTTCTATTGGATTTGTGCGTAATGGTAAGTTAAAAGCATTAGCGGTTACTGCGCCTAAGCGTTCGTTAGCAGCCCCTGATATTCCAACAATGTCTGAAGCAGGTCTACCTGGATTTGTAGTCCTAGACTGGCAAGGTTTATTTACCACTGCAAAAACCCCTGCCTTAATTGTAAAAAAATTAAATGCTGAGAGTATTCGAATACTGAGTCTACAGGAGGTAATCGATAAGTTGTCTGCTGCGGGAGTCGAGATTCAAACAAGTACTTCTGAAGAATGGGGGAGGTTTGTTCATTCTGAAATCGAAAAGTGGTCCAAAGTTATTAAAACTGCAAATATTAAAATGGAATAAATTTTAGTTTGATCACATCCATTATTTATTAATGGATGTGATTATTAATTTACTCAAACTCTTGAACAAACCAATTGGCCAAGCTACATAACTGTCCATCTTTGCCGTCTAGGCCAAGCAACTGAATACCAAGAGGCAATTGGTTTATAGATAAAATTGGAAGAGAAAAGGCAGGAAATCCAAGCCATGAACCTAAAACTATAAAACTTCGACTGCCACTATACTTTAAGCCAATTGGAGCTGGGCCAGATGCTGATAAAGTTATATAAGAATCCGCGCCAGTATCAATTAATAAATCGCGACATTTTTTTCTAATATTCTGACGTTTTTTTAATAATTCAAGATATTGATTGGGCGTTATTTGATCTGCTCTTTTCATCAGGCTATGAATACGTTCTCCAATAACAGTTCCGAACTTTTCTATGTAAGCTTTAAATGGCCACTGCATTTCATAGGCAACAATGTCCAGAGCAGTATCAATATCATTTTCTACAGTATCTTCAAAATCAGATACTCTTTGGTCTTCTGATTTGCTGATGATTTCTACCCCTTTATCAGCTAATGCACTGATTAGTTTTTCAAATTCGTTAATTGTATTAGAGTCTATTTCACTCCAACCGCGGGTATACAATCTTATTAATTTTTTAGGTTTAATTTTTATGGGCAATTCATGACCTGCACCATCTAAAAAGCCATAGCCAGGGCTGCCAATACCTAGAGAAATTTGTGAGGCAACACGCCAAGTGTCTTCAAGGGATGCACCGATTAATCCTAGATGATCATTTGTTGCTGATAATGGGTGAATCCCCGCCATGTTCAATGCACCTAATGTTGGTTTAAATCCAACAACACCACAATATGATGCAGGTCGTAGCGTAGAGCCCTGTGTTTGTGTGCCTAGCCCAACAGAAATAAAACCAGCGCCAACGGCTGCAGCTGACCCGCTTGAAGATCCTCCTGGAGTGCGTGTCGAGTCAAATGGGTTTGTAGTGAAGCCGGAATAGCCAACTGCAAATTCAGTCGTCACTGTTTTACCAAAAATAATTGCTCCAGCTTGACGTAGTGAATACACGGCAGCACAATCAAAATTTGATTCCCAACCAGAAAATGCAGGGCTACCCATTTGAGTTGGTAAATCTTTGGTATTCATAATATCTTTAACACCGATTGGAAGACCGTCAACAATTGAAATTTGTTGGCCATTTTTATATCGTTTTGTTGATTCGTCAGCAGCTTTTCTAGCCGCCTCAAGATCAAAACTAACGAAAGCTTTTAATGATTTCTCATGCGTTAAGAAATTATCAATATATCTTTCTAGTAGGTCACGTGGTGTTTGTGTGCCTTGTTTAAATTTATTTATTGAATCTGAGAAAGATATTGCTAATGGATTTTTCCATGTGTTCATTATGAATCTCCAATATGTAATTTGGAAAAAATAGGCATTTCAGTTTTTAATATTATTAAAAATACTTTAGCAAATTTAATAATTTTTGTGATATTGACATTCATCAAGTATGTTTACATATACTATCACTTTTATATCATTAATTTTTTTTAATGAAAATTATAAATTAGCACATGTTTTAAAGTATAAATTTAAAATTCAATAAAAACATGATGGCATGTCAGTTAAATGTAATCGATGTAGTTTTAAATAATTTTTTGAATTCTTATGAATGTTGACTTTATATTTGGTATATATTTGATAAATTACATCTAACCAATGATCATTTAATTCTTCTGTATAAAGAGTTTCTCATGCAATCTAATTTGAAGGAGCCATCTATAATGGCTAAATTTTTGGGATTTGCTGGTTTAATTCCTTTTGTTACACTTACCGCACTACTTTTTTTATTGCCGAACCCCTATAAGCAAAATGTTATTTTTATAATGCTGGGATATGGAGCCAGTATAGTCAGTTTTTTAGGGGCTATTCATTGGGGTTTAAATATGCGAGAGGCGTGTCCAAGTAAATGGCGCTTAGTGTGGGGTGTAATCCCAAGTCTATTAGGATGGGTTAGTTTGGTAATTGGTTTGATAATAAGTCCGGATATTGGCGTGTTGATTCTTGTCGGAACGCTTTGGTTATGTCTAATTATGGATTATAAAATATATCCTATATTTGAGATTTCATATTGGTTACGATTACGCGTTCTGCTAACATTTATTTCAAGTATCACTCTAATGGCATCTGCAATATTTTATTTTTTATGGAAATCATAAATTTTGACTCAAATCCTGAGTCGGTATTGATTAATCATACACCAGGTATTTTGACTTTAATCAATGCCAACACAACAATTGGTTATTGTCGCTATAACGAATCTGGCGAAATTGAGTATATTTTTATAGGTATTAGATATAGGCGTAAAGGTTATGCAAAGAAATTGCTATTTATTTTAGAGGATCATTTACATTGTGAGCTCAGCTTTCAGGCGCCTATTAGCCCTCTAGGGATGCAATTAAAAAATTACTATGATAGTCGATTGAAATAATGCTCACCATTTAACAGTAATTTAAAATACCAATTTTATTTTCGATCAATCTAAAATTTGATCTAATTATATTTTATTAAAATAATCTTATGAATATAGCCATTATAGGTGCTGGAATAGCAGGTTTGAGCTGTGCAAGATATTTAAAAAATATTGGGGTAGATCTTCATGTTTATGAGAAGAGTCGCAACTGTAGTGGGCGTATGAGTACGCGACATCACATGCAATGGTCTGTGGATCATGGCGCACAATATTTTACCGCTAGGGATCCTATTTTTTTAAAAGAAGTAGAGGAATGGATGAGCAATGATGTGGCAGCACCATGGGTGCCACGGTTGAAAGTTTTTGATGGTAAACAATGGCTGAATAGTCATTCAACAGATACTCGATTTGTTGGGACTCCGAATATGACTGCACCTGGCGAGTATTTAGCTAAGAACTTAAATATTAATTTTAATCAAACTATAAATAATGTAGAACATAAAAATGGTAATTGGATTATTTACAGCCAGGAAACAGGCAAAATCAAAAAATACTTTGATTTTTTGATTGTAGCTATACCTGCAGCACAGGCACAGATTCTCATTAATAATGTTAATGGTGAAAATGTTAAAAGTGTGATTAGTAAATTTTCAAAGTCTGCTGAAATGAAAGGCTGTTGGACATTAATGTTAAAACCGATATCTTCATTAGATATTGAAATGGATGCAGCTTTTATTAATAACGAAATTATTAGTTGGGTTTGCAGAAATAATTCTAAACCAATGCGTCAGAATATAGAGACTTGGATTGTTCATGCCAATCCCAAATGGAGTCAAGAATTTATTAATGTGGATAAAAATTTGGCTGCAAATTTAATATTGCAAAACGCGAATAAAATTGGTTTTAATTTTTCAGGTGCCGAATACTCTGTTCATCGCTGGAGATATGCAAGTGGTTATTTGCTATCTACACCAAAATTTCATATTTCATTGAAACAAAAAATTGCCTTTTGCGGTGACTGGCTACATGGAGGTAGGGTTGAAGGTGCATGGTTAAGTGGTCGAGCATTAGCGCAAGAAATTGCAAATCATTTTTAATCTGCTTCAACTGAACCTGATAGCTTGGTAAAATCAACCGTAATTTTCTTCGCTTCTTTACAACCTTTATTCTTCAATGTGATTTGCAATTAAATTAATTAATCTATTCATAGATTATTAAGAGATTGCCGTAAAGTTTATGAATATGTAAGCTTTCATTTGCGTAAGCTGTCATCCACTATGGGTGATTATGCTGAGCAGTGGATTTTAAAAATGAAATTGTAGCTTGTAACAAATATTTAATATACACAGTTTAATATTGAAAAATGATCATATTAAACAGTGCCCTCTTTAAAATAAATTCTTTTATAAGTTTGAAGTTCAGCTTATCTTTATCTCAATTAGCTTTTTGTGGTGCTGTGCTTGGACTTTCTACACCTTATGCACAAGCTAATCCATCTGTTACAAAAAATTTAAATATCGAGTATCCATCTAAACCCGTTCGTATGATCGTTCCTCTGGCACCTGGTGGTGGAAGTGATATCGTTGGTCGTTTAGTTGCTGGTGCGCTTACCGATTACTGGGGGCAAACTGTTGTTGTTGACAACCGACCTGGTGCTGGCAGTACGGTCGGGACATCCCTTGCCGCTAGGTCTGTGGCTGATGGTTATACGATATTAGTTTCCAGCTCGTCGATCGCTATATCACCAGCGTTGTATAAGAACCTAAGTTTCAACATTAAACGGGATTTCGCGGGAATTTCAGCGATCGCCAGCCAACCTAGCATTTTAGCGGTGCATGCCTCAGTTGCTGCGAACTCTATTAAGGAGTTACTGTTCATGGCAAAAGCTAATCCCGGCAAGCTGGTTTACGCGTCCGCTGGTATTGGCAGTGCGACACATCTTGGCACAGAGTTACTAAAATATATAGCAGGTATCGATCTGCTGCATATTCCATATAAAAGTGCTGGTCTTGCCACAACTGCCTTATTATCCAACGAAGCGCAGGTATTGTTGACTAATATGGCCAGCGTGTTGCCTCATGCTAAATCGGGAAAGATTAAAGCGCTAGGAATAAGTAGCCTAAAGCGTTCGCCTCTTGCCCCAGAGATTGCTGCTATCGCTGAATCTGGTGTGCCAGGCTTCGAATATACGACTTGGTATGGCATGTTAGCACCTGCAGCCACTCCAAAGAGTATCGTCACTAAAATACAAAATGATGCTGCAAAGTTAGTTAAATCCACAACGCTAAACGACAAGTTTACTGCTCAAGGACTTGAGGTGATTGCTTCAACATCTACTGATTTTGAACGATTTCTTGGACTTGAGGTTGATAAATGGGATAAGGTTATTCGAAGCGCTGGTATAAGGGCTGAGTAATTTAAAAGTTTATACCTAAATTATCTAGGCTAGATGCTTTAAAATCAAAAGTTTGCCCATCGAAAAAATGTCTGCGTGAAAATGTAGGTACTAAATCCTGATTTTATCGATGTTTGCATGCAAAATAACGAGTCATATCCTTTTATGCAACGGGCGCTGTCTGAATATTGTTGCAATACTCACTTTAGTTTAGTGTGCTATTTATTTAGTGAATCTGGAAGTAGAATTTGCTCAACTTACCCACGAAACTCTAAGATAAAATGGGCTAAAAAGTTGTGTGTCTGTGGATATGGTTTTCGTGAAAGAATAATCAATAATTAATAGAAGATAATTTCAACATCTTTGAATAGATCACAATTCTTAAATTTTTAATTTTCGTGCGATGTATGGTGGCATGTATACATCGATGATGGCTCGCAAGAATCTTAAATCTCATGGTAGACTCATAAACTAAAATTAGACAACAATTAGACTCTAAAAAATATCGGTATTATTAGATAGCGTGATACGAAGTCGTGATAATGTAGGATATTTGTAGGATATTTATTATGTCTATGATTCTCTTTTTAAAGATCAATCATTTTTTTTCTTTTCTACTCCTCACTTTCTTTTGCTCACATGCAATTGCCAATCCACTGAAGGTCGTGGAGTATGATAAAGAATTGCTTGGACTGCTGCCAAATATTCAGAGTATGAAAATAGGATTTGTTGACCTATCCTCTTGGAGTGCAGGACCTAAAATCACAATTACAAATCTTGGTGGAGATTTGCTTGAATCATTTTCAATTCCTTCAGATCGATATTCCTCCCAATGGACTAACTGGGGGCCAGGAATAACATTTGATGTGCATAATCAGGTTATATGGCTTCTATCTCCCAAAGTGGGCCTAACCGAATTTAATTTAAAAGGCGATATATTAAAAAAGATAAATTTTGCTAATGTATCTCACCAAATTCAGATCACTCCAGATGGAACCTTTGTAATGCCTTACTCTTGGGATAAGCAAGAGGATTCCCAAGTTTCTGAGTTGGATATGAATGGCCAAATTCTATTCCAGTGGAAGGCAAAAGACTTCATTGAAAAACTTTCTTTAAGAAATTCAATAGCACCCACTCAGCCACTGAGTTATACGGCCACTACAAGCGCGGTTAAAACAAGTGCTGGTCATTATTACCTTAGCCTGGCCCAGAAAGACTTGATTATTAAAATAAATAAAGCAGGTGAAATTGTTTGGAGAAAAGACGTTTTTATACGGCCACATACTTTGGTGATCAAGGACGACAATCTGATAGGCTACACTGCTCGTTCTCCAAATCGACTCGTATTAATGAATAATGAATGTAAATGTTTTAAAGAGGTGGTGATACATGAGGCAATTGGAGGTAAGGCGCCTACAAGAAGCTTATCGCTACAGTACCTAGGAAAGGGGATATGGTTTACTTCAGCAGTTACTGGGCTGTATATTTTAAATGATGAAGGTAAAATATATTGGAAATTAGAGCATGAAGGCTTGCGCGGCCGACCTGTTGGATTTCACTCGGCAATTTTGTTTAATAATTGATATCGTTTTGCAAATCCTGCATCGATCCATCGAAAATCTAAATACCTTTTAAATCGTTATTTTTTTGTGTTTAATGCAATCTAAGAACTAAATTAATTGCAGAGGGAATTGCTTCGCTCTTTATCTATCAGCCCAATCACCAAGCAATTGGGTAATTGGGCAACTGGGCTTCATGCCCTATATAACTAGGAACTGTCAATTACTTTAAGCGCATGACTTTATGCTGCGGGCCGTATAGTTTAGTTTTGGGTATGATCAGCACTACCAATCAACAAATTAACTAGTCTGCGCAATAAACCGCTCGAATCCTCGCGATTATTTAATCTGGCCGTGATCCGTTCATAACAGACAACAGCCAACAGCCAATTTAGCCTATTTCAGCATGGCGATAGCGATTTCGGCGTAACCCTCAAAGTATTGGGTGAGGAGGGCGCTCATAGTTAATCTCAGTGCAGCGATCGAGAAAAAGTCCCGCCCTGACCACGGGTCTCTGCAGTGCTGACGATAATAAAATTCATCTCCTCTATGGTGATCTCGCAGTTTTGCATCAACTCATCCACCAATTCGTTAAACTCCTGCTCTGTGGCCTGGGCCTTTTTAGCGGTATTGACCATGTTATTAAACATCAGTGACAAGTCATCTAAGGTCTCCAAGCTCTCAGCGATCTCAGGTAATAAGGTAATCATGTCTTCACCGTGCATATATCCAGAGATAAAGTAATGGATCTCATCGACTTTGACTTGGGCCATTTCTTTTAGGTCTGTAAACGTCTCAATATTGTCATAGGCCATCAATACAAATGGAGATTCTAGGTTTATATGGGTGGATAGCTGGTTCCACAATCCCATAGCCAATACGCTGATGATCTCATTGATGTCTTCAACACGATCAACCGGCGGCAACTGACCATTCCATAACGATTTCACTTCATCTATGGGGTTGACTTGATCTACGGGGCTAGCAACAGCCCCCATAAACAAAGCTCTCACTTCGTGCAATTCATAATCGCACTTGTATTTTTCAAGTATATCCAATACCTGGTCATGCAAGGTGTCTAGGTCTTTTTGTTTTTTGCGTAAGCTTGTCATGTTAAATACACTCGAGATTGATTGGTCGTGAATTTAGGGTTAAAAATTTTGGACATTGTAAGATCTTTTTAGTGTACTGTCTCTGCTTCGCTTTACTGTCTTATCCACAACACCCGCAAACTGCTTGGCTTTCATCATTGGTGTTAAATGGCTACAGTGCTTAATCTGCATAATACGCGCTGTGCGCCCACCTTCAATAAACGTCTTTGCATTAGCTGACCTGACCTAATTTTTAGTGCCCCCCCGAGCGAGGACTTATTGATAATCTATCTTTAAAGTAGTTAAAAATGCCCAAAGGTCTTCAAATCAATTCCTGAAAAAATTGTGATGCTGTTGCGCTAAATTGATGTACTGAATGCCAATGCTAAAACCCTCCGTATTCTTGTAAGGATGCTTGTGTTGGACAACCAAACTATTACCGCTGGCTACAAAGTGCTCTCGGTTACAGACCGCCTGTGCCTCACAATAAAGTGCCAAATTTCATCCATCATCGACTAACCATGTGTCAGTGATAAGATGTGCGCATTCTTTTTGCCCGTGGCTCAAAACTAATATCAGTTCAATATCAACATACGGGTGGATAAATAATGCAATAAAATCATGTGCTTATGACATTTTTTATTGAAGATGTTGTCGGTTGTGATGGCTGTAGTTATTCTAAGGTGGGTGTTATAGCCAAATTTTTTAACAGGGAGAGCGTCATGAGCAGTGAAGAAATTGGTATCAGCATTGATGGTCATGTAGCAACGGTGGAACTGCGTCGGCCACCGAATAATTTTCTCGATATTGAGTTGATCGGGCATCTTGCTACTGCATTGGAAGATCTCGACAAAAATAAAGAGGTGCGAAGCATAGTGTTGGCATCTGCAGGAAAACACTTTTGCGCTGGTGCCAATCTAATCAAGCGCATCAACGATGAAGCCGCCGGCAAGAAAACGACGCAGCCGCGGCACCTGTATCAAGAGGCGCAACGTTTGGTGCAAACCAAAAAACCCATCGTCGCCGCACTGCATGGCAGTGCAATTGGTGCCGGCCTTGGTCTTGCGCTGGTGGCAGATTTTCGTGTGACGTGCAAAGAGGCACGACTTGCAGCCAATTTCTGCTCGATGGGTTATCACCCAGGCTTTGGCATGACGTTTACGTTGCCGCGCATAGTCGGTCATCAAACGGCGAAATGGCTGTTTTTAACTGGCAAGCGCGTGCCAGGCGAGGAGGCGGTAAAAATGGGCCTAGCGGATCGGCTAGTCGATCAGGACAAAGTACGCGAGATCGCAACAGAAATGGCCAGGGAGCTTGCGAAGTCCGGCCCGTTGGCCGTACAGGCAGCCCGCGAGACGTTGCACAATGATTTGTTTGACGGTTTTCGTGCCGCAACGGAGCGCGAAGCATTCATGCAATTGATGCTGCGCGAAACCAACGACTACAAGGAGGGTGTCAAATCGGGCTTTGACCGGCGCGAGCCGATTTTTACAGCAACTTAGCGACAGCTCGCACCGGCACATGGCGAGTGATGAATTGTCGGTGTTGTTTAAAGATTCCGTCGGCAACGCCTGCCGGCGGGTCATCTGGATCACTTGCAGCAGCTTGTGGAGAATTGAGCTGATCTAATTCAGTTTTGAGCGCAATTAATATGCAAGCGAGCACACAACATAGCACGCACCGCCAAGTTTGGACCTTAGCGTGGCCAATCATTCTTGCCAACGTCACCATACCATTATTGGGTGCGGTGGATACTGCCGTGGTCGGCCATTTGCCAGATCCGTATTACATCGGTGCGGTGGCCATCGGTGCAATGTTGTTCAACTACATCTACCATTTATTCAATTGTCTACGCATGGGCACTACCGGCCCGACGGCACAGGCAAGGGGTGCAGGCGAACACGCTGAAGTGCGAGCAATGATTGCTCGTGCATTGTTCTTAGCGGGCATCATCGGCTGCTTGATTATCGTGCTGCAATTGCCAATTGTGACATTTGCTTTCTGAGTGATCAATGCCAGCCCCGAAGTTGAACGCTACGCGCGCGAGTATTTTTTGATACGCGTGTGGTCAATGCCTGCGGTACTCAGCACCTACGCCATATTTGGTTGGTTGTATGGCCTGCGAGACGTAAAGACGCCGCTTGTGATACAAGTTTTTGTCAATTGCCTAAACATCTTACTCGCCGTGCTGTTTGTATTTATGTTCAACTGGGGCGTGCCCGGTGTGGCTTTAGCGTCGCTGATCGCTGAGGTGGCGGGGTTGTTTCTGGGGTTGTATAGCGTGTGGCGCAAACTGCGTAGATTGCCGCGCGAAAACAGCAGTGGCAAATTGTCTGGATTGTTGGATCCGGTTCAATTGAAACGAATGCTAGCGATCAACAGCGATATTGTGCTTCGCACACTATGTGTAGTGTCAGTGTTAGGTTTTTTTATGGCTAAGAGTGCTGAGCTGGGCGATGTACAACTGGCGGCGAATCAGGTGTTACATCACTTTCTGATTTTCACCTCATTTGCTTTAGATGGTGTGGCGCACGCGTCAGAAACGATACTGGGTGAATCTGTTGGGCGGCGCGACCGCGTAAGTTTTTTGCATGACAGACGCATTATTTTCTTATGGTCTGGTATTTTAGGCGTGATCAACATCGTGATTTACGCGGGGGCCGGGAACTCAATTATCGCGCTGATGACCAGTATTCCCGAGGTCAGATTTGCTGCTGCAAGCTATTTGTGGTGGCCTACGTTGATGCCACTGGTCTTGGTGTGGGCTTACACGTATGACGGCATTTACCTTGCTGCAACTCGCACACATATTATGCGCAACACTATGATTTTATCGTTCATGATATTTTTGATATTGTTATATACAATATTTCCTATATACGGCAATGTTGGGCTGTGGATCGCAATAATGGGATTTTTTATAGGCAGAAGCCTATTGCTGCACATATTTTTTCAGCGTGTGTTACGTAACATCTAATGGAGCTATTGATGTTTATGGTTCAAGCCATTTTAGTTACATAATGTAACTCTTGGAGGTGACTCTGTGCTTTAACTGTTTAGTCGAATCGTTTTTACGATGCTAAAACCAGATGCGCGAAATGTTTTAGCAGTATGGATATTTGGCGGGGCGCTTTGCATAGACCAGCTTAAGGCTTCCCGATTATGCTTTAAGTCTCAGATAAAAGATTAACGTTTAAATGCCCTGTAAAAGTTTTCATGAGATCCAAGCAGAAGTAAATGTCGAGTTTTAGGATTAAATTCATAAGCAAGAAGTAAAAGTTTAACTTGACTTTTGAATTTATAGACATATACACCGGCGAGATCTCCGCGCTTTGCCTCTTCGACGAATGGGTTGTCAACAAGGACTTCCACTGCCTTATCAACGTCTTGCTTTTGCTTAGGATGAATTTTCTTATATGCTCTTGCAAAAGTAGACGACTGTGTGACCTGAATTGGCTTAGCTATCAGCTCTTGCTATGAGGGATAAAGGGAGTTAGTAACGACTTGCCTTCGGCCTTTGCAATCATTAAGTCGCGTACAAAGTCGATTGGCAGGTCAGGGTTGTCTAAGGCAGCCTTACCGATCATCGCCCAAAATTCGATTTGAGCTGTATGAGGCTCAGGGCTACCCATCCCAATCACGTTTGGAGCGATGACTTTGTCTTTATTAGAGACGCCTATGGCGGCAAGATCAGGCTACTCACAATGATTGATGAATATACCAGGGTATGTTTAATCATCCACTGCGCCAGGAGTATTGGGGCAATCCAAGTCATAGAGCAATTAGCGAATGCGATGGTGGTCTATGGCATACCGGAGTACATTCGATCGGACAATGGCCCCGAATTCTCTTACATGATCAACCAACCATGTTCCAGAGAAAAGATATGCGCACTCTCTTTATCCGTGGCACTAAACTAATATCAGTTCAGGGTCTAGTAGTTCAGAAATCACGGTATCGTTTGAGCAAAATAGAGTGTAAAGGGTAGCCGGATGGAACGAGTATAAAAAACGGGGGTGCCGGGTGGGTGGTGATCTACGAGGTGCGCTTGCTACGGTAGTTAGGCATGTAAATTGGCTAGATCAACAAAGGTTCAAAAGACTTATTGATAGAGATTATTAACCGCAAAGTATTGACTTTAAAAACCTACACAGTGCCTACACAGAAATTAAACATTAAAAAAACCACCTCAAAGAGTGGTCTAAGTCATTGATTCTATTGGCTCCCCGACCTGGACTTGAACCAGGGACCTGCGGATTAACAGTCCGTCGCTCTACCGACTGAGCTATCGGGGAATAAAGAGGAGAATAACAATCTATTTTAGTGATTTTTGATGCTTAATGCAAGTGTGAACGCTGTTATCTGATTAATTAGTCAAACAAAATGCTGCTTAAAAAACCATGCATGATTTATTGTTCACGCATGGTGACGTTGTGCGTTCGTGTTGATTTGCAAGTTCGATTTAGTCTTGAGTCATCACTTCAGCGATGGCTTTGGCCACATAATCTATATTCTTTGAGTTGAGTGCCGCAATGCAAATTCGGCCGCTGTCGATGGCGTAAATAGAATACTTTTCGCGCAAAGACAGCACTTGATCTTTATTTAGACCTGAATATGAAAACATACCACGTTGACTGGTAATAAAGCTTAAGTCTAGGTCAGATCGTATTTCACGTATTTTGGTCACTAGGATTTGGCGCATTAATTTAATCCGATTGCGCATCTCGCCTAATTCCTGGTCCCATTGAACGCGCAGGCTTGGGGTATTTAACACCATGCCTACGGTTTGTGCGCCGTGGGTTGCTGGGCTTGAGTAGTTGGTGCGGATGACACGTTTAAGTTGGCTTAGTGTGCGCGCGGCCTCGTCTTTGCTGGTGGTCACAATGCTGAGGCCGCCTACGCGTTCACCATATAGCGAGAGTGATTTTGAAAAAGAGCTTGATACAAATGCGACTGGGCATTCATCGGCAAATTGTCGAATCGTTGCTGCATCTTCCTCTAGGCCATCGGCAAAGCCTTGATAGGCAATATCTAGAAATGGAATGAGTTGGCGCTGTTTTACAATCTTGATGATGTCAGCCCATTGTGCAGCGTTTAGATCAACGCCTGTTGGATTATGACAGCATGCATGTAGTAATACGATATTACCAGCTGGTAGTTGTTCGAGTGCGGCGCGCATGGCATCAAATTTTAGGCCATTGGTCGCTGGATCGTAGTAGGGGTATGTGTTTACCTTGAAACCCGCAAATTCAAATATGGCACGGTGATTTTCCCAGCTCGGATCGCTGATGTAGATGTCAGCTTGCGGTGCAAATTTGCGTAAAAAATCAGCGCCAACTTTTAGTGCACCTGTCCCGCCAATGGTTTGTACAGTCACAATGTTGCCAGTGGTAACGGCTGGTGACTGCGCACCAAATAGAGTTTCTTGTAGAGCGCGGTCGTAAGTTGCTAGGCCATCTATGGGCAGGTAGTTGCGGGGTTGGGCAGTTTCGGTTAGTGCGACTTCGGCTTGTCTGACACAATGTAAAACGGGCACTTTGCCGTTGTCGTCAGTATATACGCCAACACCTAAGTTAACCTTTTTAGGGTTGGTGTCAGCATTGAATGCTTCGGTTACCCCCAAAATTGGATCTTTTGGGGCCATGATGATGTCATTTAAAACGGATTTGCTCATGATGTATGTGGTTTCTTGAGTGGTCAGTAGTGAATTGGAAAATTACAATCGAAAAGTAAAAGTGTAATGGTTTAGCAACTACATTATTAGTTATTTTACCTTTTTAGCGCTTATTTATGCAGGCATAGCGGATGTTATTTCGGTATGGGTGCGCGAATTTCATGTTTGGGCGGTATCAGTTATTGTTTTAAATCGTTGTTGAGGTTGAGATTGCAAGCAATACACTGCACGAACCGGTAAGATGTCGGATTTTTGGATTGGCATGGATATTCTCACGTTCCCCAATAGTCCGTTTCGTCTGCACCAAACCTTTGCTCCGGCAGGTGATCAGCCACAGGCCATCTATAAGTTAGTCGAGGGTGTGAATGCCGGTTTAATTCACCAGACTTTGTTAGGGGTAACAGGTTCTGGCAAGACTTACACCATGGCGCATGTGATTGCCCGTCTGGGTTGTCCAGCCATTCTGATGGCGCCCAATAAAACCTTGGCAGCTCAGTTGTATTCTGAGATGCGTGAGTTTTTCCCTGAGAATTCTATCGAATACTTTGTGTCGTATTACGATTATTACCAGCCTGAGGCATATGTGCCGTCTAAGGATTTATTTATTGAAAAGGACTCGAGTATTAATGAGCATATCGAGCAGATGCGGCTATCGGCTACCAAGGCGTTACTAGAACGAAAAGACACCATTATTGTATCTACAGTGTCAGCCATTTACGGGATTGGCGATCCGGTCGATTATCACGGCATGATTTTACATTTACACGAGCACGAAAAACTCTCACAACGCAATGCCATAGAGCGCTTGGTGTCTATGCAATACGAGCGCAATGATGTGGAATTTAAACGTGGTGTGTTTCGGGTGCGCGGGGACATTTTGGATATATTTCCTGCTGAAAACTCTGAGTCTGCGGTGCGCGTGTCTTTGTTTGATGATCAGGTCGAGAGTATTCAGGTGTTTGATCCATTGACAGGGCATATTTTACAAAAAGTGACGCGGTTTACTGTTTACCCCTCCAGCCACTACGTCACACCTAGGGCGACTACGCTGCGTGCGATTGAGGCGATTAAGTTAGAGTTGCGCGATCGCTTGGCGTTCTACCATAGCGAAAATAAACTGGTCGAAGCCCAACGTTTGGAGCAGCGCACTCGTTTTGATTTGGAAATGCTCAATGAGATGGGCTTTTGCAAGGGGATTGAAAATTATTCTCGTCATTTGTCGGGGCGCCAGCCGGGGGATCCCCCACCAACGCTCATTGACTATATGCCCAAGGATTCATTGATGATTATCGATGAAAGTCATGTGACGATTCCGCAGATTGGCGGTATGTATCGTGGTGATAGGGCGCGCAAAGAAAATTTGGTCAATTATGGATTTCGATTACCCTCGGCCTTAGATAACAGACCGCTGCGGATGGATGAGTTTGAGCATTTTATGCGAAGGGTTGTGTTTGTGTCGGCAACTCCATCTGAATATGAGCGCACCCACCAAGGGCAAGTGGTGGAGCAGGTGGTGCGCCCTACAGGCTTGGTCGATCCGTTATTGGAGGTGCGACCAGCGGTGACTCAGGTGGATGATTTGTTGTCTGAAATTAATAAGCGCGTGGCGCTACATGAGCGGGTTTTAGTGACCACATTGACCAAGCGCATGTCTGAGGATCTGACTGATTACTTGGCTGAGCATGGTATTAAGGTGCGCTATTTACATTCTGATATCGAAACCGTGGAGCGGGTTGAGATTTTGCGCGATCTGCGTTTGGGCGAGTTTGATGTTTTGGTTGGGATTAACTTATTGCGAGAAGGTCTTGATTTGCCTGAAGTTTCTTTGGTTGCGATCTTAGATGCTGATAAGGAGGGGTTTCTCCGATCTGAGCGTTCTTTGATTCAAACCATTGGCCGTGCTGCACGCCATTTAAATGGTAAGGCGATTTTATACGCAGACCGAATTACAGAATCCATGCGACGAGCTATTGACGAGACCGAGCGTCGACGTAAACGTCAAATAGCCCATAACTTAAAAGAAGGTATCACGCCAGTAGGTGTGCAAAAGCGGATCAAGGACATTATTGACGGTATCTACGATCACGATAGTGCGCACGAGGGCTTGAGGGCGGCGCAAGATCAGGCACGCTATAACGTGATGGATGACAAAACCTTGGCACGCGAAATTAAACGCGTCGAGAAAGAAATGTATAACGCAGCGCGCAACTTGGAGTTTGAACGCGCAGCGCAAATGCGGGATGAATTACAAAAACTCAAAAAGCGTTTATTCGTGAATCCTGACTAAATATATATAAATCAAATACTTAATGGTTTTTAAGAAAGTAGTGTGTAAAGAGGATTGCCTTCAAAGCAGGTTGCCTTTCAAGGCCGTTTTTTTAATCGGTTAGTTTTTTAAGAGGCGCCTTGCTTTGAGGGTTTTGGTTCAGAGCGTGTGTGTCGCTAGCCTTCAATTTTAATCTTGGCCAGGCGGATAACCTTTTTCCAGTTTTCGTTTTCTTGTCGCATGTGTTGTGCCAACCCCTCAGGCGTGGTGGGGGCGGGCTCTGAGCCTTGGCTGGAGAAGCGTTCCGCCATTTCAGGTTGCGTGAGCACTTTCACCGAATCAGCATTGATTTTATTGATAATGTCTTTGGGGGTTGCTGCAGGTGCAAGTAGCGCATACCAGGTGGTGTATTGGAATCCAGCTAAACCGGCTTCCGCCACGGTAGGGACATTGGGCGCTGCGGGTGATCGCTTGGCGCTACCAACAGCAATAGCGCGTAGTCGGCCTGCAGCCACTTGCGATAACACGACCGGCATGCTATTGAACATGGCGGAGATTTGCCCAGACAGAAGCTCTGTCATGGCGGGACCCGTGCCTTTATAGGGAATATGTACAAGGTCAATGCCAGCCATCGTTTTGAGTAGTTCCATGCCCATATGTTGCGGACTTCCAGGCCCGACCGAACCATAATTAATATGACCTGGCTTTTTCTTAGCTAGGGCAATTAAGTCCTTGATGCTGGTCACAGGCAGTGATGGGTGTACGACTAGAATTTGCGGGTTAATCACGGCTAAGGTGATGGGGGCGAGGTCGGTGTACACGTTGTAGGGCAGCTTAGGGGTAAAAGCGGGCGCCAGGGATAGCGATCCGGAGGTACCAAACAGCAGCGTATGGCCATCGGGCACTGCACGAACCACTGATTCAACACCAATAATGCCACCTGCGCCAGGGCGGTTATCAATGACGATTTGTTGTTTCCATATTTCGCTGAGCTTTTGGGCCATCGCGCGGCCCACGTAGTCGGTTGGGCCGCCAGGGGGAAAGTGAATGACCATCCGCAGGGGTTTTGTGGGAAAGTTTTGCGCCAAGGCTGAGCCTACGGCAAATATTGACGCTAGGGCAATCGATAGCGCATTAGTTTTCATACGAGTCCTCTCTACATATCTTGTCATAAAAAAATCGGCGTAGTTTTATATAACCAATTGATTTTGTTGAATATTTAAAATCTCTTGCTGTGTAGTAACTGACGCGCATTGATGCACTAGTTAGTTGCTACTGCATTTTTAAAACAGTGTAGACGCAATTTACCACGTCTCTGGTTTGACCACGCTATCTTCTACCGTTATTGTGCAGGGTCTTTAGCCGTTTGTAACGGTCTCGATTAAAATGCTTTTTTCATTCAGCCTACGATGGATACCCCATGAAATCAACTCTTCAAGCGCTACTTCATCCGCAGTCAATCGCCGTCATTGGCGCTTCTGCGGATTTTAATAAGATCAATGGCCGCACCTTAAAAGCGTTAGTGGATAAACACTATGCCGGCGGTATCTATCCGGTCAATCCAAAGTATCAAACCCTATTAGATTTACCGTGCTTACCCGAAATTAGTGCTTTGCCCGATGGAGTTGATTTAGCAGTGGTAGCCGTACCTGCACGTCATGTGCCGAATACCTTGCGCGAGCTCGGCCTCAAACACTGCAAAGTTGCAGTGGTATTTAGCTCGGGCTTTAGTGAAGTAGGCGGTGAGGGTATTGAGCTCGACAAAGCCCTTAGACAAGCAATCACCGACAGTGGTGTGCGGGTGTTGGGTCCCAACTGTTTGGGTTTGGTGAATGTCTTTGAGAACATGATGGCAACCTTTAGCCAGTTCTCCCTAGGTGAAACACCGGAAGGTCCAGCGGCATTTGTGACGCAATCTGGTGCTCTAGGCACTGCCACTGCCGGCACCGCACGTAAGCGCGGCTTGAATTTTGGTTACTTTGTAAATACCGGTAATGAAATTGATTTGCAGTTTGTCGACATCATGCAAGCGATTATTGCTGAAGATAACATTCGGGTAGGCGCCGGCTATATCGAAGGTTTAAAAAATGGCCCTGGTTTGTTGAATTTGGCAGAAGATGCATTGACCCGTAATAAACCACTCATTTTGACTAAAGTCGGTCGTACGGGTGCAGGGGCGCGGGCGATTGCTTCCCACACGGGTTCGCTTGCTGGTGAAGATGCTGTGTTTGATGGTGTGGTTTATCAACATGGTATTGTGCGCGCCCGCAGCGATGAGCAACTACTTGATTTTGTTGATATTTTTACGCAGTGCGGTTTGCCTAATGGGAACGGTATTGGCTTGCTCACACGCTCAGGCGGTGCCGGTGCATTGATGGCTGACCGCGCTGAGGAGATCGGATTAAATGTGGCCACTTTAGCGCCATCAACTGTCGCGAGTTTAAGAGCGGTAGTACCAGCATTTGGTTCAACCAATAATCCGGTGGATATCACTGCTCAAGGCTTGGTGAATCCGGCCATCATGCGCGATAGCTTACAAATCTTGTTGTCAGATCCGAGCGTGGATATTGCCATTGCCTGGCTATCGTTCACTGACAAATACGCTGAAGTCACGGTGCAGAGTTTTGTCGAAGCCAAGGCTGCCAGCAAAAAACCTTTTATTGTGTGCTGGATGGGCATGCCAGACATTGCTGCAACATTGATGCGTCAGGCTGGCATTGCGTATTTCCGTAGTGCCGAGGCTGCGGTGGATGCAGTGGCTGCGATGGTGCGTTACGCTGAAGTGCGGCGTCATTGGTTGGCAGACCAAGAGGCTCGCCAATCCTTAACTTACCCGAAGATCACCATGCCCACCAGCACCGGTGTTGTGCCCAGTGTGGATGCCGGTTTATTGCTGATGGAGAGCGCGATTAATATTTCTCCGGTGTTAATTGCCCAATCGGTTGATGAGGCGCTACAAGCGGCCAACTATTTTGGCTACCCAGTGGCATTGAAAATTGAATCTCCAGATATTGCCCATAAAACAGAAGTCGAAGGGGTGATCTTGAATGTGGCTAATGCAGATGCGCTTCGTGAAGCATTCCCACTGCTTCTGGAAAGGGTTAAGCAGCACAAACCTGTTGCGAATATTACTGGGGTGTTAGTGCAGGCAATGAATGCAGGTGATGTGGAATTGGTGATTGGCGTCAAGCGAGATGCCACCTTTGGTCCGGTGATCATGGTTGGACTAGGCGGTATTTATATTGAGGTCTTCAAAGATGTTGTATTTCGCGCTGCACCGGTCACGGAACAAGAAGCCCACCGCATGTTGCAAGCGTTAAAGTGCAATGTCATCCTCAAAGGCGTGCGTGGTAAACCTCCTGTGGATGTGAATGCAGTAGCAAAGATGATCAGCCAGGTCTCGCGTTTCGCGGTGTCTGCAAATCCACGCTTAGTAGAGTTAGATTTGAACCCGGTATTGGTCAATGCCAATGGCGCGACTGCGGTTGATTGGTTGATGGTTACAGATTAAATATTAATTATTAAATATTAATTATTAGTTATTACATATTAATGATTCAAGATCAACGGGTACAGATCAATCCTAATGGGTAACTAACGAATGGTGACTCATCAATAATTAAGGATTTGATCATTAAGTATTCGTAATTTTTATGGACTGATTTTTTGACTGGCATGAATAGCTAAAGGAGGATTTTAAAATGGACTTTACATTACCTGAAGAGTTACGCATGTTACGCGATACGGTAGCGCGCTTTGTACGGGAAGAGTTGATTCCGCTTGAGCGCGATGTCATTAAGCGCGAGGCCGAACGAGGTATGACCGATGCACCATTGATTGATCCTGATGTTGAAAAAGAGTTGGAGCGTAAAGCTAAAGAAATCGGTTTGTATGGCATTGATGTCCCTGAAGAATATGGTGGTTTAAATATGGGGATGTTAGCCAAGGCCATTGTCATCGAAGAGTTAAAGACCAGTATTGTGCCTTTCACATTGCCGCCGGACTCGCCGAATTTATGGATGCTCAAAGAAACTTGTAAAGGCGATCAAATTCAGAAATATTTTCTGCCATATGCTGCTGGTGAACTAAAAAGTGCAATTGCCATATCTGAACCAGGTGCGGGTGCTGATCCTGCAGGTATGCAAACTCGTGCCGTTTATAAAAATGGTAAATGGATTCTGAATGGTCAGAAGATTTGGATTAGCCATGCTCGTCAAGCTGACTTTATTATTGTGATGGCAGTGACTGATCCTGCAAAAGGTTCACGTGGTGGCATCACTGCATTTATTGTAGATAAAGGGACTAAAGGCTTATCGATTCCAACGGTAATTAATACCATGGGGGAGCATACGCCTTATGCAGTATTTTTTGATAACGTCGAGCTCGATGACAATCACGTCTTGGGCGAGATTGGCAATGGCTTCGGCCCTATGCAAAATCGCTTAGGCGTCAGACGTATGGAGATTGGATGTCGCGCGCTTGGCTATGCCCGTCGTTGCATGGATTATATGCTCGAGCAAGCAAACTCTCGCAAAACATTTGGTGCGCTGTTGGCAGAACGTCAACAAGTCCAGTGGTGGTTAGCTGACAGTTGGCAAGAGATGGAGATGGTGCGGATGATTACATGGCGCCTCGCCAGCAGCATGGATCAAGGCCAGACCAATTGGCGACGCGAAGCGGCCATGGTGAAGTTGCAAGGCAGTGAGATGATTGGTCGTGTCGCAGATCGGGCAATTCAAATCATGGGCGGCATGGGGGTTTCTAAGGACTTGCCGCTCGAATATATTGCCCGATCCTGTCGAGTCTTACGGATTTACGAGGGCCCCAGTGAAGTGCATCGTTGGTTCATTGCGCGAGATCTGCTCCGTAATGGTATGCCTAATATTGTCTAAAATCATGATCTTCTAAATCCAAATGATCTGCAATAATCTTAAACGAATTGAAATTGTATTTAAAATCCATTGAAACCTCAGTAACGCTCCAATGTGAGCGTTCTTTGGATATTCTCTATGCCTTGGGTAGGTTAAAATATCGGATTGAACTGCTGCATTTCATATTATGAACACAACTAGGATGATCGATGAACGCCACTGCTCATGCAATACCTGAAATGACCGACCGCCTGCTCGCCGAAAAAAATGATGGCATTGGTTGGATTACCTTTAACAACCCTGCACGGCATAACGCTGTTTCTTATGAAATGTGGCTGGCCTTGCCTGTGGTCTTAGCAACGTTTGAAAAAGATCCTGAAGTGCGGGTAATTGTGCTCAAAGGCGCTGGTGAAAAAGCGTTTGTGGCTGGCGCCGATATTTCCCAGTTCAAAGAAAAACGCAGCAGTGAAGATGCAGTAGAGGCCTATAACACTGCCGCTGACAACGCCAGCAAAGCACTGCAACATTGCACTAAACCAACCATCGCCATGGTGCGCGGCTATTGTATTGGTGGCGGCACGGCAATCGCTGTGAATTGTGACATGCGGGTAGTTGCGGATGACGCTAAGTTTGGAGTGCCTGCGGGTAAGCTGGGTTTAGGTTATCGCTTTACCGGTATCAAGCGCTTAGCCGATGTGGTCGGACCAGCATTTACCGCTGAAATCTTCTTTACCGCACGTCAATTCAATGCGCAAGAAGCCCTCCAAATGAATTTAGTGAATCGCGTGGTTCCAGCCGCTGAGTTGCTCACCTTTGTAACCGACTATGCAAAGACTATTGCCAACAATGCACCCTTAACGATTGCATCGATTAAGAAGGCCATTATTGAATACCTAAAAGATCCGGCGCAGCGCGATTTGGAAACTGTGCAGCATATGGTTGAGTTGTGCTACAAAAGTGAAGATTACAAAGAAGGCCAAGCGGCCTTTATGGAAAAGCGCAAACCCGTATTTAAGGGCCGCTAAGCGCTTCATCCAAAGGACTATGGCCCAGCCATAAGTTCACATCGCTCCTACGACTTATAGTTTTCACATTATTCACGTAAATTCCTGATTTTATTAATTTTTTATAGAGGCACCACATGAGTTTAGATGCTAATCGTCCAGATTTAACCATCGGAGTTATCGGCACCGGCGCCATGGGGCGCGGCATTGTGCAAGTATCGGCGGCAGGTGGCATACATGTCCGTATGATGGATGCTCGGCCAGGAGCTGCCGCAGAAGCTAAAGACTTTATCGTCAAGATGCTTTCACGGGCAGCCGAGAAGGGCAGCATGACTGCTGCTGAAGCAGAGGCAGCAGCGGGGCGGATTACAGTGGTGGAGGCGCTCAAAGACTTCAGTGCTTGCCACATGGTTGTAGAGGCTATTGTTGAGAACCTAGATGCCAAACGTGCATTGTTTGCAGATTTAGAAAACGTAGTAACACCTGATTGTATTTTGGCGACTAATACGTCATCAATGTCGGTGACCACGATTGCGGCCAAATTAAAAACACCGCATCGTTTTGCTGGCTTGCATTTTTTTAATCCAGTGCCTTTGATGAAGTTAGTAGAAGTCATTGATGGTTTACTGACTGAGAGCTGGGTGTCCGAAGCCTTAATGATTATCGGTAAGCGCATGACACGCGAAGCAGTTCGCTTGACTGACGCACCTGGCTTTTTAGTGAATCAAGTTGGTCGTGGCTTCACCCTAGAGGCTTCACATTTGGTATACGAAGGTATATCTAACTTTGTTGATGTCGATCGAGTGATGCGCGACGTCTGTGGTTTCCGCATGGGACCATTTGAGTTAATGGAGTTAACGGGCTTAGATGTCACGCAACCAGCCTCTGCACTCATTTACAACCAGTTTTTCCAAGAGCCACGTTATCGTCCGAGCTTGATTATGCAAGCGCGTTATGAAGCCGGTGTATTAGGTCGTAAAACCAAAAAAGGATTTTATAACTACGATGCTGATATGAAACCAATTGTTGCACCTGAGCCCGCAGCACCTACTAGCAAACCAGACAGTGTATGGGTGAGTCGTGCTGAGCCTAAGGGCCACACTGCACTTAGCGCATTGTTAACGCAACTTGGCGCCCATATTGAAACTGGTGAACGTCCATCAGCCAAGGCTTTGATCTTTGTAACCCCTGTTGGTGATGACGCCACCACGTGCGCAGTAGAGCAGGGTCTAGATCCTCACCGCACAATTGCGGTGGATACCCTATTTCCAATGGTTAAACGCCGCACCATGATGGGCACCCCATTGATTGACCCTGCAGTACGTGATGCCGCCCATGGATTACTCGCTTCAGATGGCGTACCAGTCACCGTGATTCGCGATAGCCCAGGATTTATTGCGCAGCGTATCGTGGCCATGATTGTTAACATTGGATGTGCTATAGCGCAAAGCAGAACAGCCGAACCTTCGGATATTGATAAAGCTGTGACCTTAGGTTTGAACTATCCACATGGTCCGCTGAAGTTTGGTGATGTGGCTGGTGTGTCTGCCATTTATCAAGTGCTTGCTAAGATGAATGCCCGTTATGCAGATCCACGCTATCGTCCAAATATTTGGATGTCACGTCGGGCGCAATTAGGGGTGTCGCTATTAACCCAAGAGCATTAATCAGTTGCTGGCCATTGATTAGAATCAACACATTACAACCATAAATTTTATTTTTATAAGGATTCAATATGTTAAACGCTTTTGTATACGATGGTCTGCGCACTCCGATTGGACGTCACGGTGGTGCGCTCGCCAAAATCAGACCAGATGATTTATTGGCTGAAGCCATGAAAAGTGTCATGGCACGCTCCCAATTTAAAATCGAACAAGTCGAAGATATTGTTGTTGGGTGCGGCAATCAGAGTGGTGAAGATAGCCGCTGTGTTGCGCGTCACGCTGGTCTGTCTGCAGGCTTCCCCATTGAAATTCCTGGTACAGTGTTGCAACGTAATTGTGCCAGTGGTTTAGGTGCGCTAGCCCATGCAGCACATTCAATCACAGCAGGAGAGGGTGATGTGTTTATTGTGGGTGGGGTAGAGAGCATGAGTCGCTCACCTATTTTAATGAGCCGCGGTGAGACCCCTTTTGCACGTGATATTAAATTTTACGATAGCACCATCGGACCCCGTTTTTCTAACCCCAAACTCACGAAACAATTTGGTGATCCGCAAATGCCGCAAACCGCGGATAATTTGGCACGCGAATACAATATCACTCGTGAGCAAGCGGATGAGTTTGCGTTGAGCTCTCAATCTAAATATGCCGCCGCCCTGGCTGCAGGATTTTTTGCAGGAGAGATTGCCCCACTGGAGTTACCACCGACACGTAAAGGTCCCGTTCCTCCAGTAACCGCTGACGAACATCCTCGCCCTAGCACCGATATGGCCACATTGGCCAAAATGAAACCGCTCTATGAAGGGGGCGTAACTACAGCAGGTAATGCATCCGGTGTGAATGATGGTGCTATTGCATTAGTAGTGGGCTCTTTGGCCGCTGGTGAAAAAGCAGGTACCAAGCCTATTGCAAGGGTTATTGCTAGTGCTGCAATGGGCGTGCAACCGCATATTATGGGCATCGGCCCAGTGGCAGCATCTCAAAAGGTGTTGGCGCGTGCCGGTTTATCCATCAAGGATATTGACGTCATCGAAATCAACGAAGCCTTTGCTGCACAAGTATTGGCTTGCCTGAAGGGTTTGGGGGTCGATGCACACGATTCCCGCGTGAACCCTAATGGTGGTGCCATTGCCTTGGGTCATCCGCTAGGGGTTTCAGGTGCCCGCATCGCATTGACTGCGGTTCGTCAATTGCATCGCACCGGTGGTCGTTATGCATTAGTGTCTTTGTGTATCGGTGGCGGCCAAGGTATGGCGGTCATTCTCGAGCGCGTTTAAACAGTCTTGGCGATACCTGATGTGGGTATCGCCATTTCCTTTTTCTGCACTGAAGTTCCTTGAACAATCCAACCGAGACTCTAGACCTTTATTTAAATATCAACTTATTCAATTTAACATAATAAACATTATACGAAGTTAAGTAATCGCTTTTCGAGTCGATTTGATCGTTTGAAATGGACCAATAAATACTCGAATATCAATTAACCAATCAGCAATTTTATCTACTATAAATACATTTCTACCCGCAAATGTATATTTAGTTATGGTGTTGTAATGACATCCATCTATCAATATAACTATCTAATTTTAAATATTAAAATGAAACTCATCGTCGTCGCGCTTTTAAATGCTTTATGCTTGGTATTCAATAGCTTAAGCATTGCTCAAACCACTAAAGCTATCCGTGTTGTAGTGCCATATCCACCCGGCGGCGGCAATGACATCATTGCCCGTTTGCTAACTGAAGACCTGACCCGTAAAGGTCCACAAAGTTTTATTGTCGATAATCGTCCCGGTGGCAGCACGACTATTGGTGCCGAATTAGTTGCGAAGAGTATTCCCGATGGTAATACCGTGCTGATATCTAGCCATACCACCTTTGCCTTGATCCCTAATCTACGGCCTAAATTACCCTACGATCCGATCAAAGATTTTGAGCCTATATCGTTATTAGCATCCCAGTCGTTTGCCTTGGCGGTTCATCCGTCCATGCCCGTTTATACCCTAAAGCAGGTTATCGCGTTGGCAAAAGTCAAGCCTGGACAATTGACGTTTTCTTCTTCCGGGGCAGGAACGGGCACCCATTTTTCAGGTGAACAACTGAAAACACTTACCGGAATAGATATCTTACATATTCCGTATAAGGGTGGTAATGCACCCATGCATGCTGCATTGAGCGGCGAGGTTGCCATGACTTTTGCCAGCTTATCAGCCTTAGCTCCGCTAGTGTCTATGCGTAAAATGCGAATCATCGCGCTTACTAGCGCCAAACGCTCTAAGTTAGCCCCTGAAATTCCTACAATTGCAGAAAGTGGTGTACCAGGTTATGAAATGACCCCTTGGTATGGCATGGTTGCACCTAAACATACCAGCGCTGCCATCATTGAGCGTTTGCATCTCATCGTTACATCGGTGTTGAAATCAAAAGAAACCCAAGAGCGTTTATCTAAAATTGGCTACGAGCCTGAAGGTAGCACTCCAACGCAGCTCAATGAACATATTAAGTTGGAGATAACGCGCTACGGGAAATTAATTAAAGCGATCGGTTTTAAAGACGAATCGTGATTGAGACATTTACAAAAATTATCAGTAATCACAAGAGTAAAATTTTACTATTCTGTTTCAATACAGTTTTACTCAGTGGATGTGTAACGACGAACAAGCCCCCTCCTCCAGATACTTGGGTTTTTCAATTCGATTGGAATAACACCACCCCCTATACCAATGCCCTATTAAAAGGCACTAGTGGGAAACAATATCCGCTTTCAGGTAGTGTTTTGAATGCGCTCTTTTCTGTAATGCGTCAATTAAAAGATCAAAGTCGTATCGATCCACAATTATCAATCACTGCCAGTCCAACACTGAATGCGTTCGCTTCATTTCAAAATGGCAGACCTGTTGTAGGCATTACATTGCCTATGCTCGAGGCTATTGGACAAGATCAAGATGCGCTAGCCAGTATTTTAGGTCATGAGTTGGCGCATCTAAAATTAATGCATGGTCAAGCGCGTAAAGATCGAGCTAATACCTCGCAAATAGTGAGTAACGGTCTAGGCGTTGTACTTGGTTTAGCTGGAGTGCCGCTAGGCGGTAGCATTGCAAGTGTTGGTGTTGGATTGGTTCACTCAGCTTACTCTAGAGACGAGGAACGCGAAGCCGATACACTGGGTTTGCAATGGGCAATGAATGCGGGCTATAGTCCTTGTGGATCTATGCGTGCCATGCAACGTATCAAAATGCAAAAAATAAAAGAACCGATTGTTTTTCTATCATCTCATCCGGGTCATGATGAGCGCATTCAGAGAGCCCAGGATATTGCACTAAAAAATACTGGAAAATCTTGTTCCCTATATTGAATTAAATCGAATAAATTAAATTAATCGAATTAATCTAATCATAAAACGATTTGAATAAAAAAATTTTAGCAAATAAAAACGTAATTCTTATAGTCCTAAAGAATAACTAGGCCTTGGATCTGCGCGGCAACGCAATCTGCGTTTGTGTGACCACCGCAACCATAGAACCATCTGGATTATATAAAGTAGTTTGCCACACAGAAGTAGTACGACCTATGTGTAATGGTGTACATTCTCCAGTCATTACTGGCCCTGTCCCTGCATTAAAAAAATTAGTTTTCGATTCAATAGTTCCACCGCTAAACCCTGGCGCTCGATGAATCACTGCGCCAGCAGCACCCATCGCGTCAGCCATTGCCATGATGGTGCCGCCACTAATCCGACCGCTACGATTCAAATGCATGGGTTTAATGCGAAGCGACGCATTAATCTTTTGGTCAGATAATAAGGTAGGCTTAACTCCAATTACCATTGGGAGACCAATAAGAAATATCTCGCGAGCGTTGCGGCGGCGATACGCTGGTGTATCTTTAGGTAATGATTTTTCTTTAAGTGTACGCAAATGCATAAGCCTTATTTGAATATTATAATTTTTTAGTGCTCTATTGAAAAAATTAAACGCATTAAAACAGTAAAAAAATTGATATCAATTTAAGCAGTTAATCGAGTTTAATCCCTGCGTTTTTAATGACTTTTGCATGTACCGCAAACTCATCTTGCAAATGCTTAGTGTATTGCTCTGGTGTACCACCTTCAGCTTCAAGCCCTAGGCTTAGTAAACGCTCTTTGACTTGGGTATTCCGTAGAATTGCAACGGTCTCTTGGTTTAATCGGGCAATAATAGCGCGGGGGGTTTTAGCAGGCACTAATAAACCGGATGCCGTACTCAGGTCATAACCGCTAACACCAGACTCTGATAGCGTTGGATAATCCGGTACTAGCGATGAACGTTTTTTGGTACTCACACCTAATGGTCTTAACTTACCTAATTTAATTTGCGGCCAAACCGTCGGTAAATTATCTATGACCATTTGCAATTGACCACCTAACAGCTCTACTAATGCTGGGCCTGAACCTTTGTAGGGTATGTGTGTGATTTGAATATTGGCTAAGGCTTTGAAGTGTTCGCTGGCCAAATGCGGCATAGATCCGTTTCCCGCAGATCCGAAGTTGATGGTATTGGGTTTAGCTTTTGCCAAAGCAATCAGCTCAGTAACACTTTTAGCGGCAACAGAAGGGTTTACAACCAACACAAAAGGACTGACTGTCGCTAGCGTAATCGGGGCAAAGTCTGCAAGGCTATAGGGCATTCTTGGCAGTAAGGAGGGGTTGATGGTTAAGGGCCCAGGGGTTCCGATCACCATCGTGTAACCATCAGCTGGGGCTTTTGCCACCACATCAGCACCAAGCACGCCACCTGCTCCACCACGATTATCAACAACAACGGCTTGCCCCAGGGCTTCGCTGAGTTTCGGTGCAATAGTGCGGGCAATTAAATCAGTACCGCCACCGGGTGCGAATGGCACGACAAAACGAATTGGTTTCGTCGGATAGGGGTTTGATTTAATGTCAGCCGCTGTGGCCACAGAAAAGGGGGCGATAACACTCATACATACACTGATTAATACGAATGATTGCATTGTTGCCATACTTAAATATTTAATCTTAAACGACATATTGTTCTTTCTAATTTATGTTTAACTTATTTATGTGTAACTCATTTAGTATATAAGTCAATATATGAGCAACCATTATTGATATTAAAATTAAATTGTTTTTGTTTATTATTTTTTGGAACTATAACCGTGAAACAGTTTGACCTGCAATGCGACCAAAAATAACACATTTCCCCAAGGCCGTCCCAGTCATATATGAGTTGCCATGAAATCCGCCCATCACTTCACCGACTGCAAATAAATTTTCAAATGCGTGGCCGTTTGTATGTAATACGCGCGCCTGTGTATCTACAGCAAGTCCGCAATAAGTAGCAATAATGCCACTTGCCGATGGATAGGCGTAGTACGGTGGCTGTGCTAATGTGGGACAAATGCCGAATCCTGCAGACAGACTTGATCGATTGAACTCGGGCTCAATCCCCTGCACAATCGCTTGGTTATAACGGTTCACAGTGGACTCTAATACGATCGGATCGCATCCAATCGCAACAGCTAATTCGGCAATCGTATTGCCGTACAACATCAGCCCTCTCCGATGTGCGCTACGAAAATCAAACGGTGGAACCCCATCTGGTGCATCATCCATAATCGCTTGATCGAACACTTGATAAGCAATTGCACCTGGTTGCTGTAGCGTGCAATCTCCCAATAATTTGTATGACTGGGACTCATCCATAAAACGCAGACCAAGTTTATTTACAGCAATACCACCACGGTATACCGGTAATTTAGTCCAATTTTCACCGGGGTCTGTGGCGGCTTTAGGGTGGAAGCCAAAAGTGCCTTTGACTACATGCATATCTTTTAATTCAGCACCAAGAGCTAACCCCATATGAATTCCATCTCCAGTGTTACCTTGGCCGCCATAACGAACACCGTCCGCTTGACTAGGGGCATATTGTTTGAGCATCGCCTCGCTTCGCGAAAACCCACCAGTGGCAAGAATCACCCCTTTACGTACCTTAATAGTAAATTGCTCATTCAAACACTGACAGCGAACCCCATTGATATATCTAGTGTTGTTATCTGATAATAATTGACATACCGAGGTTTGGTATAGCAATTGAACGCCCAATTCATTAATTAGTTTTGAATATAAAGTATCCATCAACATCTGAATAGGCAGCGGATGTGTGCGCGGCACAGATTGCGCAGAGCTTAACTGCACAGCTTTAAAAGTCATACCTAAGGTTTTTAACCAGTCATAGGTGGCTAATTGTTGATCAACATAGACTTGTAGAATAGAGGGATCACTCAAGCCGCCACCGGCTTTAATTAAATCGCTTAACAATATATCGCCATTATCAACGATGCCTTGATTATGCTGTAGGTCAGTGCCTGAGAAAGCAAAAAATCCACTAGATAACGCTGTGCTACCCCCTGCTTGTGCTAATTTTTCGCAAATCAATACACTAGCACCATGCAGGCTCGCCTCATATGCTGCGCAATAGCCGGCCAAACCTGCACCAACAACCAATACATCAATTTCAGACGGAACATTGAACATGACGGAATCATTAATGATTAAAAATACATCGGGATTAATCTACGCGAGCACCGGAGTCACGAACTACTTGCGCCCATTGCGCTAACTCTGATTTTATAAAGTTTGAAAATTCAATCGATGAGCTGGCCATAGTAATACCGCCGAGGGCAGAGAATCGATCTTTAAACTCTTTATCACTGAGAATTTGTTGTGAGCGTGTATGTAATAGTTGATTAATCATTGGTTTTAATTGCTTTGGTCCTAGTAGGCCATACCAGCCAGTTGCTCGGTATCCAGTAACACCAGACTCATTAAGCGTTGGCACATCAGGAGCAAATTCAACACGTTTGGCGCTGGTTACACCAAGCACCTTGAGCCTGCCTGCTTTCACATAAGGCAAGGTTAATGTCGGTGGATTAAATGCCATTTGTACAATTCCCCCTAGAAGATCGGTCAATGCGGGCGCACCGCCTTTATAGGATACATGCACAATTTGAATGCCAGCCTTACTTTTAAATAATTCACCCGCTAAATGTAGCGTGCTGCCATTTCCAGCGGATGCATAATTTAACTGACCAGGTCGAGACTGTGCTAGTGCAATGAGTTCACGGACTGATTGGGCAGGGATTGTAGGGTGTATGACTAAGAAATAAGGCACTTCACCGATAAAACTTGTAGGCAAAAAATCTAAGACTGGATCATATGGAAGTTTTCGATACAAATTTGGAGTTATGCCATGACTTGCAGACCCGCCAAAAAACAATGTATAGCCATCAGGAGTGGCACGCGCAGCAATTTCAGCAGCAATAATTCCACCAGAACCACCACGGTTATCGATCAGAATTTGTTGGTTAATGCGTTCACTGAGTTTTGTTGCGAATAAACGAGCAACAGCATCCACTCCCCCACCTGCTGGAAAAGGCACAATGAGTCGAATAGATTTAATCGGATAACTCAATCCGGTTGTAGCATCAGTGCTTGCAGATTGCGATGTTGAGCAACATAATATAGAAAGCAAAGTCAATAGAGCGCGTTGCAAAAAATATACGCTAGAAAAATTTAGCATCGTTTATTTTGGATATTGCTGCAAATGAGCGATACCATAGAGTTCGAGTAATTGTTTGACGCGTTCTCTTGGAGGTTGTTCCATAAAATAGCCCACTTGCGAAGGCTTAATACCAGAGGTTCTTCGTAAATCAACCATTGATTCTGCCATTTTAATGGTGGCGCCAAGTGCATCAAGTATTGGGACGTTATCGACGCGATTAAGACCATTTTTCGCAAGTAGCACGCATAAGGGCGCCTCACCTGGAATAATGACATCAGCGCCAGCAGCAATTAATGATCGAGCAGAGTCATGAAAACGGGACAGTAATTCATCGGGCTGATCAAAAGCTTTTAATACATCATTAAAGGTAAAGCCAACCGGCTTTACACCAGCGAACCGATGCAATGGAATTACTCGCTCTGCATTTTCTCTAATAATAGGTGCCATTTCGGTAATAAACAGCAGTACGCCAACGCGCTGTCCAAGCATCATTGAAGATAGATAAGCACTTTCACCATAACCAACTACAGGAATATCAACAATACTACGGGTCTCGCGCAGGGCTGGTTCAGGAATGGTCATCAGGGCATAAGCATCAAAGCCTTGCTCTTCTGCTGAAATACCACCCATCACGAATTGATTGCCATGTAAGTATTGCATATAAGCATGTCTAATATCCGTCCCCGGATAGTTGGTGTTATAAGTTTGTTTATTCATGCCGTGCATGACAACTTGAGTATCAGGACGTGCCACTTTCTTAAAATGCGCCTGTAGCGCATCAGCATAGGCCGGTAGCGCATCTAAAACAGTAAAACTCTGGTGCCAAATTCTCATACTCATTTACGATCCTTCACTGACTCATCAGAAGTTATAGTATTTTTAAAAAATTATTAATCGATCTGTGCACCAGAAGCTTTAACGACTTTTGCCCACTTAGCTACTTCTAGGCGAAAGAAATGAGAAAACTGCTCTGGTGAGCTGCCTAAGGGCTCTGCACCCAAGGCTAAAAATCGATCTCGAATATCTGGTAATTTAATAATTTTGACAATTTCTTGATGCAATCGACTAATAATTGTGGTCGGTGTGCCTGTGGGTACAAACACACCAAACCAAGCGTTGGCCTCGTAGCCGGGGATTCCAGACTCAGCAATCGTAGGGATTTGTTCAGCCACTGGGCTTCTTTTTTGAGTGGTTACAGCAATTGCGCGTAACTTTCCAGAGCGGGTTAGTGGTAGTGTGGTGACGATGTTGTCAAACATGAAAATAGTCTCACCAGATAATACTGCGGTCGCCGCAAATGAGGCACCCCGATATGGTACATGCACTAGCTTAATTTCAGCCATGCTACCAAACATCGCAGTGAATAAATGTGCACCTGAGCCATTACCAGCAGAACCGTAATTAAGTTGCGCTGGCTTAGATTTGGCTAATCTAATGAATTCATAAACATTTTTTACAGGGAGGGAGGGATGGGTCACGAATAAAAAAGGCGTATCAGTAACTTGAGTCACCGTAGTTAAATCTTTTAGCGCATCATAATTGAGCTTTTTGTAAAGTGTGGAGTTCACAGCAAGTGATACTGTGCCCATAAATAAAGTATGTCCATCTTTAGGAGCAGTGGCAACAATTTCGGCACCGATATTACTGGCAGCACCTGCGCGATTATCCACCACTACAGCCTGCCCTAATGCATCTGATAAATTCTGACTGATGGTTCGCGCAACGACATCGGTCGCGCCACCCGGTGGGAACCCCACAACAAAACGCACTGACTTAGTTGGATATGTTTGCGCGAAAACAGCAGGGCTTGTCAGCCACATCATAGTGATTAGGCTTAAGAATAGAGCGCAGCATGAATTTTTGGCCAACATATTAATGACCTCTTTTAATGTGTGCAGATGCATCTAATCCAGCAAGACGACCAAACACTGCCCCTTTGAGGACCGATGTCGCACCCGTATAGTTACGATAGTAAGTACCGATAATCTCACCAGCAGCATATAAACCGGTTATTTCACTGCCATGACTGTTAATCACCCGAGCACTTGAGTCCACTTTGAGGCCGCCAAAAGTAAAGACATTAGATGAAATAATCGGATAGGCATGGAATGGCGGCTCCAATAATGGGTGAGCCCAATTCGATTTGGGTGGAACTAGATTCTGCGTTGCAAGACCATCCAAGCCTAGGGGTTGGTCTGGCATATCAGACTGGCAACACTGATTGAAGTGAGCAACGGTTGCTGCTAGTGCTTTGACCGGAATATCGATTTTAGCAGCAAGCTCTTCAATAGTAGTGCCTACAATGGGTGCTTGATCTGTACGCAACCCTAGTCGATAGTTAGGGATGCGCATATGTCTGGCATCTAGGATCACATACGCCATACCTTGACTTTGTTGATAAATTTGGCGAGTTACACGTTCATAATAAGCGTCAACAGTACCAGGTGCTTCATCAGTAAAGCGTTCCCCTTCTAAATTAACCAAAACGCCATACGGAAAAATAAACACAGAGGGTTCAGCAATACCAGAACGGGGGTCAATTGGTTCGGCATGATAACTTCCGAAATCACCACTGGGTACAGCCCCTATATTCAAGGCCATTTGTATGCCTTCACCACGATTAAAATATCCACCACGACATACAGGACGTAGATATACCGAACGTGGGCCCATGTAATGCGATAGCATTTCTGAGTTACCCTCAAAACCACCGCAAGCCAAGACTACGGCATCACCCAAAAAGCGTTTTAATTGATGGGGTTTTTGAATCGCTTCTACGCCTACAACAGCACCTTGCTCATTTTGAATTAAGCGAGTTGCAGCGGTATCATAAACAAATTGAGCACCCATTTTCTCAGCTTTAGCTAACAGTGCTTCTATCAGCGCAAGCCCTCCCCCTACTGGCAATAATCGTGGTTGTGACTGAGTTAAAAACTGTGTTGGCAAAAAATCAAAACGTACACCACATGATTTTAACCATTGTACTGTTGGGCCAGCACGCTCTGAAAAAGTTGCGATCAGATCAGGATCATTAAAGCTGAGCGCTTTAACAACAGCAGGCCAATGCTCTCGAGGTTCAGAGGTCATATGAACCAAAGATGGATCGATATAACCACCAGAATTTTCAGCCAAATGCGTTTCGAAATCATCAGTGACTTCAAATTCACTTTTCATCCGTAAATAAGCTTCGGTGTAACGTGTCTGTCCACCTCGCTCATCTATGGGTGCACGTTCAATAATCGTTACTGTTGCACCTTGCTCTAGAGCACTTACCGCAGCTGCAAGACCACCAATTCCACAACCGACAATAATTACATCGCTGTTAATAGTAACCAAATTCCACTCCAGGAATAATCTTAAAACTGAAAAATATGAACGATGTGCTTTATGCAGAGTCCGAGGTGTCAAAATCACTGACACCAAAATCTGAACTCAGGTCACTAAATTCAGTGGGTGAATCAATCTGATCAGACTGCATTTCCATCGCATTAGTTGCCTGCGGATGAGGTGTACTTGCCGAGTCATTCGTATTGGGGTGATGCATGAGATTACTAATCCCTTGATACAGTAATGAACCAGCTACAACACCTGCAGCTGTTGTAGCAATCGACCCTAACATGCCAGATCCCCAAGCGCTATTCGCTGCCGCTGGAGCGGTTATCGTTGCTGCATTAGCCTGCGGTGCAGACGTTTGCATTCTTGTCGGACTAACCGAGTTTGGCGAAACGGCCTGCTTACCCCAGGTATTAGCACTATTTAAAAATGATTGAGAATTAGTCGCTTGCTGTTGATTGATTTGATTTTTCAAGGCATTAATTTGGGTTTGTGCGGCTTGCATCGCCACCTCTAGGCCCATAGCACGTTGCACGAGAAGATACACTGCGTCTGGTTGTTTTGCAGATAAATTACGTATTAACAGATCAGCTTCCAAATCTTTATCTGCAACTTGAATACTGGATAATTGATTAAGAAATTGAATTAATTGGTCACGCTCTTGTAGTGTCATGGTTTACCTTTGTCATTGGTTCAATTAAAAATAATCGTTTAAAAAACTACAGCTATAACTTGTGATTATTTTCTTTGGGAGGTGATTCTATTGTTAATAAACGATGTTGGTGGTGTTCTGAAAAACGTAAGGTATGCGTAGCTAATAATGTTTCAATTAAAAACATCACCAAAGCAATTGAAAAGCATAAAATGCCACCCAAGAAAAACCAAGCAACCATACCTTCATTGAAATTGGCCACTGTATTGTCTAAAAATAAGCAAACAACGGTCGCGCCAATCAGTAAGGCGCAAAAAACCAAAAATGCAATGGCTGTATTGACTACAAATCCTCTTAGGCCCAGTCTTTTGAGCTCCCATCTTGCAGCATCTACATTTTCAACCCGACCCATTAATAACCGCTCATCAATCCAGCGTGCCCGATCAATGATGCGCGCGAGTCGTGTAGCAAGCGCTCCAATCATCGCGGCAACCGCGGTCAGCAGAAAAACAGGTGCTACAGCAGATTGAATACCTTGAGCAATGATGTTTGAGTTGATCATGGGTTGGTTAATCAGATTTTAAAATAGCTAGGGCATCCACAGCTATAACTCCTGAACCTACTGCGCCGACAATCACCGGATTAATATCAAGCTCTAATAGTTGATCACGTAAGCTCCATGCTAACCGAGATACGCTAGCTAATAATTGTGCGAGCGCTTGAATATCTCTAGCGGATTGCCCTCTAAAAGGTTCAAAAATCTTTGCACTACGTAACTCTTTAATCATGGCTAACCCAGAATCCTCATCAAATGGTGCTAGGCGATAAGTGATATCTTTGAGAATTTCTGTATGGATGCCACCTAAACCAAGCGCGACCACTGGGCCAAATACAGGATCGTTGATTACTCCAACAATAGTCTCTAAACCAGGGCTAGACATTGGTGAGACTAAAAACCCACTACATTTTTGATTTAATGATGCCTTAGTCATCACATTAATCATTTCTAAACTAGCCTTGATTAATGCATTAGGGTCTTTTATATGTAATTGCACTCCCCCAATGTCACTTTTATGTAAAATTTCAGAAGATAATAATTTTAAGGCAACCGGATAATGAAGACCCTGCACTTGATCCAGAGTCAAGGGCGAAAACTTAAATATTTTATCGTCGGTGACGGGTATACTAAATTGCTGTAGGAGTAATTTGCTGGCATTTTCATTCAATGTGCCTTTAGCAAATTGCTGATCCAGTTTAAAGTCTGGTATTTCTAAGGGCGAATTAGATAGCGCTTTGTTTCTTGCTACTGCGTAATCGGTAAGCATGCGCATTGTTTTTGCAACTCGGCTCACAGATCGCAACACTGGTATTTGAGCCTCTTCCAAGATTTGAAACATTTCCGGAGCATCTTCATATTCAACCGATGAGAAAACTAGCACTGTTTTTTTGTGCTTCTTACTAGCGGCAGCTAACGAGAGCGCGCCAATCTTTCCGGTTTTCCCGGTAACAGTTGCGAATAACAATCCAAGGTGATGAATGCCAGAATCAGATAGCACTGCATCAACAGAGCTTTCAAAGCGTTGCTGATTTTTTTCATTTATAAACCCAGCAGCGTAATCAATCGGGTTATCTAAAGAGGCTACACTTGGAAGGTTTTCTTTAAGAGTTGCTAGCGTCTCAGCTTGTAGAGGCGCTATATGTATGCCGCACGCATCAGCCGCATCTGCAAACACTACTGCCGAACCACCAGACCCACCCATAATAGCGGCGTTAAAGCCAAGACCAGGTGGCTGTGATAATACAGCCTTCACATAATCAGCAGCCTCTTCCATATCACCTACTTCGATGACACCAACTTCACGAAATGCCGCCTTAAAAATATCATAACTGCCCGCCATATTAGCTGTATGTGATGCAGCAGCACGCATACCTTGCTGCGTATTACCGGCCTTCCAAATGACCAGCGGTTTTCCAGCGATTAATGCCCTGCGCGCAGCCTTTAAAAATTCTCGGCCAAGACTTAAGCCTTCGATGTAGGCTAATATAACTTTTGTTTCAGGATCATCTACAAACGCATTGATGAGCTCAGGGGTTGAAATGTCAGCCTCATTACCACTGGCTACAACATAACGAAAACCAATGCCAGCAGCAGCGCAGCGAATAACCAAGCTATTACCAAACCCACCACTTTGAATCACAGCAGATACTGCGCCCGGTTTTAAAAATGGTGCCTTTGTGATACTGCCAAAACCAACAAAAGCTTGTTGCTGAACATTAACCAGTCCTAGGCAATTCGGTCCGATCAAACGCACATGATGATCACGTGCAGACTTGAGCATTGCTCGCTCCAGATTTAAACCTTCCTCACCATTCTCACGAAAGCCGCCCCCTAAGACTACCGCGAATCGTATGCCCTGTTGACCACAATCTGCAACCACTTGAGGTACTTGCGCAGCAGGTAATGCAATTACAGCGACATCACAGGGCTTTGGCAAGTCTTTTACCGAGGCATAACAAGGTAAACCAACTAACTCCTTATACTTTGGATTAATTGGGTATATATCACCTTGATATTTTCGTTCAGTTAATGCCTGCAATGTTTGACCACCTGGCCGACCAAAGTCGGCGCTGGCACCGATAATCGCAATGCTTTTAGGGTTAAATAATGGTGAGAAATTATTATTCATAATAGATAGTCATTAAATGTTAACTGGCAGCAAGTATGATTAATGCGCTTCATGAGTCAATAAATCAATCATTTATTGTTTCTAACAATGAGCGCATCAACAACTGTTGCACCTGATGAATGCCCATGAACCATTAAGGGATTGACATCAAGCTCGGCAATTTGATCTTTAAAGTCATGTGCAAACCATGAAAGTCTGACAATGGCATTCACAACAGCATCTCGATCTCGTGGTGCCATTCCTCTAACACCATTAAGCATTTTAATCGCTTTTAATTCATCCAGCATGTCGTTAGCTTGCGTCTCAGATACTGGCGCTACTCTATAAGCAATATCTTTAAACACTTCAACAAAGATTCCGCCTAAACCAACTGCAATAATAGGACCAAATACGGGGTCTTGAATCACACCCAACATCATTTCAAGACCCTTCTCCGCCATCTCTTGCACCAACACACCATTAATATTTGCGTGAGGCGCATATCGGACAGCTGAGGACATTACTTCTCTAAAACCAGTTCTCACCGAATCAACATCTGACAAATTAAGACGTATAGCATCAGCCTCAGTCTTATGTAAAATATCTGGAGAATCAATTTTTAGTGCCACTTTAGTTGCAAACTGCTGGGCGATTGACACAGCTTGTTCTTCATCTTTGGCCAAAGCTTCGCGTGTTATTGTTAAGCCGTAACAAGCCAAAATATCTTTGGCTTCACGCTCAGTAATCTTGACGTCACAAAGGGCTAATTTATGAACAGCAAGTTTATGGTTAATTTCACCTGGTCGTGTTGTATTGAAACGTCCATTTTTACAATGATCTAGAAATCTTCCATAGTCTGCAGCAGATCGAATAGCACGCACACACGGTGTTGCATCTCTAAAAACTGGAATGCCAGCGCGGACTAGATCTTTAGGAGTGAATGTTGGATCGTCATTACATCCGCCAACCCAAAGCATAGCAGCTGGCTTGCTAAATTGCTGAACGATAGCTGCGCCTTGCTCTAAATCTTTTTTAGAGATGGATGCGAAGATCGGGATCATGACATCTATACTAGGATCTTCAATGATGGTTGTGAGTGCAGAACGATATAAGTGCTGATTGCCAGTAGCCAGAGAAGTCATATCCGTTGGGTTTGAAACCTTACCGTATCCTGGTAGTAATTTAGCTAACTCAGATTGAGTATGCTCTGAAAAATCAGGCCACGTGAGTCCGGCAGTGGCTCCAGCATCAGCAACTTGTACTATATTCCCGCCAGTGGGAGCGACTGAAGCGGCGCCTCTTCCTTTGGGTAAGCGTTTATTTCTTAAAAATACTGCAGCTTCATATAGCTCATTACATTCATGCACCCTTATCATCCCATATTGACGAAATACCGCATCGTAAATATCGTTATCACCAACAATGGCACCTGTATGTGAAGCAGCTGCACGACTACCCGCTTCAGTTCGACCAAATTTCAAGACGACAATCGGCTTTTCTAAATTAGCAGCCTCTTCTGCAACTAACCTTAACTTTTCACCATCTTTGATAGTTTCAGCGGCTAATAGGATCACCTTGGTAGACTCAGAATGAACCATGAAGCGTACAAAATCTAAAGCATCTAGATCAGCCTCATTTCCACAACTGGCCTCATAACTAATACCAAGACCAATTTCTTGGGCTCGCCACATCACATTAATTTGGCCAAGTCCACCACTGTGACAAACAATACCGACATCACCAGCAGGCGCACGTTTACCCATGATCGCAGCCGTGGAAGTCATTGCGAAAGCATCTACAAAATTAACGATCCCATTACAATTCGGCCCCATTAACCGCATACCAGAGGCGCGCGCAAAATCAATTAAACGTTGCTGACGTTCACGACCTTCAAGGGTTCCAGTCTCTGAAAATCCACCGCTAAACACTGTGGCATATTTGACTCCGATAGAAGCACAATCAGCTAATACATCAAAAACACGCTCAGTCGAGACGATAATTCCAACGTGATCAGGTGTCTCTGGCAAATCTTTAATGTTGGGGTAACATTTCATGCCATTGATTTCACCCAAGCGTGGATTGATTGGATATATCTTTCCCGAATACCCAAAATTAGTCATTTGTCTGAATACACGACCTCCAAACGATGTTGTGCTGTCTGTTGCCCCAACCAATGCAGTCGATCGCGGTGACATCATTAGAGAGATATCACTATTAGGGAGTGTATTTTGTGTTGTGTGTATAGAAGTCATTCGCTTAGATGTGTTTTTAAATATGGATTAAAAAAGAAGCTTAAAAATTATTTTCTGGTGCCGCTGATTTTTAGGTCTTTGGCCAAACCACTTGCAGTACCGACCATGGTTTTAACACCATCTTGATTTTGACACCAGCACTCAACGGTGATCCGAACTTGGTCGCCTTCGGTTTCTTTATGAGTGACAACAGCATGTGCAGTTAATACGTCACCCGCTAACACAGGCTTGATGAAAGCCGCGGACAATTTGCCCCCTTTGACAAAACCTTCGCCTAAGAACTGAACCATGATTTGAGATATATAAGCCGTCGACATTAGCGCTTGCGCCAAAGGGGCGGCAAAGCCTTTTTTCTTAGCCCATTCAACATCCGTATGAATGGAATGGGGTCTTACACCAGAATAACAATCGATTTGGCGTTGAGAGATCGCTTTTTTGGTGATTGGTAATGTTTCACCAATTTGAATAGCGTCAGCTGTTTTTTGCATCTTGATGCACTCCTGATTTTGGAAATAACATTTGCGTAAACTGTCCACGGGTCAGAACGGTATTGGTTGACTCTTCAATGGTCTCGAATTGTGTCACCATGTAATGCCGACCACGACGCTCATACTTGTCGATCACTTTGCCGTGACTACGCACTCTCATTCCGGGTCGTGTGGGCTCTAAAAATTCAAATTGTATTTTGGCATGCAAACCAGCAGAAATCATGTATTTGCAATGGCGCATAAATAATGCCTGATTACCCAGAAGTACTGGATGCGTTATCTTCCCCCCAAAAGGGGACTCTTCAAAATACCAAGGATTGTAATCATCAACTGCAAAAGCAAAGGTTGCTACATCCTCAGGTTTGATTAAAAAGTCGTCAGACATAAATGTCTCGCCAACCTCTACAACTTCATAAGATAGTTCCTTAAATTCAACCATACGCTAACTCCTTGTTTTAATACAACTGCATTCAATGATATTAACCTACTCAATTAACACATTCTGATTGTAAAAATATGAATAACTAATCTACTTTTAGACCGGAAGATTTTATAACTCTTGTCCACTTTACTAAATCACTCTTGACCAATGTAGCAAGCTCTGCAGGACTGCTCACGTCAACATCTAACCCCTGCTCAACCAGAATCCCTTTTGATTCGGGTGTATACATTGCCTTCTTAACCAGTTCGTTTAATTTTGCAATGATTTGTGGAGGAGTTGATGCTGGTGCAAATAATGCATTCCAAGCAGTGACTTCATAGCCTGGCAAAGTGGCTTCAGAAATTGTTGGGACATTAGGCAAAACGCTAGATCGCTTAGCACCAGTAACCCCTAAAGCAATAAGTCTTCCAGATTTGACATGGGGCACTACTGTTGTGCTGCCGAAATGTAATGCAACTTGGCCACCTAATAAATCTGGCATGACTTGGCCAGTACCTTTGTAGGGAATATGCACCATACGAGTTTTTGCCATCGCATTAAACAATTCAGCCGCCATATGAGTACCACTACCCACTCCTACCGACGCATAGTTGATTTGACCAGGCTTTGCTTTTGCTAAAGCGATGAGTTGCTCAATTGATCTAACAGGGAGTGATGCATGACTGACCAAAAAAAACATATAAGAAGACACTTTAGAGATACTGTCGAAATCTCGAACAGGATCATATGCAATTTTGGTTTGCAGGACCGGATTCACCGTAATGCTACTTTGCACAATTAATAGCGTGTATCCATCTGCTTGAGATTTTGCAACGTATTCCACGCCAATATTGCCGCCTGCACCAGGTTTATTTTCTACTATAACTTGTTGACCAAGCTCAGCTGCCATGTATTTAGATAAAATTCTGGCAACCAGATCTAATGAACCACCAGGACTAAATGGATTAATAATGCGTACTGTTTTTAGCGGATAAGTCTGCGCATTTGCAACGGTGCTAAAGAAACATGCAGCGAGAAACATTCTAAAAGAATATTTCTTGGCACGTCTTAATTTGTCAGACAGAGTCACGGCGGCAAACAATCCAGCATTACTCCCCTTTGAAATTAGGCTCTCTACGTTCTCGCCAAGCCAAATGACTCTCTCTGGTGTCGGCAGTGCCTTCTAACGCAAGAAAACGATATAAGTCTAATAATGCAGAATCACTTAGATCAGGCATGTCCATGCCTTGATTTAATGATTCAACCATTAAACGTGAGGATAAAGGTGGATGCGCCGATATATGCTCAGCTACTTCCATTGCTTTTTGCATCAGATTGTCATGAGGCACTACCCATTGGGCAAGTCCAATACGATAAGCTTCATCCGCTTTAAGAGGAAAACCCATCCCCAAACGCATTGCATGACCTTTTCCAACCCAACGTGCTAACCGAACCGATGCACCCTGTGCAGGTAAAATACCGAGCCTAACTTGGGGTAGACGCCACTCAGCTTTTTCTGAGGCTACAATTAAATCACAGCAATATGTGACAATACAGCCAATTCCAATTGCATAGCCATTTACAGCTGCAATTAAGGGCTTGGAAAACTCATCCATTAATCTAAAAATGTGTTTTCTACGTTTGGGAAGGTTTTTAATAAAGGTACCGGTAGACTTTAACTGATGGGTATTCGGGTTTTTCAAATCCGCACCTGCAGAAAATGCGCCGCCTGCGTCATCACCTGTCAAAATCACACATCGAATAGAATCGTCTTCTTCGGCTTCTTCGAAGCGTTTAATCAACTCATCATAATACTCTTCACACCAAGCGTTTCTGGAATCTGGCCTGCTTAAAGTCAGAATCATCACATGATTACGTTTCTCATATAACAATGGCATTGATCACTCCAATTTTATAATTAGACATTAAAAATACTTATTCAATTAGTCCGCTTTCATACCAACAGCTTTTATTACTCGACTGTTTAGCGCCAGCTCTTTACTAATCATTTTAGAAAATTCAGTTGGTGTAGAACCTACAATATCTGTGCCCTGAAAATCAAAACGTTCTTTAACATCAGGTAAAATTAATAATTGCGAAATTTTCTGATACAAAAAATCAATAATCTCTTTAGGCGTGCCGGCAGGCGCTAATAATCCTTGCCAAGGTGCCGTATTAAAATCCGCAACACCTGACTCTAAAAATGTGGGTACATGGGGCAGGTATGACTCTCGCTTATTGGCAGAAGTACCCAACACTTTCACTTTACCACTTTTTAAATGTCCCATTACGGTTGGCGGCGTAGTAAATATCACTTGTACCTCATTTTGAATCAGTGCCGTTAGTGCTGGCGCCCCCCCTTTGAAAGGGATAGAGGTCATTTTGATGTCGGTAATCATCTTAAAAACCTCTGCGGCTAACGCGCCAGAGCTACTTGGAGTCGCCCAAGCAACATTTAAGGTGTTAGGCTTGGCTTTTGCAAACGCGATAAGCTCTGCAACCGTATTGACGGGGACTTGCACATTGACGGTTAGCAGCAAGGACTGCTGTCCAGCTAAGGTAACAGCAGAAAAATCTTTATATACATCATATGGAATATTTTTAAAAACAAATGGCACTATCGTATGTGCCGCATAGGTGAATAGCAAGGTATAACCATCTGGACGTGCTTTGGCAACAATTTCATTACCAAGTATGCCACCAGCACCAGGTCGATTATCAACAACAATAGATTTCCCAATTGTGTCACTGAGTTTGTTGATGACAATACGCGCAATAATATCGGTTCCGCCAGCCGCTGCAACCGGAACAATAACCCGAATTGCCCTTGCAGGATAAATTGGTCTGATGGGGTTACCTGTCTTAGTATCAGCACAAAAACTAAGACTACAACACAGACAGCAACTCGCAATAAGTGAATACCTGAAGAAAATTTTAAAAGATATGTTTAGATTTGAATATTTATTTAATATTAAGAACATATCGATACAATCAATTCCCTATACAATAAAAATATCGTCAGGTAAAAAATCTAAAAGAATGGTGGGGCGTGGAGGATTTGAACCTACGACCAACGGATTAAGAGTCCGCTGCTCTACCAACTGAGCTAACGCCCCATTCATTAATTATAACGCAGAAATACGCTAGTTTAAAAAAAACATCTATCAAAATAATTGATTGATTAGAACGTGCACTAATCTAATAAACAATAACTTGATCAAACACAACAATTAATTCTATCTGGCCACTAGATAATCTCTTTTTCAAACGAGAAAAAAGTGGTTCACGCATTGCATATTAATCAGCTTTCATACCAGCAGATTTAGCAACGCTAGCCCATTTTTGCAAATCAGCTTTAATCATTCTAGAAATCTGATCTGGAGTTTTAATATCAATTTCAACCCCTTCATTATTAAAGCGTTTTAGTACTTCAGGTTTTTTTAAATATTGACTAATTTCGTTATTGATCTTCATGATAATTGACGTTGAAACCCCAGTCGGTGCAGCAATTGCCCACCAGTTTGCAGCTTCGTAATTTGGTACACCTGATTCATGAATCGTTGGAAGCTCTGGAAACATCGTTGTTCGTTTTAGTCCGCCGGTTGCGATAGGCTTTAATCGACCAGAACGAATATGCGGAATGGCCTGAACAATCGAGCCAACGATCATGTGTGCCTGCCCTCCCATGACATCAACCATGGCAGGCATACCACCCTTATACAATACAATCGTAAAATCTTGACCCGATAAGGTTTTAAATAAAGCAGATGCAAAATGTTGAAACCCACCCGCAGAGGCCATGGTATAAAAACCAGGCTTACTTTTAGCTAGACTTAAAATTTCTTTGACTGATGTAGCAGTCAATAAAGAACCGGTTGTTAATACGGTAGGACCACTACCTAAAAAGCCAACCCATTCAAATGCATTTAATGAATCATATGGTAATTTTTTTAATGCAGGGTTCATAGTAAAGGCAGCTGAAGCCATTAATAATGTATACCCATCTTTAGCAGATCGAGAGACTATTTCCGTGCCAATAATACCTTCAGCGCCAGAGCGGTTATCAACTACAACTGGTTTCCCTAGGCGATCGCCTAAGTAAATTGTAAACCCTCTCGCCATAATGTCATTACTACCGCCAGCAGCTTGCGGCACTATGAGCCGAATTGGTTTGCTAGGATAGCCCTTATCAGGTTTAGTTTGGCTTAGCGCGCTGGTTGCTGAAAACAAAACTAAAAAGCCTAAAATTGGAGTTAAAGTATATTGAAATAACCTCATCACGCCCCCTCGATACCTAGAATTTATCTATTATTAAAATGTACGATAAAAAACATTCGGAATATTGCTATACTGATTATAAATAAGCGATATAAATACCAATATAAATCCACATCGTGTAAACGTCAGATCGCACTTTTTTGAAAGAAAATTATGCTAAATAAATTTACAACAATCGAACAAGCAGCCATGGCAGTTAAATCGGGGATGCAAATAGTAATGAGTGCAAACCTAAGTCGGTCCCCCATGGCAATATTACGCCAAATCGTAAAGCAAGGAACAGAAAAGTTACGTATTGTGGGCGTTGTTGGTGGTGATTTGAATATTGACTTCTTAGTAGGTGCAAATGCAGTCGCATCTGTTGATACTTGTAGCGTGACTATGGGTGAATTCGCTAGAACAGGTCCAAATTTCTCACGCCATCTTTTGGCTAAAAGAGTGCTGTCGCTAGATAATACTTGAGGGGTTTTATTTTCACAGGCCCAGGCTGGGTCTATGGGTGTGCCTTATGTGCCGATTATTGGTTTAATTGGTACCGATATTTTAAAACGACGTCTGGATATGAAGATTGTTGAAAACCCTTTTAACCCAGATGTTAAAACTGTTGTTGCTCAATCTCTGCGACCAGATATTGCGATATTCCATGCACAGAGCGCAGATAAACTTGGCAATATATCCTGTGGCTATGATGCAGAAGTCGTCATGTTGGCCGAAGGCGCAAAACATGTCATCGTCACTGTAGAGAGCGTGGTCGATAAAATCTCTGAAAAAGATTCTGTTGGAACTTATATTCCATCAATCCTAGTGAATTCAATTGTTCATGCGCCTTATGGCGCTCACCCCTCAGGTTGCGCAGGGCTTTATGATCCAGATAAAGTCCACATGCAAGCTTATGTAAAAGCTTCACAAAGTGAAGAAACATTCCAAGAATATCTCAAAAAATATGTTCATGGGATAAACAGTCACGAGGAATACATCGATATGGCGATTCCAGACCACATTAAAAAAACAATTACATAATGATGACAACCAATATGATTACCTATAACCCGGTAGAACTGATGGTCGTTTTATTATCTCGTGAAGTCAGGGATAATGAAATCTCAGCTTGCGGTGCCCTTTCTCAAATCCCAGCAGCGGGGATGTTGTTAGCAAAGGAATTGCATGCACGCAACGCTGAATTAATTATTTTAAATTCCATATTCAATCCGTTTAAAACCTCTCGTCAATTTCACTATTTGGCTCAACGCGGTGAATTGGGTTTATTTTTTGTCAGTGGCGTTCAAATAGATCAGTATGCAAATTACAATCTTCATCAATTGGGACGAGACCACGCACAACCCGATGTGAGATTCCCAGGCGGATATGGCGGGGGTTTAATCTATTATGCGGCAAGGCGTTCAGTTGCATTTAGAACTGAGCATACCAAGCGCTCATTTGTTGAGAACGTTGATTACGTTTCAGCTGCAGGGAGCAGTCCCGAAGATACGCTACGACTTGGTGGTCCTAGCAAGGTAATTACTCCAAAAGTAACCTTTATGTTTAATAAAAAAACCAATCGCCTGGAGCTCGAGTCTATACATGCAGGATTTACGCTTGATGATGTAGTCAATAATACTGGCTTCGCTGTGTCTAACGAACATGCTATTCAAACTGCAGAACCTTCAGAATTAGAGCTATATACGCTTAGAAATATAGTTCGGCAGAAAATGATCAGCACTAACACGTATGCAAAATGGGCCGAAAACTCTTTAAATTAGAATTATGTCAAACACACAAAATCACATACAGTCCATCCAAGATATTGAAAATGGATTAGCCAATACGGGCTACATCTCAAATACCCAAATCTCTACTGCTGTTTTTATTGCGCAGCAATTACAAAAACCCATTCTAGTTGAAGGTCCTGCTGGAGTGGGCAAAACGGAACTTGCAAAATCCTTATCCACTTGGCTACATAAACCATTAATACGCATGCAATGCTATGAGGGGCTGGATGAGTCTAAAGCACTGTACGAATGGAAATATGGAAAACAATTGCTGTACACACAGATCCTCAAGGATAAAATTGGTTCAGTCATTAGCGATTCCGATTCACTGAATGGAGCTTTAGAGAAGTTACATAATTTTGGCGACATATTCTTTTCTCGTAACTTCCTAGAGCCTAGACCTTTACTCCAAGCACTGGAACAGCCAGAAGGCTGTATATTACTGATTGATGAAATTGATAAATCCGATCAAGAGTTTGAGGCCTTTCTATTGGAAATCTTATCTGACTATCAGGTTTCAGTGCCAGAAATTGGTAAAATCAGCGCCATTGTCCCGCCATTAGTGCTATTAACATCGAATTCAACACGTGACCTTGGCGATGCCCTAAAGCGTAGATGCTTACATTTGCACATCGGGTTTCCTGATGAGCGTTTAGAAGAAAAAATTATCAATTCTAGAGTTCCGGATATCAACAAAAAACTACTCAAACAAATTGTCAGTTTTGTGCAACAGCTGAGGTCCTTAGATTTAAAAAAAGTGCCCTCTGTAAGCGAAACTATCGACTGGGCTAAGGTCCTAATATTATTTCACACAAGCATTCTTGACACCGATACTGTCAATGAGACGCTAAATGTACTTTTAAAATTTGAGTCTGATATCGAAACCGCGCGGAAACAAATCCACACCTTAACTCAACAGTCACAACGCGCTTCTGAAATCAGTTAATGCAGCATCAAGAGAAAAAAGTTATATTTGAGAATGGACACCTAGCCAGTAAACCTTTGCGTCAATTCTTACAGGTTGCAAGAGGTGCCGGCTTGCGCATATCTGCTGCTGAAAGTATTGACGCAGCACGCTCTGTTTCTATTGTGGGTTGGAATAATAAAGCCATTACCAAAACTACACTATCACTTCTACTAGCAAAATCTCCTGAAGAGAAAAGTCAATTTGATCATATTTTTGAGCTTTACTTTAAAAGTCAAGAGTTTTTAAAATCAACGACTAACGAACATAAAGAAGAATTAGATAAAACCTCAAATAATTTTAATCATTCAGATTTCAGTCAACATAGTAACGAATTGACAGAGGCATTGTTACATGATGACCAAGCCACACTAGCTAATCTGATTGCGCAAGCTGCAAATGATATTGAGTTGGAAAACATTCGCTTATTTACCCAAAAGAATCTCTATACCAGAAGAATCCTTGAGCGAATGGGAATGCGCGCTTTAGAAATGAAAATTTCTGCACAATTAGAAGCGCAATCTATTAATGAGCTCTCTGATATTGATGTGTTAAGCGAACGTATTCATACGTTAAGAAACTCTGTGCGTGATTATGTTGAGCGTCAATTACTATTGTTTGGCAGAGCACAAAGCGAACAGTTTCGGGAAGAATTGCTGAAATCCTCAAGAATTTCAAATTTAAATGCACAAGATCTCATTCGGATGAGACAGTTGGTTCGACAAATGGCAAAAAAATTAGCGGGTCGTTATGCCAAAATGCGAAAAAAACGGCTACGCGGTCAGCTGGATGTAAGACGCACAATGCGCCGCAACATGGCATGGGGTGGGATTCCATTCGTTACGCATTGGAAACAAAAACGTATAGAAAAACCTAAGGTGATGGTCATCTGCGATGTTTCAGGATCTGTTGCTGCGATGTCTGGATTTCTGCTGATGTTTTTATATGCCCTAAATGAAGTACTTTCAGATATACGATCATTTGCTTTTTCAGGAACCATGATTGAAGTTAGTGACATCCTAGAGTCTGAGTCTGTAGAAAAAGCAATTGAAAAAATATTAGAAATCATTGGATTTCAATCATCAAATTACGGCAGTTCTTTTACAGACTTTGACGAAAATTGGATCAGATTCCTTAGCCCTAAGACCACAGTAATTGTTCTTGGCGATGCGAGGGGTAATAATACAGATCCAAAAGTTGAAATTCTTAAAAATATTGCCACCAGAAGTAAACAGTTAATCTGGCTAAATCCTGAATATGAGTCATCTTGGGGTACTGGTGATTCTGATATGTATAGATATGCCCCATATTGCAAGCAAGTCACCGTTTGCAATACACTCAGACACTTAGAAAATGCTATTAGCGAAATTATGGCGCACTCCGCTTAAATTCTAATCAACATTAAAGGATATGTCGTGAGAATTTATAAAATCCCATTTAATTTATTATTTTCATTATTTTCATTATTGTCACTATTATCAACAACCGCTTCTGCTCAGTCCGATTGCGCCTCTTTAAAAGATAATGACTACAAGCATATGTGTCTAGCTACTTCGACCGGAAAATCCTCATTTTGTAACTCAATCAAAGATAACGATTCAAAAAACATGTGCCTAGCAAGGGTTGACTTAAGAAAAGCAAACTGCGACAAAATAAAAGCAAAAGACATTAAAAAAGAATGCCTAGCAATGTTCTAATTGATTTGAAATGAAAAATTAATGAAAGGTGTCTGATGATTTCCTTTAAAAAACTTCATAATTACGTTGGTGCTGAAGTCAGTCCTATACAGCTTAAGAATGTGTTTGATCAGGTCATACTAGATCAGCTTGTATCTGGCATGGATACATATGGTGTATTAGTATTTAGAAACCAGATCATGAGTGACGAGGAGCAAATGGCGTTTTGTGAACGATTTGGCGGCCCCCTACATACCAAGCCTGGTGTTGCTGCTCTCGGAAAAAATAAATTCAATAATAACGCCATTGCTGACATTTCTAATGTCGATGAAAATGGTCAGATTAGAGCGGTACACGATAGACGCAGAATGTATTCATTAGCAAATCGACTTTGGCACACCGATGCATCCTTTCAAAGCCCTGCAGGCCGATACTCAACGCTATGTGCTAAGGTCATCCCTAAAGTAGGCGCCAATACTGAATTTGCAGATATGGCCGCCGCTTATGATGCACTGGATCACAATACTAAGAATATGATCGCAGGGCTGCATGTACATCACTCTATTGCTTATTCACGACAACTGCTCGGATTTAGTTTCTCAGAAGAGGAGTTGAATGAACTCAAAGGTGCGGTTCACCCATTGGTTCGTGTCAACCCTAGAACTCAGCAAAAATCTTTATATTTAGCCTCACATGCCAATAAAATCATTGATATGCCGATTCCGGAGGGGAGACTTTTACTAAGGGACCTGACCGAGCATGCAACTCAGCTACAATTTGTATATAGCCATCAATGGCAAGATCATGATTTTGTGATCTGGGATAATTTAGCAACAATGCATAGAGCAACTGCTTTTGACGATGCAAAAACGCCTCGTGAACTCAGACGAGTGACCACATTAGAATCGACCCCAAGTTATGCATAGGCTTGGCTGAACCTATGCAACCAGCAGCAATAACATTTGTTCATATATTAATCGAGCTTTGCTCCTGAGCTTTGAATAATACGCTCCCATTTTTTTATTTCATTTCGAATACGCGCTAAGAATTGCTCGGGAGTATTACCTACAGGATCCAGAGCTAGAGCAATCAGCTTGTCGCTAACTTGGGTCGTCTTCAGAGCAAATTGAATTTCACTATGTATTCGTTTGACTATGACAGAGGGTACATGGGCTGGACCTACCATGCCATACCATGAGTTAGCATCATAACCATTCAGCCCCGATTCGCTCATCGTTGGTATGTTAGGTGCTGCTGCTGTTCGAGTGATTGATGTTACAGCGATCCCTCTAATTTTTCCTGATTGAATCATTGATATTACTGAAGCTGCTGATGGTATGGCGGCAACAATCTGGCCGTTTAATAGGTCTGGTAATAATGATCCGGCCCCTTTGTACGGGACATGATTGATATCAATTTTTGCACTGGATTTGAGTAATTCCATAGCCAAATGTGTTGGTGTGCCATTGCCTGCTGAACCATAGGTTAGTTGATTGGGTTTAGATTTAGCTAGGCTAATAAATTCTTTTAAGTTAGAAACTGGGAGAGTTAGTGTAGTAACAAGCATGCCAGGTGCATATACCACCAAAGATATTGGAGTGAAATCTTTTACCGTGTCATAAGGTAGTGATTTATGTAGACTGATATTAATGCTATGACTACTACTAACCAGCCCCAGGGTGTAACCATCGGGAGCTGATTTAGCAACAATATCTGTACCAATAATTCCCCCTGCCCCATTTCTATTGTCGACAACGATAGCAACACCTAATTGCTCGGAAAGACGTTGACTCACTATTCTAGCTGAAATATCAGTGCCACCGCCTGCGGTAAAAGGCACCACTAAGCGTATAGATCGATTCGGATAGGACTGCGCAAATGTCAGATGACTGGTAATTATAAAAATAATACCTATTAAAAAATGAATGCGATACGAATGATTTAAATGTAAAGTCATATTAATTAATTTAATCTTAAAGAAGTTTATGAGGGAGATTTAGCAACAGATCTGTATCGTTTTGTCTTTGTTAGGGCATTTAGTGTAGCTCAATGACCGCCTAGTTGTTAAGATCAGATTGGTAATGGTGTCACGCAGAATATTAGGAGTAATTAACAAAATATGAGTATCTTTAGCGATACGAGTTTAGGTGTGGTTGCCTACCTTGTTAAGCAGGGTCAAATAATTTCCAAAAAAATTTGGAATAAACTGAAAATAATCAGCCCATATTTCTACAAGAGTGGTCATATTTAAATTGGCGACCTATGGCGAAATTTCAATGTAGAATCGTAAACAATTCAGCATCAGCTTAAGCTATCCAGTATTATCCTGCTTTCTACTCAATGAGTTCATATATGCCTAATGATCATCCGAGCTTTGCTCAACTCTATGAGCGTGCCCATTCTCTATTACCTATTCTGCGGGAACGTGCAGCACTGACTGAAGAGTTAAGGCGAATACCAGATGCTACCCTGGATGACTTACATCAGAGCGGCCTATTTCGAATGTTGCAGCCCACTCGAGTCGGCGGTAGCGCTTTGCCCTACGATGCCTTCGTCAAACTAACAAGTACGATTGGTAGATCTTGCGGTTCCACTGCCTGGGTATTAGCAAATCTCGCTAACCACCATTGGATGCTCGCGCTGTGGCCAAGGCAAGCTCAAGATGAGATATGGGGTGTATCTCCAGACACACTGATTGGTTCTGCCTTGATGTTCCCAGCAGGTCGCGCTGAACTCAAAGATGAAGGATTCATTCTCAATGGCCATTGGAAATTTTCAAGTGGTATCGATGCTTGTGGTTGGTGCATGCTTGGGGGCATTACGTCGAGCGTTGAGGGAGAAAGCCCCACCTATTATATTTTTTTGCTACCCGCTCAAGATTATCAAATTATCGACACCTGGCATGTCGCAGGACTCAGGGGCACTGGTAGCAAAGATATCTTGGTGAACAATATTTACATCCCTAAGCATAGGGCACTGCCGATTCATTCCATACGTGGCGGATCAACGCAAAGCACAGAGACGGATCCATTGTTTCATCTCCCTGCTTTCGATTTGTTTCCGTATGTTGTCGCTAGTGCTGCCTTAGGCATTGCACAAGGTGCAATTGCTGATTTCAGTGAAGATATTAAGCACCGCATTACCGCTTACTCAACCACATTACTTGCTGACTATGCCACTACTCAATCAAGACTAGGTCATGCAGCTGCAGCAGTAGCTGCTGCTGAACGTATCTTGATTGGCAATTGCCAGGATGTCATGCAACGAGCACAGATGCACGTCATGCCTGATCGCGAGTTTAAAATTCGCTTAAGGCGTGATGGTGCTTATGCTGCACATTTATGCACTGAAGCTGTGACCCTTTTGTTTGGCGCTGGTGGTGGGGAGTTTCTATATAACCAACAAACAATTCAACGCTCGTTCAGAGATATTCATGCTGCTAACAGTCACCACGCTCTGGCATGGGACATCGCAACCACAATGGCAGGAAAGTCATTGTTGGGATTAGCGGCTGATCTGCCTACACTATAAAATTATGACCATTGAATCTACATTGCAAGATCAACAGATTGATTTCGACCCCAGAGACTTTCGAAATGCGTTAGGTGTTTTTGTTACCGGTGTCACTGTGGTCACTACCCTCAATACCAGTGGTGAGCCGATTGGATTAACTGCAAATTCATTTAGCTCGGTTTCTCTATCACCACCACTGGTGTTGTGGAGCCTCTCTCTGCGCTCGCCAAACCTTTCAAACTATCTACAAGCTAAGCATTTTCTGGTGAATATTTTATCGGATAAGCAGGCAGATATCTCAGATCGCTTTGCACGGTCAAATTCGAATAAATTTGAAGGGCTTGATTATAAAAAGAGCCAACAAGGACTTCCCCAGTTAAATGGTATCTCTGCGTATTTCGAATGTCGAACAGAAGCCAGACACTACAGCGGTGATCATGTCATTTTTATTGGTCAAGTAATCAATTATCAATACAATGACTCACCCACCTTAGTGTATTCAAGAGGACAATATAAGATATTGGAGTCATAAAAAGCATAATAAATTAAAATCAAAAGAATTAACTTTAGCGATTAATCTTTTTTTTCAACTGGAATTGATTTCAACTCTTCAGGTATTAGGCTTGACTCTGGTGCATTGAGGGTGTCTGGAGTATCAGTTAACTTTTTAGCCTTCTTTTCATCTTTCTTCTGCTTTTTAGCGAGTTCGCGCTGGCGCTTTGCAAATCCATAATTAGGCTGGGCCATTAAGATTTTCCTTTCATGAAAAACGGCGATAGTGTCTGAGACGCTATCGCCGCTTATTAAACAACTAATGTACGAATACTTATAGCGCCTTCTCCAACGCCTTACATTGCTCCGTCATTGCTGACGGCAGACGAGATTGCAATTTGCTAAATAGTTCCAAATGGTCTTTCACCTCAACTCGCCATGCATCATGATCAATATGGGTAAGCGCATCAAAACTTTGCCGACTAAAGCTGGTCAATCCACTCCATTCCATATCTTCATAACGTGGCATTTTTCCAATTGGAGTATCTAGGGCTGGCACGGCATTGTCACAACGCTCAACAATCCATTTCAGTACACGCATATTATCGCCAAAACCTGGCCACATAAACTTACCATCGGCATCACGACGGAACCAGTTCACCGCAAAAATCTTTGGCTGCTGTTTGGCTTTCGCACCAACCTCTAACCAATGCTTAAAATAGTCTCCAAAGTGATATCCACAAAATGGCAACATCGCAAAGGGATCCCGTCTCACAACACCAACTTTACCGACAATCGCTGCAGTGGTCTCAGAGGCCATAGTCGCAGCCAGATAGACGCCGTGCTCCCAATTGTTAGCCTCTGTGACTAACGGCACGGTTGTGGTGCGGCGACCTCCAAATAAGAAAGCACTAATAGGCACGCCTGCGGGATTTTCCCAGTCCGCATCCATTGAAGGAATCTGAGATGCTGGAACCGTAAAGCGTGAGTTTGGATGCGCGGCTAGACGACCGCAATCCGGTGTCCATGACTGACCAGTCCAGTCGACTAAGTGTTGTGGCGCTTGCTTACTCAAGCCTTCCCACCACACATCACCATCGTCTGTGAGTGCAACATTAGTAAATATCGTATTGCTGTTCAATGAGGCTAAGCAGTTAGCATTGGTTTCCACTGAGGTGCCTGGAGCGACACCAAATGCACCAGCTTCAGGATTAATTGCATACAGTCTGCCATCGGGGCCCGGTTTAATCCAAGCAATATCTTCGCCAACCGTGGTGACGTTCCAACCTTCTAAGGCTTTGGGAGGAATCAACATCGCTAAATTGGTTTTACCGCAGGCGCTAGGGAAGGCAGCTGCAATATAGTGCCTTTTGCCACCTGGAGGCTGAATGCCTAATATCAACATATGCTCAGCTAACCAGCCCTGCTCTTTGGCCATAATCGAGGCGATACGCAAGGCAAAGCATTTCTTACCCAATAGCGCATTACCACCATAACCACTGCCAAATGACCAAATTAATTTTTCTTCTGGGAAGTGTGTAATAAATTTATGTTTTTTGTTACTTGGCCAAGCGATATCTTTTTGACCTGGTGCCAATGGCATGCCTACCGAATGTAAGCACGGAACAAAGGATCCGTTTGCACCCAGAATATCGATCACCTGGCGGCCAATACGCGTCATGATACGCATGCTGACCACAACGTAAGCGGAGTCTGTCAGCTCTACGCCAATATGCGCAATATGTGAGCCGAGTGGTCCCATGCTAAATGGGATGACATACATGGTGCGACCACGCATGCATCCGTCAAACAACGCCTGCATCGTATGTTTCATAATAATAGGGTCCTCCCAGTTATTGGTGGGACCAGCATCTTCCCGTTTTTCAGAGCAAATATAG
>Ga0209499_1000067_pt1 | contig 71041 bp, 75 predicted proteins | sample C_130208_EF_Meta_FD_187306 | JGI IMG/M metagenome (GOLD analysis project Ga0209499, IMG submission 187306) | Freshwater microbial communities from Lake Croche, Canada to study carbon cycling - C_130208_EF_MetaG (SPAdes) (version 2) | ecosystem: Environmental > Aquatic > Freshwater > Lake...
ACCGGAACCAGTTATAGAGCCAGAGCCAATAGCTGAGCCAGAACCGGAACCAGTTATAGAGCCAGAGCCAATAGCTGAACCAGAACCGGAACCAGTTATAGAACCAGAGCCAATAGCTGAGCCAGAACCGGAACCAGTTATAGAACCAGAGCCAATAGCTGAGCCAGAGCCAATAGCTGAACCGGAACCGGAACCAGTTATAGAACCAGAACCAATCGCTGAACCAGAACCTGCTGATAAAAAGTATACCATAGCAATATTGTTTAGAGGTACGATTAGAGGTGATGTGAATACTGTTATAGAATTCATACAGAACAGTATAGACGAATTAAGAGCAAATAATCACATAGTGCATGCATATCTTGCAACATGGGGAACTACACACGATCCTAAGATCAGTGCGTTACTGTCTGCTATAAAATTTGAAAACGTTATTTTACAAACTGCACCGGCATTAGAACAAATTCAAAGATTTGTTAAAAAATCTGCGATGGGATGCTATCCGATTAGTAATATGTACCGCATGTATTACCAAACAAAAACTGCGTTGGATGTAATAACAAGTGCATACAATTATGATTACATTATTCACAGTAGAACAGATGTCAAAGTAACATTTGGAGAACATCTTTCAAACTGGCTTGTAAAAGGATATTATACAAGTCCACCAAGCGGTGCACCGTGGTTATGTGATTGGGTAGGTGCAGCAGAGTCCAAAATTATGAAAGATGCATGGGATTACGGCACACTTGAACGACTAGGGCAACTGCTAGACGACAAACATGTACCAGAACATATATTCATAGACCTTATGTCTGCACATAGTATACAGCACAGAACTGCACCTGTCGCAAGTATCTTTCTCGATCCACACCGAGTAGAGTCCGGCGACAGGTTATAAATTAAGTATCTAATGCAATCCACTCTTTGCGAGCATCTGCGCCTTTGGGATCAAATATCAGTTTCAATGCAGCACTGAGATTGCCGTCATCTGTTAGTGGTACCAGTTTGGGCTTAACCAAACTGTGTCGCCAATCTGCTTCTTCCAAGCTACCAAGACCTTTTGCGCGAGTTGGCTTGGGACAGTTCTTCCAATCTTTAGCATCATACAAGTGGTAGTCGTCTGCATACCAATAATAGCGTGCTTTGCCTTTCTCTTGAATAATGAACGGCGTTTGAAACGCATAGAAGAACGGTTCCTGCTGTGCATCAAACAGCTCAGGCCAGTGTAAATAGAAGAAATTTACCAACAATGCTGTGATGTTAGCGCCGTCGGGATCTTGGTCCGCAGCTAGATATACTTTCCCGTATCTCAAGTCTTTTCGCACAGCTTTTTGCCCTAACGCACAGCCCACACTGGTCATCAAGTCCATAAGGATTTGACTATCTAACAATGTCTTGGGTGCTTCACCACGCACGTTGAGAATTTTACCACGCAGCGGCAGCGCACCGTGTATTTCAGGATCTCTAACAGCACTGACCATAGTCTTGGCACTGTCGCCTTCTGTGATAAGAAGAATACATTTTGTGCGATCCTTGCCATTTGCATCAAGCAGCTTGGGCACTTTGGTACGCATCATCTTGCGTCCAGCTTTGGCTAGCTCTGCATCGTCCTTTTTCTGTGTACGAGCAGCACAGCGAGCATAGATTTCATCAATCCATTCTTTATTCAGCTTGATGATGTTTTTGAATGTGGTATCATCATCCAGTGTTTTGCGAATATACGCATCAACACCGTCGTTAATCAGTCGTGTTTTACTTTGACTGTCAAAGTTAGGTGCATGCATCACTGTTACGTTGTAGATAAGCAAGCCATCTGCAATGTCACTGCGGTTGGGTGTAAGTCCGCGACGTTTGCTTTCACGTTCCAAGCTTTTGACTAGTCCGCTGTAAAACAGTCGCTTAAACGTATCAATATGCTGCCCGCCATTAAACGCAGGAATGTCGTTGACAGTGGTATGTAGATACTCGCCATCTTCTGCAAAGTTAGGTACTAGATAGTAGCTGCTGTTGAAGTTGGTGTCTTTTACGTTGATTTCAATTACACGGCGTTCATCAAAGAACGTTTTAACCACAGTGGGTTTGACATTTACTTTTTCGCTGTTGAAGTAAAACTTAATCTTGGGATGGTTTGCAGCAATTTCTGTAATGCGTGCTTTGACAAATGCCAACGGTAAGTTGATCTTTTTGAACACGCTTTTGCTAAGCTTGAACGTTACAGTGGTTCCGCTTTTGGCTGCGCTTTTGACAATCTTGGGTTCGCGTATATCCAGTTCGTCAAATGCAGCATTGCCTTCGTTGAAGGTCTGCTGGAATCGTTGGCCGTCTCGGATAATGTCAATGGTAAAGTATTCACTGCAACTTACAACAGTGCTGGCGCCGATGCCGTTGGTACCACGAACTTCTTCGCGCACACCAAAGTTACGACCTGCACGGGCCTGTGTAAGTGCCAGTGTTGCTTTGTGCATACGTTCGCTTTCATCCCAATCAATGGGAATACCGCGTCCGTCATCTGCAACTGTAAATTCCATTGTCTTGACATCGTAGCCAACATCAACTCTGCTACCGTGACCATGTCCGATAACTTCATCTAATGCGTTGTCTAATATCTCTCGGAATGCACAATAAACAGCAGGAGTCCACGTCATCTCTACTGGCTTTAGTGCTTTACCATCCCAATTGACAATGGTTTGGGTATGAGGGCTGCGACTGCCCAAATACATTTCTGTGCGCAACCTATGGTGCTGATAGTCTGTGAGTTTTTGAATGTTTTCTGTCATTGTGTTTTAGTTATACACGAAACGAAAGGAATACACAAGAGTCTGTGAAATCATATGTCTGCACCTGCTTGTAAAACAACGAAATCGGAATGCTGTATGCATCCCGATTGCGCTGTATTCTCTTTATAATATAACTTTTTAAGCCAGGAAGATTCAACGCCTACGGCGTGGCCTTGCCTGTATAATAATATATCTTGACTGTATTTGTATGTTTACTGTCTTGATTGGTAGTCTTTAGTTAGTACATGTTATCAGTATAGGTTAGTAGTAAGCGGCAGTTTGATTCTGTTTCCAAGTCCAAACTGCCAAAAACTCATTTACGCTGCGAGAGCGTAAGAAGGTGCAGAATTTTCATTTGCATCTATAGTTTTCTTCGCGATAACGGTGCTTAGATCCCGGTGACTCCATCCTGCCTAGTTCGCCTGTCGATCCTATTTCGACCCCAGCAAAGATACAGATTTTGCCAATCATTTATTCCCTTTTTCCTCACAAAAAAAGAATCTGTATCTGTGGTGGAGCCGTCGGGTACCGCCCCCGAGTCCAGAACGTGTTCAGTGAATATCAACATCACAAGTTATTTATAGACTACTTTGTTGATCTTGTCAAGCCTATGTTAGTAAATTGTTACATTAGGACTGTTAAATACAGTATCATGCATTACAAAAGTATTTTTATATCAGACTTGCATTTGGGTACAAAGCAAGCAAAAAGCAAAAGATTGCTTACATTTTTAGATACTCATACCTGCGACAACTTATTTTTAGTAGGCGATGTCATAGATGGATGGGCATTACAGCGCAGACATTATTGGACAGACAAACAAACTGAAGTAATACGTAAAATATTAAAGATAAGCCTCACTACAACTGTGTATTATTTGCCAGGCAACCACGACGAATTCGTAAGACCATTTTTCAAATATGGATTTAACTTTGGTAGCTGCAATGTAGTTGACAATGTCGTATATCATGCCATAGATGGTAGACGAATACTAGTAGTACACGGCGATTACTATGACATCTGGATGAAATTTCCTAAAAAACTCATTAATTTTTTGGCACGCATCGGAGACTTTATACCCATAAGTTGGATAGAGCATGCTAAAATACGTAATCAAAGTCCCTATCGATATCTACGCACAACTAGAACCGAACATCGTATAACAAAATACGCACAACATAATAATTACGATTCTGTAATTTGTGGACACACTCATATACCAAAAATGTTGGATAACTATATGAATACCGGTGATTGGGTAGATAATTGCACTGCAATTGTGGAGACAATTGACGGTAAGTGGGAACTGCTAACACATGTCGAAGATACTGTTAATAACTGATGCATGGCATCCTCAAGTAAACGGTGTAGTTACTACTCTCAGTAACTTGGTAGATCAAGCAAAAAAGAATGGTGATATCATACATGTGTTTCATCCACGTAGATGCACTTTTAGATTTCCATTACCATCATATCCCGAAATTGAAATAGCCATACCAAATATATGGTTTGTTTACAAACTTATCAAACGACAAAAATGGGATCATATACATATTGCAACACCAGAAGGCCCGTTGGGTATGGCATTTGCCACAATGTGTAGATGGGCAAAGGTACAATTTAGTACAAGTTGTCATACTAAATTTCCAGAATTTGTCAATGCACGGTGGCCGTGGATAAAAACAAACTGGGGCTGGCGATGGATGAAACACATCTACAGAGGTAGTACACGAATACTGACTACCACTGCTACTATGGTAACTGAACTAAAAGGACACGGGTTCACTCAGGAAATATTTGCATGGACCAGGGGTGTAAACAGAGAAATATTCAATCCCAACAATAGAACTTCAATGATATGCGGCAAACCAGTTTTGGTATGTGTAAGCAGAATAAGTCATGAGAAGAATTTAGACGTGTTTTGTTCTCTGGTTTATAAAAATGCAACTAAAATTGTAGTAGGTGACGGCCCCTATCTAAAAGAACTTAAATCAAAATATCCAGATGTTATTTTTGTAGGTAAAAAATCTGGTAAAGATCTTGCAGATTATTACAGGCAAGCAGATGTATTTGTATTTCCCAGTGTATCTGATACATTTGGAGTCGTAAACATAGAAGCATTGGCATGTGGTACGCCTGTTGCTGCGTATCCTGTTACTGGACCGATTGATATAATAGAACAAGGTATAAACGGTTATTTGGATAAAGATCTTGTTACTGCCATTGACAAATGCCTGACATTGGACAGAGCTGTTGTATACCAGAGCAGTTTAAAATGGACCTGGGAAAACTGTTATACGCAATTTAAATTTATATTGATGAAAATATAAATTTACACGGATGTATTCTTACCTGTCGCATAATAAAACATATTATGCTGTTCTGTGACAACGTTTGTCGTCAAATAGCGTTCCATGATATTGACATAATTTTTAATTCGTTCAGCTTCTGCGTCGTCGACCAACGACGAATACCGAGTTATTAAATCCAAATTTGTTTTGCTATAATTATATATATTATCTTTTTTTAACTTTGACAGATATCCGGTATTTGGTATTTTTAATTTAAAAAATAGATCAGTGTAATTGATAACGGTACAGTTTCCAAAGTTTGACAAGTAATTTTTAATTTCAGATAATTGATCTAACGAAACATTTAAATCTGAGTCATAATTAAATATATCTTTTATAAAATTATTGAATATATCCTTTGTAGATACGAGATTATGTTGTTTACAATATAACAGGTAATCCCAAATTATAAACGTATGAGATAGGTCTACATTAGATTTGCAATAATCATTTACCAGTTGTGATAATATTACAATATCGTCTCCTTTTACTTTAAAATTGACAGAGAGTACTCGATCTATTAATTCAGATATAGAATTGGTATTCCATGTAGTATTAAATCTATGTTTGATTATCAACAATACTCTAATTAAATATCTGCTTTCCTCATCTGGATATATAATTACGATTTCTTTAGAACTAAAGTTAAAAACTTTTGATAATAATAATGGATAGTTATGAGTTCGTAATATACGGTTATTTTTTGAAGTATCAAATCCAATTAATGTGTCATATACACTATCCAAATATCCAATCATTTCGTTGGGATTTACATGATATAATTGCCTTTGGTCTAAATGATTGGATAACGAATCTGGGTGAATAAATTCATTTAATAAATTTGTCGGATATTTGTTGTCTGCGATTTCATTGCAAATAAAATGACCGCCTGCACCAGACGGCCAACACAATGTCAAATCTACATCTATATGTATGTGCTTGGCATCTTCAAATATACGATGCTGCGGTAATTCCAGTTTCATGATACAGTTTTATGTTTTTCCATACAAAATGCTGTAGCACAAGCAGGGCCACAAAAGCCGGCTTTGTATTCTGTGAGATGATATAGCGGCGCCCGATACACTCTCTTGCTGACTTCAAAAGAATGTATGACAGATTCAGTGGGTTTACCGCATTGACTGCAAGGCTGACCATCTGTCCAAATCAATATATCCGGGCGCCCGTTGTTCATGTTTATCTAACAAGACCAGTTTGGCGACCAGCAGGCACAGCAAGTCCTGTTGTGTTGGTAATATAACTGTTTGTTGCGTTCTCTTCTGACAATGTAATAGTAATCACATGTTGCATATCAATTTTAAGTTTGGCATCAGGTTTTGCGCTAAACAAAAAGGTGGGTAGCATTTGCAATTGATATTGTTGCGTTTGTGGATCTACACCTAATGACAGCACCAATGGTTTGGTAATAAGAATCCACGACGGTGCAGAGTCTACAATTTTGGCTACAACTTCATCGCCTGTGGTCATTTTAATTGTACAGACATCGTCGTTCTTCCAAGTTCGTTCTAGTAGCATTGAGTTCTCCTATTGTTGAACAATATTGTGCAGCAACGATACCGCGATGTGCAATATCAAACCAACGGTACGTTGTACTGATCTGGTATAGGCCAGTTGCGGCCAACAAATGAAATTCTATCAATTGGGTAACCTGATGTAGTTACACTGTTACCTTGATTACCGCCTGTGCAATATGCATGACCATTTTTAATTTCGCGTATAAACGATGCATGGCCCCAGTCGAACCATACAAGATCGTTTCTACGCCATGCAGTTACATCTTGTACATTTACTCTTGTACAATTCCATGCTTGTGTATACGATTGAGAATTCAAACTGTTTAGATAGGTGGATCCTGCCGCCTTTAATACAAATCCTGCAAATGCAGCGCACCAGTAGACTTGATCGCCGGGTTTTCCTGGACCAGGGCCTGGGAATGTGTTATCTAGTACACTTTTAGGATATCCCACTTGTGCAAACGCCTGCATGATATTGTCGTTGGCAACATAGTTTGGTGCGATGGATCCAGGTGGTGTTTTTTCAGACCATGCTCCGCCTGCTGCTTCTTGTAAACACTGATTTAATAGATTTTCTATTCTTCCCCATATTGTGTCCCCCGGTGCCAATGCGATTGGGCTTGACAAATTTTGCGGATTACCAATTGGATCGTTGGGGTCACCTGTGCCGTATGCAGGCGCATCTCCACCAGTTGTGGCAATATTTTGGTTAACATTGGCACCTGCTACACTGTCAGTGTACACGGGATTCAATGCTGCTAAATTTTGATTAGAAGAATAGTTGTCTTTTTGACTTTGATTAGGCGCATAATTATCAACAGGTGAAGCCGACGGCATAGACAGCGCACTCAATGTGCTGTTACCAGTAATGGGTTCTTTCCACAATGCAACAGGTACGTTGTTTATAAACACAGATGGACTGCTGTAAATATCTTTAACACCGGGATCTAAGTAGTCTCGTGCTTGCGGAAATCCGCGTTCAATATATGGCATGTTTACTGTCCTTTATCGATTACTTATATGTTAAACGTTTAGGTATTTTTCTAGAGCATCGCAGCCGCCAATGTATACCTCGTCTATCCATATTTGCGGAAAAGTTCGTGCAGTGGGCGCAGCTTCCAATAACTTTTCACGAGTACTCCATGCTTGATTTTCGGTCAATTCTCTGCCATCTGGCCCTGCGGGGTTTACAATAAGCTCTGCATACGATATACCGCAGTTACGCATAAGCATTTTTGCTTTTGTGCAATAGGGGCAATGGTCTTTGGTGTAAATTACAGCATGCATAGTTTAAGTTCCTTTGATTTGTTGATCACCGTGTCTGCGGTGTATAAGATTACCGGACGCATCAGTGTCTATCCATACTGCATCATCTGGAATTGGTAAATTGGCATGTTTGTAATGCCATGCCCATTTTGTAGCATATGCAACAGTTGGCTCGTCGCTTCTCACAATACCGATACCACTAGCAAACATGGCTTTGGTAAAATGCCTATCACTCCATAAACGCTGACTGGGATCCACAATCCATGCCGGCATAATGTGCATGGCTTTGCGCATGATAAACCAACTGTTGGTATCTACCATATTTTCACCATTACTTTCAACACGATCCACATACATAGGTGCACCGTCTAATGCATGTATAGTACGAGTAGCAACTACTGCATCTGCATTGCTGGTTTTGGCAACATTAATCATTGTGTCTATATGATGTGGATTATACCAGTTATCAGCATCAAGGAATGAAACTGCATCAAACCCCTGACTAAATGCAGAAAGGGCCCCAATGGCCCTAGGTGTTGCGCCTGCATCTTTATGACTGTATGGTAATACAATATGCTCGAAAAACATAGCACGCTCAAATGGCTGCGGGTACCCATCCGCAACCATAATATGAGTAGCACCATATGTCTGCGCTCGAACGCTGTTCATACAACGTTCGAGCTGGTTAACAGTTTCTTTGTAGTAAGGTGTTACTACTGCAACTCGCATCAGAGGCTAAATCCTGTAAAGCTGTTGCTGTCAACGTCCTGTTTAACACCGCCGCTAACGTAGCTGCTAAGTTCAACTTCTTGTGGTGCAACCTGCACTTCTGATCCAGAAATCCATTTCATGGTCCATGGCAACGGATTACTATGGTTCTTGTACTTGGTAGGAAGGCCAACTGCTGCCATACGTTTGCCTGCAATAAATTCCACGTACTCTGCCAACAGTTGATTGTTAAGACCAATCATACTACCATCTTTGAAAAGATATTCTGCCCAACGCTTTTCTTGCTCCACTGCATCTTCAAACAGTTTAACTGCCATGTCTTGGCATTCAATTTCAATTTTAGCATAATCAGGGTCGTCTTTTGGCAATATTTTCAGTAGTGACTGGGTGCTGCCCAAGTGTAGATTTTCATCTCTACAAATAAACTTGATGATCTTGGCATTGCCTTCCATCTTCTTAACTTCTGCAAATGCCCAACTGCATGCAAAGCTAACATAGAAACGTACACCTTCGAGAATATTAACACTCATCAGTGCTAGCCACAGTTTCTTCTTCAATTCATACATGTCAACTACGACAGTTTTGCCGTTAACAGTGTGTGTACCCACTCCTAGCAAATTGTAATAGCCAGATAGTTCAATCAAGTCGTCATACAGCTTGGTAATATCATCTGCACAGTCTACAATTTCTTGAATGTCCATCATGTCGTTAAATATCTTGCCGGGATTGGCATAGATATTACGAATGATATGTGTGTAACTGCGGCTATGGATAGTTTCACTGAACGTCCATGTGGTAATCCAGTTTTCAAGTTCAGGCAAGCTGCAAATTGGACCAAACGCAATAGCAGGGGCACGACCTTGCACACTGTCTAGTAGAATTTGTCGCTTGAGATTGCTGGTAAAAATATGCTGCTCGTGATCGGTTAGATCTTTGAAGTCTTTGGCATCGCGCAGAATGTCTACTTCTGTGGGTAGCCAGAAGAAAGACAATTGACTTTCAGTAAGTTTATCAAGACTCTTGTATTTCATTGTATCATAACGTTGGATACTAACACCCCCGTTGGGATCAAGAAATGCCAAGTTTTTAGTATGATCCGATCGATTATCGACGTTAAAAACGCTCATGTAGTCACCCTCTATTGTCAGTTATATTATGCTGTTAATATTGTTAAATGCCAACCTGATATGTGGCAGTTGTGTGCCGCAGATCTAATCTGCGGCACAGTATATTAGATTTTGCAGCTATCGCAATCTTCATCTTCCACAGTCGCAATGTTAGCAGCATCGTTTTCCATCAATTTGTCCACGTCAACTTCACCTTGACCATCGTTGGTATTGAAGTAGTAAAGCTGCTTGCCACCGTACTTGTAGAACATCAAAATATGTTTGAGCATGTCGCTTAGTGGAATCTTGCCATCTGCATAATGCTGCGGATTGTAACTGGTATTAACACTGATACCCTGATCCACATACTTTTGCAGTATCGCACAGATTTTCAAATATCCTTCTGGTGTTTTTTGATCCCACAACAGTTCGTATTTGTTTTTCAAACGGCGATATTCTGGCACCACTTGCTTGAGAACACCATGTTTGCTTTGTTTGATAGACACATAGTTGCGTGGCGGTTCAATGCCATTGGTGGCATTGGCAATCTGTGCAGAAGTTTCAGCTGGCATCATTGCCATGAGTGTGCTGTTACGAATACCAACTACCTTGAGATCTTCACGCAGCTCTGCCCATGGCATGCGTTCAGTATGCGGTACCAATTCGTCAACTTCACGCTTGCGAGTGTCCACAGGAACAATGCCCAGTCCATATTTGGTTTCATTGTTTTTGAGGCAAGCACCTTTGGTACGTGCAAGATCCACAGATGCTTTGATGAGATAATAACTCATTGCTTCCATATACTCGTCGACCAGTGCCAGTGCAGCAGGATCGCTGTAGCTTACGCCATTTTTAGCCAGCCAATATGCAAAGTTGATAATACCAATACCCAGCGGACGACGGTTCATTGTGCTAACCTTGCCAGCTTTGACAGGGTAATCTTGATAGTCTAACAGGTTATCCAACGCCATTACTGCTAGACGGCATGGCTTTTCAAAGTCTGCTGGACTTTTAATGTTGCCCCAGTTAATTGCACTCAATGTGCAAAGGCTGATTTCGCCTTCTTCGTCGTTGATATCAACAAGAGGTTTGGTAGGCAGGTCGATTTCTGCACAGAGATTACTTTGGCGAATAGGAGCAAGATGTTCAATAAATGAACCGTGCGAGTTGGCGTTGTCTACGTTTTGAAGGTATACTCGACCTGTGTTTTTACGCTCTTCCATAAAGCTGCTGAACAGATCAATTGCCTTCACAGTTTTTTTGCGAAGCTTTTTATTGCGTTCTGCTGCTTCGTACAGTGTTCTAAACAGGTCTTGATTTGCAAAGAATGCGTCATACAGTCCGGGTACATCGCTGGGAGAGAACAGTGTAATATCACCACCCGCAATCAGTCGTTCATAAAACAATTTGCTAAACTGAACACCGTAGTCCATGTGACGCACACGATTGTCGTCAATACCTCGGTTATTTTTCAACACCAATAGGTTTTCTACTTCCAAATGCCAAATTGGATAATACAGTGTAGCAGCGCCATTGCGCACACCGCCCTGACTGCAACTGCGAACGGCAGCTTGGAACATTTTATAGAAACTGATAACACCCGTGTGACTCGCATCGCCATTGCGGATAGGACTGCCAATTGCACGAATGCTACCTGCACCAATACCAATACCTGCTTTTTGGCTAACATATTTTACAATTGCACTGGTTGTTGCATTGATACTGTCTAAACTATCACCAGTTTCAATCAGCACACATGAGCTGAATTGACGTTGAGGTGTGCGTACACCTGCCATAATGGGAGTTGGCAAGCTGATATCGTGCTTGCTAATAGCATCGTAATATTCTTTCACATGTTGCATACGAGTGTTGCGGTCATGGTTGATGAATAGGGTTGCTGCAATCAATGCATACGTTATCTGAGGAGTTTCTTTTTTCTCGCCTGTTACACGATTTTGTACTAGGTATTTGCCACGCATCTGTTCCATGGCAACATAAGTCAGTGTCATATCGCGATCATGGTCGATGAAGCGGTTGATGGCGTCCCATTCGCTGTCGTTGTATTTTTCAAGTAATTCCTTGTCGTAAAATCCATCTGCTACGTTTTTATCAACTAGCTTTTTGATATGCCATGGTTGATATTGACCATATACATCTTTGCGAAGGTGATAGTTTACAAGGCGACCTGCAACATATTGGTAATTGGGATTTTCTTCACTAATCAAATCTGCTGCTGCTTTGATCAGGGTCTCTTGCATTTCAACAGTTTTGATATCCTGATAAAATTGTATTTGGCTACGAATTTCTACTTCGCTAGCACTAACGCTATTAATGCCATCTGTTGCCCAGAATACAACTTTGTGCATCTTGTCAAGGTCCAGTGGTTCTTTTCGCCCGTCTCGTTTAATTACCATTATGTCTGATCTATGTGCGGCTGCCATGTTTATTATTCTCCCCTGAACGTATGTATTGTCGCTTGGCCAGCGATAGGTTATTTAACACCGGTTGCCCGGTTTATGCGTTGCAATATATGCAATAATGAGTTGCAAATTCTAACATAACACCTGCGTACATCAACACACACAGTTGTTATCGAGCAGTAATTAAACTATTGAAATGCATAGTTAAAATTATGCATTTCGCTATAGTTTATAGCTCTACTGACTCTACAGTGTTATTAAAATTCCATATTGTGGTTTCCTCTATACACCGTAGACTGGAGTTGTAATTATATATCTGCCGGTACTCAAAGTCACTCTGGTCTTTGACATTTATCAGGCGAGAATGGTGATAACCCAATAACCATTCACCATCAACAATGCATACCAAGTGTTCAGTACTGTGCTTGCGGTTTACAACAACTGCCAATGACAATCGTTTAGAGTTCCATTTGCCACCTGGCGCAAATAACAACGTATAAAACATGCATAACGATACACTATTGACATCAAATTCTTTACGGTCTATCATATTCCAAGGATCTGGCCACGCTGCACAGTTTGTGTAATCAAGGTACTGTTTACTGAGCGGCGCACGGCTCCACCAGTCTATTACAGTTTGATAGTGTACTGTGTTGTCTGCATCTGTTGTAATTTGTTTACGCAGTTCTTGCCATTCATGCCGTAGTTCGGTCGGGTGTAGAAGGAAATTATTATGCATAGTGGTTGTGCATCCATTTTAGATGTTTATTTAAGTGGTCCAATTTGTTTGGATATACGTTATTGTACCCGATGTTGTGCCGGTACTTGTATAATAAATTGTAATCACTGCACCACTAATTCCTGCACTGAATACCACAGACGCATCTGTGTTTAATTCTGTATTAGTATCGGATAGCTTTACAGTTACCGTATCTGATATTACGGATAATCTACCATTTCTACGATACGTGCCCAGTACTATAGCATAATCTACCCATGCAGTTAACAGATTGGTTGCAGTAGCAACATCAAATGCAATACCCGTTGAGGTGTTCACTTGATTTGTGAGTATACTGTGACTTAACGGTGTAGGAGTATTGTTTACCAACTCTGTGGATTGTGTATTGTATACAGCATTGCGTGCAGGTGCACCGTTGTATATTTGTAAACTGCGTGTTATTTGGCTAAACACATCTCCCATACTGGAACAGCCTGTTGACAATGTATCCCAATATATTGCAGGCACCGAGTATACAGTACCCACTGTGTTATAAGTGTTGTTAAGACTAGTAACACCTCTGCGTCTAGTTGTTACACGCAACCCATATGATGCAATATTGTCAAACGTGTTATTGCTTATTTTGGTATATTGCGGTCCGCCGTCGCTGCTATGCAATAAACCTATGCCATAGTAACTATCGGTTAACACTGAACCGTCTACAGTTATGTAATCAATGGGATCGGCTGAATATATACCATAAACTACATTTGTGGCAGTAATGTCATTGAATGACAAATATTCGGTTGTAACAGCAGTGCCAAGACTTTCTATTGTAATGCCATTGCCAGCAGATGTATTAGTACCGCCTTGTACCCATCCACCTATTAATTTGCACGATGCTATAGATATGTTATTGCAACGTTGTAATAGCACAACAGGATTTATTACATCAACACTGCCATCGAGGCTAAAACCGTCTACAGAAATACTTGTGGGAATTATACCACCATTGGTACCTATGTTGGCACCAACTTGTCCAAGACTATCAGCAGTTCGCAATATGGGACCCACAAAGCCGGACTGCAATTGTATAATGGATCTGTCTACACCGTCGCCTATCAATGTGACATAGGGATAGAGATTTATGCTTGCTGATATTAGATACGTGCCTGCTGGAAAATAAATTGAATTCCTACTTTGTGTGTATCCATAGGGATTTGCAGAAATCCTTGCCCATTCATCGTCGATAGCAGCTTGAATTGCAGCGGTATCATCTGTCACACCGTCGCCCACTGCGCTATAGTCCTTGACGCATAGTGTATCGTCTAATATGCTGCCCAACGTGCGATAAGTAGGACCGGTTGATGCAGTGATACCGGTGTCACCCATATATGCATGCTTGATAAGCTGATCATTGGGTCCCCACTGTGTCAATACCTGACTGTTACCTGTATAGGTATTACCATTACCTATAAACAATTCACGTGTGTCTAAACACCAACCTAACTCAGCTTCGTTTAAGTTAGTGGGCAAATCTGCCCGTAGACCTCTGCGATGTTGAATTCTACTGATTGATATGATAGCCATGCTGACATCCTAATACTTGCTGAGTATTTATCGGGATGTCTATGTCAAGTTGCAGTGCTGTCGAATACATGGTTGTTGTAGTATTGTTCAACACGTTTGCTCCATAGCAATGTGCTTTCTTCAAATTCTATACCGGTCCACACAAACTTTTGGAATTCACATTCTCTGCTGCACATGAGAACCACTGTGGTTTTAATATCAGTGCCATGTAACAGATTATGAGACATTGCATATGCTGCAAGCTGCAAGCGGTAGTCTTCAACCCATTCTCGTTTTTTGGGTTTGATAGTTGTTTTGAAGTCTATAATTGCAGGCTGTCCTTGCCACATGCCAACCAAGTCAGTAGTACCGGCCCACAAGTTATGATAATGCAAGTGTGCTTCTACGCCCCAAACTTCATCTACATGTACCAGACCTTCCGTGATGATAGTGTCTGCCATCTTTTTGGCCATAACTCTACCATAATTGGTACCACCGGGCCGTGCTTGTCCCAGAACATATGCTTCTAAGTGAGCATGCATGGTAGTACCCAGTCCAGCACTTTCTGCTGAAATTCTATTTGCGTTGTCCTCACCTTTACGCTTTCGCCAAGCAATAAGGTGTTCCATGTCTTTGGTAGCACTGAGTATTGTTGTAACGCTGGGCATACCATTGCCAGCTTCATCTACATAGACACGGCCTTGTGCGCCGCCGTCTTGTCTGTCTAACTTTTTATATGTGTATATGGGATTGTACTGCATGTAGCAATTATATCACATGTGTAAATCAGTGTCTAATGAATAATTTATTATTGTGTAATCGAAGCTTCGAGACTTTGCCAGTTATCCTGACCTGCCATTTTTTTAGCAACTGATTTTTGTTTTGATATTTTTTCAGGTTGTCCAGTACCGCTTTCGTCATGAGTGAGTACAGCATACAATTTAATAACCCGTGGATTTGAACCAGATATGGTGTACCATAATGATATATCAAATGTTAAATGTACTTTGCGCATACCGGGTATTTCAGTAGCAAACGGCCTGTTAATTGTTGATATTTTGTCAGTAGGGCCGGCAGGTTTGATACCGTTTTCAACTTTAAAATTTAAAAATGTATCAATTTTAGATTCTAATTCAGGATATTTGTCAATATGAGTGCTGCTGGTATCCAAATACATAGGACACATTTTAATTATAGTAGAAGGTGTATCTGCTTGCTTGTTATCGCTAACCAATGGCAGCTTTTGCACATTTGGTTTTTTTATTGATTCAACTGCCGCACCGATTAATTCATATAATCTCATACGTTATTTTGTCCTATTTTTACGGTAATTGCGCATCGCATCCATTGCATCTTTCACCGAAGTGACAGTCTGCCAATTATCGGAGTTATGCGAATTAACCATTTCAACAAGATCATCGGTACTGACACCGGATTGATTGTCAGTGTCAATCGCTTCATACAGAGCGTTATCATTGTAATTGGTAACATCGTTGCGTTTCATCACAGTGGTCCTTGTGCTGCTGTATTTATTATAGTCAACATAACAGATTATGACACGTTGTCAACCGGATAATTTATCCGGATGGTGTAATCGTGTCATCATATCTGCCAGGACTTCTGCACGACTTGCAGACTCTGCATTCATCTTTAGTTGTTTAATATTAAGTAGACCTTTGATGATGTTGGGCTTTTCATTAAGTGCTCGAATTTCATCGTCTGTCATGTTGTAACATGCAGCGACCAATGCCTGCTCTCTAGGCTTTTTGCTTTTGAGCAGATAAGTCTCTGGACCGTACAGGGTACTGCGCATATTCATTGTGATTGTCCTTTGTTATCCCAACCATGAATCATTTGGCAATGATCCTTCTAATTTTTTATCGTAGTTTTTCAATGCTTTTTCTGTCAACCACGACTGTACATCTATATTCTGTAGTTCTTTAATGAGACTGTTGACTTCTTTAATTCGGCGTATACGGGTATTGAGATCATTATCTCGGTATTTCCAGTCTATATTGCTATGGTAGTACTCTAATTCATCTTCAATCAGTGGGAATAGCGGCTGACTGCGATGCAACATTAGCGTATTGCCAAAACTGAACCTTGTGTTTTTTTGCCAGCCCAGTTTGAAAATATGCCTGATACAAGCTAGAGTATGCTGATGGTCAGCTTCTGTTTCAGTGGGATACCCTACAATCATCAACAACACATGCGGTATATCATAGTTGTTTAGCATCGCCAAACAATGCCACATGTCATCGTCGGTGAACTTTTTACCCATGTGGTATCGTATATCCTGACTGAAACTTTCCAGTCCGATTTCAAGCATGGAGCAGCCACTGGCTTTCATGCTTTGATAATCTTCCTCGGGGCTTTGATGTTTAGGACGTATGATCCATTGACTTACCCAACTGAAATCACTATTGGTTTGTCTATAGTTGATCAACGACTTCATTAAATTTCTAAATGCTTTCATGCTGCCGTTAATCAAGCTGTCTGTGAACAGGAATGTTTTTCTGTCGTATTTTTCTTTTATCTCGATAATTTCTTGTGCAATGTATTCACCATCTCTGAAATAATAGTCAGGCCATATCCTGTATACATTGCAAAATGTACAACGTTTAACACAGCCTCTACTGCCTGTAATATATACAGGATGCGGATGACCTTCATTTTGATATTCAGACCAATCTATATCATCATAGTTTGGTATCATGACACTGTTGAGGTCAGTGACTTGGTTGGGATCTAATGAGTTGATACCTTTACCAGTAAAGTTGCCTTTTAAGTAATCGATAATGCTGGCTTCACCGTCGCCGTAAATGTAATCATCACAGTAGCCCAGTTCTTGAAACACATGTATACCGTATTCAATGGCTGCGCCGCCCCATAGTATTCGTATGTGAGGACAATGAATTTTAAGCAGCACTCCCAGTTTGGCTGCAACTGCCACGCTGTGTGCAGACAACAAACTCATACCAATGATACGGGGATTTTTTTGTTTTATAAACTCAATCCAGTCTAAGAACACATACTCCAGTGTGTTGTAGAATTTGACAAAGTCCGGATGTAGCTCTGGATGATCATGTTCCAATGCAAAAATGTAATCATCTTCAAAATAGTAATTTTGTAAATTGTGTTGTTTTGCTGCATTGAACAGCTTCACATTGAAGTCTACAACTTCGCAGGTCATGCCGTGGGCTTCGATATGCGATTTTAACACTGCTGGACCAACTGTGGGTGCATCGGGATTTATCTTTGGGATAATGCCTATCAGTATATCTAGCTGTGCGGTCATTGTACTACTTTCGATAACGTGCCTAACATGCTATTATACAGTATCCAGTGCACCTTCAAAATTAATAGTTGTAGATACGTTGGATGTATTAATTGAGTTTTTGCCAGTCTACGCCGCTTCTATGTCTACTATTAGGACCTTTAAGACGTTGGTTGTCGCCGATGCCACCGCGAGTTTTAGTTGTTGTTACGGCAACTGACGGTTTAGATTGTCTATTAATCAAATGTTCTGTTCGTAGTTCTATCCAATTTGGTAATCTTCTAAGGTGATAATCAACTGTAGAGTTTTGTACATTTAAACCAAGCATCTTAGGAATACTACTTGCAACATATCCTTTACGATACAGATCTGCCATCTGTTGCACTTGCTCTGGAGTTGTACCAACTGTCAACCCCTGCTGCCCGTATCGTAATTTTTTTATTTCTTTATATTTGTCAATACCAATCAATCTATACAACAGTTTAGGTATAGTACTAATATCTATTCCGAATTGATTGGCAATGTCAGTTGCAGATGCACCATTTAAGAATGAATCTTTAATTTTTTCCATATCTTCGTCGGTTAATGCTCGTCCCAACATTAAATTTTTATTTTGACGTTCTGGATATTTAAGTTCTAGTATTCTATTAACTTGTCTAAGAGAAATACCAAGATCTTTAGAAATTGCAGTAGGACCTTTACCTTCATCCCACAACATTTTTACTAGCTCAATAGTATCGTTATCTATAGGCTGTTGTAGTCTTACTCTGTCTGTATAATGTCGTTTTATTATGTGTTGAACCTGGCTTACACTTAATCCAATTTCATTTGCAATTTTACTTGCACTATCACCGTTATCTCGTTTTGTTTTTATTAGATCAATAGTTTGCTGATCGTATTTGGTAGAGGCTTCTGTTATAAATTCACTTGCTCTCACAGCATCACCACTTTACATTCCACTGCAAGGTATTACCAGTTGCAGGATTAGTTTGTCGATTGATAGTGTAACCCAAATTGGTAAAGTAGGCAATCACAGTGTCCATACGTTCTGCATATGGGCGTGTTAAGTTGGGATCGCTTGGCGTTTGATTCTGCCAAATTAACCAATAATCCCTACTAGAAGCATAGGGTTGTATAGTCATTGTGCCAGTGCCGTAGCCTATGGTAGCAGTTGCAGTTGCAGCGTTACCAATCAAGTTATGCGGCGCACTGATGGCAACTGTGGGCGCAGCAGTGTATCCGTCACCTGAGCTTGTTATCACTATGCTGTCTATGCTAAAACCACGTGTAACTGTGGTAGTTGGTTGAATAGGTGCAGCAGTCTCACCTGCACCTGGTATAACATTAACCTGAGGCGCACTGGTGTATTTGCTGCCGCCGTTGGTTACTACAATTTGCGATACGCTTGTGCTATACAGGCTGACATTGGCAGTTGCAGCACCGCCAATTGAAACAGTGGGAATGCTGGTATAGTTTTGTCCATAGTCAGTAATGCTGAGATAATCCACAGTTGTAGGTCGCAATTCTGCATAAGCTGCGGCATCGTGACCGTCGCCGTCAATAATAACAGTGGGTGCTAATATGTAACCACTACCTTCGAAAGTGACATCTATACTAACAATTTGCCCACCAACAATCACTGGTACCGCAGTTGCATTAACACCATGCTCTGTTACGAAAATAACAGTTGCAGTTGTATAGCCAGAGCCAGTGTTGCTGACATTTACATATTGTACACCGGTTGCAGATAATGTAGAGGAAATTGCCGCACCACTACCGCTGGTTATGGTAACAGTTGGAATTGCAGTGTAATTTGTACCAGGTGCAGTAATTACCACACTGCTTACAGAACTTGCAGACATTGTGGCATATGCACTAGCACCGTAGCCTGTTAGATCATTTGGTGTTATAAGAACTGTAGGGGGCGCAGTGTAACCTGTGCCACCCGACGACACTATGATATTGCCAATTCCTGCTGTTAGATTAAAACTTGCTGCCTGGCCAGTGCCGCCATAGACTGCATTATAATCCATAACTGGTAATATGCTGTAAGATCCGCTGGTTTGCAATGTGTACAGCACAATCTGTCCTTGCAATCCCACTTCGTCAACCATAATTGTTGCAGAATCAGTCCCAGAGCCGCCTGCAATAATCAGCACATCACCTTTGCTATATTGGCTACCGGCGCCTCCTGTGGCAAGCACAGCAGATATTATATCCATGTATACTGCTGATACAGTTGCACCTGCACCAGCAGATGTTATACCCACACCTGGTGGGCTGATATATGTTGCACCGCCATTGTTTAACAGCGTTACGTTACCTATACCTGTTGGCACCAAATATGGAACAGCAGTTGCACCACTGCCGCTTGATATTGTTATAGTTGGTGCAAATGTATAGTTGCTACCTGTGCTTGTGACAGGTATGCTGGATATAACACCGCCGGCCAAAACTGTAGTTGCAGTAGCACCTGTGCCGCCGCCGCCGGTAATAGTCACAATAGGCGGTGCAGTATATTGTCCGCCAACGTTTGCAACTGCAATAGAAGCAATTCCCATATTAAGTGTTAAGGTACAGCCAGTTCCGCCGCCAGGCGATACTGTAGTAGACACACCTGATAGTGTTGGCAATGCAGAATAATTACCATATCCATACAATCTCACTGTTGCCACTATGCCGCCACTGCCTATAGATGTAACTAATGCAGTGGTTGCACTGCCTGTGCCGCCCACTACAGTAAGAAGATCGTTTACGCGATAATTAACGCCGCCGGCTGCAACAACTACTGATATAGCTTGGAATGTCACTGCACCTGCTGCTGCGCCAGATCCCTGTGCAACAACTGTTACACTTGGCACATAGTGATATCCACTACCTTGATAACTAACTGAAATGTAAGATATATCGCCGTATGGTGCAAGTATGGCCTGTGCAGTTGCTTGTACAGTTGCATTTCCGCCTGTTAACACAACAGTTGGAGTATAGGTATAGCCTGTGCCTTGATTGGTCAATGTGATGCTGTTAACACCAGATACCAAATCAATACTGATAGGACGTTTTGCTAACGCATCTTGTTTTGATGTTGCAAGCTTAACAGTATTTGTGTCTACATATATGATGTAATATATAGTATCGGTAGTTAGAGGACTTGGCAATTGTCCAGAACTGTAAACCAATACTTCGTCGCCTGTATTATAACCGTGCCCTGCCACTTCAAATGTGTTTGCAGTGTTATCTATACTGTAAACAGGAGTACTGATAGCAACAGTCTGTGTCATAGGCGAATCGCCATTTACCAATGCATTATAATAACCAGTGCGTACTGCTTCTAATATAGAGCTACTAACCGCAGTACCTTCATCGAATACCACACGTTCTCGTATTGGATTTTGTCTAGCTTCTGCCGCAGTAATGAATATGCTATTAGCCATTTTTCACGCTCTTCTTTGCTGCACTAGATGCCATTTGGGAAACTTTTTGTTTGCTGAAATCTGCTTCTACATCAGACGCTGTTTCAGGCGGTTCTTCTTGTTGTAATATAACTTGATCTGGTGCAATGCGTACAATGCCTGCTTGGTCCTTGAGTGTGTCCATAACCCAACGCCTGTCAGCGTCAAAACCTTGATTATGGAGCACACTCAGTATTTCTGTCATAGGTATACTAGCCGCATCCTTGCTTCTGTAGACTGTAACAAGATCCATAATGGCATTTTGTGCCTCTTCTGGTGTACTTGGCAGGCTTGCAATTTCCTTATAACGCACTGTATTAACCTTTTCAGTTAGATGCTGCTCTATCAAAATGTGCAGGACCTATTAGTTTTGCCTTTACATTACTGTTGAGTTGTACCCAATAATCACGTGCTTGCTGATCCTTAAAGAACTTGTAATCACGGTTGCCGTTTGCACTTTCAACCATTACACCCCATGGATTAGCAGCTTTGGCCTGTGCAAATCTATAAGCTTTACGTTCTTGTGCAATTGCTTCTTTCATTTGACGACGGCTGTCCGCATTGTATGCATCAATTTGATCTTCAAGCTTTGTTATCATGTTTGCGGTTTCGTTGATCTTATTTTGAAGTACATCACCTTCGAGACCTTGTCCCTGCATCAACACATCGTTGCCACGTCCTTCATTTACCATAGCAGCAAATTCTGTTCGGTGTGCAGCCAAGAATGACTCCAATTGCAGTTTGCCCTTGCGTGCTGTTTCCAGCATGCCACTTAGACGTGCAATACTTTCGTCTGTCTTGTCTATACCACGTGCAATTCGATGTCCACGGGTGATAACTTTCTTAGGTAGATCTTTTGCAGGCTTGTCTGGATTCATACCAGCTTCTTTCTTAGCTTGCCACATACCTATTGCATAGGGACTTTTGGCTTTGGCTTCTGCAACTTTCTTTTTGTCGGCTGCTGCTTTCTTCATTGGCTCTTTCTTGTTGCCGTCCTTGTCAAGATCAAGGAAGTCTGGCTTGGCTTTTTTAGCTTCAGCAACCTTTTTAACAGGTGCTTTTGCTTTGTCGGCTGCTGCTTTCTTCATTGGCTCTTTCTTGTTGCCGTCCTTGTCAAGGTCAAGAAAGTCTGGCTTGGCGCTTTTAGCTTCGTTTACCTTTTCATCATGCTCTATGTCTTTGGCAACTCTGCGGCCAGCACGTTCTGCTTTGCTATCTTCTGCACCACGCTTGGCACCATGTATGCCGTCTTTTTTGCGCTCGTCGTATTCGATGTCTTTGGCTACTTTGCGACCTGCACGTTCGGCGCGGTTATCTTTAGTATTAGTGCCTTCGTTTACAGGGGGAGTAGTACCTGCGTCATTGAGATATGTGTCTCTGAGATTTTGTAGCTGTTGAAAGTTTCCTACATCGGCGTAACCATCTAGTTGGCTAAGTTCATGGGCAGCATACTGGTCGCCCTTGGCCGCCGCCGCAGCTAGAGCTTGGCCAAGCGGAGTGTCCTTAACAGAGGACAGGCTGGCATATCCAACACCACCTGCTACACCAAGTGCTGCAAGCAACTTAACTATGGAACCCAGCGCACCTTCATTGACATTTTCTTTGATCTTGCCGAACTTGTCTTTTTGTTTAGCACGAATTGCAAAGTTGATTTGCTTTACTTCTGTTTGTTCAGCAGCAGTACGAGTGGCTTTATCCATTAGTGTTTTATGACGAGCTTTGAGTTTAGCCAATGTCCAGCCATCCCACTTGCCTTTGTCCTTTTCAGCAGTTTTCATGTCGGTGTCCCACTTTTCGCCAAGTCTACGACGACGTGCTTCTGCCAATTCAGCAGGTGCGCCCCCTGGTGCAGGAGGTGCAGTCTTTTTAGCACGACCCAATGGTTCCCCACCGCCTGCTGCCGACGGAGTTGTACCTAGTCCATCCGACTCTTCATCTTCGGGTGCTTCGACACCTGCTTCTTCACCGGGTTCAACTTCTGCTGGCAGATTTTCAATATCTGTTGCACCGGCGCCGGGTACGCCGCCGTTTTGCAATGCAAGCACTGCATCATCGCTTTGATCTTTAGCTTCTTGAGTAGCTGTTAACAATGTATCCAGCTGAGCTTTCATAACAGTATTATACGCATCTGCTACTTCTGGACCAAACTGAGTTTTCATAGTATCCACAAGAGGCATCAATTCGTCCACGCCCATACGTGCAACTTTTTCTGCCATAGTTTGTAAATCGTCACTGATGCTCTTTGCAGCAATCAACGTTTCTGCTTGCTGTAAATCCTGCTCGGCATTGTCAAATGATTCTTTTACTGTTTTCTTTTTTTGCTTGCTGCTGAATGGATGTGCATCCGCATTCTTATGCTGCTCTTTGGCATTGGCTGCGGTAAAGAACATACCACGATTGAATTTTGGATCCATTTTTGCAAACACGTCTGCATGATGTTTTGCCATGTGATGTCTTGCTCCCGCATCTGAATGTCGTTTAATTAAATCTGCTACCAATTTAAAGTCTTTACGTGCAACTGCTTCACGCAATCCGTATCTGCGACTTTCTGCAAGGTCAAAATGCTCAGCAGCATGTCGTTCAAAGTTCTTATAATCCAAATAGTGCTTGGCTGAACTAATACCTTCACTGGCAGTTGTCAGCTTCATTGCTACCCAGCCTTCAAGCTTGTCACCTGGCTGGATCATATGGAATAGTTTCACACTGTATTCAAAAATTTCAACCAAGTTAGCACGGGCTGTACTGCCAGTTGCTTCTTCCATCTCCATGTCATCTTCGGCAAGTTCTGTAAAATCAGGCTGCTCACTGCGACCTGGTAATTGATCAGGTTCAAACTTAGTGTAATAATCCAAGTAATGATATATCTTGTCTAGATACATGGCATCGGTTGTCAATGCTGCTGCGATCCACGGCTCTACATCTTCATCTGGACGTATCATTTTAAGCATGTCCATTGCATATTTTGCATTGCGATAGAGTTCGCTTCTTGCCATGCTGGCTTGGTAATCGTGATTTTGCATATGACTTTCAGCAATACGCTTGCTTGCAGACTCTCTAACTGTATATTGCTTGTTTCTCACTGTAAATTTGTCCTTGTGTGCTGATCTTGCGGCTGCTAATGCCCCTGAAAATTCATTTCCCTCGTCTGTAACAACAGTATCATGTGCGGATGAATCGCCGCCTATTCCATACTTTTTTGCCAATTCAACTAATTCCGGGAATCGTTGTGCGAATTCTGGGTCTACATCTGACATGCCGTCATCTGTTTCTGTCATTTCATCTGATGCTGACATGTCTAATTCGTCGTCGGCGTGATGTTTTTTGTATAATTTAATTCCAACTCGCAGTGCGTGTATGTCTTCTTTAGCATGTCTACGATCTGTATCATCATTCATTGAATCATTTGCACGAGTTTCGTAATGATCTATCAGATCATTGATTGTTTGGTAACTGCCTTCTTCTCCAACACGGGTTAGTTCGTTACCCACACGACTGAAACTGTTTAAAATTTTAAGCTGTGTTTCATCATCAGTTGATGCAGTTTCGGCAAAGTTCATCAGCCAATATCCCACATTGGCTGGAACAATTTCCTCTTCTATATCAAAACTCTCGTTTAACTTACGAGGACGTCTGCGTGGTGCGATTTCTTTTAGGTACAAGCGTGTTGCTTCTACTATCAACATATGCTTGGCATAATCTGGATTTGAATGCCAATTATTAAATGCACCTTCTTGCACGATGTTGGTTTTTAAAACTTCGCTGATATTCTGTATCGTTGTTATTTCATCCACAGATGACTCATCGAGCTTTAAATCAAAACTATGCACATGCTTCAACGTATGTAGTATTTGATTTAATCTGTGCCTCGATGATGTACTAACGTCGTCTACGAACATGATAAACCTCTCCTGGCTGGGAACGCCGTATTATATAGATTGCTAGGTTTATTTAGCGGAATCTAGGAGATATGTTAGACGATATCAAAGACTAAAACTAGTACCACAGCCACAAGTGCTTGTTGCCTCTGGTATTTCTATTGTGAAATAGGATCCCGCCAAGTCTAATTTGTAATCAACCGTAGCAGTATCCAACAATTGGTAACTCATGCTGTCGATGACAACTGGACCTTTTGCAGTATCTACAACTATATCATCGTTTTCAACCACAGTTGTCCAGCTAAATGTTTTTTCAAATCCGTTACATCCACCTGCACGAATTTCGATGCGAGGATTACCTGCTACAGTTGTACGCAATTCTGCGAAACGATTAACGGCCCGTTCTGTTATATTAATTGCCATTTATCAATATCCGTTTCAATTCAGATTTAACATTCATTGCTTGGTCTAGGGCTTTTTGATACTTGGTTGCATAGATATCTTCTTTTATCATGTCGCCTGCACGTTCTGCTTTACGATGTCTTATTTTAGCAGACATTGCATCTACTCTATGACTTGTATAACGGCTGTCTACTTCAAACAATTTGTTAACTCGCGGATCATTGACAAATTTGTTATCATTTAACAATTTTACTACACCTAGTGCAACTTCGTACAGTGTAATATCATCTGCAATCACAGTACCAGATGCTGCATGTTCTATACAATAATATTGTTTACCTGCAATTCTGCGTTCGTTTGTTAATATGCCTATTTTATAACCGCCTACATTAACTGCACGATCTGTACGGCTGGTCATTATGTCCATTTTTGTTTCCACATCGCCATTGCTTTCCAGCATTACCTGATGTGTAACTTTGTTGAGTTTTTCTAAAACATTGGCCATTGCATTGATTTCGCCCTGTGTAATAACACCCGGACCACTTATTTCAATAGCTTCGTTCATCTGTTTCGAATTGCCGTAACTAACAGCCGGTGGCGGTGTTTCGCCATTCATTATGGCCATCATTCTGGCCATTGCTTCGCGTTCTGCATCAGTGACGTTTGCCATCAATCTCTCTCCGCATATCCTACATCATTAAAGGAATAATATACTTTACCCTCAATTACTGCGCGATCCAAAACTCCTCTAAACACTAATTGTCTAGCAAGTTCGCGTTCACGCTCATTTAGTTCTTTACGAAGTAACGGTTCATTGTGTCCTCTAACACGTTCCATTACAAGCATTTCATCATTGCTAACTGGTACCATTAGTCCACCAGTTATCTCTATAAATTTCATTACAATGCTCCTGGTGTACCAGGAGTTCCTGGATTTGCAGGCACCGCTGCGGGATTTGCACTGGTCATAGTCTGTGCAGTTTTAATTAAATCTGCACCCATCACTGCCAGTGTGTTTAGAGTTTGAAGTTTTTGACGACCTACAACTGTCTGTGGTGGGTTAGCACTTACAGTTTTACCTATAGTAGCAAGCAACGCACCGATTGTGTATAATCTTGCAGCTTCCTCGTTGCCTTTGTATTGCGGTAGATTAACTGCTTGTTGTACCATTCTGTCTAGCATATCATCACTGGCAGCTTCTGTTACCGCAGACTGTTCAACAATAGTAGAACCTGTTTGTTCTAATCCTGCAAGTTGCATCATACGATTTATGGCAGGCATTCCTATAACACTGCCCATTGCTCCGCCCATTGCACCTTCTGCGACTAACTTATTCAATTTGTTTTCATTTACCATTGTTAAATGCCCATTAAGCATGATGCCGACCGATTTATGAGGCCCTTGCGGAATCTTGACTATTGTTTCTATGTTTTCGTATAGTACCCTGTCGCCCACTTCAAACATGGGTTGATCGCCTGCATTTGCTAATTCAGTATGACTCAATGGATGTTTAGCTCGTCGGCTAAATCGGTCTATTGTAGTTTCATAAAGACCTTCGGCACCTGTAAGATCAACCTGCGTGTATTTCTTAGGTTTTTTCATGGTATCCTCCTCTGACACAATATAATCAGCCAATCGAAATCTCATGTTATTCGTACCTCGGCGATTTGATTGGGAACATGGGTTTTGCCTGCGAGTGCATATCCACCGGCGGCGGTAGGTCTTTGGTGACCTTTTTCAGTGTACCATCTTTGCGAACCCAAACTTTTTTGGTTCTAGCAATATTATTGAATACTTCATCTAGCAGCATGTGATGCTCCTTATTTGATATTTATTGGAAATGTCGCATATTTTGTCATTGTATTGATAAAATGTATCATGCAAAGAAAAAGGGCACCAAACGGTGCCCTTTTCTCAGTGTATAAGCTGTCGACTATTATACGACTAATGTACCTGCAAGCATGGTGCTCATCGCAACCATAGTGTTGGTCAATGATGCGCTTGAAGTGTTCCAAGTGCTTACATATGGTGCAACAGTGTTGGTTGTTGCATACTGGCTGTTAGTTGCAGCAGCACTGCTGTTGCTTGAACCACTAAGAACCTGTGCGCTCTGAGTATCGTATGCCAGCAAGCCGTCAAGACCGCCGTACAATGTGTTGTTACCAAGGATCAGATAACCATTGTTGTTGGTGTTGTCGGCGGTAACAGTGGTGCTGTAGTTGCTGTTACCGTATGTTTCCCACTCGTTGTTCTTTTCAGTGCTGATGTTAACAATAGTGATCACACTGCCAGTGGTGTATGCGCTACCGAATACGCTGCTAACGCTGGCATTGTTATTGTAGTAGCCAGCTTGTGCGAAGTATACGCTGGTGTTGGCATTGATAGTTGCACCGTTGATGCTGCTTGGCAATACTTTGAGGCCGATTTGAACTGGGTTACCACGACCAGCAAAAGTGCCAATCAAAAGGTCCATGTTACGTTGCTTGTAGAACGCATCAAGGTAAGTGTTCAAAGTGCTGTAGGTTACAGCAGTGCCTGCACCGTTGGTTACAGTTACGTTAGTCCAAATGCCAAGTGTAGCATATGTTTGGTAACCTGGCAAGTCTACTACAGGTGTGTCAACGTTGGTTTGTGACAACGGTACGATTGTGGCGAACGAGAACCATTGTGGTTGTCCGCTAAGGAACGAACCGGCCTTTCTGTTGCCATTTACTTGATCTGTCATTTTGTCTCTCCTAAGAGTTTATGCAAAACTGCTTTGCTGAAATATTTATGCCGCGCGACAAATTATGTGGTTTTGCGGCTCTTTTTACGCTTAGCTGGTGCAGGCGCATCAGCAGGGATATATCCAAACAAACTGGGACGACGATTTATTGCACCCATTGGATTGGCAACACTGGCAATACTGCCCGCAGCAGTGCTACCTGCAGATGCACTTTCAATAATATCTAAAAATGGCTTGTCTTTTTTATTAGCAATATCTTTAAGTTTCATAGCGTTATATCCTTACGCATAAAATGAGGTCTGTTATTTAATTTTGTCGATCTGTGTAGACGAATATGTCACTATTTTTGACCTTTGATTTCTTTAATCTTTCTAAGAAACTTTTTATTATCTTCGCTTATAATGCTTCTGTGCAGTCGCTTTATTAAATCTTGTGCATCTTCATCTGAATAGCTTTCTCTGATAAGTTGAACAAGATTAATTGCACTGGCAATAATATGACTAGCACGGCTTTCTATAACCGTGTGTTTGCTTTTTGCTGGTACAAATTTATCTAACTCATCAAGTAGACTGTTGATCTTATCAGCCATGTTAGTCCTCATCTTCCGTTAATTATTTAGCTACTAGTTGCAATAAGATAAATACCATTATCAGAGGTATAACATCATGGACAATATTTCATCAATACAAAACTACAGAAACTTGATTCGACAGCTAACAGAAGCCGGCGACGAACCAGCTGTGGCACCAGATGAAGAAGATGCGGAACCGGCTGTAACACCGGATGAAGAAGATGCAGAACCTGCTGTATCGCCAGACGACGAGACCGAAGCAGGATCTGTAGATCAAGCCGTCGACGACCGCGACATAGAAGACGTGATGACTGATCCAAAAACATCTGAAACTCAAAAAATATCTATATCTACTTTAGCGAATGATCTAGGCGTTAGCAATCCCGATGTATTTAAAATTGCATTTAATCAGTTACGTACTGGTACAATACCAGATGACCCAGACAGTCAGCGTGAATTAAGCGATGCATTTTTACGAGTATTAACAGCAGACGCATCAACTACACAACGAGTAGTTAACCGTCTGCGTGCTATATACCGCAAGTCGGCATCAGGCGCTACTAGCGCCTGATGAGATTAGTTAAACTAGACAATGTTTGTAGATTTTTAGTTGCATCTGGTACAGGTACTCTTGCTGCGGCAGGTGTATCTGTTTGACTTGCTGCATTCTTTCTGCGTAATTGATCAAATACCTCAGAACCGCCTGCGCCATTTTGAAGTTGATTTTGTTGATCTTCGTCCAAGTCAAAAATCTTCAATGTGCTTTGATCAAATCCCAAATACACTTTGCTACCTACACCGCTACTGCTTCGCGTCTTAAGAAACTGTACCTGATATTGCCCACGTTCTTTCATAGCTGCACTTGCAAAGATAGAAATAACATTGTCAGCCGTTTGAATTTTGCTCAAGCCACCTGCAATCATACTATGGTTATGTTCCTGTTCCTCAACTGCACTTCTGTTTAACTGCGATGCTGTTACACATACCATGTTGCGCTCAACAGCTAATCCTCTAAGTTCTTCGGTTACAGCTCTGTCTTTTGTGTTTATGTTGTTTGTATCAACATCTTTACTGTTAGGGTACAACAAGTCCAAATAGTCAACTACCAATACATCACAACGCTTTTTGGTTTCAATCTCATAGTTTTTAAGATATGCTTTGATATCATTACAAGTACTACCTTGTGGCAATTGTCGCACATGTAACTCGCCACTATTGCGCTGTGCCTGCTTGATCTTTATTTCAACAGTATCAAGATTCCTGAAAATCTCCTTGCTGTTAATCTCAGTAAGCATACTGTCCATACGCATACTTGTCAGACCTTCGCTGAGTTCCAGCGTGATATACACTACATTCAGCCGTTGCTTAACCATGTTTAAACTCATGTTTTGCAAGAACAAACTCTTACCTACACCAGATCCTGCACACCATATGGAAATTTCACCTCTGTTAATACCACCATAGAGTTTTTCATCTACAGTTTTCCAACCAGTTGTAACTTGACCGTTTCTGTCTTTGATTTTCAGCAGTCGTTCACGAGGATCCGCAAAGTAGTTTGTACCCAAGTCGCTTTGCAAGCTGACCATAATTGCATCGCGTACAAGTTTTTCAACTTCACCGTAATTGCCTTTGTCAATTAATTCAGCACTTGCCAGTACTGCATCTGCCAATGCGCGATTTTTGCAAAACTCTTCAATTTCATCTAAAAATGCTTCTTGATGCCCATCTGTGATGTCGTCAAGTTTAAAAAAGTCCATGCTGGTTTCTGCATTAACATGTTCAATTTTAGGTAATACTCTATAGTCTTCTGCATGTTTCAGTATGAATCTAATAGCAGGTCTAAACTTGTTTACAAAGTATTTGGGATTGATAATATTGACACAGCGAGTAAAGATGTCTTCACTGCTTAATAGAATACAAATCAGCAGTCGCTGCTTTTCTTCGCCGTATTCTTTACTGTCCTCTGGTTCTTTTTTTCTTACCATTACTTCCTCACAATGTCCTCTTCAACGCAATCATCGCCGTACTGTATTTCAATCATTCGCAGTTCTTCAGTGCCTTCATTTGACAGTTGATGCCACTTTCCACATTGGATCCACAAATGTTCATGCTTGCCAAAAACACCAGACAGTTCTATATCACTACTGACATCTAGAGTATACACGGTGGCAACACCGGATGTCACAAACCAAAACTCAGAGCGTTTTTCGTGCTTCTGCATGCTTAGTTTTTGCCCGGGAGCAACAGTAAGTTCTTTTAGCTTTACTTGTTTACCGTCTTGATGTAGCACTCTGTAATATCCCCATGTTCTATCTGTTTTAGCATTTTTCCAATCTTCCAGTAACCACGAGCTTGAATTTGCTTTGCTGTCGCCGCCGATTGAATATGCAAATCGCAAGTCGTCATCGTGGTATGACATACGCATTTCTGGCGTGTTGTTACTGGTTCTGTCGCCGCCATTCGCAAAAATTATCCTAGCATCTGGATACATATCTCTAACTTTAGCAATAGCATTGCATGCAGAACCGTCATTATCATTAAAATCAATGACGTCATCAACTACACCAATACTGGCAAGTACACTTTTGCGTTCATCAAATGGCATAAAAGGTCTAGATTTCTTTCTAGTTAACCATGCGTCTGAATTTAATCCAACTATCAGCTTATCGCCCAGTGCTTTTGCCGATGTTAGATAGTTAATGTGACCGCTGTGAATTGGGTCAAATCCACCCGAAACAAGAACTATTATCACGATCTAAACATCCTCCGTTTAACATTAATTTGTAACTCATTTTTAGTACGACTATCGATTATAGTTTGCAGCGTAAACAGCTTACCATATCTACAAGATGCATCTGCGGCGTCTTTTATATCATCGTCCCAGTCAGGAAAGCTTACTGCCCACCCGTGTTCCAATGCTATATCTATCAAGCCTTGATTTTTTCTTTGTCTGTCAGGCAACACTATTATTTCTTTATCGCTGCCCTTTAACCATGCCAACTGCTGTTTGCTGAGCTTGCTGCCAAGTGCTGCAACTCCATCAATCGCAATAGCATCAAACGGTCCTTCTACAAGTATCACATATTTACGCCCATGTTTTATTATAGCGTCGCAGTTAAACAAATACCCAGTTTGCAAATCACTGTTATAATATCTAGGTATTCCGTCCGGTGGCGTGCCTGCATATCTAGCAGTCCATCCAACTATTTTGTTCTTGTGATAAAACGGAACAATTAATCTATGATTCAAATCCCATTTACTGCTAGAACTCCAATGGTAATCCCATCCACCTGCAACAGCAGATCCTCTGCTTGCAATGTAATTGCAGCATTTGACAAAATTATCATCTAATTCGTCATCTTCCATCACAGCTTGGATGGGTCGTGCATTTTCTGGTAATTTAACTTCTGTAAAATCACCGACGATATATGCATCCGTGTCATTGGGTGTTGCAGTGATGCCGTTGATTTTATTATGTAATAGTTCTAACTTTACAAGTTTTACATCATCTTCTGGCACGTTTAACCATGACAGTAGATTGTTAAAATTTCTGCCAATATTTAAATTATCATATACAGTTTTAAAGCCGCAGTTATAACAGTTGTATGCTACCTGACCTTCTTCTGTTATAAGCATGTTACCGCGCATGCGTGTATCTTGCTTATGCCCCCTGTGATGGCAGCACGGTGCATTAAACATCATCCAGCCACGAGGGCTGGTTTTACGTTTATGCGGTAGATGTTCTACTATCAATTGATGTATAAGTGCCATCTACCATTATACACTCTACCCGTTAGTTTTTATAGAGTACTTTGTGGAAAACGCCATCGTTAACTATTAACGTACCAAGGGCTCGTACACTAATTGGATTTTGATCACCTGCCCATACAGGTATGAATCCAAATCTTACCCAATATGCATTACAGCTAAAATTAAACAGTGTTGGGCCTTCATCACCGTTGTTTGTATGATCAAATATGTAAAATGGGCTGCTTGGAGTTAAAGGAATATAAAACCATTCTTGTGGCAAGGGTGAATCATTTTGCAAACTAGCCTGTACAAAAAATGATCCTATCCACTTGGTTTGATATACAGCAACCGTATGCAATCCTCCGGCTTTTTGCACTTGTGCATCACCTGGGTATGCGCCGCTGAGGAACATAATATCGTCTGCTAGCCCCAATGGCGTCTGTGTAAACTGTGCTGCTAATATTTCTGTAGCAGGAACTTCGGCACGCAATACACCGTCAAACAATTGAAAATTGCCAGTTGCAGTTTTATTGATATCAGTATAGAATAACTGTTGAACGCCGTTGACGTTTGTTACTCGTACTGTGTAATCATAATAGTTTGCAGTCCAATCTTCTATGTCACCCGGATCAAGTGTAAGTCGAGCTTTGCCTTGCAATGGAACTGTTACTTCCACTGGTTTGGTTATCATAATTTGACCGTTGTTTTGATTCTGGATAACGCATTCCATTTCCAATCCAACTAGATTTACCGGTCGACGCTCGTTATTTCTAATTACGAAATCCAGCGTATTGGTTACACCTTTGTAACATTTTATATCATACTGTATCATAGGCCAATTCACATATGCCGGGTTTGCATCCCACGATACCAGCTGTATGTATTCCTTGAAACTGAATAGGAAGACTGTCGGCATGGCATTCCATTTTATATATACCCTGTAAGTATTTATAAATACCTATGAGCAGGGCATAGCACACATGATAGATACCAAACACGTATTGCAGGAAAAGTTTCCATTTCTTACAATTATACGACATCTCAACAATGAATACCTCGGCATTATACAAAATGCAGATCAATTATTTGTCAGTATGTATATCATGGATAATACATTCACTGAGCAAATGAAGAAAAACTTTATGGAATGCGGAGACACATGGTGGTGGGAAAGCAATCGTCAAATTCCCATAAACATGTTCATCAAAGAACGTTTTGCAGAATTCAAGCCCAATCTGCGAGTGTTTGCCAGTAAAGACACGGAAATAGTGCAAGGGCCCATCGTTAATCTCAAAGACACTATGAACAAGCGTGTCAAACGTAGAACTATACAGCTGGTGAGAATAACTCAATGAATCAAGCTGATATAGAACAGGTTCGAGAATATACCCACGCCATGAGAAGTTTTATACGGCTTAACGATCCGGGTGCAATAATGTGGGCAATCAATAATATGCCGCGTCATCTTGTACCACATGTTAAACATATAGTAGAAGACAATAAAAAGATGATTATGCGGTATATTGCCGCTAAAGTCGAACGTTATGGATTTTTAGATAACTTGGTGATAAACTCTATTAACGCATTAGATACGGCCAGAATTAACTGGCCGGATATCGCTATTATTAAACAAAGTATACACGATGCAGAATTACAGCTTCTTGCAGATTTACAAGAACCATAATACAGTCTAACCGCATCAATCTTTCAGCGTAGTGCCTTCGACAGTAATGCGAACTGTACCGTCTGCATTGACAGTTACCATATCTTTGGGTTCTTCGTCGCGTTTTGCAGCATCCTCTGCTTCTTTCTCATCGCTCCATTTTTCAAACGTGCTGTGAGCATAGGCAAACATAGTGGCTTCGCTGCGATCAAAGATACGAGCAAATGCAGTCAACTCTACATTGTCGTCTTTTTTGTCTTCTGCTTCTACCCAAACGTTAAACGGGAATTCAAACTGTTCAACAGTTTCCCAAATATCAGCCAACCTATCAGGGTGTGCAGAAGGACTGCGGAATAGGTAACCCATACCAAGACTGGGATCCAAGCGTTCAAGTGGATTGTATTCCAATCCAGATCCCATAGGCCATTGTTCTTTTTTGTATTTCAATTTTACATCTTGCCCAAACATATTGCCGGTGCAAGTGAGTTTACATTTAGTACGAGCCATGTGTGTCTCCTGATTTCGATTCATCTACTGTAACAGATTCTGCCAATTGGTCAAGCAGTAAATTTGCATGAACATATACCAACATTGCATAAGACACAGCATGCGCTTTTTTAAACTCGTATCCTGCTTCGCCTTTTGTCCATATCTCGTCGCGAATACTGTCGAAGCCGCGACGTTCACACTGTTTTTGTAAATGTCGCTTGCCCGGTCGTATCAGCGCAAGTATCATTGCAATATGCTCTATACTTTTAGGCTTTAACCTAGCAGTAAGGTCGCCGTAGTTACCCAAATGAAATAGTTGCGATACAAACGCAGGAATGCCGAATACTTCCCAATCAATGGGTCTATGCATGAGATCCAACAAATGCGCTTCATCTCGTACCTGCTCATAAACACCTACATTTAAAAAGTCCAGCTTGAAGAATCCTCGAGACTCTGCTGCTTCATAATCCACACTGCATAGCCCAGTAATGGGATCTTGTGGCACATCATGAAAATAAACACCTGTGTTGTGTTTTGTAATTTTACCATCTTTGATAATGCTAGCAGGCACATAATTCATACCAGCAAGCGCACGATCTCTGTTTGCGAAATCAATGTCAATATCGCCTCTGTTATGAATACGTTCCACAATTAGCCTCTGTCAACTTTGTTGTTTATCATAGACCGTAGTCGTTCTATGTCACGAGTACGCTGACGCAAGTGTTCTTCCATTCTACTCATATCTGTTCGCATGTCTGTGATCATGCGTTCTGTTGTACGCAGTCGTTGTTCTAACAGTGTAACATATTCAGGATCAATAATCTTTAGTACATGCCCATCTATTGTAACTTGTTTGTGTACAGGTTTGGCAATCAGTGATATTTTCTTGGAAAGTGATTGCGGTTCATCATCTTGACTATCGTCACTACCGTACATGTTGTTAAGCTCGTTCATTTACATTCCTGCTTTCTTTAAAGTGTCTTTGATAAATGTTGCACTTTCTTTATCAGATTTGAATCTCAAGGTCCACTGTGCAATAGGTGCAAATTCTACAATCATACTTACTTGTTCAGGTGTGCATCTTGCCAGCATGTCTGCTGCACTGTTTGCATTATATATCACCCAGGGACTGACTCTGCCAGTTTTTACCCAATGTACAAGTTGATTTGTGTTTACTTCTCTAAAAAAATCTATCCACGACTTTTCATGTTGCTGTCCCCATTCTCGCATCAGCACTATTGCACGTTCCAATGCCTGTTCCGGACTTTCAGTACGAATGAGATCTTTTACATACTCTGCATACACTGCATCGTGTGTCCATTTGTCAATTGGCAAATTGTTCTTGATAACATAGTCTATGAATCTTTCGGGTTCTGGTGCAGCAGTATCTAGCAAATGCCTAGAAAATTTACTGAATGCAAGATAATACCTGCTATCAATAAACTCTCTGTACGAACGTTTTTTCTTAGCACTGCCAAATTGTTTAGATAGTTCATAGAACCGTGTCCATGCAAGAAACGCAATCCTGCCTTGTGGCAAATCTTTTTGAAACCATCGCCGTTTCTTCTCACAAACATGGTTAATCAACCGTAACTCGCTAGAGAATTCTCTATTACAGAATTCACACTTGTGCAAATTAGGAAGCACGCTCCATTTTTTTGGCATCTTCTACTAATTCCTTGATTTCTGCTTTGCTAAGTCCGGCATCTTCTCCGAGTTCACGCAGTGTATTCTTATCATGACGGCTCTTTAATATAGCCAACTCTGTTGCATTTATACCAGGATACAGTGATATGAAAAAATCATCAACTACTTTAGTACTACTGCCAACATTGGTTCTGGTATTTTTTGCACCAAGATATGGTCGATATTGTTTGGTAATCAATCCAGTTAAACACAACAGCATATGCTGTAATTCTGGATGTTTGCCAAGATCAAATAGCGATTTATTTACTAACTCGTTGGTAGCAATCACTGCATACGCAGCGTGTTTACTTTGCGGTCCTGCACTGGCCATGAATCGCATAAGAACGAAAGGAACATATTCCTTTTTCTCTTCAACTGTTAAGCCGTCATAATATTTGAGATCTTGCCTATCCAGTGCTTGGAGAACTGAATTCAAGTTTAGTTTTTGTGTACCTGTAGATGCTTTTGCCATATTGTATTGTACCAGATACTGTTAAATTTATCAAGTACAAGATTTGAACACATACTAGACATATGGGCAGACCACTTACTGATAAATGGACAGGCACCACACACGGTGTTAACCCGTTGCTGTATCCATTGTTACGGATAAACGGCATTGTTTCTCGCGGTTATATACTAAAGCAAGTGGGTGCAGACAGATTTTTAGTAGAATCAACTTCTGGCATGAAAAACATATGCAAGCTGGTTAATACAGATCAGTTGCAAATAGACGGGCAAATGTGTTTGAGATTCACTGGAGTTGCAAATGGATTTGTCAAAAACTTAACAGACAACAAACTGCGAGACTTCCACGGTAATAGTTTTTTATGGAATATCTACACACCTACAGATTTTGAAGTGTATGTGTACGATAATAGTGGCCATGCTGATAAATAAAAGTCAACAGCTATGATTATGCGGTTACCCGCCGCGTAGCCTTAGAACGGCACAAACAAGGAGTAAACAAATGGGACGCCCGCTTAAAAAGCAATATTTTGGCAACGTCACAGCATCCGGCCAAGCAGTTATCGGTAACGCTTGGGTCAACGGTGACACTGTGGCGAGACCATGCTGGATTTTCAAACAGCTAACATCTAACAGCTACTACTGGTTCTCAGTAGATGGCCAAGGCCCTGCAAGTGGTGGCCAAGCATATTTGGTAAACGGCGCTATCACTGGACCAGGTCAGGCCAACATCGCTGTATATCCATACGGTTCACAAGGTGGCGGCGCAACTGGTAGTGCAAACCTGGGTGTATACAGTGGCACAGCCATTGTAAGTGGTACAGGTACAGTTACCGCAGACTACGGTGTAGGTAACATATTACAAGTATCAGGTGGTACATATACTGGTAACCAACAAGCAAACGTGACAGTAGCTTCTGTAAAAGTTCGCACAACTGCTGCGGCAGTAGGTGGTTCAAACTACACAGTAGGTGATACTTTCACATTCAGCACCGCTGGTTTTACTACCAATGCTATACTAACAGTGGCCGCAGCAGACGCCACTGGCGCAGTAACAGGCATAACCATTACCAATGCGGGTGTATACACAGGCGCAGCATTACCAGCAGATCCTGTATCACCCACATCTACAGTAAAGACCAACGTGAGTGCAACTGGCGCAACATTCAATATTGGTTGGGGTCTTAACACATTCACTATTGCGAATATCGGTGACTACACTGTTCTTCCTGCAAATCCTGTAACACTTGCAGGCGGTGTATCAGGCACTGGTGCAACTGCTAACTTGGTATATCAAGTAAGTAGCGTAAAAGTTACAAATGGCGGATCGGCATTTGATCAGGGTGTTGAAGCAGCAGTAACATTTACCCCTGCTAACGGTGCAGCAGCTACTGGTACTGCAAACGCAGCAGGTTCTATTACTAGTGTAACTATAACCACAGCAGGATCTGGCTTTACAGCTATTCCAACAGTTGCTATTAATCCTATTGCCAGTGCATCATCTGCTGCACAGATATTCGATAACACTGTAACTAACTTTGCAGGACAAAACTACAAGTGGCTGACACAGGCTAACACCTTGCCAGATCCAACATGGGCACACTTGAACACTGAATAACTATTTGCCGGCGGTAAGCGGGCAGACTCAGGCAAAACCCTTAGAAAGCTGGAGCGATCTAAGGGTTTTGTTTTGGCTAAACATTCTATAGCAAAGACGACGACACCGGCATTTAGCCGGTGTCTTTTATTCTAACAACTGTAATTAAGCTATTAAGCTAGCTTTTCCTGCAATGCCTTTAGCCCGCATACAATGCTGCTATCTTCCATAACTGTAACAGGACCGCGCTGCCAATCTGGTGCAATTTTCTTCAAATCTTCACTGCTGATTTCGTTATCAGCATTTACAGTGCCCCAGCGTTTAACAGTTGTTTCAGTGAAAGCAATATTCTTCTCAGTTAGCAATGCTTTAGCGCGATTGCTATATGGGTCTTGCTTGAATGTATAAATGGTAGTTGCCATGTTTTATCCTACTGGATGAGTGTGATATTATTTATACGGTGATTAAACTAGTTTACGTATATCCAAGCTCTCGGGAATCTTACCGATATCCTTGAGGAAATATGCACACAATGGTGCAGGACTGTCACTTAATGGCACAGCTAATATCTGTCCATTTTTAAGTTTAGGGAAATACCAATTAACGTCGGGCCACAGATTAAGCACTTCCAGCTTTAAGAAGTGCGGCATGAAACCGTTTATTGGATTGTAGCAAAATACATCAAAGTCTTTATCATTGAGATAGATAAGCGGCATGATTTCCATCTCGCCGCTGTTTTTATCTCCAATAATAACACTCCAGTCTAATGGCATTTGTATATTCAAATTACCTATACGCAAGTCCACACAGGGACTATTGAAACTTTCAAGAAATATCAATGGTATGAAATAGTAATCTACATTGGCTTGGTCAGAATAATCTAGAACACCGAAGCGTATATCTTCGGCGTTGTCTGGTATCTGGTTCAAGTTGAACGTTGTGTTATAATTTGTGAGTATTTTCATTTGCATCATTACTTATTGGTAATAATGCATTGCTACTAATAATTATTAAGTTAATCTGTCTATTTTTTCAATGGAAAACGGATATTTTGCCTGTTTATAGAACTGCTTACGTTTTGTAAGGTGCTTTGCACTAAATTTGCAAGTACTGGTCATATCCCATATTTGTACAAAGTCTTTGTCCTCTGCTTTACGTAGCCCACGACCGATACTTTGTATAACACGAACGAAACTTTTACCCGGTTCTATCAATACCAAATTAAACAATCTGGGTACGTTGATACCCACAGCAGCAACACCATACGTTGCAATCAGTGTTTGGTCATCGCTAACAGCAATGTTATCATATTCTACTTTGCGGTCTTTGGACTTGACTGCTCCACTGATAAACGTACTGCCTTCTATGAGCTGTTCCAATGCTTTGCCTGTTTCAAGTCTATCACATAACACAAGTGTATTACCTCCTGCGGAAATAGCAGCAATCATATCTGCCATCCATTTGATACGATCCTTGTCAGTAGTTAAGAATTTAAGTTCTTCCTGATAGTTGTTGTACTTGACAACTTCTTTGGTTTGCAATACGTTCACATGACAATTAGCAAGCACACCTTTGGCTTGCAAGTCGCTTGCAAACAAATCACCCACGTTAGGACCAACACTGACCAGCAAACTGAGTTTATCTTGATCTTCTTCTGGTATAGTACCAGTCATGCCCCAACGTATGGGTACATGGCGAAACGTATCGGTCATCAATCGTGTTACAACATCTGCTTTGAGAATATGACATTCGTCTACAATTACGCATATGAGATTCTGCATGAATATTTCATGTTGATGTTCATCTAATGCATCCTTGCTGTTCTTATCAAGCACATTAAGACTTTGCCAGGTACAAATAGTATGTGTTCGGTCATACTCTTTGCGGTCACCATATAGAACTCCGACATCCAGTCCTAGATTTTTATAGTCAACTTCTGTTTGTTCAACAAGACTCTTGCTAGGTACAATGACAATACTACGCCCATAGGGCTCTATTATTCTGCTTAGAGTAGCAGTGAGCAGAGTCTTACCTGCGCCGGTTGCAATTTGTTGAATACATTGAAGATTTTCTACGTATGTGTTAACTAATTCAACTTGGTAGTCTCGCAGTACAATTGGCTGATCTGCACGTTCATGGCCCTTTGGCCACACTTTTGGCGCATGATAGTCTGCGCCAACTCCGCCCAAGCTGATATCGTACTGTAAGCGATTATCTTCCAGCTCAAATTCAAAACCATTGTCTGTAATTACAGGCAACATTCTGTCTAGTAGATTCAAACAGGTTCTGCCACCTAATGTGCAAAAGCTTTTGGTACCATCCCAGCGTCCAAGTTTGAATGCTGCGCTATAACGTGCACCAGGCTGGAAATATTTCACAGCATCCACACAGGCTTTGCGTGTGCTTAAATCAAGACCTGCCATCTTGATATTAACTTCGTCTTCTATTGTTATTACACATTGTTTTGTCATTTATAATTTTACCATATGTACTGCTCATATACAAGCAAAAAGAGGAGGGATTTCTCCCTCCTCTTTTTAATTAGCACAATGTAAGCGCGGTTTACATCATGCCGCCCATGCCACCATCATTCTGCGGTGCTGAATTTTCTTTCGGCAATTCAGCAATGATAGTGTCAGTAGTTAGAACCATACCTGCAACGCTTGCAGCGTTCACAAGTGCAGTCTTAGTCACTTTGGTTGGGTCAATAACACCCTGTGCAATCAAGTCGCCGTATTCACCCGTAGCTGCATTGTAGCCGTATGCGCCAGTGCCCTTGGTGACTTCGTTGACAACTACGTCTGCTGCATCACCTGCGTTGCTAGTAATGGTACGGATTGGCTCTTCCATAGCACGAAGTACAATGCCGATGCCAGCAGTTTGATCTGTGTTAAGACCTTTGAGATCTTTGATAGCATTACGAGCACGAATAAGTGCAACACCGCCACCGGGTACAATACCTTCTTCAACAGCAGCACGAGTTGCATGCAGTGCGTCATCAACTCGGTCTTTGCGTTCTTTGACTTCTACTTCAGTTGCACCGCCTACTTTGATAACAGCAACACCGCCCGCAAGTTTAGCAAGACGTTCTTGCAGTTTTTCACGGTCATAATCGCTAGAGCTATCAGCAATTTGTACTTTGAGTTGTGCAACACGCTCCTGGATAGCAGTCTTGTCACCAAAACCATCAATGATGGTAGTGTTGTCTTTGTCAATCTTGATGCTCTTTGCACGACCAAGATGTTCCAATGTGGTCTTTTCAAGCTTCAATCCAAGGTCTTCGCTAATAACAGTACCACCTGTGAGGATAGCAATATCATCTAGCATGGCTTTGCGACGATCACCAAAGCCAGGTGCTTTGACAGCAGCAACTTTGATAGTACCTCGCAGCTTGTTAACAACCAATGTTGCCAGTGCTTCGCCTTCGATATCCTCGGAGATGATAAGCAGCGACTTACCTGTTTGCATTACACTTTCAAGAACAGGGATAATGCTTTGCAGGGTAGTGAGTTTCTTGTCGTAAATCAATACGTATGCATCGTCCAATTGTACTTGCATTTTTTCTTGATTGGTAACAAACAAGTGACTGATGTACCCACGATCAAACTGCATGCCTTCGACAATATCCAGTTCAGTGTCAAGGCTTTTGTTTTCTTCAACAGTGATAACACCTTCTTTACCTACACGCTGCACAGCTTCTGCAATTAATTTGCCGATATCACGATCGCTGTTTGCAGAAAGGCTTGCAACTTGCTCAATTTCAATAGGTGTAGTGCAAGACTTGCTTAGGTTATCAAGTTCAATAACAGCAGCAGATACTGCTTTGTCAATACCGCGCTTGATGTCCATGGGATTCATGCCAGCAGCTACCAGTTTAAGTCCTTCACGGATCAAACTGTGTGCAAGTACAGTTGCAGTGGTAGTGCCGTCACCTGCGTTGTCAGCAGTTTTGCTAGCCACTTCGCGCACCATTTGTGCGCCCATATTTTGAAACTTGTCTTTCAAGTCAATTTGACGTGCAACTGTAACACCGTCCTTGGTTACCAGCGGTCCACCATAGCTACGTTCAAACGCAACGTTGCGACCTTTGGGACCCAATGTGCTTTTTACAGCATTTGCGAGAATATCAATACCCTCGAATAGTTTCTTGCGGCTGTCATTGCCGAAAATTACTTCTTTAGCCATGTGTTATACTCCTACCATTAGTTAAAAACTGCGAAGATTTCATCTTCTTTTAACACCAAAAGGTCTTCGCCTTGGTGTTTAATTTGAGTACCTGCATGTTTGCCAAAAAGTACTCTGTCTGCCACTTTAACTTCCAGTGGGATGTAATCGCCGTTGCGGTTCTTTTTACCCTTGCCAACTGCTAGCACAATACCCTGATCAGGTTTTTCTGCAACAGTGTCTGGGATAACGAGACCACCTTTGGTGACAGTATCACTGTCCACCCGTTTGACTACGACCCTATCATTAAGCGGTCTTAGCTCTGTCATCGTATTCTCCTATGATTAATATCAAGCACCAAGCATTGCCTGGCCTCTAATAAAACTATAATCGGCAAATGGCTGTATATCAAGTTTTATCAGTAAATTTGTGCAGATACTGTTATCCACGGGTATCCAAGTGCGCGTCTTCCATACCTTGAATACGCAAGCGTACAATGTTGCTTATTTGAAACTGTTTGACATCAAGGCCTTTTATCAAAGCCAAATACTTGTTACGTACCAATGCAACTTCGTTTATTAATATACACATGGATACAACACCGTCTTCACCATCTATGTATTTTTCAATACTGCGGTCGGACAACTCTCGCTGATATCGTTCAAGATATTTACGATAATGATCCGACCGCATTTTATCGTAGCGTATGTTTACCAACTTCAATATTGCTTCAATTTCTTGAAGTTGCCCAAATCTATAAGCCATTATACCGCTTAGTTCTTGAGAATTCTTTTCTACGCTGCCAATAATCTTTGTTTCTACCCAGGCTGTTTCTAGTTGACGTTGGAACCAATCTATAGCATCAGGTAATTTACTCAAATCTGTAGCTACTTGACTGTACCACATTGTGTCTTTACTTTCCTAGCCTGTTATAAAACTCCCAAAGTTTCCAGTCTATTTTATTAAGCTGTGTAACCATAGCAAGTGACAATTTCAACTGAGCTTTGGCGATTGCCATTGCATCGTTGCTGTCCAATGCTGCTGCTACTTCGCGTTCTAATACCACATGTGAACTATCAAGTTCTGTAGTAGCCACAGTATTAGCAGTTACCGCTGCATTGGAATTTGGATTTATTCTAACAATTTTAGATATTTTGGTTGTCATATTAACTGTTACTCATCTATATCGTCATCGTAGTCTATTACGAATTCGTCTAGCGATTCGCCGGTATATTGTGCATCCATTGCAATGTCAAGGTGGTCATCTTCACCTCGCAGAACTTCAAATTCTTCTCTATCCATACCGTTATCTGCAAAAATATGTACTAGCTTTCGCGCCATATCTTCTCGCTTGTTGTTAGGAAGCAGTTCTGACACTGCTTCCCATACTTCCAACAACAAATTAGCCCCAATACTCATTCATCATCTCCATTTATATTATCAACTGTATCGTCTGACTCTGCTACACTGTCCATAACAATTTTAGACTCGTCCCACTCTGACATAATCAAGTCTAGCAGGTCATCGCTGATCCCAGAACGGAAGTACTTATGTTCCTTGCCAGTCTTGTCCATGTACTTTAATTTGTTCCCGTCTTTGGCAAGTACGCCTTTTTTCTCAAAAAGGTCGATAAGACCACTGTATTCATCCATACCAGTATCCCACGGAATCTTTAGTTCTACAGATTCAAATGGCTTGTTGTAACGAGTTTTCATAATCTTACATGCAGCACGGATACCGCGAACGTCTGTTACCTTCTTGCCGTCTTCATCTTCTTTGAGTTTAAGCTTACGCATTGCAACCACAATACTGCTTGCATAGATAAAGCCTTGTCCACCGCTGATCTTATCATCAGGATCAAACATATCCTGACTTGCATAGCTATGGTTAGTAACGACCAAACCAACATCATATTCTCCAAACATGTTTACGCAGTTGCGCACAAGTGCAGCAAGTGCTTTGGGTTTACGACCCATGTCGCCTTTCATGTCACCTGCTTCAAACTGATTAACATCAGTGGGTGTAAGCAACATGCCCAAGCTGTCCAATACAAACAGCACTTTAGGTCGATCTTCTGGATCTGATTTTTCGTATTTGCTCTTGTAATCTTTCATAAAGTCGCTGATAAGTCTAGCAACATCATCAATCATAGCAAGATTGCATTTAAGCAACTTGTCTTCGCTGGTATCAACACCTAGAGGTTTCAACCAGTTTTCGTCTAGTGCGTTTTCGGTATCAATAACAATAGGGAAGATACCTTGCTTCTGTGCATTGCGCACAATGTTACCACTGCAAATATAACTTTTGCCAGAACCACTTTGTCCTGCAAACATTGTTACTTTACCAAGCGGTATACCATTTTTGAAGTTACCGCTGATACAGTAGTTAAGTGCATAGTTACCACTGTGGATCCAAGTACTGGGATCGTGGAAGCCCATGCTTAGTGTAGGGATAGATTTTGTAATGTCTTTACGAAATTTGCTTATGTCAAACGGCTTCATTCACTGCTCCAGTGTTGTTTAAAAATTAGCAGAGGAGCGTTAACTCCTCTGCTGTTATCATTTAGATATTAGCTTTGGCCAAGCTTGCGACGACGGATAGCTTCAAGAATATCTTCTGGCGAGGACATCTTAGGCTTATCACTTGCAGGTGCAGCAGTAGGAGTTGGATCTTTCCAACCACTATCTTGTACAGCAGCAGTCTTTGAAGCAGCAGCACGTTCGAGAATGCTGTTTGCAGTCACAGGCTTAGTAACTGGTGCAGATGGTGCAGCTTCACTGGCCTCAACACCTTCCATACGCATGCCGCTAGGACGATAGAATTGACCCCAACGTTCTGCATCATACAGTTCTTCGTTTACGCTAGCATGGAACATTTCAACAATTGCGTTAAGATGTTCGTCGTCTGGCTTCTTGGGCAAGAACTGATTCAAGCTGTACAACCCAAACTTTTCAACTGCACCCAGTTCATCTTCATGCAGCGCACGTTCTTTCATTGACCAGCTAGAGCTAGCATAGTTGGCATAGCCACCTTTGGTAGTCTTGGACAGATAGAAGTCGCGTCCGTTTGCGTAGTCAGTTGGGCTGTTCTCAAGATCCTGACGCATAAGAATGCCTTTAACAACATCAAACACGCTGGGATTGATAATGAATCGACGAATAGGATTCTCAGGAGTGTTGTCATCTTTGTTGGGATTCTGAGGAACGAAGCCTTGGAACAGATAGCTTTTCTTACGCCAGTATTTGCGTGCCATATCTTCCAATGACGGATCTTTCCACCACGGACGAGTCTCTGCTGCGATCGGGCAGCTATTGGGCTTCCACATGTCCATGCAAGGTACTTGCACTTCAACTGGTTTTGCATCAGTGCTGCCTTTAACACCAGGGAATGGGATTTTGATAATCAAACGCTCTTCCCAAAAGAAGTCGTTCGAGTCGTTGCCATCTGGGAGAAAACGTAGTGTTGCGGTGCTACCTTCTGGGTTATTCCAGAACGGATAAATGCTGTTGTCGCCTGTAAAGCTACCGCCTTTACCGCGTTGATCTTTGCGAGCCTGTTGCTCTAACAGCTTAGCTTGGATTTCTTTAAGATTCAATGCCATGATAATGTGCCTCCTATATGTGCTTTCATGTGCCTAATATGGTATTAAGACAACATACAATGTATGCTGACAGTATTATTTATGCCACAGCAACCATCAAAAGTCAAATTTACTATTGATAATTACTGTATCGCATGCTAGTGTGATTGGTTATCTAACTGCGACTAAGCAGTATGCCGCAGTTAGATATGTATAGCAAGAGTAGATGTTAAAAATCGTGCGATGTTAATCCGGCCAATTCACCAAGACGAATAATGTCTATATCGCCATCATCATCGTCGTCTGTGAATTCGTCGTCTAATACATCCAATTCAATTGGTGCATCCAAGGAGTTGTGCGGCGACTGTACAATATATTTTGCAGCAGTGTTCATTGCACCAACTGCATCTGTGTCATCGTGCGAGCAACCACAGTGTTCTATCAGATCATTTGCAAGATCTAGGTATGCTTGTTGATCTACTTCAGAAAGTTGATTGAGATCTGTTATACCGATACCGTAACCTCGGTTACCACTTAGTCGCTTACTGTCCTTGCTTAACTTGCGAATCGCATCTTTTACTATAAAACTGCGATCATCCCCGGCATGTTTGAGCATTTTATTGGCGTGTTTGAGTTGTATATAGTCTTCACTCATTCGCAGAATTGCGCCGCCAATATCATCATTTAACCTGCCATTATTGGCTAGGTGTCGTGCCATTGCTCTTGCACCTGCAATGTGCGGATGTGGATATGCAAAACGTTCGCCTAATTTGGTTTCGATGAATATGTTGCGTATACGACGCCAGCGACTTCCTTGCTTGGATTCATCTACTGGATCTGTATGACGAATAATAAGTTTACTGTTGCCTATCTGTTGATAGCTGCTTTTTGTACTACCATATGGCTTACTGATATCTTTGCTTTCATTGACTTGTTTTGAATCTGTCAATGGCCCACCTGTTACCCATGCATCACAAGTACGACGACTGGCACATTTGAATTTCAAGAAACGGCAGTAGCCCAGATCACCCGCATCAATGGTAGGATCATCTGCTCCGAGATCTGAACCTATGCCCTGGGCAATACAGTCCAGTGTTTCTGTACGTTGATCAAATGCTGCACAATTGCCACATAAACTAGATTTAGCTTCTTTTGTGCTGTCTAAATTCCACTCGTCTACTTTTTTCATCCAAAACTTGTTGTTGGGTAAATCTGGATTTAATGGGCCATAACCATATTCATCTATGGCCTTTTGTCTATTTTTGAGATTGAGTGTGATATTCTGTGTGGCAGGTGGGCATTTTTTAGAATCTTCATCTATTGATTTTGGTTTTTTGCCAGCTTTTTTCATAGAAATAGCAATTGCTGCTTGCTGTGCAGATGCCTTGCTTTCTTCTATGTTGTTCACCGCATCTTCACGAGGATCAATATCGTGATCAAACTTGTACCAATTGATACTAAGTCCTTCTGCATCACCGACGTTGTTTTCCATACTCTTTTTAAGATTAATGATTGTATTAAAATCACCGTCATTTTGCAATGTTGGAGTTTTAATATCCATATGACTACTGCTGTCTTCGTTGTGCAAACTCAGCAGTATGTTGAAGTTTTTAAGTGATGGATCCTGGCTAGGCACAGCGGCGAAGAATCTGGTAGCCTCGTGTGGATCCATGGTTTTGTTTCCAGCTTTATCAAACATCTGCAAGCGATAGCCTCGCCCACGCAGAATGCCAAAAACTTTGTCGCCTATGATGTCCCAGTTGTAATTCATTGTGAAATATTTATCATCAGAAGCCCATACTGAACGGCATAGGCTCAGACCCTTCGTCGTCAAAGTCATCTTTCATAAGATTACTCATACTTTCATCCCACGATGTTACCAATTGCATCATTCTAATACACAGCAATGCAGCCATTACACAGTCGTCATTCTCGCCGCTCTTACCTGCAAAGCTATTGCCTTTGGCAACAAAGAACTTGGTCTGTCTTACCAATGGCTTACTCAAAAACGTCAACTTACCGCCTTCGATTAAACCTTTCATTTTCATACAGGCCAGTGCTTTGCTGCGAGTATTTGTATTAAGTCCGCGACGTAAACGGCTAACACCTCTAACTTTGGGTTCATGTAACCACATGCCTGCAAAATGTTCTTCGCCTATGTCATCTATTGTAACAATGGCAGCTTCGCCCCAACTGTTGTTTTCCAATGTAAAATACAGTTCAGGCTCTGTGCGTTGTTCCCTGTGTTTTTTCATTTCATCATATATGTAACGCAGTATTCCCTGCATGGTTTTTACCTGCTGTGGTATACTAGTGCGGTTATGACTCCATTCGGCCACTTGTCGCATATCTGGTAAACTGAATACTTCTATAGCAGAGTAATCCTGCCCTACACCTGCACTGGGATCAAGTGCTACCAAATATGTTTTGTTAGGTTGAATGACATCGTACCATCTAACGTTACCCATTTTGTATATGGGTTCTACACCCTGCATTTTCAGCAGTGTTACAGCATTGATAAGTGTTTCATCCGCAGTTAAGAATTCGCAACCATATTCACGACGGAATCTGTCTGCACCTATTTTAGCAGATTCCTTCACTGCCCATGCTTCATCGCGACCCGGAACTTCGGTATAGCTTGCTGTGAATCCATAGAATCCATTAATACCAACACCGCCTGGTATAGTGTCGCCATGTTCGTCAACGGTTTTGTTGGCACCATACCATATTTCAGCAAACTTATCTTCGTCGCTGTTTGGTGTGCTGGTAATAATGCATTTACCGCCAGTTGCCAATGTTGGCGCCATGGCTGTCCAAAATTCTTCTGCAATACGCGGTTTAACGAATGCAAATTCGTCCAAGTACAGCAGGGAAATTGACATGCCCCGTCCGCTGTCTGGCGTAGTTGTTGTGGCTTTTATACGACTACCGTTGTCAAACTTAACGTCCTGTACGTTGTAGGTGCTTACACCTGCACGTAACCAGTCAGGTAATTCTTCATAGGCAAACTTAACACGATCCATAATTTCGTTCGCAGCGCGGAATTTGTTAGCTGCAATCAGTATGGTAACGTCTTTATTGAACATTGCGTACCACAACATAAATCCTGCTGCTGTAGTAGTCTTACCACTTTGACGAGGCAACAGCGCAATAGTACTGATATTGTGATGATATGCATCTACCAAACGTTTTTGATAATCATACGCTTCAAATTGCATCTTACCACGAGTGGGGTGTTGGATCCACATGTAGTTTTCCATAAAGTACAATGGGTCAGTACTGCATCTGGCCATTTCTTTTATTTGCTTAGGTGTGTAAGTGGTTTTCGCACCTGCTGCTTTAACCAGTTTAAAATCTAAATCAGTTGACATCGTATCCTCAGATGAAAAAAGCAGCGCATAATGCGCTGCTTTTACTTATTCTTGTAAATTACAAATCAACGTAGTTCATTACGCATTTGTATCTTAGTTAGCCGGTACCCACACTTTATTATTTTGATCATTGACATCTCTAACATATAGTTGTCCTGCAATCATTGCTTCTTCACCCGGCTGGTAATAATTAACCTTGGCATTGGCAGCACCCATACTTGGGAAAGTTGTCATTTCTGGATTGCCAGCGTCATCGGTATCAGGTTCTGCATATGTCCAACCCATTGATTCTGGATCTGACATTTGGTTAGCATATATGTCATTTTGTGCTTGTCGTGCAGCAGATTGATTAGGCGCATTAAGCGCAGATTGATATGCCTTTTGTGCATTACGTTTGGCAATCTGAGCGTCCAACGCTGCTGAGTTTTCATCAGCTAGACTGGAATCTGCAGGTTCGTCATTATTGTTATATGCAGGTTCTGCACTGTTCAATGCAGCATCAAGTTGCGATGTTGTATCTGCATCCAATACACCAGTTACAGGAATCCCGGCTTTAGACTGGAAATTGGAAATAGCTTGTGATAGTGCATCGGCATCCTGTTTAGTTACAGCTTCTGACAACACTTTTATTCTGTAAAGTGTTTGTGTGGTTTCCAATATCTTTGCCAACTTGCGTATTTGTTCCATTACGTCTTGACGCTTGACAGTACTAAGTGGGCTGCGACTTCCGTCATCTACAGGAGTTTCATCAACAAAAGGATCTTTGTCAAATTCATCACGACTGTTAGCAGTCAACGGACTATCAAATCCAGCATTGCTGGGATCTAAATCAGCTTCTTCAAGCATTTGAGTATATTGATCACTGTAGTTTTTAAACAGTGTTATTGCACGCTCTGCCATCAGTGTATTATCGCCGATTTTACCAAAGCGTTGATTCAAGTGTGGGCCATCCCATACGTATTCTTCTACGTCTAATGGTTCGCCTATTTCACTTTTCTCATCATGCCCATAATCATGGTCTGCATTTTCCATGGTCATACCACAAGTGCAGCTTTCAGAACCACAACCGCAATCATCTGATTCGTCGCCACAAGTGCAATCTTCTAACGGGCGATCACATGCATCGCACATTGCAGTTTGATTCATACCGCATGTGCAACGATCTTCTGGCATACCACAATCGTCGCAGACATTGGAATGGTTGTTTACATCCATGCGACTGCCCATGCCAGCATTACGTAGCATGGTTGCCAGTGTGTCGACATCATCGTCTGTTGCGTTAATAGTCAGTGATTTAGTAGCTTTTCCATCAGTAACTACCATGTTACTATTAATGGTAAATCCTTCTTTTAACTGTTTGCTTTCATTGAAGTTATTTGTGTTAGTTCCCCCGGTTACTACCATACCCCACTCCTCTGGGCCATTGTTTGTAGCGCCCAAGCTTGTGAATGGCATACCTACCAATGGTGCATCTTCATTTACTTCATCTTCTACGCCATACTTGCGCATAAGGTCTTCAATGGTCATGCCATGTGTTGAATCGTCGTCATGTTTGACCATTTCGTCTACAGCATCAGCAGACATATCTGCTGCCATATCGTCTACTTTGGCCTGGTCGTCGCTGTCACCTGTCATTTCACTAAGACCTGCGAGTTCGCGCATTCTGTTTACAGATTCGTCCATGCTATTGTTATCCTTTACCACTGAATTATGCTGCCTTACACCTGCAAGTGTCGATATCTGCTCACCAACTGACTGTTGTGTACGACCATTTGATCGGGTCATGACGCTATTATCTTTGTTAAGACCCAATGCACCAGTTATACCATTTGATATTTGGGTTGCAAGTTGTTTTGCAATTTCTTGTATAAGACCATCTGCTACGTATTCTAAATCTGCATCTGTAAAATCACTAAGATCCATACCTAGAACATCACCGTAATATAGTTTTACTATATCACCCCTGTTAACATACAAGTTACCTGCAATATCTGCTATTGTTGCAGCAACACCAGGTGCACCAGCTGCCAGATAACCGAATACCTGTGCTACATTAACACCTGCGATACCAAGGTCTACAAATGCGTTGCGCCAATTGCCGTTTTTTACTTGATCTAATGCATCTCTTCCTTGTAGATATGCACCTAGTCCTGGTATCGCTCTCCATAATACCTTTTTAATAATTGGCATCATGACTGGAGATTTTATCAATTTCGCAACTTTTTCAGCATCCGCAATAGGTAATTTTTTTTCAAATTTACTAAACGTAGGATCTACATCGTTTGCAGTGCTGGCTGATACGCCACGCAATGGTTTCATAATATCTTTCATAATATCATCGCGTCTTGCAACTTCTTTTGCAATTTCAGGCCAATCCTTGCCCCAGGTTTTAGCTGCTTGATCTAACTCTTCATTGCTTAGCCCAATAATCTCGTATTTCAACTCGCGTGCATCGCTGGCGGTGCCGAATCGCAACTTTGCCAATTTGCTGGCAATGCCTGTTAAATTAGAACGACCGAATGTACCACCAGATATGCCGCCGCCTATACCGCCTGCTTCATTTATTCTAACTGACTTTTTTTTATGCTTTGCAGATTCTAGTGTAGGTATATTCAATTCTTTAGGTGCTGTTTTCAAAATCTTGTTTAATTCTCTCGCCAGTGTAGTGCTCATCAAGTTATCGAGCATTTTTTGTTCACGTGCAGACACGGGTTGCCCTGCTTTTACTTTTGCAACAGCAGCTTCCATGTCCTTCACAAGATTCGGTGTAATAGCAATGCCAGGTTTAAATGCATTACGTATATCACCGACGAGATTTCCTAAAAAATTTTCGTTTATTTTTGCCTCCGCTACAGTAGCAGATTTCATTTTACGGCCGGTTGATTCAGATGTTGGCCAACCATTGCCAACTTTTTTAAGGTCTGGACTGTTCCACGGTTTGGCTTGCTCGCCTTTGACGTTGGTTTGGTATGGCTTACCCTTCCACATAAACACACCACCAGCACCACCTGCTGCTTTACGTGCTGCACGGAATGCATCTTTAAATGATGTTGGTGCAGGTACAGAGGATGATGGTGCGGGTATAGCAGTTTTAGGTGCAGCAGGCATTCCCGCAGCAGGACCTGCTGGTCTTGCTCCACCTACAGCAGGCGGGTATGCAGTTTTTGGCATGTAAGTCGGGTCACTTGTTACTCCACCACTTGTATCAGCAGGTGGATATGCAGTTTTTGGCATGTAAGTCGAGTCACGTGTTACACCACCACTTGTATCAGCAGGCGGATATGCAGTTTTTGGCATGTAAGTCGAGTCACGTGTCACACCTTTTGTTGCGGGTAGTTTCATTCCGAATTTACCGCCGCTGATACCGCCGCCGATACCGCCTGCTTCGTTTACGCGAGTAGTTTTCATTCTACGGCCAACTGATTCGGATGTTGGCCATCCACTGCCTACTTTCTTAAGATCTGGACTGTTCCATGCTTTAGCTGGTTCGCCTTTGACGTTGGTTTGGTATGGCTTGCCTTTCCACATGAACACGCCACTTGCACCGCCCGCTGCTTTACGAGCAGCACGGAATGCATCTTTAAATGTAGCAGGTTCTGGCACATATGATGTTGGTGCAGGTATAGCAGTTTTAGGTGCAGCAGGCATTCCCGCAGCAGGACCTGCTGGTCTTGCTCCACCTACAGCAAGCGGGTATGCAGTTTTTGGCATGTAAGTCGGGTCACTTGTTACTCCACCACTTGTATCAGCAGGCGCATATGCAGTTTTTGCGCGGCGAGCTTTGACATCTGCCAAGTTTTGGTCGTAGTTTGGTATACCGTACTTTGTAGTGTTGGCTGGGTTGTTGTTGAGCGGTGTAACAGTGATTGTTTCTGGTTTTCCAACCGGTGTTACTGGCGCATCAAACGCAGTATTTGTGGAAGAGGCTACTGTAGGGCGGGGCTGTGGACGCGGAATAGTTGTAAGGCCCATAGACTTGGCAGTTGCGGCATTTGTTGCATCATCTTCTGCTTTATCAGCATTATCTATCGCCCCTTTGGCCATGTCAGTAAAAGCTTTATTCGCTTCATAGTCTGCCATAGTGTCAGCTTCTGCAATTTGTCCAGAGTTTTTTAGCATGTTGGCCAATGCAGCCGCATCGCCTTCTTCCATGGGTGCAGACCAGCACTCTTCCATGCCATGTACGGGGCAAGATTTGCCTTCCGCTGTCATATTGCATTTACCAGCCATTGCCGATTCCGGTGCGTCTTCTGCTACGTATTCCTGTCTTTCGCCTAGGCTTTCAATCGCCCTGAGCTTGCCGATCATGTTATGAAAATCCATTGGCGTTATCCTTTTTTTACAAATTCTGGTTTATTTGGTGCCCGCGGAGAGGAAAAGTTGACACGTTTGCCGTTGGCATCTTGATAGAATTTATACAAGTGTGCTGCACCGTCATCGAAATTGCCTTCTGCTCCCAATCCACTGCGCGGCGTAGGATTGGGGACATTACCTGCAACCTTTGTCACAGGCTTAGGTGTATCGTATCTTGCATTAAAATCTGCCATATCTTGTACAGGCTCTAATGGTTTTACTTTGTTCATATCCAACCAAGTAAACAATGGCGCTGGCGCATTGTATTCGTCAGTTGGTCTAGTTTGTTTTATAGATGCTAGATAATCTAAGAAACGTTTGTTATAAGCATCGCCGTATATATCTGTAGTAACCGGCTGCTCTACATCCTGATACATTCTATCAGTGCTTAGACGAGGTGCAGCTTTTAAATCCATGTCTGCTGCTTTTTTTCTAAACCCAAGATCAATTATGTGACGATCCACATTTGTTTCTACAGGTTCCGTTGCAGTACGCACAACTATTAGTTTTTCAGCAACGTTTAACACATCGCGCAGGCCTTGCATAGTAACATAACTGCTAAGCGGCTGTCCTGTTATGAAATTGATTTGATATACAGTGTGATTTTGCACATCTATGAAATCCATATTGTCGCCTGCTAGCAGTTGCGGTGCAGTAATGTCCATCAAATTAAATTGCTGTAGATAATTTGCTAATGACGTGCATTGTTCTTCAGTTGGTTCTACAACCAACTTAATTACATAGCCGTATTCTCTAGCATTTTCTGCTAGATATTGCTTAAATGACTTCATGGTATGAGAAGCTCCAATGTGAGTTATTTAGTCCCATCTTGTATTTCACCTAGCTGTTTCAACAACTCATTGCGATCGAGCATTGTGGCTTTGCCTTCTACAGCAGGGTTTGCAGTAGCAGGTTTGTATGCTCTATCCATTTTCAGTTTGTCCAGTTGCAGTTTTAGCATTTTGAGTTTTTTATCTACTTTGCTATTTTTAGCATCTACGGCAATTTTTAACATTTGACTGCTGCTGCTGAATATCTCACCAGCATGACGAATTTCCACATTCATACCTAGATCTTGTAAATCTTTGTGTGCTTGTATTGCAAGACCGGCTAATTCGTCCATTTCATCGTCGTGTACATCTCTGCCACGAGCAGCACTCAATTGCTTATCAATTTGTTCTGCTAGTTCCAGTGCAGATTTCATAGCAGTATTAGATACCAGCTGTGAATCATCTACGACATTGTCTGCTATATCTTCATCTAATGTGCCGTCTTCGATGTCAACTTCTACTTCAGTTGACATACTATCAATATCAAATGTATTTTCAAGTGTTCTAAAACGTTTGCTCATTTACGACCTGCCTTTGGTTTAGTTATGTAAATATCGTTCTCGGTTAGAACTCTAAATGTCATTCCGTTTTTCTTACACCATAACATGGCAGCAGACCATTTAGCAGTGTTTATCAATATAACTGCCTGATCTCTCTTATTTTTTGCACTTTCCATCAGTGCTTCTTTCATTGGTTTAACTTCTACAATTTCTGCTCTACGCTGCCCGTTTTTGTCTTGATACAGCACCATAAAGTCTGGTATATATCTACGTTGCTCACCTGTTAAAGGATTAACATAAGGTATGCTTATACTTTCGCTTGCCCATTGCAATACACTAGGATGAGTATCCAAGAAGTTCATAACTGTTAATTCCCAACTGGATCTGAATGTGGGTTTTGAATTACCTACTAGCTTGGCTGGGTTTTTTGGAACAAATAATCCCTGACTGTATTTTGCCATATCATACACCCATTGCTGCGATAATAGTAGGACCAAGTGTGGGATTATTACTCCAGTTTGGACTGAGATTTAAACCAACGTAACCTATTTGACTACTGGGATCTCGTACACTGTTTATTGTGTAAAGAAAGTCGTTTAACAATATTCCCTGTTTAAATAGATTCTGTATAGGCTGTCCTGTTTGATTTGCATAATATGTTGCAAGGTTCGCTAATACTTCTATTAGTTCGTCTGGCACACCTTGCCCGCCAAATAGACCTTTAGCAAGATTGTAAGTCTGTGATTGCATACCTGCTACATAGCGTGCAGGTGCTTGTGATAAACCATAGTTAGTTGCATCATTTGTTGCAGATATTGGATTGCCTGCACCGTTGGCAAATTGCCAGTTACCGCTACGATTTACAACTTGTAACTGGCCACTGTTGAGTGCCAGTTGTTTACGTATGCTGTTTAGTATTATATCTTTATTAACAGCCATTAATATGTTCCCTGTGGTGTATACGGTGCACCAGCACCGCCACTGTTGCCGCTATTACCAAATGTAATACCTCTAACTGGTGGTGTTTGTAATCCACCACCGCCAAAGTTGTGACTGCCGAACGACCCCAATGTGCTGTTATTAGGATTATTAACCACACTAAAGCTAGATAAAAACGATTCAGCTATAGCAGTTGTAGTTTTAGGCAATTTGCCAAATGGCAGTCCAGATAACACATTACCGAGCACTTGACCTACTATATTGTCACTATAAGACGAGCTTAACGAATTTGTTGAATATACATTGTCAAATGCATCTGATGCATTGCTATACGTAATTGCACTAGGGGTACCAAGTGTGGTACCCAGTCCATTTTGTATGCCGCCGCCTGTACGAGTAAATGCGTTATAACTTACTTGAGACAATCCAAAATTAGCAATAGCACTTGCAGCCGTACCCAATATACTACCAGGCGATTGCTGCCCGGCAATAAACTGGCTTAGTACATTGTCTACTATGCCGTTTAATGAATCTTGTATAACTCCGGATGTTCCCACATCCGGTTCCACTGCCGGCGGGCCCACATCAAATCCAAATTGTGCAGCAATGGCAGGCGTTATTATTGCACTTGGATCATAATTTATTGTTTCGTATGCAATTTGCATATCAATATCAGAAAGTTGCTCGCCGTCACTTTGATATGATTTAAAATTAACAGATGTAATTTTAGGATTAAGATAACTTACCCTAGTATATCGTTTACCAAATATTGCATAAACATCCAACCTTGTAAAGAAATTAACTTCTTCTGTTAATGGTCTAAGACCCCATCCTGTATCATCGCTGAATGTAGGAGAAACCGTGCTTTGCGACATTGTATACGGAGTTTTTTGTCTACCATCACCGAAATAATAAGTGAAATATTGACGCCACATATCTAATGGTTTGTTATCAACTGTATCCCATAGTGTAACATTGACAGGCCTGTAATCAGTATTGGTATATATTACTCGTTTACGATTGTATTGATTCAACGTCTTGGTTTTTAATTCAACGTTGGGTTTATCTATCTTTTTAATTTTAAAACTAATGCCATCAACACCTCCCAATGCACGTAGCCACGGGTATATGATTGCTGCTTGGCTATTAACTACAAAATTAGCATAGTACATCCACTGATAACGTGGAACAGCATACATGTACTGGCCTGGGCTTTGAGCCCCGAATAACCAGTCTGCATATTGTTTATTACGGAATGTGGTAATTTGTGATTGAGCCATGAAAATATTTATACAAATAAAAAAGCTGCCCGAAAGGCAGCTTTTTTAAATCTGTATTTTAGTAAAGTATATTAGCCTACTTGTATACCAACACCTGTGTTAGGCGCAGTCTGAGGCATAATGGTATTGTCCTGTGTTGCGTTGTCATAACGAATAGTCATGGTAATCATCATACTATCGCTGTTTTCATAGTTAAAGCTGTCATATCCTACTTTTTCTAAGAAACAACCTTCTAAATACCAATTTTCTAATACACCGCTATTGCTACCATCAAGAGTTTCAATCTGTGTGGTAAATTTGTAGTTAATACCTGCAAGCGCACTGGTTTGATCAAAGTGGTTCATTTGTTTTTGTAATTGAGTCGCCACTAGTCTACTAGCACTGCTGTTTACATCATCGCGCAATTTAAGTTCAATGGAATCCCATTCAGGTTTACCGGACATATACATAATGTTGTTATAACTGTGAACTTTGGTGGGAGTCGATGTGATTGACGGTCTACCGCATTCTGATACTTGTCTTGTTAGTTCGATAGCAGCACCTGTCGGGCCAAAACTTTGCATACTAACTCTAAAGCGATATTTCAGCTTAGGCATTAATATACCAAGGCCACTAGTACCAGGTACTATAGGTACGCCAAACTTGCTTAGTGTGGGCTGAAATGCCATGGAATAAATCTCCTTCTTTGCATTAGTATTTATATCAACGACGTCTTTATAAAACTACAGGTGTGTTGAAGTTAAATATTATGATTATACAGTACCACTGCTACCAGATGTATACGATCTTCTTTACTAGCATTTACAGCGGTATGCAATGGTAGTGTGTTTGTTTCCCACCATGTAGATGCAGTCAAATGTTGTACTTCATTTTCAATTATCATAAAACAACCTTCTTGGGTTTTAATTGGATAATGTATACGTATATTAGCGTCTGTATGCCAACTCAGACAAGTTTTAGGTTTGGATTTCATAATGCGAACTCTGCCTAATTTATAACGTTTAGCAAGTTCATTATATACATGTTCAAATAACGTATGTTTAAATTGAGAACACATTGTAGAGAAATCAGATTCAGTATAAGGGGTGTCATATTTTTTGACTTCTATACGCTCATTACCAAACTGATCTATAATTTGTTTAGATGCAGACCAATCATGTGTTAAACTGCCGCAGCCTTTTAAAAAATCGTCGGGTGCATCTACTGTAGTATTAAGACAAATTTGATTGTCATTACTCCACTTAATTGCATTATTATGCAGCATTGAATTTAATTCACTATACAAATCGTAAATAGGCAAGCCTGTTAATTTACTAAAATTAGTCACTTAAAATTATCTCCACTGCGTCGTTAATAGATATGTAATCACTTTCGGTAAATTGTGTATATTTTGCTAATATTTTAGGAGTTCCTACATATCCAAACCATTTGTATTTAACTTGAACAGCAGTTGTAATACGAGACAGATCGTCTGATAATGTACGCAATGCACGTTTATGCATGCTATATTCTAATAAATGCGAACGATTGTAATCTAGCACAATGTTATTTTCTGCAATTCTGCTACCGACATTAATAATTACTTTATGCTGGTCTCTCCATGCATGCCACAATTCTAGACACATCTCAGACTGCCCGAAGCCTGCCGGCGCATTGTTAATAAACACGTCGCAGTTGTATACCTCTTGTATTATTTGTTTACGAATACTGCGTAGCGATATATCGTATCCAGTGGATTTGCTAAAACCAATGGCATTAGGCGATAGCTTATCATATAGCGCAGCGCCTATACCATAAGTGTGTCCTGTAATAGCATATGTTGTCATGTTATAATCTACCAAATTTCAATTGTTGATGCACCAATGTAGTGTTATTATGCAACTGACATACGGGCATCTCTGTCATAATTATCATTTTAAAATCCTTGTTATAGAACATAAAACATTACATATATTTGTAAGCAACGTGTTTATAACGTACTAACTTTTATAGTATACAGCGCAGAATTCATCGATGTCATTATTCAAATTACCGTCAACGCGACATAGTTTTAAACAGTACATATACTTGTTCATATATTGACGTAGTTTCAAGTGGCACATATACTTGTTTATATTGAAACATGTAAGGCAGACTTTTCATGACATCAGACCTAAAAAAGAATTTAGATCCAATTGCACGAGTTCAGGCAAAATTACCAGGCATGAACGTGCCAATGACAGGTGTTCCTGAGAACGACAATATAACACTTCTACCGGACCGTCCACCTATTTTTCATAATGTTCCAAATTATGATATTGAAAAGAATCCGTTTTCGTTTCTTTATTTAGATATGACATACAAGTGCAATATGGAATGTGGATTTTGCGATACTCCTATCAGGCATTACAAAGACATGCCTATTGATATTTTTGAAGACTTGTGTCGAAGATTGCCACGCCCGGTAAACATGCGATTTGTGGGTGCTGAACCGACCCTTTATAAAAATTTACACAAAGCAATTGAAATCGGTACAAAATATGGACATCAGCTTGCTATTGTTACCAACGGAATACGTCTTTCAAATAAAAACTTTGTAAAAGATTTAAAAAATACCATTGATAACTGTGCAGACCCTAAATTAGTAAATTTATCGGTTTCCCTTAACGGTGGATTTGTGAGAGACGATTGGTACGAAACGATTGATCATGATATTAGTCACCGCAAGAAAAAGGTACAAGGACTTGAAAATCTCATTGAAGCCGGATTTAAACGTATTTGTATTAATGCAATCATTATTAAAAATTTAAATGAGGGTGTTGTACAAGAGTTCTATGACAAAGCTAATAGCTTGCCGCCGGGTGTTATCACCAATATACGATTCCGGTGTGCTGCAAAGCAAGGGCGTTATGTAGAAGGATTGTATGAAAATGAAGATGATCACACATCTTATACCGGAGTTGAACTCAACAACTACATTAAGACAATTATTCCAGAGGCAAATGATCCAATCAAATGGATTCGCGATGGTATAAACCCGTCAGACGGTGCAGGCAATCACTTGAACAATCCAAAGTTGAAGTGCAATCAATGCTGCTTGATGTATTATATCAAACCTAAGCTATGGGTTGCAACTGTTGAATTTGGATCACACAATTCGGCATTATGCTGGAGACGTGGACAGTTCGTTACAAGTACGCAAACTATTCAACCTGCACACCACTACATAGATGAACTAAGCAGATATATTAACACCTATATACCAGATGGTATGAAAACATATTCAGAACATCAGCTTAAGAAAAAGATGTATGATGATTTTCAAGACAAAGGTATCAATCCACTTATATCAACTAACTGGCAAGAATAATATGAAAATAATAGACGTGTATCATCTATCGAATGTCGGTGAATCATATTGGCAACATCTTAAATGGTGTGCATATTCTACCGTTATATTTTCTATAATGCTGGTATTAGCAATAATACATGGAATTTTTCCATTCTTGTTGGCTGACATCCCAGATAAAGTTATGATAAATTATGTGAAAAATTTTAAATTACGTAGGGTAGTTACCGGACAGGAAGAAAGAAACCCAGAATAATGTTTTCAAAAGCATATATTCCATATAGAGGTTACTATACTTCGCCGTTTGTTAGATATGGAAAAAGTTTTAAAGATTATAACTCGATAGAGCTCAGTGCAACTACTACAAAAGAATGGATGGGTCATAATAAAATTGACCCATCCATTATTGATTTTGTGCTATATGGAACGTCTGTGCATCAACACAGAGGATTTTGGGCAGGGCCATGGGCCGCTGCACTAATAGGCGCATCGCATACTACAGGGGCTATGTTAAGCCAAGCATGTACCACTGCTGCGACTGCTCTATATCAAGCTGCTGCAAATACTGAATTGGGGTTGTGCAGGACAACATACTGCCTAGTATCAGACAGAACCTCTAATGGTCCTATCATAAATTGGCCGGAGTACGATATAACCGAAGATTGGGTGAATGATAATTTTGAATATGATCCGTGGGGCAAAACCTCCATGTTACAAACTGCTGAAAATGTTGTTACATTTAACAATATAAGCAGACAACAACTAGACGACGTAACAGCACATCGATACGCACAATATAACACTATTGTAGAAAAACCTTACATGTTCAAAACTGCCGATGTTGTCAATGATCAGGGTGTAAAACAAGTAGATATTAAAAGACTCACACGATTAAAATCAATAAATCCAAATAGTGTTCATACATTGGGCAATGTAACATATCCAGCCGACGGTCATTGCGGAATCATAGTAACAGACATTAATACTGCCATGTTGTTTAGCGATATAAAAATACAAATATTGTCATATGGATATTCCAGGTGCGATACATCGTTTATGCCGTTAGCCTCTATAACTGCAACATCCATGGCATTAAAAAAAGCAAATCTTTCTATCAGCGATATGACTGTTATCAATCAACATAATGCATTTGTAGTTAACGATATTGCATTTGCTAATTATTTTGGAAACGATGTTTACAATATGAATAACTATGGCAGTCCGTTAGTGTACGGACATCCACAAAGCCCTGTACTCGGCCGGCTTGCTATTGAAGGCATAGAAGAATGCATCAACAAAGGTGGCGGTTATGTATTAGTAACTGGTGCAGCCGGCGGCGACACGGGAGCAGCATTAATATTGAAAGTAAATTAATGTCATTTGACGTACCATGGCCCAATTGGAAAGGACAAAAGTTTTTAGGAGAGATTGATTTATCAACTCCATCTCTTATAGATTATTTAGATTGTCCACAGGCAGAACCTTTAAAAGAAAACATTTTAAAAATCATAGAACGAAACAACTGTAAAAACATAGTTGATGTGGGCTGCGGCGATGGTAAATTTACTGAACGTCTAATATTAGACAATTATTTGGGGTTTGATGCAGAGCATCGTATGATAAAACGAGCGAACAGACGTTATAAGCATAGAACAAATTTCGAATTTAGACATTGTACATGGGACGACGACATAACAGTTGAGTTCGAGGTAGACTGCTTGATGTTTGTAGGCACGCTAAGTTATAATGTAAATCACATTGTTGGATTTGAAAAACTATGCAAACTCTATAATCCTAGAATAGTAATAATACAAGAAATTTTACAAGATCAAACATATATAGCAGAAACAAATAAGTTAAAAGCTATGCCATTAGACTATTATTTGAGTTATAAACACAATTACTATGAATTCGATTTACCCGTTTGGTGCGGGCACAGGGCACAACTGGAGATTTTCTATAATGGCACAATTTACAAAACAAGTTAAGGCACCAGTTTTACCTGAAGTCGCATCAGTTATAAGCAGTATTAATTTAAATATACTGTCAAATGATACACCATATACCACTACAATTAAAGAGTGGCTTAAACCTGTCATAGATTTATCTGATTTTTGGGTTTACCCTATTAACGGAATATCAGAAGGTCTTAACTATTGGATGGGCAACGAAACAAGAGCAATATACAAAGATCTGGGTGATTACGAATGGGTAGACGGCGATTTTAGTAATGGTGCTATAAAATACGTATCGATACCCAGTTCTATAGATGGAAATTTTAGAGAAATCCCACAAGACATACCAGTTGCGTTAGATATTGCATATGTTGGCACAACTGCTATACAAAAGATAGACATAGGCAAAAATGTAGAAAAAGTATTTTTCAGTTTGAGTAAACCGTTTGGTCTTAAAAATGTAAGGACTGGCTGGTATTTTACTAGAAAAGTAGATGTTAAATTGCAACGACTGCATATCAAATCAAACTATTACAATTATTATGCACATACTATAGCCGAGTCAGTTATACAGTCGTTTCCAGTAGACTATGTATATAACAAATTTTGGAAACTACAAACAGAGGTATGTGCTGCACATATGCTAACCCCTAGTAATAGCGTGTGGCTTGCAACTTCAATTGATCACAAATACAAAGATTTTAGAAGAAATAACGGCAGGCTTTATGTAAAACACACCGAAAAAGCAAGACTATGCATTACGGAATTTTTAAATGATCAATGTTAGAATCGCAGTGTTATTGTCTGGCAGTCCCAGATTTGTAAAAGAAGGATCAGAGTGGTGGCATATCAAATCAATGCCCAAAAATGCAACAATTGATTATTATGGGCATTCTTGGGACGCACACGATCATATTGGCAAAACTAGATACTATAATGCCGACAACAAAGTAATAAATTATGAATATTTCAAATGCTGGAATTTTACAGACTTTTTATTAACACCGTATTCAGTTGATATACCAGAGTTTGAAACAATTAAAAATTCTAACAGCCCTATAGCTAATTTCTTTCTATGGAACGATCGTCGGGATCATATATTAAGTGTTATAAAGGCAAACGAACTACTTGTTAAATCTAAAAAACAATATGACATAGTTATTGTGATGAGATATGACACTATAATTTATGAAGACAGTCTTGATAAAGCCATACCATTTATATTAGATTTTAAAAACAGCCATACATCAAAATTTCACAGAGGCTATGACAAAGCACTATACTGGAACGGTAACAATCCCACAATATTCACACCATGGGTACAAGTACGTCAGGGGTTGCCTGTAATGCAAGATTATATGTTTATAAGCACATATAATGATTGGGCAACATATTCATATAATTTAAAAGAAAAATATCATAACCTATTGAATAAAGATATTAAAATATTAGAACCGCTGCATCACGTAGTAACAGAGGCCACATACATACCACATGTTATGTGGGCATTCATTGGTCTGTATACTAATGCAAATTTCATACAACAAGACGATTTAAAAGTTTGCGTAATACGATCAGAAAAAAATAATATTGCAAACATGAATTATTTAGATTTAGAGTTAGAACACGATAATAATTTTAATGAGCTGTGCGAACAATATAAAAAAGAAGGTATTAAAAAATGATGTATAATGCAGTAACAGATTTTATACGTCGCAATAATAAAATTGCCATATATTACAAAGATACAACAGTGTCATACGACGAGTTGTATACAAACGTTTGCAGGTATGCAAATGCAATTAAGTTGCAATTTAATATTGGCGATAAAATACTTATTAATATGTCTGACAGACCTGAATACATTTACATGTTTTGGGGTGCAGTTAAGTCTGGTATCGTTCCTGTACTAGTTAATACCATGCTAACAAAAAAAGAATATGATTCCATACACAATACTAGCAATCCGGTTTACGAATTTAACGACACAAACATTGGCAAGTTTGATAGCGAAGCAACTGATTTAACAGATTTTGCTGCTGCAACTACTACCAAGGATGATATATGTGTTATTATGTATTCGTCTGGTACCACAGGATACTTAAAAGAAATATCGCATAAACATAAAGACATTGCCGTAACATGCAAAAATTATGCGGCAAATATATTAAACATATCAGACGATGATATTTTGTATAGTGCTGCAAAATTGTTTTTTGCATATGGATTTGGAAATAGCATGTCATTTCCATTTTATTTTGGTGCATCTACTGTGTTAATTTCAGAGACGTCTAGTGCTAAGATTGTATTAGACACTATTGAAAAATACCGCCCAACTATATATTTTGGTGTACCATCTATATATGCACAACAAATTAAATCAATAAAAGCAAATAGCTACGACACGTCGTCATTAAAGCTGTGTGTCTCAGCTGGAGAGCCGTTGCCTGGAAAACTACTAGATGAATGGATGCAACTTACCAATACTATAATACTTGACGGTATAGGTAGCACCGAAGCTCTTCATATTTTTATATCTAATACAAAAGATATGTTCGAACACAATTGCTCCGGACAAATTGTTCCTGGCTATACTGCAAAAATACTAGATCCAATCACTAATATGCTAACAGTAGACGGCGACATAGGCGATCTATACATATTCGGAGATAGTATCAGTACTATTGGCATTGATTGGTTAAAAACTGGTGATATGTATATTAAACGAGGAGAGAAATATTACTATCAAGGCAGATCAAACGATATGTTAAAAGTTGGTGGTGTTTGGGTGTCACCCGCTGAAATTGAAGCTAAAATTATAGAACACGATGGAGTGTTAGAAGCAGGTGTAGTTATAGGTACAAATCTATCAGGATTATTAAAACCAAAAGCATTTGTTGTTTTGACAGATCCCAATAATGCCACAATAGCAACCAAGAATAGCATTAAACGAAAATGTATGAGTGAATTGCCAGCGAATCATTATCCGTATTGGGTAGACTTTGTTACAACCCTACCTAAAACTGCTACTGGAAAAATACGTAGACATATACTTAGAACCTATGATGTTTTTAGCCCACCCAACTTAAATGATTGATCCCCAATCGCAATAACCGCTAAAATTAATAAAAACTCTAACTATATCTGAATTTCTAACTCCATGAATTACCTTGCTTGCATTTAGTACAGTCGGGTGTGCTGTGCTATAAATGTGTGTTCCCAACAAATAGTTGTCATTGTGTTCAACTGTTTTATACGCACCTTTATCAACTATTGGCAAATCATTGTTATATAAATGCACAGTTGCCCCGCCCTCTGCTGGCAATATAGGAACCATAATACTGCAAGACCTAGCAAAGTCTTTATGGGGCGGTAATTCAAATCCAGGCCCATATATCCACATTACAGGAAAATTAGGTACATCTGTTTTAGTGATGTATTCCAATTCTTTTATTAGACTATTAATTTCTGGATTATCAAATCTTTCTAAATGTCTAATAAATTTGTGTTTATCGCCGGAATGTTCATGTTTGCCGTTTGGCAAACACTTTGAGCAAATACATCTAAAATATGGGCTGTGTTCTGCACCATGCTCTATATATGAGGTATGACGTTCTATATAACTAATTGCTTTGTATTCTATGCTATAATAAAACTGTTCTAGTGCAGACCTGTCATATGTAATAGATTTTAATTCTTTTATGTGATCAGACGTTATCATTTTGAGTCCGTTTTTTATATGCCGGTATATCCAATTTCCAAACAGCTTGCAATGTATTAAACAACGTCATTTCGCAAACTTTATGAATGTACGCATCTGGTAATTTGGATTCTAATTCAAGTGATCGATTATAACGTAATATGTTACGATATGAAGTATTTTCTATATTGGTAGTAACATATAATTCCTCACTCGGGCATAATTTAATAAAGCTATCAATATACATTCTACCCCTAGGTCCAGTGCCGCGATGCAATCCTGTATTTACTACTTTACCAGGTAAGGTTGCACTACGATAAAATATCTTATATGCTCCTGCATGTATTTCCGGAAATGTAGTATATCCTGCAACTGAAATTAATGTATTGTGTTCAATTATACCTAAATATGCACCACCGTTGGAATATACTTCGTCAAATTTCATTTCAGAAATAGATCTGTTATTTTTCCAACCTAGCTTGTTACATTCGGCACAAAAAGTCGCTAATAATGGCAAATGGTTTATTGTTAAAACTGTTATTGTCATACTATATGTATTCTATCTAACTTGTGGCCAGTAATAGCATATCTAAGTGTCATATTAAAGTTTTCCAAATCCCCACAGTCGTTCTTCACACCACCAACACTTTCCGCAATGCCCATTACCGGGATCAGGCCATTCGTGATTGATCCATTCGCAACTTCTAGTTATAGGATACAATGTATCCAACAAATTATGTTGCTTATATATAAAATACAAATCTTGTTTATCTAAGTTAGTCCAAGGTATATACAAGTTGCCTATTTTAACAGGTCGCACAACAGCAGGATCGCGTTCAACGTTTTCTGTATTTTCTAATGTAAACGTATCTATCACATCAACTGGTGGATTTTTAGTAACGCCCGTGTATATGGTTGATAGTGTGTTATCTGCAAGGTATTGCAAAGGTAAAATGAATAGATTTTCTTTTGTCTGTGACACTTCATATTTAATATGATGAACAAAATTGTAATTGCCAGTCAGTTCTGCACACTTGCTAATAACGTTTAGAGCTGCATGCATATTTCTCAACCATTTCTGTTGATTTGCTGATGAAAATATGTGAATTGTAGAAGTAGAATATTTCAATGCAAAATATAACATAAGCGCACTATCTACACCGCCACTGACACATATACCTATTTTACCAGGATAAACATTAAATTCAACTGTATCTGTTATATTATAAGATTTCATATTGACCTGCTTTTAGGTATTTTACTATCGGCAGAACTAACACATGCATTGGATATGCATGGCATTGGTCTGTCAAACAGTTTAAAACCAGTTTCTATATAACCCAACGGTTTATCACTACAGCTATAGCTGCGTTTAATAGCACCATCCGGTTCCCGTATTATAATACTTCTATAACCGCTTTCGCAATTCCACCCTTTAAATTGATTAAAATTAAAAGCATTAAATCGTTCTGCTTGATCCATATACCATTTTTTGCCAGTATTATCTTCAAACTCTACTTGCATAATTTGCGGAACCGTGGCATCATCCCCGTTAGTTATGCTCATCATTTGCATACCAACGTTCGGCTTAGGACGAGTTACAATACTTTTTACAGAGGTAAAATCACGCTGCGGCATACCGTTGTGCAGCACCGACAATTGCGCAGTAGTATACCCTTCTACTATACGGCTAGCAGTAGGGTCGCTTTGAGGCTTCAATGTTACATTTATACCCCTACTCAAGAAATATTCTGCTTCTTCGTATAGTGTATCAAACCACTCAGGAACCATCACTGTATTAACAGTTACTTGCACAGCATTCTCTTGCAAGTATACCAGCTTGTCTGCAAACTTTTCAGTGTGTCCTTTAAGATCGCCTTGCTTGATACCTTGCTCACGATGCCAACTAGCAGTTACACTTACCCTATGTAAATCACGTGTTACATTTACATATTTTTCAAACCAAAGTAGATTTTGACTAATATTGCTAGTCATATGAACACTTTGATAATTGCAATTCGCAGTATCTGCACTGTAATGTTCTAATAATCTAAGATAATCAGGATAAACTGTTGGTTCGCCGCCACTAAAACTAAAGTGAAAACTGTTGAAATTGCGTTCGCGGCTTTGACGCTTAATCTCATCTACGGTTAACACATTTAGTTCATATGGTCTATAATCTTTAGTATCGCTACGAGCATACGGCCAACAGTAACTACATTTGTAGTTGCAAAAACGTCCAAGTAACCAACTTACACAGAATATATCTCTATACAACAGTGTACGTTGACCGAAGCGTGTTATATCATCAAATGGTATTTTTGTGAAGTCGTATTGACTCCATTCTATTTTATTATCCATAAAACCAACTAACTAGTGAAAATTTATAACTTTCCAAATGCATATAACCGTTCTAGACAAAAATAGCATGTACCACAATGTGCAGGGTCTGTGTACTGTGCTTGCATATCATTTTCGCAAGACCAAGTATACGGATACAACTCGTCTAATACATTATAATCGTTATATATGCCATACACAACTCTTTTATCGTGTTCTGCAAATGGCAAATACAGTGCAGTATTGCCTATATTAGAAATAGTAGGCGCAGTAGCGACATCGCGAGATATATCGCGTGTTTCTAAAGATTTTAAACATGCAATTTTGTCTACATCGTCTGACATAGCTGCTATCATTTGCATCATGTCATATTCAGGACAGTTGACCGACATACCTGCATATCTTGCGTCAATCTCAAGTTCATCAAACACAACAGCTTCTAAATCTTCTTGCCCTTTGGTATATTCATAGGAATTGATATCCCATGCATTTTGTGCATTATGACTGTCGTGGAATAGTGTATAGTGTTGAGTAGCCATCCTGCCCGTTAACCTGTTTACTATACGAATAACATCTTGTGCTTTACATATTGCATGCGGCCGCAATGGGCTAGCCATAGTATATGGATATATGTTAACAGATGCATCGTTTTTATAAAATTCACATATAGCATGATATATAATTGCACTATCCGGACCACCAGATAGTCTTACTGCTATATTGCGATGATGACGGTCGAGTGGTATTACAGTATCTATCACAACTCTGTCCTATAATCTTTATCTGTTAGCACATTATCGTAGCGACGTAATTCTTTATCAATCATCCATCCAGAATTTGTTTTATTATTCAGCTGTTGAATAAGTTCATTTATTTCTTTAAAACGTCTTGCACGTACTGCGAGTGTATTGCCTTTATAATCCCATTCGAATGCATTTTTAAAATTGGTTATGTCGTCTTTTACAAGATCCCACAACAAATGATCGTCTGACAACATTAATGTATTACCAAAACTTAAATATAATAATGTGTCACCGTTTTTGTTTGTTGCATCTGCATAACCCAAATTATACAATCGCCGTATAGTGTTTAACGTATGCTGATGGTCATCTTCAGTTTCAGTAGGGTAACCTACTATCATTAATAATGTATGTTTAATCTGGTACTTGCGCAGCATATCAAAACACCACCACATATCGTCGTCTGTGAATTTTTTACCCATGTGATATCTCACATGTTGGCTAAAAGACTCAATGCCTATATCAAGCTCTGCACAACCACTATCTGCCATTAACTGATAATCTGTCTCCGGCGATTGTGATTTAGATCTAACTATCCATTGACTCGCCCATTGGAAATTATTATCAGTTTTATGATAGTCTGCCAGTTCTGTTAATAATGATCTAAAAGATTTCATACTGCCGTTTATTAAACTGTCTGTAAATTTAAAGAATTGACGATTATATTGTTGTCTAACTGCAATAATTTCGTCTGCTATATGACGACCTGATCTAAATCTATATTCAGGCCACAGTTGATATACATTACAGAATGTGCAGCGTTTTACACAGCCTCTGCTACCAGTTATATAAACAGGATTGGTATAATCTATAGTCTTATATTCATCCCATTTGATATCATCGTAATTTGGAAGCATTACTGTGTTTAAATCGAGAACTTGATTTGGATTCAACGAATCTATACCGTTAGATGTCAAGTTACCTTTTAACAATTCAACTATACTAAATTCACCGTCGCCGGAAATATAATGATCAAGTATACCTATGTCTTTAAATTTCTGTATACCATTTGCTATTTGAGCACCTCCCCATACAATTTTAGTATTAGGTAAATGTTCTCTTATTAATATACTGAGTTGTATTGCAACAGAATTACTGTACATAGATAAAATACTTAAACCTATCCACGTTGGATTTCGAATCTTAAAGTCTTCTATCCATTCCATGAATATATGACGATTTTCTTCATAAAAATCTATAAAATCTTGACTAAAATAAATCAGATTTCGTTCTACATCTAGATCATTATGATGTGTACTAAAAAGACTGTCGTGCTCAAAAAAATAATAATCATGTTTGTTGATAGATTTTAAGCTATTATACAATCTAATATTTAGATCCATCACTTCGCAACTAAAACCTGCATCCATTAAATGCGATTTCAATACAGCTGGTCCAACAGTGGGAGCATCAGGGTTTATTTTAGGTATTATACAAATAATAATATCTGTCATTGCTACATCCATTATACAATCC
>Ga0209499_1000070_pt1 | contig 70783 bp, 61 predicted proteins | sample C_130208_EF_Meta_FD_187306 | JGI IMG/M metagenome (GOLD analysis project Ga0209499, IMG submission 187306) | Freshwater microbial communities from Lake Croche, Canada to study carbon cycling - C_130208_EF_MetaG (SPAdes) (version 2) | ecosystem: Environmental > Aquatic > Freshwater > Lake...
CTGGACATTGCTTCCGAGATCACATTCTCCATGCTTGTCCGGCATTAAATCGGGCAGTTGGCAGCCCTGGCTCACTTCAGAAAACCGTAGCAGGGTCCTCCCTGGAAACCATTCGCTTAATGGTTGCCTCTGGCATGGGGCTTACCGTATTGCCATCTTCTGCGGTGCCCGCCACCCGCCATACCAATGACTTGCTACGCTACATCCCCTTCTCGGCACCCGCACCTGATCGACAAGTCGTGCTGGCCTACCGCTCAGGTTTTCCACACGCCTTGATTTTAGATACATTACGTGCAGCGGTAGCTGCATGCGAAATGAAAAGCGCTCCCTATAGCCCCAATAAAAGTATTTAAAATAATTTAAAATCATATAAAATTATTTAAAATCATATAGTTATTTAATATGCACTGCTACTGGCAGCGCAATAGCCTAGGGCTATCACTGCGCTAGTGACAATCAATTAGATTCACACCCTCCTCATCACTATCATTGCTTCCACGCGTTACCCAATGCGTTGTGTAAATCAACTAGGAGATGATGATGAAACCCGAATCAATCACGATCAAAAATATCGAAGCAGCGTTCGCCGGAGAGTCGATGGCGCATATTAAGTATTTGTATTTCGCGCGCATCAGTCGCGCCCACGGTGACGAAGAAACCGCCAAGGTGTTTGAAGAGACTGCAGCCCAAGAAGTGCAACATGCACTAGGACACCTGGACTTGCTCTACCCTGCGAGCGAGTTAAATCCCGCTAAAGTGCTTGATATGGCCATTGCCGGTGAAACCTACGAATACACCGAAATGTATCCACAGTTTCGCCACTTGGCTGAAGAGGAAGGCAACCAAATTGCGGTCAAAGAATTAGACGAGCAAATTGCTGAGTCTAGAGCGCACGCTGATCGCTTTCAACAAACACTGGCTAAAGCTGCCAAACGCTTTGCGGCCCTAGCAAAAGTAGAAGAACGTCATGCCAACCACTACCGTGCCACTTTGGCGCGGGTCAACGCCTAGGAGCATTCACATGAATTCATCATTACAAGTATGGGAATGTATTGTCTGTGGTTACATCTACAATGAAGCAACCGGCGATCCAGAACATGGGATTGCCGCTGGTACACGTTGGTCTGATATCCCTGATGACTGGACTTGCCCAGATTGTGGTGTCGCCAAGGCTGATTTTGAAATGACTCTCAAAGTCGCTTAATGGTGGCGATCTGTGATGCTGTAGTCGCTCCAAACTACAGCATCACATTTGAGGGCCACACTACAGCGCCACAATGATTTTGTCTGACCGCCGGACTTTGATACCATACGCGTCTTATCGACTTCGAGCACACCATGAACCCTATCATCATTATTGGCGCAGGTTTAGCCGGCTATAACACTGCTAAAGAATTACGGAAATTAAATCCTGAAATAGCGATAACCATTATTGCAACGGATAGCGGCCGCTTCTACTCAAAACCCATGCTATCAAATGCCTTATCTGCAAAAAAAGAGCCCGCAGCCATCGCGCTCAATAGCCCCGAGCAAATGGCAACCCAACTCAACGCCACCGTGCGTCCCCACACCACGGTCGAACATATCGATACCGCCACGCAAACATTGCATATTGGCGAGGAGCGTCTGGCCTATTCCAAATTAGTATTGGCCCTCGGTGCAGATCAAATTCAATTACCGCTTACCGGCGATGGTGCCGCCGATGTATTCACCGTCAATGATTTAGATGAATACACAGAATTTCGGCAACGCATTGAACAGAAAAAACGTATTACCATTATTGGTGCTGGCTTAATTGGTTGTGAGTTTGCCAACGACTTAGCCGTTGCTGGTTATCAAGTCGACCTAATCGACTTAGCACCCCAAGCTCTGGGTCGACTACTCCCTCCTGCGGGTAGCAGCCACCTCCAAGAAAAGTTGAGCGGCCTCGGCGTCAATTTCCACTTAGGCACAAGCGTTGCCAGCATCAACAACAACGCGTCTGGATATACCGTCACCCTTGCCAATCAACACACCTTAGAGACAGACCTCGTGCTATCAGCCGTAGGCTTAAAGCCTCGCACTGCACTAGCTGCTCAATCAGGCATCACTGTAAACCGTGGGATTGTCGTGAACCGACACTTAGAGACCAATGCGCCAAACGTCTACGCACTCGGCGATTGCGCTGAAATAGAAGGCTTGGTCTTGCCCTATGTCATGCCGATCATGAATGCAATGCGTGCGCTAGCACAAACACTCAATGACAAGCACACAGCAACAGTATTTCCAGCCATGCCCGTGATGGTCAAAACACCCGCCTGCCCCACCATCGTCTCACCACCGGCCGCAGGTGCAGTTGGCGAATGGCAAATCGAGGCCTCCAGCGAAGGGGTTAAATCCTTGTTTATGGGGGCTGACGGCAAGCTTCTCGGTTACGCACTCAATGGCAGCGCAACTACAGAGCGCAGCAAGCTCACGCCTCTACTACCGCCGGTGTTAAGCGCCCTCTAGTATTCCTCAGCCAGCACGCCTCACCTGGCATTCCTCAGAATGCTTTCAGCGCATGGTTCTAAAATCACTGCGCGAAACCACTGTCTTGGTACACGGCATGCCACAGCACGCTCAATGCTGAGGATTTTCGGGTATATGTGGTTGTATGGGGTTGTATGGGGTTATATATGTAATATGGGTGTATATCGATATATATGGACACCTATAGGCATACCGGGTGCTGTGATGCCACGTTCGCACACTGGTCAATTCGTAGTACTATGCGGCCATGCTTAATTCTGTCACCCGCATCCTGCTATTTGCCAACATTTGCGGCTTTGCACTGCAATGGATAGCAGGCGATGCCCTAATCCGCTGGCTAGCCTTATGGCCACTCGAAACACCCATCGAATACGATGTGCGGTTCTGGCCTTGGCAAGTCATTACCTATGGCTTCTTACACGGCGACATCTTTCACCTTGCGTTTAATATGTTCGCTTTGTATATGTTTGGCGAACACTTGGAACGAGTCTTTGGCGAGCGCCGCTTTCTGCTGTATTACCTAGGCTGCGTATTCTCGGCCGCCATCGTGCAACTGCTATTTGCACTCGTCACCCAAGGCCCGGCCATTCCTACAGTTGGCGCATCGGGCGGGGTCTTTGGATTGCTGCTCGCCTACGGCATGCTGTTTCCCCACCATAAAATCATTCCGCTGTTTCCACCGATCCCCATGCCGGCATGGGTGTTTGTATCCTTGTATGGTGCTGCAGAATTATTCTTTGGTGTCACAGGCACCATGGCTGGCGTTGCTCACTTTGCGCACTTAGGCGGGATGGTCGGTGGCTACTTACTGATTCGGGCGTGGACAGGGCGACGCTATTAGTCGAGCGCGCCAGTTTTGTACAATCTAAATCATTCAATCTGATTCTTTTAATCCGATTCTTTTAATCTGATTCGTTCAATCTAAAAACCGAGCGTATTCCCCAACCGCAATCCGTTGCGGCTGAAACTGATTCACCGCTGCGGTTTCATCTGCATACCCCATGGCCATACCCGCGACCACAACCTGATCATGCGTGATCGCCAACTCACGCCGCACAATATCAGGAAAACTAGCAATCGATGCTTCAGCACAAGTGTGCAGCCCGCGCGCCCGTGCTGCCAACATCAATGTCTGCATGAACATGCCGTAATCTAACCAACTACCCCGCTCTAAGTCGCGATCGATCGTAAATACCAGACCCACTGGCGCACCAAAAAAATTATAGTTCCGCGCCCGATAAGCGCGCGATTTTTCATGGTCGCCGCGACCTATGCCCAGCGTCTGATACAAACCCCAGCCACACGCACGGCGACGTGAGAGATAGGGTTCAACAATTTGCTCGGTGTAGTACGCATAGTCGCGCTGATGCCCGGGCTCCTCTGATAAAAAAGCCCGTTGAATCGCAGCACTCACGCGTTGCAGAGTTTGCCCCGTTAACACATACACTTGCCAGGGCTGTAGGTTAGAACCACTGGGCGCGTGACGTCCGGCATCAATCACCTCTAGCAATACTTCTGGTGACACCAATTGTGGGGTATAGGCGCGGACTGAACGTCGCGTCTGAATTGCCGAAAATACATCTGTTGCTGCTTGCGCATGATTACTATCAAACATCAAATCACCTCAGTTATGGTTACACACTGCTCATTACAGGCAGCACTTACAGGTATTGAACGGCATTCAACTCTCGAGCAATCAGATTTAAACAGCTTTAAAAATATTTAAATATAAGCTTAAAAAAATACAAAAAAACAGAAACATAAAAACACAAAAACACAAAAACAAAAAAAATATAATCGAATTTAATCTAAATTAATCAGCCTTGATACCGGCCTCCACAATCACTTTACGCCAAGTCTCAATTTCGCGCGCAAGGTGCGCACGTAAGTCCTGCGCACTACCAGGCTGCGGCTCGGCACCTTGCGCCAGTAGACGATCGCGAACAGCCGATTCACGCAATAAGCCCGAGACCTCTTGATTGAGTCGGTCAACAATGGGTTGCGGCGTTTTAGCATGGGTAAACAAACCAAACCAGCCCACCGCATTAAAGTTGGGCACACCCGTCTCCGCCAGCGTGGGCAATTCAGGAAATACCACAGAGCGCTTCATACTAGTCACACCAATCCCACGCAACTGTCCTTTGCGAATAAACGGCGCCATCACCAATACATTATCAATCGCCGCATCCAAACGCCCACCCAATAAATCAGGAATCACCGCGCCAGTGCCTTTATAAGGTACATACAACATATCAATGCCGCTATTACGTTTGAGTAACTCACCGGCTAGTCGTTGTAATGAACCAGGTGTCGATGCCGCATAATTTAATTGACCTGGATGCGACTTCGCATAAGCAACGAGTTCTGCCATGTTTTTGACTGGCAACACCGACTGCACCACCAACACATAAGGTGAGGTGCCCACAAACGCCACAGCAGCTAAATCCCGCTGCAAATCAAACGGTAATTTATAAAGGGTGCCAATCGTGCCCCAAGAACCAGCAGCCATCACCAAGGTATGGCCATCGGGCTGCGACTGCACAGCCACCGTAATCCCAATAATCCCATTCGCACCCGGCCGATTATCGACCACCACTGGCTGACCCAAGCGATCACCTAAACGAGTAGCAACAATGCGCCCCATCACATCCGTGCTACCCCCAGCCGGCAAACCAACCACCATCCGGATCGGTCGTTGCGGATAGCCACTAGCGCTATAGCCCACGTGCGTATAGCACAACACACCGCAAATGAGTCCCGCTCGCCACCACAATTGCCGCCACCATACTGACATAGGCTCACCCCTCGATTATTTCGTCTGACTGACTGGTGCACCAGCCTCGATCAATTGTAATTTTTGCGCTCTATTGAGCTGTTTTATTTGATACTCACGGCGGCTGGCCGTAGCACGATCGCTCACCGACTCTTGGTACACCAACACCACGGGCTGACGCGAACGCGTATACTGCGCAGCACGCTTGCCACTGCCATTATGCTCGCCAACTCGCCGTGTCACATCACGCGCAATACCTGTATACAAACTACCATCACTACAGCGCACCATATAAACCCACCACATGCACTCTGCCGTAGTCACCACGCACGGCCCATCCCAACACCCTCAGCCACCGATGACACTGCCATGATCAAACCCTTACGCGCCATAACACTCCCATTCAATACCCACTCAAACCCTCATCAGCGCCCATACTGGCACTGCATTGTCATTACTTTAATGTTAATAATCAGTAACTTAGGAAAAACCCGCGCAGCCGACCCGGCAACCACCTTTTTTGGTGTAGAACTCAACACCCGCTTTCAAGCGCCGGCATGCGGTCGCGGTGAAGATACCATGACTCAGCGCGTTTGTTACGACCGCAACCTCAGCCATAGCCTCAGCGAAGGCGTGATGCGCTATCACGTGTTCTACCCCAGCTCCTCCAGCACGCCCTGGGCTCGCGGCGAGATGTCGGTGACTACCATCCAAGGCGTGATCGAAGCCATTCTGGTCAACACCTGGGGCATAGAAGCACAAGTCACCGCCCTCAAAATGCTAGAGGCCAAATACGGCCCGCCCATCCGCAGTCGCTCCGAAAAAATCAAAGCACTGCGGGCGCGGCTGCCGTCTAAATTTGCTGATTGGACGTTTAAAACCCATGAGGTCCAATTTTTAGGCACCACCAACGCTGTGGATTGGGGCTCTATTACCCTAAGCACCCCCCGCTACCAACAATGGCTACAAACACAAACGCAAACCCAAAATCAAATCACACGCCCGCCTCAGACGCGGTAACGCGGCAGTTTCCCCCGATGGCGACTCACGGCATAATGCTAAACTTTTAAACTCACTGAAAACGGAACCCCTCATGACCACCATCACCACCCCTAGCGGCCTCATTATCGAAGACCTCGTCATTGGCGACGGCGCAGAAGCAGCTGCCGGCATGGAAGTGACTGTGCATTACACTGGCTTACTTACCGACGGTAGTAAATTCGACTCGAGCAAAGATCGCAACGACCCTTTTGTGTTTCCATTGGGCGAAGGGCGCGTGATCAAAGGTTGGGACGAAGGCGTGCAAGGCATGAAAGTCGGCGGCACCCGTAAGCTAACGATTCCACCCGAACTCGGCTATGGTGCGCGTGGCGCCGGCGGCGTAATCCCCCCCAACGCCACCTTAGTATTTGAAGTTGAACTGCTGGCGATTGATTAATCATTCAACCATCATTTAAAACAAGCATTAAAAACAAGGAGCAATCATGAACGGAACAACCATTCAGATTCAATCGACTGAGCCCGGCGCCAGCACTGCGTTTGATTGCTACCTCAGCTTGCCTGCCCAAGCCACTAAAACCCCAGCGATTGTGCTCGCCTGCGCGATTCACGGGGTCACCAAAGAAATCCGCGACATTGCTGACGCCTTTGCTAGTGCCGGCTATATTGCTGCCGCCCCTGATCTATTTTGGCGTACCGTGCCCGGCCCCTTATCGCGAGACGACCCACGTAACCCCGGGCGTGGTCAGCCACGTCTGCCGGTGCTAAAGACTGGCGAATACGATATGCGCGACACCTTAAGCAGGGTGCAGCAACTGCCACAGCACAATGGTAGAGCGATGACTATGGGGTTTTGCTTCGGCGGCCCCTACGCGATTATTGGCCCCAAGCGCTTGGGTTATGACGCGGGCATGTCCTGCCACGGCACGCAATTTAAAGATTTCATCCAGGAACTCGACGGTCTGAACAAACCCGTGTGTATCATCTGGGGCGATCAAGATTATGCAGCACCGCCTGAAGTGCAAGCCGCTTATGTCTCTAAAGCTGCTAACCTAGCGCATATCAACGTGCATATTTTCCCTGGGGTGTTGCACGGCTTTATGATGCGCGATAACGAAAAAGCCTGGAGTGCATCAACGTATCAGTTTGCAATGGATCAAGCTTTGGGCTTGTTGAAGGGTCTGGGTCATTAAAGTCACCGAATCAGATAAAGTAAGGTAAGGTAAGGTAAGGTAATTAATAGAATAATTAATAAAATAATTAATCAATTAATTAATTAATTAACTAACTAACTAATCGATCTCAATGACCACTGCTGTTGTGTGAATCCCTACAAGATGTAACTCTAGATATCAGCGTATACAGCATCACTGCATGTTGTATCACAGTATTTAGTTGTAACTTAATTAACATCAAGGTATTTAGAATCACCTTGTTTGGTATCACTGTGTTTAGTATTACGGTATTTATTATCACGGTATTTACGCCCACTCGAGCAGCATTACTAATACTGCTCAGTTCAACGCTACGCTTACTCGGCGCGGATATTGGCCTCTTTGATCACCCGCGCCCACTTGTCTGACTCATCACGCCAGAATTTAGCAAACTGCTCTGGCGAGTCGGCAATGACATCTGCCCCCATCGCGCCAATTTTTTCGCGTATTTCTTTCTCTTGCAGGACCTTCACCAAATCAGAATTAATTTTAGCAATCAGGTTTTTAGGCGTTGCTGCAGGCACTGCCATGCCAAACCAATTGGTTAATTCGTAACCGGTGACACCTTGCTCCGCAATGGTCGGCACATCGGGCAAGGCTGCAGCGCGACGCGCGCCTAGCAAGCCCAAGGGGATCAATTTTTTCGATTGGATGTAGGGCAGCGATTGCAACACGCTATCGCAAGTCAAGGACACATGACCACCAAGCAAATCAGCAAAGCTCGGGCCGCTCCCCTTGTAGGCCACATGCGTCATCTTCACCCCAGCGAGGCGATTAAACAACTCACCGCCCAAATGCGGCGCACCACCCGCCCCCGAAGATGCAAAAATAATCTGACCAGGGCGCGGTTTAGCGAAGGCAATTAATTGCTTAATATTTTTAGCCGGTAAAGACGGATGCGCCACCATCACAAAATGCACATCCACGACATGAGTGACTGATGCCAAATCACGCAGTGGGTCTACCGTCATACTGGCATACAGATGTTTGTTCACCGCTAAATTACCCAACGTTGCCAACACCCAGGTATAGCCATCAGGGGCTGCACGTGCCGCAAACTCAGTGCCGATAATACCGGAGGCTCCTGCCCGATTTTCAACAATCAGTTGTTGTCCATACTGCGCCGCCAGTTTCGGACCTAGTAAACGCGCCACGATGTCTACCCCACCTCCTGGCGGAAACGGCACCACCACACGGATCGGTTTGGTTGGAAACGCCGAATTAACAGTCTGGGCCGATACCCCTTTCACGGCCAACATGGCCACCACGCCCAGCACAAACAGCACACGCATCATCCATGAATACATTGCCCACTCCTTGGTTGTAACTTCTTGATTTTTTATAACATATATTTTTTTATTGTATGGTATTGAACTGACAATCTTTTACTGCAAAGCTCTTTTACTGCAAAGCTCTTTTACTGCAAAAGCTCTTTTGCTCCAAAAATCTTTCACTACACACACTCTTTCATTCGCACAAACTCTTTTACTGCAAATGCTATTTACAGCCGATCTAAAAACAAACGCCGACTATCCTGCACTCAGCACACGTTCAGCATGCCAAGCTGTGGCTTTAATTGACGACCATACGGGTACGCCAAAGGCATTAGCCAATTCTGCCACAATGTCGTGGGTGGGCAGCTGTGAGCACGCAATAAACAAGGCCTCAGCACTCTCAGTCATGGTGGTGTGCGCCAAGGCCTTGATTTGCGCGGGTGTAATCGCTGCTAACTCATCAACAGTCTGTGCTTTAAAACTGGCTAAATGCTCAACATGAATCCCTGAGGCCGCCAAATACCCACACAAGCGCTCATTGACTAAGTCTACATAAGGGGTGACTACCGCAATTCGACGCACACCAATATCTTGCAATACGGCAATCATGGCGCTGGCAGTAGTGACTACTGGTCGCCCAGTCATCTGCACCAAGCGAGCCTGAATCGCTGCATCCTGTGCAGGTCCACCGATAAACCCCGCCGCTGTGCAGCCATAGGCCACAATGTCTGTGTGTTGCGGATCGTAGTCACGGGCCAACTGAATTGCCTGCTCTATGTAAGCAGGAATTGCAGCCGGCCCAAGCAAGCCCTTGCCACGCGGTATGCGTAGCGTTTGGCAACGCGCTCCTGGTAACCATTGCAATAACTCTGGCTCCATAGTGGTATTGTTTTCTGGCACCATTAACCCTAAGCGTATGACCATCTCAAGCCTTTATTTAATTTGATGATCTGTATTTAATTAACTATATTCGGCCACACCAACTAACCAAAACTGAATCACTAAAATTAATTCGCTGATACTCAATCAGTAATGCTGACTGACTGACTGACTGACTTACTTACTGACTGACTTAATGACTTGCTGACATTGACCCAGTGCTATGGGCCCAGGACTACGGACCCAAGCCTATTAACCATTGACGCTACTCACGCGCTTGCCGCTGCGCCAACAAGCACTGCACAAGACTACGCTGCTCCGCAGAGAGTGGCTGCAGTTGATCCGCATCGACGACCAAAGTAGCCAACCAATGACGTCGAAAAGCAGCACGCGCTGCAGGCAAGCGCGACACATCGTAACCTAAGGCTGCCAATAATAAACCATCCTCAATTACGTCAGCAGGTGGCGGTGGTAGCAACTCTGTATTGCACCACAAACCGAAACCAGCGCTGGCTAGACGCCCCCACGGAAACCGAGCGCTGGGATCCACCTTTCGCCCTGGCGCAATATCACCGTGCCCCAGGATGTTTGATCTCGGTATATTCCAACGCTGCACGACATCGTCCAATAGCCCTAACAACGCATCGATTTGAGCTTTGGCATAAGGCTCTCGACCGTTGTTATCGAGTTCAATCCCGATCGAGGCTGAATTTAAATCGCGATGCCCACCCCAATAACCATCACCCGCATGCCAAGCCCGCTTCAGTTCATCAACCAAATAAAACACCCGACCATCACGCGCTATTAAGTAATGGGCGCTGACTTCGCGCAGAGGATGGGTCAAGGTGAGCAAGGCCTCCTCTACCGTATTGTTGGTGGTGTGGTGCAAAATTACAAAGCTCGGACGACGCTCCCCCACATTCGGCGAAGCCTGCTCTATCATTGGCAACGCGCTATAGCGTGGGAGCGTCGGACGCGCCACTAGCGACGCGCAGCCTTGCAACAGGAGTAGCCCCGCTGCCGCTATCCAGATCCACGCGCAGTGCTTAGCAAGCTTTTGTCTTGACAACAATCTTGACAACAATACACTCCTTAATCAAATTCAAAAAATGAAAACATATAAAATCACTTGAACTCATTTGAACTCATTTGAAAAATTTGAAACCATTTTAAAAAATATCAAAATGATCCACTTATGCGGTAGCATGTGAACCCATGCCTACCCCATCACCAGCCGATCTAAGCACAACCACCACTGAGCCGCGCGCCATCAGTCGCGAGCAGCTCGCCACCTTACCGCTAGGCCGCTACGAAGGCCCTATCTTATGGGTAGATGATGCCGCTAGCTTATCCCGTGCCGCGACCGACCTACAACAAGAGCGCGTCGTGGGCTTTGACACCGAAACGCGACCCGCGTTTCGCAAAGGCGAGTTCTATCACCCCAGCCTAGTGCAAGTCGCGACCCAACAACAAGTGTATCTGTTTCCATTGCGCCTGACCGCCTGCTATCCCGTGCTCACCGCGCTCCTCCAAAACCCATGCATCATTAAAACTGGGGTGGCCCTCGCGCATGACTTGCGCATGCTCAACGGCGTGTTTCCGGTAGTGCCCACCCACATCCTCGATCTAGGCACTATTGCCAAACGCCACGACTACGCTCAAACCGGTGTTAGAAATCTGGCCGGGCTATTTCTTGACCTGCGCATTCCTAAAGGTGAAAAAACCACCAACTGGTCCAAACCAGAGCTCACCCCCGCCCAACATATATATGCTGCAACCGATGCCTGGATCTGCCGCCAACTCTATCTGGAGTTTGCCAAACGCGGTCTAGTGGCCGCAATTGCAGACCCACAATAAATAACGCCAAAAATTAAAAAATATTTAAAATCAAATAGTTAAATTATTTTTAAGGTGCTTGCCTCACGAACGCTTTTTGGCTATTGTTGTTCGCAACTGCTGTAGCCATTTAGGGGCACTCGCCACAATCACAACAAAATACCCCCTTCTAAAAAAGAACAACCCACCAAAACTAGCGTTAACAATTCGTCTTAATAATTCCTCCCAATACCCCCCAATACCCCCCCAATAACTCACCCTAATAACTCTCCCCAACATATTCTCCCCAACAATTTTCTCTAGCAACTTTGAATAAACTCTCAATAATATTTCTCACTCATCAATCTACTAATCACCCTCCTGAACAATTGCCCTCAACTCAACTCAACCCACCGACCCCAACACGCCTACGACCATGACACCTAGCCGACTCATGACACGACGCACCAGCCCGCTACTCCATTTCAGCCTACCACTCATCCTCTGCCTTGGCGTGATCAGCACCACGACGCAAGCCCGCGTCACCAAGATTGTCATCGACCAAACCATCTCCCCAGCTTTCTGTAAAGCAGGACAATGCCCGACCAACGGCAGCGTTGGCGCCTACGAACAGCTTTCAGGACGCGCGTTTGGCGAACTCGACCCCAAAGACCCCCTCAACGCCATCGTCCAAGACATTAACCTCTCCCGCGATAGCGATGGCAAAGTACGCTATGTCGCCAGCTTTGTGATCACCAAGCCAGTCGATCTCAATAAGGCCAGCGGCTTACTATGGCACGACGTTCCGAATCGCGGTCGCCCAGTCGACATTGCCAGTCAAGAAATTACTGCAGGTGATATCGGTCTAGCCAGTGCCTGGCAAGGCGATAACGCTGGCCTCAGCAATACGCTGGGCACCACCGTACGCAGCACCATGCAAGTCAATGCCAACCACTGGCTACAACTACCCGTTGCCAAACAAGCCGATGGCAGCAGTATTACTGGCTCGGTATTTGCACGCATCATCAATCGAAGCGGACTGGACGCACAACCATTAATCGTCCAAACCAACCCCGTACCTTACTTCCCGGCAACGCTCGACACCTCTGCAGCACAGCTCGTATCACGTGACCACGAATCAACCGCCGGTGTCATCAGCGGTGAGGTCAAGATTGCAGCCAGCGACTGGGCGTTCTGTGGTGGCGGCACTTTTGAACAACCACAGGCACTCACACAACTACCCGTCAAGATTTGCCTCAAGGGTGGTTTTAATCCAAACAAACTCTATCAAGTGGTCTACACCGCACGCGACCCCTATCCATTAGGGGTAGGCTTTGCGGCGTGGCGGGATGTTGCAAGCTTTTTTAAACACGCCAACAGCGATGACTTTGGCACCGCTAACCCAATCGCCGGTCGAGTCACCCACAGCATCGCACGCGGCCGCTCCCAATCGGGGAACTACTTACGTGGTTGGCTACACTTAGGCTTTAATCAAGGTGAAGCACGACGCATCGTACACGATGGTATGTGGCCGATTATTGCAGGCCGCCGCATTGCGCTAAATTTCCGGTGGGCGCAACCTGATGGTGTGTTAGAACTGTATCAAGCCGGCAGCGAAGGGCCGCAATGGTGGAGCCCTTACCCCGACACTGCACGTGGCCTACCTACCCGCAGCATTCAAGACCGCTGCCTTGCCACCCAGACCTGCCCGAAAATTATTGAGCATTTTGGTGCCGCTGAAATCTGGGGTCTGAAACTAGGCCCAGAGTGGGTTGGCACCTCTGCGACCCAAGACATTCCCATACCCAACAATGTGCGCCGCTACTACATCGGCAGCAGCAGCCATGGTGGCGGTGTTGGTGGATTTGACACCAGCCTCGCCCTCACGCATCAAACTGCCAAGCCAGTCAGTTGCACTGGCAATCAATGGGGACATGCAATTCTGCCTGCTAACCCACTACCCCACGATGAAACCATCAATGCAATTCGACATCACTTTCGTCAATGGGTAACGCGCAACATCGAACCGCCCGCTAACCGTTACCCCACACTCGCTGCTGGCTTATTGGTTGCACCGAACAAAACCGCTATGGGCTTTCCAGTATTACCAGGACTTCGCCCAACAATACCGGAAGCCGACTTCATCAACCCACTACTTGACTATGATTGGGGGCCGCAATTCGACCCTAACGACGCCAGTGGCATACCCACTCAAATTCCGCCACGCATCAAACAAACCCTGCCGATGTTAGTGCCGAAAGTCGACGCCGACGGCAATGAACTGGGCGGTGTTCCGGTGGTTTTAAGAGATGCGCCCTTAGGCACCTATTTAGGATGGAACGTCACTGCAAGTGGCCAGCAACCCTTCCACCAAGGACAAATCTGCAGCTATACCGGCGGCATGGTGCCCTTTGCAGTCACCCGTGCCGAACGCGAAGCCAAGGCCGACACCCGACTCTCGCTAGAGGAGCGCTATGGCAATGGTGCTGGTTATCTAGCACACGCTGCCGAATCAAGCCAAGTAATGCACTTACTCAAATAAGTGCATGTTGAAACGATGAAAGGTCAATAACGGTTTTACGGTTTTAATTTTAAGCAGCCATACCTGCAACATAACCAGACGACCATGCCCATTGAAAATTGTACCCCCCAAGCCAACCCGTCACGTCAACCACTTCACCAATAAAATACAAGCCTGGCGCGCGTCGCGCCATCATGGTTTGCTGAGCCAGCTCTTGGGTATCGACTCCGCCCAGAGTCACCTCGGCTTTCGAATAGCCTAGACTTCCCGAAGGTTGGATACGCCAAGCTTTGAGGGTCTGCGCAATCGTAGCGACTGTGGTGTTGGATAACTGCGCCATCGACTGCGTCCAACCATGCACCTCAGCAAAACTCGTGGCAAAGCGGCGCGGCAAATGCTCACTCAATAGCGCACTACATAGTTGTGCATCGCGCCTATGCAAAGCTAACCAAGCCTCGACATCACAATCGGGTAATAAGTCGATCAGAATCGAACCGCGGCCGCCCGCCTGTTGCCAATAGGACGAGATCTGCAAAATCGAAGGTCCTGATAACCCACGATGGGTAATTAAGGCTGCCTCTCGAAACCGCGGTGCCAGCCTATCCTCAGCACAAGCAGTGCGCGCGCTAAACGATGATCCGGCCAACACACCAAAGCGCGCCAACCATTCAGGGTCTGCTGCCAAAGGCACTAAAGCCGGCTTCGGTGGCACAATCGCCAACCCAAATTGCTCGGCAATCCGCAAGCCCAGAGGCGTTGCCCCCACTTTAGGAATCGATAAGCCGCCCGTTGCCACCACCAGCGACTGCGCAGTATAAGTCCCCTGAGCCGTGGTCACCTGATATCCATCTTGGCCATCCGCTGAATAATGCTCGACCGCAACAATCGCAGCAGGCATCAACCACTGCACTGCCGCCGCATCACATTCAGCACGCAACATCGTAATAATTTGTTGGGCACTGTCATTACAAAATAACTGCCCTAACTCACGCTCATGGTACGCAATGCCGTGACGTTCAACTAACTCAATAAAATCTTGAGCGCTATACCGCGACAAGGCTGATCGGCAAAAATGTGGGTTGCGCGACAAAAACGCCTCGGGCCGAATATCGCGATTGGTAAAGTTACACCGACCGCCGCCCGAAATCCGAATTTTCTCGGCCAATCGCGGCGCATGATCAACTAATAGCACTCGCCGACCACGTTGGCCCGCAGTTGCTGCACACATCATACCGGCAGCACCGGCACCCATCACAATGACATCGACATCCATAATTGTTTAACCATAGTAATGACTTCGGATAATCCCTTACGGAATCCCAATAAAAATCTATAACCTATTGATTTATTTGAATCATTTGAATCATTTGATTCATTAATTAATCACTGCAAGCGCCACAAGGCGCAACAGGTCAGCGAAAATGCAGACTCCTATGATGATACGGCAGGGTCAGGTTTTGATGAAAACCGCATGCACACACAATGACATTCGATTTGCAACTGAACGCCTCAACATGACTACTATTTAATGTTCGCTATTTAATTTTAAATATTCCTAGGGGAAGCAACACATCAACACCACATCCAACGACCCGGGTCAGTATTTTTTACAACCAAAGCAACACTACAAATCAGGATCTTGGCTACCTGTTGCAGTACCGCTATCGGCAATGATTGAGGCCTGTGTGAGCAATGGGGTTGCCACCCCTAAGCGTTGAGCAAGTGCAGCCACCAAATGTAAATCTTTACGTAAATTCGGAAGCGGCACGCCCTCATCCAAGGGTTGCAACATGCCCTTCCAACGCGGCCCGAGATCTGGCCATGCTTGCAATACCGCGCTATTGGCCAAACCCTGACCCAACACCTGACGCATGACTGCGAGCTTCACGCCACCAGCAGCAGCGACAGCCAAGCCCTCGAGCAAAGCAACGACCTGCACACCAAATACGAGTTGATGCGCTAATTTTGCAGCCTGGCCAGTGCCTACCCCACCAGTGTGAGTAATGTCGCTTGCAAAGACTGTCAATATTGGACGTAAACGCGCTACAGTCTCAGCTGCTCCCCCCACCATTAAACTCAATTGTCCAGCACGCGCGGCGACAATACCCCCTGAGATGGGCATGTCCAGTAACTCGCCACCCTGTGTAGCCAGCATCTGCGCACACTGCCGTACCGACTCGATCCCAAGGGTGCTACCGGTGGCAAACACAGTGCCCGCACGGAGGTGATTTAAAATACCAGACTCACCTGCTATCACCCTCTGCGTTTGAGCGGCATCGGCCACAAAAGAAAAAATAAGCTCACTGCACTGTGCCAGCCGAGCCGGATGAGCGCACGCTGTCGCGCCAAGCGTCTGCAACTTTTGCATCGGCTCCGCGCGCACGTCATATACCGCTATAGAGTACCCCGCTTGCAGTAATAAGGCGCTGATCGGCTCCCCTAATGCACCCAGACCAATCACACCAATGCGCGGCTTTGCGACAGAATGATTCACTTATTCTGCCTTAATATCCGCATCTTTAATGACTTTGCTATAACGCACCAACTCGCCACGCAGATACTCACGAAACTGCTCGGGAGTATTTAATACCAAATCAACACCCATGCCTGTTAATTTGTCTTTAGTCGCCTGTACATTAAATAGTCTAGCGGTATCACGTTGAATACGCATAGTGAGCTCAGGTGACATATTGGCTGGTCCTAACAAACCAAACCAGGTCGCAATGGCGTAGTCCTTAAAACCAGATTCAGCAACTGTTGGAATAGTAGGTGCCAAGGGTGAGCGCACACTCCAAGTATTCGCTAAACCCCGCAATCGACCGCTATTGGTTTGCGGCAACGCGACCGGCAGATTACCAAACATCATCGGAATTTGCCCACCTACCGTATCGGCTAGCGCTGGATTTTCACCCTTATAAGGTATATGAGTGATGCGAATGCCAAGCTGTGCACGCATCAATTCACCAGCCATGTGCGGCGACGAACCGACCCCACCCGAACCAAAGGTCAAAGGCGCTTTACTGCGTTTTGCAAGCGCAATAAATTCCTTAAATGTTCTAGCTGGTAGCGATGGATGCACCACCATTAGCAATGGCGTATAACCAGTCAAGGTAATGGTGGTGAAATCACGCAAACTATCATAAGGCGCTTTACCATAGAGCGCAGGGGCAACCGCAAGACTAGTTTGTGGCGTGATCATCAAGGTGTAACCGTCGGCTGGCGCCTTGGCAACCATTTCTGCTGCAATCATTCCACTCGCCCCTGGACGATTATCAACCAAAACATTTTGTTTCCAATCGGCTGCTAGGCTTTGTGCCAAAGTGCGTGCCACAATGTCTGTGGCCCCACCAATACCAAAGCCGACGATGATCCGCACAGGTTTTGTTGGAAAGTGTTGTGCGGATACGCTGTTCATGAGAATGCCGCTACACAAGACCGCTGCAAGCATCATCGCAAAACGGCGACATACGCTAGCAACCTGCATAAACCAGACACAGATTAGTGGATTCATTGGCATTTCCATTGATTGACCAGCACCCATCACAACACGATCTGAATACGGCTAGATCGGATCCCAACTAAACACATCTTGATTGCGCTCGAGCGCAAAGAAAGATGGCCTTAATGCCGGTAGCGCATGATCAGCAATCGCCTGTGGCGTCCAGCCATCGCTACGATGCACACCACGAATCGGCCTGGACTGGCTCGCTAAAAATATTTCATTCATGCGCGAGTAAAAAATTTGTCCATTCACCTCATGTGCTGCATCGCTGGCCAAAAATACTGCCAAAGGTGCATTTTTATCTGGGGTTACTAACTGCCGTTGCGCAACGCGAGCTGCTTTATCTGGTGTATTAGCAGGAATTGATCCCGTCATCCGCGTCCAAGCAGACGGTGCAATACAATTCGAACGCACATTATAGCGTTGCATATCCAAAGCAATAGTTTTTGACAACATCACCATACCTGCTTTGGCAGCCCCATAATTAGCCTGTCCTACATTACCTGCCAAGCCAGAGTTTGAAATCATTTGCACCAGGCTACCGCTATTCTGATTACGAAAATGCGTAGCAGCGGCACGACTCATATTAAATGCGCCGTATAAAATCACCTTAATCACTTGATCCCAATCTTCAAATGACATTTTATGGAAAATAATATCGCGCAAAATACCGGCATTATTGACTACGCTATCAATGCGACCATAAGTATCTACTGCTGCTTGCACAATGCGCTGGGCACTGTCCCAATCTGCAACGCTGTCATAGCTTGCAATCGCCTCACCACCTGCAGCACGAATCTCAGCAACCACTTGATCAGCTGGTGTTGCATCCAGACCCGCACCCTCTAGCGAAGCACCAATGTCATTCACAATAACCTTGGCACCCTCTTTACCCATCAGTTTAGCAATATCACGACCAATACCACGACCAGCACCGGTCACAATAACAACCTTGCCTTCTACAATTCCAGCACTCATGAAAACCCTCTCTCATTAAAAATAAACCAACATAAAAAATCACTGCTACTTCTGCAATCGACATATTAAAATCGACTGCAATTCGCTCAAATCACTCGGTCTGGGGCCAGGCAAATAATTCTTGGGTATCACGCATCTGGTCAAAATTCCGTATTGCCTCTAATAGGCGTTGGCCTCTGACAGCACCTATCAAGGGGGTGCAATTTACCAAAAACTTTTGCGCCAAATCTGCATCTGTCATGGGGTTATCCCCTTCACCTTTAGGATCAAGTATTCTCATCTGAACAGTTTGCCCATTTTGCAAAGTCACACTGACTGCACCAGAGCGCCGTTGCGGATATATCCGTTCACATTCAGGATCTACGTTCACCGCTGCCAGATCGATCAGTCGACGCACTGCAGGTCGCTGTACGCTATCCGGTAAAAATTGATGTGCGGCCAAGCCACCATCGACTATAGCAAGCGCAGCAGCACAAGGCGCGCTCATTTGGGAATCTAATAAATTTTCACAATGCTTATGATCATGGCCATGCACACCAACCGCGTACAAACCAATTTCCAGACGCTTCACATCTGCAGCATTAAAGCCATGCTGCTCGCGCAACGTCAATAGCGCCTGAACTACCGAATGATAATGGCGACAGCATGGGTAAGGCTTGAAATAGACTTGATTGATTTCGTAGCGCTCACCTAGACCTTCAAATAAACGGTCCCATTTAACCTGACCACCAACAAACACATTGAACAATCCATAGCGACCCTCTAACACCTTGCTCGAGCCCGTAATGCCACGTGCGGCGAACTCTGCACACAGCAAACCATCGCGTGCCGCCTTGCCTGGGTGCAAGCGTTTAATTTCCGCACCTTCTTCTAAATATTCTCGAATACCCCCAGCAAACCCACCCGCCAAACCGAGCGCATGTTGGCTGGCGGCAGCGTCCAATTGCAAAATCGAAGCCACAGCAGCAGTCGCACCAAAGACGCCAGATACGGGTGTGTTATGCCACCCGCGTTGCGCGCTCACTGGGTGCATTGCCGAGGCAATTCTAGTCATGACATCGTAGCCAATCACTGCAGCGAGCAAAATTGCCTGCGGAGAGGATTGATGCTGCTCGGCAGCAGCTAGAACTGCAGGAAAAATAGCACCAGACGGATGCGCTGAACCATGAGTATGGCCGTCATCAAAGTCTAGGCCATGGGTATTCGCACCATTGACGAGCGCGGCATTAGCAGCCGAGAGTCGCTCGCCACTACCGATCACGGTTGCAATCCGCGTCGCATCACTCTCCTGAAAATACGCTAACAATGCCTTCGAGACTGGCATCGCAGACCCTGATACGGCGCACGTCATAAAATCAAGTAATGCACGCTTAGCCGCATGTATTACCAAAGGCGATAACTGTGAAAATTTTGTTTCAGCAATATGCTGTGCAAAACGTCTAGTCGCACCCAGTCCAAGCCCCTCTTCGGGCATTACGCTCAAAGCTGATCTTTCTTGATATTAGCGGCTCGAATCACCCTAGCCCATTTGGCATGCTCTGAACGAATATAACTCGCAAACTCATCAGGCGTACTACTCTGAGGCTCTGCACCATCAGCAACCATATAATCAATCATCTCTCGCATCGCCAAAATTTTTATCAATGCCGCATTTAAACGGTTAATGATTGGGCGAGGGGTTCCGGCAGGTGCTACCAACCCATTCCAGCTATTGGCTTCATAACCGGGATAACCAGACTCTGCAATCGTCGGCACATCGGGTAGCGCTCTGGCACGCCGATCACCCGCAACTGCCAAGGCGCGTAATCGACCTGACTTGACTTGTGGTGTAGTGACAATCGAACCGCCAAACATGGCTTGCACTTCCCCACTTAACATTGCAGTGATCGAAGGCCCTGTACCTTTGTAGGGCACATGAGTCATCTCAAACTTTGCCAACTGCTTGAACATCTCCATGGGCAAAAACGTCGCTGATGAGCTAGCGCCATAGTTCATCGGCTTAGACTTCACCAAAGCCACAAACTCTTTAACAGTGCGCACGCCCATCGTGGGCAATACGACCAGTACCGTAGACGATGCCGTAGTTTGGGTAATCGGCGCAAAATCACGTAATGGATCAAATGCAACTTGACGCAAATTCGGATTTATCGCGAGCGTCCCTAAATTAGCCACTAAAATCGTATACCCATCAGCAGGCGATCGCGCCCCCAACTCAGTACCAATACTGCCTTCAGCACCAGGGCGATTATCGACAATCACCGGCTTTCCAATTAACTCAGCCAGGCGAGCCGCTAGCGCACGTCCAACCGTATCCGTGCCACCACCCGGTGAGAATGGCGAAATAAAACGAATCGGCTTCACCGGATAGTCTGCACTGAAGACCACTTCACTCAAACCGAACAAACACCATCCAATTAAAATGCTCAAATAGCAATGCAATCTCATATAGTTTCCTTATTAAGCGCCGCAGTCACCAACAACGCATCGACAGCAAGCACGCCATCAGACTTCACGAGTAAGGGATTAATCTCCGCCTCTGTCACTACACATGTCTCTACACAAGCCAGTAACGACATCTGATGGATCACCTGTGCCAAGGCTGTTAAATCGCCGCTAGGTTGATTGCGGTAACCCCGTAACAAGGCGAAACCCGGCACCTCTTCAATCATCTTGTGCGCTTCTGCCAAGGTCAGTGGCGCCAAGCGCACAGCATGTCCACCACCCAACTCGGCCATTACGCCACCGACCCCAACCATCACCACTGGCCCCACATCAGGATCACGGCGATAGCCAACAATCACTTCAGCAATACCGCGCGCCATCGATTGTACAAGCACGCCTTCGATATGGGCCTGCGGATTAGATTGAGTAATGCGCGCCAACATGGCGTCTACCGTCGTGCGTAACTCAATCGCATCAACGATATTTAATACCACTCCACCAACCTCTGTCTTGTGCGGAATATCAGCCGATAGAATTTTAGCGACCACTGGAAACTGTAGCGCTACAGACTCGGCACCACTCGCAATGACTTGGCTTGGCGCAAAGGGAATCCCTAAAACTGAAAGCGCTGATGCCGCTGCTTGCTCATGCATAGGCACTCCGACAATTGACTGGAGTGTTGTGTTTAGTGACTGCAATACCTGAGGATCGATTCCAGGGTGATCTGTGGGCACTTGCCATTCGCAGTAAGCCCGCACTGCATCCGCACAAGCCTCTGGCGTACGAAATGCCGCAACATTGCTATCTTGCAAAATTCGCAATGCCGTATCGGCCTGTGGTGCCAAGAAAATCGCTAATGGCTTTGCGCCTAATGTTGCCGCTAACATCCGTTGCCGGACTGACTCTGGATTTTGCGTTGCCGTTGAACCTTGCACAGCCACAACCGCATCACAATGCTCTGAATCCATTAGCGCGTTAATAATGGTTGAATACACCTTGCCTTCGCCTCTGCCCATAGGCATATCAATCAGTGGTGCATCTGAGACTTGAATGTTTTGCAATGCCAAATCAGCCATGATTTTTGGCGTAGGCCCTACTACTTCAATCCCCGTCAAACCCAAACGATCGACCACCATTGCAGCGGCACCACCGGTTCCGGTCAGCACCGAAACCCGCTTCCCCTTGGGCGGTTTAAAACCATTGACTAATTGTGCGGTTTCATACAGCGCCTCGAATGTTTCAACCCGAATGATGCCGTTATCCTTAAAAAAAGCATTGGCTACATCATCCGCACCCACAATGGCACCAGTGTGGGTAGTGGCGATCTGACGACCCACTGCTGAGCGTCCAAGCTTAAAGGCAATCACGGGCTTACCTAGCGCATACGCTCTGCGCGCCGCCAGCCCTAAGCGTGGCGCATCCCTGAAAGTCTCCAAGAACAACATAATGCAACGCGTTGCGGGGTCATCAACCATGCAATCCACAATCTCCCCCACGCCCACATCACACTCATTGCCTACTGACACTAGCTTTGAAAACCCTAAACCACGGGTCTGCGCGCGTGACACAATCGCGCCCATCATCGAACCGCTTTGCGACACCAAGCTTAAATGGCCAGAGTGTAAGGTTTCACTCTCCAACACTGCATTTGCAGACAATACGGTATGGCCACTGACATTCACCACACCCAAGCAATTAGGGCCAATTAAACGTACTCCACCTTGATGTGCTTTTTCAACCATAGCGTCTTGCACACGTCGGCCTGCCTCACCTAATTCTGCAAAACCTGCAGTAAATATTGTGGCAACTTTGACCCCTGCTTCTACACAATCATCAATCACCCCGGGCACAGCCGCAGAAGGCACCATAATAAATGCGTGATCAATTTTTTCTGGCACGCTCGCCAGGCTCGGATATGCACGATCACCGTTTATCTCAGTGCGTGCCGGATTAATTGGAATAATTGTTCCGGTGAAACCGTGTTTACGTAACACGCGCTGCGGACGAGAGGCGAGTTTAGATGGGTCTGCAGAGGCCCCAACCAATGCAACGCTACGCGGGGTAAATAAAGCACTGCCGAGTTGATCACGGTCGGCAGCAAATGGGTCTGCATTCTTAGTCATAGTGATTTGTTTCTAATTGATAAATATTACAATAGTAAAATTATTGAATGCAAAAACTACTCAATACGAATGTTAGCCATGCGTATCACTTTACTCCATTTGGCTTGTTCACTCTTAATAAATGCTGTGAATTCCTCAGGCGTATTACCCACCGGAATTGGACCATCATTAATTAATCGCTCCAAAACCTTTGGGTCACGAATGATTTTGACTAACTCCGTATGTAGGCGATCGATGATAGGACGCGGCGTGCCAGCAGGCACCAATATGCCATTCCATGAACTGGCATCATATTGCGGATAGCCTTGCTCTGTGAACGTAGGAACATCTGGCAACGCAATAGAGCGCTTTGGTCCGGTAATCGCTAGAGCGCGCACCTTGCCATTACGGACTACCGGTACGGTTGCCAACATTGTTCCAAACATCGACTGCACTTGTCCTGCAACCAAATCTTGTAATGCAGGGGGCGCCCCTTTGTAGGGCACATGCACTAATTTAATTTGCATGACATAGTTAAATAACTCACCACCAAGATGTCCCGAACCAGCGGGTCCAGAGCTTGCGTAATTAATTTCACCTGGTCGCTTTTTGGCAATGGCAATATATTCTTTCACTGATCTTGCCGGGAACGAAGGGTGTGTTGTGAGTAACAAGGGTTGCAATGTGGCCTGCGTCACCGTATGAAAGTCTTTGAGTGGGTCGTAGGGCAATGCTTTATGAATAAACGGCCCCGAACCTAATGTCGTAATCCCCCCCAAAAACAGAGTATAACCATCGGGAGCTGAACGCGCGGCAGCAACACCACCAATGGCACCCCCACCACCCGCACGATTATCTACCATCACATTCTGTCCTAAGGCTTCACCCAAACGTTGCGCTAATAATCGACCTAATATATCGGTAGGTCCGCCCGGGGGAAACGGCATAATCATCCTGAGCGCACGCGTCGGATAGACTGCAGTATTGGTTGCAACTGTTTGCCCCCAAATAGCGGGAGCAAACATGACTAATCCACCAATCACGCACCATCGCATCAATCTCATATATAAACCTTCTTAGCTGTATTAAAAAATTAGCGTTTAAATACTTATGCAGTACGCGGCGGACGTTGCGAGAATCTTCTGTCAAATACAATTTCAGCCAATCGATTTTTCATCATCTCAATTGAACCACCGGCGATCATCCAACCACGAGAGCGCCGCAAACAATACTCAACCAAAGTCTCTTGGGTGTAACCCAAACCACCCATGACTTGCATTGCCTCATTGGCAACCTCAAAGCCCGATATATTGCACATCAACTTAGCCACAGTCGTCTCATCAGCCGAAGGGAAACCACGGTCCGCATTGCTGGCTGCGCGATATAACAACAACTGTGCAGCATCGAGCTTCATTTTCATATCTGCAAATTTCCATTGCAAACCTTGAAACTCACACAATGGTCGGCCAAATTGGGTGCGGGTCATAGCATAAGTGCGGGCTGCTTCATAACAGTAGCGGCCATAGGCTAACGACCGCGATGCATTACCCACACGCTCCACATTAAATCCCGCAATTTGTTTTTTGAAACCACCCGGGCCCAACAATACATCTTCAGGGGGCACATAGACATTATCAAAATACAACGTTGCCCAATCATTACCCGACATGAATTTAGAGGGCTTACCAGTGCTAAATCCTGGCGCTGTACGTCTCAGCATTACCGAACCAATCCCACCAACCCCAGGTCCATAACGCACATAGACTAAATATTGGTCAGCATGCGGATTAGGAAATACCTTACTACCATTGATTCGGTAGCCAGCACCATCTGGTGTGGCACTGGTCACTAAGTCTGTGGTTGCTGAACCCGCACCGGGTTCAGTCATTGCAACGGCAATGACTTCCTCGCCACGTAACAATGGTGCTAAATACCGCTGTTTTTGATCAGCATTAGCAAAATGTGCCAATACCCGTATCGCGCCAAAATTACCCTCTTGAATCACATCCGCACTACGTGGACAATGTTTTGCAATTTCTTCGATCGCTAACACTGCATCCATTACAGTGCCACCCGCACCACCATCGGCTTCAGGCAATGTAATGCCTAAGAGACCTGCAGCTGCCATCTTGTGGGCAATTTCATGGGGGAAGTGTGGATTATGCGCACGTTCCAAAGCGCCTTCGCTTAACTCTTTGCGCGCAAAAGCCGCAACCGAATCACGAAACATTTGTTGCGCTTCGCTCAAGTGAAAATTCATAAACTCTCCAAACGGTCATTCAACACATCATTCATTACAACTTTGATCTTGGCGCTGAACATGCAGTGATACATTGACATAGTTAAACAGCCATACAGTCAGCCATACGCTTTGTATTTTTAACGATATCGCTCGAATAATTGCAACAATAATTGATGTACTGACACACTAATGCACCAATACACCAATACACCAATGCATAAACGTAAACACAAGTCATTGCTGCTCGAGATCGCTATCTGGCATTGATTCTCTATTAAATACTAGATATTTTGCTATTTTAAGCATCCTGGCCACGATTATCACGCTGCCGTTCATGATGCGAACTATTGCAGACTATCATTTCTGATGTTCGCCCAAGCATTGCGCACTGTCAATCCATAACCAAGGATCTAAGCGTACCGTGCATTAATATGGAATTTTCCATTGCGAGTGCTGCGCCAGTCACCTAATATCTAGATGCATTCATAGAACCTCCTATCCATACACTTAACTGAGTATATTCAATGTTCATGATCTGGAAACTACTGCCGCTTTCATTGTTATTCCTTGTCTGCACGAGTTACGCACAATCGCCTAACACCACCTTTAGCGGTCGCCCGATCCGAGTCATTGCGCCCTTTCCTCCAGGAAGTGCCGGCGACATTATTCCTCGTGCGATTAGCCCAGCTGCCAATGAAGCACTCAAGCAAATGATGATTATCGACAATCGCGCAGGCGCCGCCGGTAGTATTGCCGCTGAAATAGTCGCTCGCGCCGCACCTGACGGCCTCACCCTTTTGTTTGGCACTACTGGAGTGCTGGCAATTAACCCTGCTCTCTACCCCAAGCTCCCTTACGACCCGGTTCGTGACTTCGCACCTGTGGCCCGTGTAGCAACCAGTCAGTATGCTGTGCTTGCCGCACCAACCTTACCGATTAAAACACTCAAAGACTACATCGACTATGCGCGCGCGCGTCCCGGCGAACTCAATGTTGCCTCCTCTGGTGTGGGCACAGCGGTGCATTTATCTGGTGAACTATTTCACAGCATGACTGGCATTAAAGTTGTACATGTTGCCTACAAAGGGGCTACTGAGGCAATCACCGATTTAATGGTCGGTCGAGTGCATATTATGTTTGCTAGCTTATCGTCTGCTATTCCGTTTGTTCGCTCCGGCAAAGTCAAAGTCCTGGCACTCACAGGCTCGCAACGTCACCCCAGCGCACCCGACATCCCAACCGTCAAAGAAGCTGCTGTGCCGGATTATGAAGCCAGTGGGTTCTTTGGTTATCTGGCGCCTGTTGGCACGCCGCCCGCGATCATCAAGCGCCTCAACGAACATATTAATTTCGCGCTGCGTCAAACCGAAGTCAAAGACAAGCTGGCTAGTTTTGGCGCCGATGTTGCTACAGGCACACCTGAACAATTTACAGCCATTATTCGCACCGAATTAGCCAAATGGACACGTGCGGTAAAGGCTGCAGGCATACAAGCACAATAGCGTATTGCTATCAACAATTTACGCAACACATTACGATAAGCAAATCAGTATTTGTTTAAGAAATTTTCAAGGAGTATTTATAATGAGTAACGGTGGACAATTTGATGTGTTATGGCCATTGGCTAAACGGGCAGTCAACGCAACGGGTGCAGCCCCTGCAATCCCCGACTTATCTGGTAAGGTTGTTGCAGAACTATGGGATTTAATCTTTCGTGGCGATGAGATGTATGCCATCCTGCGCGAGCATTTGCAACAACGCTACCCTGGCATTCGCTTTGTCGATCATACCCACTTTGGCAACACCCATGGCAATCAAGATCGTGAGATTGTTGCAGGCTTAGCGGATAAATTACGCGCGCTCGGGTGCGATGCAGTGATCTCTGGTATTGGTGCTTGAGGCAGCTGTACGCCCGCCGTGTTGCGGGCTAGTGCAGCAGCAGAAAAAGCCGGTATTCCCAGTGTCACCATTATTGGCTCTAGCTTTATGCGTCAAGCCGCCTTGGTAAGCAAAGGGCTAGGCCTGACACTACCAGTCGCCGAATATCCAGGCGCCCCTATGGTAGATAGCGATGCCGAGCTGCGGCGTAAAGTTGAAGCACATTTACTGCCAGCTGTTATTACTGGCCTGACTCAGCCAAGAATCGCTGAGACAACCATCCAACAACCACCCGCAGATCCACTACCGGGCAGCGTTGTGTTCTCAGGCACACTGCCCGAAGTAGAAGAGTATTTTCATCATCAGTTGTGGAGTGATGGCCTACCTATCATTCCTCCAACCCAAGAGGCAGTTGCTGCATTTCTCGCCTTTACTGAGCGTGACCGCAATGATCTCCTAGGCACGTTACCGCAAGAAGGCCGCGAAGCCACTATTCTCAGTATCGCCATTAATGGCGTAATGGCTGGTTGCCGCCCAGAATATATGCCAGTTTTAATTGCGATTGTCGAGGTTATTGCAGATCCTCAATTTAGGATCGAAGACGCTGGTTCCACGCCGGCTTGGGAGCCCTTGGTGATTATCAGCGGCCCTATTATTAAAACATTAGATATCAATCACGGCGCTGGCGTCATGCGGATTGGTCGCCAAGCTAATTCCAGCATTGGTCGCTTCTTACGCTTATATATGCGCAATATATGTGGCTATCGTATTGCACCTGGTGATGGCGACAAAGGTAGCATTGGCTATACCTTCAATGTCGCTCTTGCAGAAGATGAGCAATGGTCACGCGATATTGGTTGGCCAACCTTCGGTGAAGATCTGGGATTTTCCGCTGATGACAATGTGGTCACCATCCAAAGCGTGGTGTGTATCTCACCACCCACCTATAGTTCAGGCACTACTGCAGCCGGTCATGCACAACAGTTTGTCGATGCGATCTATGGTGCATTTTCATATTGGGCATATTCCGGGTTGAAGCGTGGCTATTGGCACTCTGTTTTGGTCGTTGGCCCAAGCATTGCCAAGGTGATCGCGAAAGAATGGAGCAAAGATCAATTGCGCGACTTTTTGGTACAGCAAGCAACGATGCCTGCCTCTACAATGAAGCATTACGCAACTAAAACCGGAGGCCTTGCACTTGACTTTGAAGGCTTGGTGAAAGAAGGTTTGCTGCAACCCGATTACATCGCGTCCAGCGACCCTGATCGACTAGTTCGTATGATCGTCGCTGCCAAACATATTGGTATAGTGGTAGCCGGTGACCCCGGTCGCAATCAATCACGCGGCTATATGGCCAACCATTCGCAAGGCACACGTACTAGCAAACGCATCGAACTACCCAAAGACTGGTCGCAACGCTTAGCAGCTCTACAACGCCCTAAATCATAGGACTATCCATGCCAGGTATTGCACTCAGGTACATCCACCAACAACAACTCCGTAGTATCGTCACATCGCTCGCGCTTGCACTGAGCCAAAGCTTAGCCTTAGCAGCGGGTGATGCAGCTTACCCCAGTCGGCCAGTTCGATTCTTGGTGCCTGCACCACCTGGAGGCACAGTCGATATGACAGCAAGACTGCTCGGACCGCGCTTTACCGAACAAATGGGAAAACCCTTTGTTGTCGATAACCGTGGCGGAGCTGGTGGCGTGATTGCTGCAGAGATGATTGCAGCTGCAAAACCCGATGGGCATACCATTAGCATGGTCTACACCTCCTATACCACCAATGCGGCAATGCGCACTCAATCGTCTTATTCACCTGTTACTGATAACACTGCAATCACCCAAGTGAGCTGGTCACCACTCGTATTGGCCGCGCACAATGGCTTGCCTGTCAAAACATTGCCTGAGTTAATTCAATTAGCAAAATCAAAAACAATACTCTATGGCTCTGCCGGCAATGGCAGTGGTGGCCATATGTCTGGCGCTTTATTCACCATCATGGCTGGCATTTCTGCCACCCATGTACCGTATAAAGGGGCTGCTCTTGCCACTAGCGAGGTGCTATCAGGTCAGGTCGCATTTCAATTTGCAGGCCCCATTACCGTGTTAAGTCTAGGGCGTGCAAACAAACTCAAACTACTCGCTGTCACCAGTCTAAAGCGAGCAAGCCATCTGCCTGAAATACCCACAGTAGACGAGTCGGGGGTGACTGGCTTTGAAGTGATTAACTGGTTTGGTATTGTTGCACCACCACTCACACCTAAATTCATTACCCATCGATTGCACCGAGAAGCGCAAACCGCTCTGGCTCGCCCTGAAGTAAGAACCAGATTAATCAATGAAGCTGCTGAAATTACTGCCTCTACACCTGCAGAGTTTCAAGTATTTCTCAAACAAGATCTGCAAAAATGGGCGCGGATTGTACAACTCACCGGCATACGTGCTGAATAACTACACAAAAATACTCTCCGTGATAGGCAAACGAAGTGATGCAACACAAACTTGCTAGCTAGAACTATTCGAAGTCCTATAAGTAACGAAAAAACTGGTCCGTTAAACTCTATTTAACACACGCCAACACGGCTACGTGATTAGCAAAAAAATGATGTAACAAAAACTTGCTAACGCAGACTATTCTCAGGCTCTAAATAACAAAAAATACTTACGCATTAAACTCTATTTTATTCTCCACGTATTCCAGCAATCTTTGCGACTTTAATCCATTTGTCCATCTCAGCATTCACGAACACTCCAAGCTCTGCTGGCGTCTTGGTCGCCGGTTCTGCACCTTCATTAATCATTCGCTTTGCGGTATCAGAGTTTTCGAGAACTACTTTAATGTCAGCATTGATTCGTTGAATAATCCCTGCTGGCGTACCCTTAGGCGTTGCTACACCCCACCAATTAGCGGTGTCATAGCCAGGCACACCAGCCTCAGCAATTGTGGGCATATCAGGTAAGGTCACACTGCGCTTAGCACCGCTCGTCGCTAAGCCACGCAACTTACCAGAGCGCAAATGACCAATGGCTTGGATTAAAGACGATAAACAAATATTGGCTTCACCTGCCACTGTAGCTAGCAACGCGGGACCGCCTCCTTTATAAGGCACATGATGCATTTTAGTGCCGGTTAAATGCTTCAATAATTCAGTACCAAAATGGGCGTTGCTACCGACACCAGTCGATGCATAAATAATTGCATCGGGTTTAGCCTTAGCCATTGCAATGAGCTCGGCGACAGATTTTGCAGGAAAACTTGGGTTTACAGCCAAGACATTCGGGCCTACACCTAACATCGCTACCCAGTCCAATGATTTACGCGAATCGTAAGGCAGTTTGTGAATAATTGGGTTGGTCGTAAATGAGGTTGAAATCACCAGCAAGGTATAACCATCGGGCTGCGCTAGGGTTGCCATTTCCGTGCCTATAATCGAATTACCACCAGCACGATTATCAATCACGACTTGCTTGCCTAAACGTTCGCCCAGACCAGCGCCCACCAGACGACCAACAATATCATTACTGCCACCCGGTGGAAACGGCACAATCAGACGCACCGGCCGACTCGGGTAGCTAGCAGCATGCGCTGCAAGTGCTACCGTACCCGTCACACACTGGATGATACCAAGCACTACTAAGGTCAACACCTGCCCAGACCATAAACCACCACAATTGATGCTCGGTATCATCGCCTTCTCCTATAGAGTCATTATCATTATTCTAAAATTATTTTAAAAATTATTCTTAATACAGCACTACGATCAAACTGTTGCAAACAATTAATGCAATTCCATCTTAGCGGCTTTTGCTAACTTGTTCCATTTCGCCATTTCAGAACGAATATGGTTAGTGAATTGCTCCGGAGTTGAACCCACGGCAGTTGAACCTTCAGCAGCTAAGCGTTTAGCAATCTCAGGGTCTTTAAGTGCCTCAACAATAGTATTGCGCAACTTATACACAATCGGCTTAGGCACTCGTACCCCTGTAATCACACCATACCATTGATCAACCTCATAGCCAGGAATACCTGACTCAGCAACCGTTGGTAATTCAGGTATCGCTGGTGAACGCTTAGCTGCTGTGATTGCCAACACCCGCAAGCGGCCCGTTTGCATGTGCGCACGCACACCAAACAATGTGCCAAAACCAACTTGCACATCACCGGCCAGATTAGCAACCACACCAGATGCAGTGCCTTTATACGGCACGTGAATCATCTGCACTTTGGCCATGTAATTAAACATCTCACCAGCAAAATGTTGTAAGCCACCAGTACCCGATGAACTGAACATCAACTTGCCTGGGTTCGCTTTAGCGTGAGCAATCAACTCATTAATTGATTTAACTGGCACCTTAGGATTGACATACACAGAATAAAATAAAGAGGTTGCTTGCGACACACCTTGCAAATCTTTACCGAGGTTATAACTTAAGTTTGGGTTAGTGCCAGAATTCACGCTATGCGATGCCGATATCAAACAAATCGTGTAACCATCTGCAGGCGCTTGCGCAGTCATTTCAACACCAATAGAACCAGATGCCCCGGTTCGGTTATCAACGACAAATTGATGCTGCAAAGTATCGCCCATGTATTTTGCCAAAGTACGCGCTGTCGCATCCGTTCCCGCTCCCGGGGTAAACGGCGAAATAAAACGCACTGGTTTACTGGGGTAATCTTTAGCCATATCAGTTTGCGCAAAGCTGTGGCCAGAGAACATCAGAACACTCCACAAAACGACTACAACCTGCTGCACACGAAACATCTGCATAATCCATCCTATTCAAAAAGTGATACTACAATTCACCAAACTATACGCCATCAGATAGCGCACAGCACTAAAACCACCAGATCCGGCCAATTCGAAAACTATAAGCAACTGATTATATTACAATTTAGCTAACAACTAACCTATAGTTGCTAAGCCAATCACTAGTGCGATTAGCCGACACTTTTATATACACGTGCTATACATATTATTTTACAATCCCGCATCAGCAACCGTATTCAAAGGATCTCCGATTGACTTCGCACTCATCACAAACGCCAATCAGTTTTGCAAATGGCCGCTATTGCATCACCCTATTGATTGCTATCTGTTGCTTCTCATGGATACAGTCGCCTGTCTTTGCGGCCGATTACCCTACACGGCCTATTCGCATGATTATTCCTAGTGGCGCTGGTGGCATTACCGACATTATTGGTCGCACCATCACGCCGAAGATTTCTGAGAGCCTAGGGCAACAAGTGGTTATCGATAATCGCCCAGGCGCCAGCGGCATCGTCGGTTCTGCCATCGTGGCAAAAGCAGTGCCTGATGGCTATACCCTGCTGATGGTTATCCCCTCCCACCCTGTGAATCCCAGCCTCTATCCAGACATCCCCTACAACACGGCTGAGGCCTTTGCCCCGATCACATTGGTGAGTGCGGTTGCGCCTGTGCTGATTGTTGGACAACAATCTCCTGCGCGTAGCGTCAAAGAACTAATCGATCTGGCAAAAGCCAAGCCTAAGCAGTTAAATCACTGCTCGGTTGGTGCTGGCAGCATGGGCTCACTCGCCGCTGAACTACTACGTGTTATGGCTGGCATTCAATTTACGCAAGTCGCCTATAAAGGTGCACCGCAAGCCCTTACTGCAGTGATCTCTGGTGAAGTTGATTTTTATTTAATCGGTTCAGCCGGCACCGTTTCCCCGCAAGTAAAAGCAGGTCGGATTCGCGCACTCGGTGTAGGTGCTAAACAACGTCTCAGCGTATTACCCGATGTCCCTGCAATTGCCGAGACACTACCCGGTTACGAAGCGCGTGGTTGGAATGGCATACTCACCACACGCGGCACTCCCAAAGCAATCATTGACCGGCTTAATCAGGAGATTGTCAAAGTTGTGCGTACAGCAGAATTTTCACATATGCTGAATTCAGAAGGCGCTACTGCCGTAGGCAACACACCTGCTGAGTTCGAAGCAATTATTCGTAATGATTTACAAAAGTGGGCAAAAATCATCAAAGAAAATGGCATTCAGTCTGGCAGTCATTAACACTAAATTGCCAAACTATTCATCTACTATATTGTTCTCTATTACTCATTCATTCTTCAAGATATCAATCACTTACTAATCTCATTAATCGCTTACTACACTCACCAATCCCTAAGGAATTTATGCCAACGCTTGATCTACCTGATTGCAAACTCAATTACATTATTGATGATCATACCGACGCCTGGACCAATCCAGAAACTGTCTTGTTTGTGCACGGCTTTACTGAGTGCACGGAAGCATGGCGAGCTTGGGTGCCTCACTTTTCAAGACGCTACCGTATGATTCGTATTGATCAACGCGGGTTTGGTCAATCCACCCCAGTCCCTCAAGATTACCCTCTAGACACGGCCCGCTATGTTGCTGATCTAGTTGCTATTATTAAATCGATTGGCAATGGTCGCGTGCACGTGGTTGGCGGTAAAAGTGGGGGTATTAGTGTGCTATCGCTCGCCGCTCAGCATCCCGAACTCGTGAACACGATCACTGTATCTTGCTCACCGGTCACACCCCCGAATGCTGACGGTTGGATTCCCGAGATGGAACGAGATGGCGTGCGCAGTTGGGCACTACGCACACAACGCGAGCGTATGGGTAGCAGCATGCCCCAAGCCGGCATTGATTGGTGGTCTGATATGATGGGTCGCACCCCAATGTCGACTGTATATGCCTATATGCGCTGGGTCAGCAGTATTGACATTCGGGAAGACATCAAAAAAATTCAATGCCCTGTATTAGTCATTGGCACTGATACTGCACGCCGTGGTCGTGGCATATTTGAAAGTTGGCAAAAAACCATACCCCATTCAGAATTAGCTATTCTACCGATCGATGGCTATCATGCAGCTGGCACTGATCCTGATCGCACTGCCGCAGTCGCTTTGGACTTCATTGCACGTCGCAGCACTTAAAGTTTTTAAGTCTTAGCACTCCACAGACACGGCTAGCCCACGCAGTCGTGTCTACTTGGTTACCACCGACTGCACCATCGTCTGCCACAACTTATCCAAACGCTTGTACGATACCGGATAAGGAGTGCGCAGCTCTTGCGCGTATAATGACACACGCAATTCCTCAATCTGCCAGCGATACTCGATCATCCGCGGATCCTCAATGCCAGCACGTGCTTGCTGGTCGCGACGCATATCATAACGATTCCATACTTCCGCAATACTCGCAGCATGCTTGGCGTCGCGCTCGATATTTGCCGGATATTTAGACAAGCGCATACGCATCGCCTGCAGATAACGCGTCACATGACTGAGCTGTGTCCATGGCGTTTTAGTGAGAAATCCCGGATAAATTAAATGCTGTAATTGTTGCCGAATATCATTCGCGGGACGCGTCAGCGACCCTGTAGCCGCACCCAAGGCCAGCGCTAATTGATGCTGTGCATCGGCAACACTACTCACGATTCGGCATGCTGCCTCACTAACCGCCGGCAAGCGCGTACGCGCACGCTTGATTTGCGCTTCAAACGATTTAGCCTCACGGGGTAGCGGATCCTCACCAATGAATGCGCGGTCACAAATCGCTGCAATTAAATCCGCACGCAATACATCCGGATTGATCAAGGCCCGTAATTGCAAAGCAGCTTGATCGATACCTTTGAGTGATTTATCCAATTGCCGCATCTGTTCTTTTAGTGCTAAGCGCATCAAGCACAATACCCCTGAACGCATGGCCTGATCAGCGCTGATCAAGACATCAAACAATCGAATCTCAACACTGTCTTCTGCATCGACCAACGCAGGATAACCAATGACCTGACGACCAGCCCGGGTAAAGGTTATGCTCTCGGGCAAATCGCCAAAATCCCAAGCGCGAATATCTTGACGCTCAAGACCTGTACTCGTATCACTAAAGGTGAGTTGCGCGGCCTCTCCTAACTGCTGTTGCAGAGCATACAAATCTCGTCCTGCCGCCAACTCTGCCCCTGCTTCATCAACGACCTGATAATGGCAACGCAAATGTAATGGATAATCAATCGCTGCAGCTTGCGCAGGGACAAGTGGCGTTGCTGACGCACGTGATGCATAACGGGCAATCGCTTCACTGAGCAATCCGTGAGCAGCACCCTCTGTCTCTAAGAATCGTGTGACATGTTCTGTGCCAGGCGTTAGATGACGACGCCATTGCTTAGGTAGCGACTTAAACGCATAGGCCACTTTATCGCGAATCATCCCAGGCACTAACCACTCTAGTGGGGCTGCCGGTAATTTATTCAGCAATGCCAAGGGGATGGTAGCAGTAATGCCATCGAGCACATGGCCTGGATCGAAGCGATAACGTAGCCGTACATCAAACTCACCCACCCGCAGCACATCTGGAAACTGCGTCTCTGTGATTGTTTCGGCGGCATGAAGCATCAAATACTCGCGCGTCAATTTCAAATGCGCCCCATCACGTGCCTCTACCTCACGGCGCCAACGCTCAAAGCCCGCGCCATTGACAATATCCTGCGGCACCAACGCATCATAGAAGGCAAATATCACTTCATCACTGACCAAAACATCACGCTTACGCGCTTTGTGCTCTAATTCTTGAACCGCTGTAATTAATTGCTGATTGTATTGAATAAATTCGGCACTGGTTTTATAGTCGCCTGCAACTAATGCACTTCGAATAAAAATCTCCCGAGCCTGCTGTGGATTGACAGCACCAAAGTGCACTCGACGTTTAGCAATAATCGTCAACCCGTAGAGGGTGACTCTCTCAAACGCGGTGACCATCGCACGTTCAGACTCCCAGTGTGGATCAAAGTAATGACGATCCACTAAATCGCGCGCCAATGGCTCTATCCACTCGGGTTCAATCCGCGCAGCAACCCGCGCATACAAACGTGTAGTCTCTACTAGTTCACCAGCCATCACCCACTTGGGTTGGGCGCGGCGTAAACCTGAGCCTGGGAAAATATTAAAATGAATACCCCGCGCTCCGAGATAATCACCTTCTTCACTTTTTAACCCAATATTCCCTAACAAGCCCGCCAATAGTGCGCGATGGATTTGCTCTGGCTTGGCCGCAAGCGTATTCACCGTCATATCCATCTCTGCGACCAGCGTTTGCAATTGCGAATGCACATCACGCCACTCGCGCAAGCGTCGTTGCGACAAAAACGCCGAAGCCAGCACTTGTGACAACTGACGCTGAGATTGGCGCTCGGCATTGGCTTGATTAAAAAATTGCCATATTTTCAAATAGCTTAAAAAATCAGACTTATCCTCCGCAAACTGGGCATGCGCACGATCAGCCGCTTCGGTGTGCTCATAGGGGCGCTCTCGCGGATCTTGAATCGACAACGCTGCGGTAATTACCAAAACTTCTGCCAAGCACGACTCTTTGTGAGCCGCAATAATCATCCGCGCTAACCGCGGGTCAATCGGAAACTTCGCTAATTGCCAACCTATGGCGGTCAGTTTCTGTGCTTTATTAATCGCACCTAACTCAGCTAATAGCTGATAACCATCGGCTATCATTCGCGGCGTTGGCGCCTCTAAAAATGGGAAGCTCTCTACCTCACCTATGCCTAGCGCCTTCATTCTTAAAATCACATGCGCAAGAGAGGATCGCAGTATCTCCGGATCCGTGTACTGCGGACGCGCTAAATAATCAGCCTCAGCATATAAACGAATCGCAATCCCTGCACCCAGACGACCGCAACGTCCTGCGCGTTGGTCTGCGGAAGCGCGCGCAATTTTTTCAATTTGTAACTGCTCAACCTTATTACGATAACTATAGCGATTCACACGCGCCAGACCGGCATCGACCACATAACGAATACCTGGCACTGTAAGCGATGTTTCAGCCACATTAGTGGCTAATACGATGCGCCGCGCACCGCTAGATTTAAATACTCGAGATTGCTGCTCAAACGATAACCGAGCGTAGAGCGGCAAAATCTCCGCGCCTTTAAGCGTTAAGCCTTGATTCACCACAATGCGCAAGGCTTCAGCCAAATCCCGAATCTCACGTTCACCAGGCAAGAACACCAATAAATCGCCATCTCTACGCTCGCGCCACAAACCACACACTGCCGCTACCGTAGCACTCTCTAAATCCTCGTCCTCGTCCCCTTCTTTATCTTTATCTTTATCTTTATCTTTCTCCTTATCTTTACTCTGATCATCACCCAAGGGCTGATAGCGAACCTCCACTGGATAGGTACGGCCTGAGACTTCAATCACGGGCGCAGGTTTACCTTGGTGCGAGAAGTGTTGCGCAAAGCGGCTCGCATCAATGGTGGCTGAGGTGACAATCACTTTCAAATCATCGCGCTGAGCTAATACTCTTTGCAAGTAGCCCAACAGAAAGTCAATATTTAAACTGCGCTCATGCGCCTCATCAATAATTAAGGTGTCGTAGGCTTGTAACAGTGGATCACCTTGGGTCTCTGCCAACAAGATCCCATCAGTCATCAACTTAATGTAGGTCTGCACCGATAGCTGATCGGCAAAGCGCACTTTATATCCAACGGCTTGCCCCAAAGGACTGTTTAATTCTTGGGCAATCCGCGCCGCCACTGTGCGCGCTGCTATGCGTCGCGGTTGCGTATGCCCAATCAGGCCTCGCACACCCCGCCCCAACTCCAGACAAATTTTGGGCAACTGCGTGGTCTTGCCCGAACCAGTCTCACCACACACGATCACTACCGGATGAGTCCGAATGGCCTGCGCAATATCTTGGCGCCGCGCCACTACAGGCAGTTCATCGGGGTAGACAATCGGCGGTCGATTCCGCAGACGCTGTTCGATATCTATAGCGCTGCGCTGAGTCGGCGTTCTAGGGCGTGAGTTTCTACTCATGGTGTTGCTCACGCAATGCAGTGAGGCGCTGCAAACGTTCCCCTAGTGGCAATTGGGCGAGCTCGCGTACTGCTTGATAAAAGCGTAACAAATCCCCCTGGTGATTCACCAGCAAGGCATTGAAGGCCGAGACTTGTTGATGATACATCGTGACTGCCACAAAATGCGCGTTGCCCAGCGGTTGTCTAAACCAATGCTCGGCATTCGGTCTGGCCGCTACTACCTGTTGCAGGCGATAGCGCTCTTGCACAGCCTTGAGCACTTGTGCTTTTTGCGTTAATTGCTCACTGTCAGCTGCGGTGCTTGTATAAATTTGCTCTAAGCGGATGCGGGTATTGGTCATTTCATCTTGAAAACGACGACGCGCTTGGATCAACGCTAGCGCTTGCGCCTCGAGCTGAGGATTGGCTTGATCCGCTAACCACCGCGCCACACCCACGGTCTCAACCACAGTCGCAAACGATTCATTAAAACCAGAGTCATCTCGAACGTAAATCAACTGATGCGCTAGCTCATGGAATAACAAACGCGCTAACTCTGACTCTGGGTACTCAATAAACGTGTTTAATAACGGATCAGCCAACCAACCCAATGTTGAATAGGCCGGCACACCCGCGACATACACATCATCACCTGCTTGCCGCAATTCTTCGGCAAAGGCACGCGCGCTATCCGCCGTAAAGAAACCGCGGTAACCAACACAACCGGCAATCGGATAACACCACTGGCGCGGGCTTAGGGATAAGGGAGGGGCCGCAAACACTGTCCACACCACAAAGGGTCGACCTAGATCAGCATAACGCCGATAACTTTGATTGTCTGGCAAACCGAGTTCACGTACAGCAAAATCCCGAATCTGCTGAGCCTGTTGCAGACGCGCCCGCAAGGCAGGCGAAGTTTGCGGGTCGCGCATCACCGTAGCAATCGGTGATTGACGTTGCCATAACTCGGCTTGACCCACTACGGCCTGACCGTAATAAGACCAGGAAGCGCAGCCCCATTGACTAGCAAACACTAGCACTAGGGCTATTCTACGGATTGCGTTGATCAAGCAGTCACGCATCAAGTCACTACCGGAGCAAACACCCCATGCTCTAGAAAATTAGCGCATTGCTGAGCCACAGGTGCCGAAAATATTAAACTCATATGACTCGATGCATGCTGAAACGTATCCTGAGCGCCCACTACACGTGTCTCCTCTAAGCTCACCACACCATCATGGGGTTGACTCAAGTTCGGCGCCAACAGACGGCCTAGACCAACGCCCCATACGCCACTAATCACACCAAGCTGCGTCTGACTGCAGAGTAGCGGCGGAGTCTGCGATAGCCACTCGCGAATACTGCGCCCCAAACACCAACCCCCACCCGGCCATTGCATCAAGGCCTGAGCTGAACAACTACCGCCATAGGGTGAGCCGATCATCACCAATCGCAGGCACTGAATACTGGGGTGTTTAGCAAGCATGGTCACGGCCACTAAGCCACCCAAGCTATGGCCAACGATATGCACTGCAGGCACGCCTAACTCTTGGCAATACGCCGCCAACTGTGCAGCACTATCGTCTAAACGAGCACGCCAACTTTGATATCGCCATAAATGCACAACCAAACCTCGACGACGCAGACGCCACGCTAATACACCCAGCCACCAGGTGCGCATCCACAGTCCGTGAATCAACACCACGGGAATCGATTGAGTCGCGTTCATCGTCAGGCGTTGTTAGCGCAATCCGTATAAGAATTCATAACTACCTGATATTAAATGGTTTTTTAAATGGCGGGCACAAACCTTCGCAACCCCGCCAGGCGATCTGCCTCGACAGTTCATCTCAGCCATTAAGCCTCCCGCATAAAACTACCTGGCAGATGAATAGTCACACCGTCTGGCCCCAGATGATCAGCGTCGCCCCAGCGACCAGCGTGCCACCGCTCGCCATCCCAGTCGAACCAATTCAAGCTGGCATTCACTAGAGGCACGGGTCGTTCTGCAACCAAATCCAGGCCTTGCGCCACGCGGTAAGCAATATCCAGCACCAAACCATGCGTGACAATTGCAACGGTTTGCTCAGGGTGACGCGCGCCAATCTCCTCCAAGGTGGCGCGAATACGCTGATCAAAAGCTGCTGGGCTCTCACCACCGGGCACAGCGTAATTGGGGTCGCGCGCCTTAAACTGTTGATAAATCTGCGGATGGTTTGTCACCATGTCAGCATACGTCATCCCCTCAAACACGCCAAAGTGCCGCTCACGCAAACGCTCATCCATCACAATCGCATGTCCTGTCACATCAGCAATGGCTTGCGCCGTGCGATAAGCACGCGGCAGATCACTGGCGTAGAGGGCATGAATCGACTCCTGCTGCAAGCGCAAACCCAATTGCTCGGCCTGCCATAGCCCGCGTGGAGTCAACGGACTGTCCTGCTGACCTTGCATCCGCCGCTCGGTATTCCATACGGTTTCGCCATGGCGAATTAAAATAAATTGGGTCATACACGACTCCTAGTTAAACCCTTAAACAAAATCAGACTGCTCGATGACGCCAGCCTGACTTGAGACTGGCGTATTGTACTGTTTATACTCGAGACCATGCCGATCTCCGAACTGCTGCAACCACAAATTCTGCTGTGCGCGCCTTTAATTGTCTTTATAGGTTATGTGGTCTATGGCCTGACCGGCTTTGGTTCCACATTGATTACCATGCCATTACTCGCGCATTTCTTACCCATCCAGTTTGTAGTGCCCTTTGTGGTCATGATTGAATGCGTAGCCGCCTTCAGCATGGGCATTCAGTTACGTCTCGAAGGTATGCGCAGCGAAATCCTGCCTCTACTGCCGTTCATAGCGATCGGCACTCTCAGTGGCGTCTATGTCCTTGCCTATATCCCCGCTGAATTATTGATGGGCAGCCTCGGCATATTGGTATTAGTGTTTGGCGGCCATTATTTAATTTTTCGCGGCCAAGGCATCCGTGTGCCGCGCTGGGTAAGCGCTCCAATCGGACTGTGCGCAGGTGCGGTATCAGCGACCTTCGGGATTGGAGGGCCAATATACGTGTTCTACCTCAATGGCCGCGGCGCTAACCCCGACCAAATTCGCGCCACCATGCCCATGTTATTTATGTTTACCACAGTGCCACGTATCATTTTGTTTGCGATTGCCGGCCTATATTCACCTGCCTCCGTCTTAGCTGCCGTAGCCCTGCTGCCCTTCATGGTGCTCGGCTTGCGCACCGGTAGCCGCCTCCACCTCAACCTCAGCCGCGAACACATTATTCGCATCATTGGTTGCATACTGATTCTGACTGGGACATCCTTGCTAATGCGAGCAAGTCACTAAAGCACTGCATTGAATGTATTCAATAAATTCAATACATTCAACTATTAGATCAGCTAGGGCAAACCAAACGGATGCCCTAGGCACATAGTTTCTAATCAATTAAGCTCTAGTCTGATCAGACTCTACTTAATCAAAATCTACTTAATCAAAATCTACTCAATCAAAATCTACTCAATCAAAATCTACTCAATTAGACTTTGCGCGATCAAACACCATGCTTCTTAAACCACTCGGTCGCTCGCCGCCAGCCATCTTCTGCTTCTGGCCGGCGATAGCTCGGACGATAGTCTGCATGAAATGCGTGAGGCGCGTCAGGATAAACATGAATGCTTGAAGGCTTTGCTTGCGCCTTGAGTGCGGCATTCATTTGATCCACAGATGTGAGTGGGATGCCGGCATCTGCACCACCATACAAACCAAGCACCGGGGCGTTAATTTGCGCCACCACATCGAGTGGATGTTTCGGCGTCATTTCACTGACTGGCCCCGCGAGTCGTCCATACCAAGCCACGCCCGCTTTCACCTGCTTATTGTGTGCCGCATATAACCACACCACGCGACCGCCCCAACAAAAACCTGTAATCCCTAAGCGCTTGCCATCGCCACCGTTTTTTCCAGCCCAGGCCACAGTAGCATCCAAATCAGCCAGCACTTGCTGATCGGATACTTTACTCACGACTTGATCAAAAATCTCTTTATTGTCTTTTAGTGTTGAGACATCACCTTGACGATAGAACATCTCAGGCGAGATTGCCTGATAGCCTAATTTCGCAAAGCGCCGACACACATCACGCAAATGTTCATGCACGCCAAAAATCTCTTGAATCACAAGCACCGTAGCCAAGCTGCTACCGCTGGCGGGCTGCGCTCTATAAGCGGGAATATCTCCAGCGCTGGTGGGAATGCTGACCATGCCGGCAGTCAGGCCTGTAGCGTCAGTCACCCGCATGGTCTGGGCGGCAACCGGTTGCACGGCCCAAGCAAAACCCGCTGCCATAGTGCCGGCCACAAACTCGCGCCGACTCAGGGTTTGACGATTCGATGCTAAGGCGAGCAAATCTTCTTGCAACATTTGATTCATGACTCCTCCAAACGAAGACGCTAATATTAAAAATAATTAAAAAATGATTAAAATCAATTAGTTAAATCCAATATTCAGTTCCGGCCTAGCGGATCAGCCCTTCTTCTCGCAATGCGGCCTGCACATGAGGGCGCGCCGCGACCCGAGCGACAAAGGCCTGAATATGTGGCCACTGCGCCAAATCCATCTGATGCCGCGGCGCCCAGTTAATCACATTAAACAAATACGCATCTGCAACGCTGAAATGCTCGCCCATGATGAACAACTGATCTGCCAAATATTGTTCTAGCGGCTTGAGCCGACGCTCAATCAAAGCGATTTGAACCAGCTTCATCTCAGGCGTCATTTTAGGATTAAACAGCGCACCAATCGACTTATGCACCTCGGTGGCAATAAAGTTTAACCATTCCAGTAAATGATAACGCGCCATGGTGCCGGCCGCAGGCGCTAAGGCGGCCGCAGGATTGTGATCTGCCAAATACTGACAAATCACCGCCACCTCACTCAATACCTCGCCGTTATCTAATTGCAGGGCCGGAACATAACCTTTAGGGTTAATCGCCCAAAAGTCCTCGCCATTGGCAGTCTTTTTAGCTGCCAGATCAACCCGAATCAATTCGAAGATACAACCTGCTTCACGCAACACAATATGCGGGGTTAATGAGCAGGCACCCGGTGAATAATACAGTTTCATACAAGCTCCTTGTGAGTAAACGGCGAATATCGCATCCTGACTGATCTGGATAGTCCTTGCAAATAGAACTCAGCAAGCCCATACTGCCCGCCGGCAGTTGGATGTCAGTCTACTCTTCGTGCCCTTCGCTGGGCGTCTCTGTTTGGTCTTCTCCAATTGGTCTGGTGACCCCGTCCAATCTCGGACAAATCACCCCCACAGTGCGGAGAGTACATCATATGGCCACTACCACCGGCACAGTCAAATTTTTCAACGCCACCAAAGGCTTCGGCTTCATCCAGCCCCAAGATCAATCCAAGGATGTGTTCGTACATATCTCAGCGGTTGAACGCGCGGGCATGAAAACGCTCCTTGAGAATCAACAAGTTACATTCGACATTGAACATGGCGCCGACGGTCGAGCTGCTGCAGTCAACTTGGCGGCAGTATAAGTCTGCTTAGGGCGAAACGCCCACAATCTACGATGGGGAGCCGCTAATGTCTAAAGAAGAAATGGTCGAATATGAAGGGGTGATTGATGAAGTGCTCCCCAACACCATGTTTCGCGTATTGCTAGAAAACGGCCATCCAGTCACGGCCTACGCCTCGGGCAAAATTCGCAAACACCGGATTCGAATTCTGGCAGGCGATCGGGTCACCATCGAAATCTCACCCTACGACTTAAATAAAGGCCGAATCAGTTTTCGTCATAAAGACGAGCGGGCTGGCCCACCCCAAGCCGCACGCCCCGCTTTCGCCAAACGGCGCTAGGCACCCAGTCCGCTATACGCGGACTGATTGGGCAAGGGTAGGGCAGTTTGATATTTCACCTGCTTGAGGGCAAAGCTCGACTTCAAATTGCCCACGCCCGGGATCTTAGCCAAGCATTCGATAATAAAACGCTGTAACGCCGGCACATCAGCCACCACCACCCGCAACATATAGTCAGCATCCCCCGTCATTAGATAGCACTCCATGACTTCGGGGCGCTCGGCAATCGCCTGCTCAAAAGCATCTAACGCCAACTCAACTTGGCGTTCCAGCCGCACTTGAATAAACACTGAAACCGTCAAACCCAGCGCCAGTGGATTGAGTAGCGTGGCATAGCGACTAATTAAACCAGCCTCTTCCAATCGCCGCACCCGTGCCAAACAAGGTGAAGGCGACAAATGGACGGCTCGCGCCAAATCAACGTTAGCGATTCGCGCATCGGCTTGCAACAGCGCCAAAATATGCCAATCAATCGCGTCTAATTCGAGGCGGGTCAGCGGCAGGCCAGAGACGCCAGAATTAGAATTCTTTATTTTCAGTTTTTTAAGCATTTTATATTGTTAAAATTATTAAAAGAAACATAATATGCTAAAAATAACCAAAATTACAAGCATATACGAAACCCTATTCTGAGCACTTCGGCGTAGCATAGTTACACGACTACCCGCACCACCCATAAGCCCCATAACCCCCATAACCCCTATAACCCGCATAAGTCCCGAAATTCCCGTAATTCCCGTAATTCCCGTAATTCACACAACATGCTATAGCCTCATCACCACGAACAGCAAAGGGACTGACCATGTCTGACGCTCACGCTGCCGCCACGTTCTGGCGTGCCATACCCGCTGACCCTGACCCCACTGAAACGCAAGATTGGCTGCAAGCCTTTGACTCCCTGATCCGCACCAGCGGCAGCGATCGCGCCACCTTCATGCTACGCAAGCTCCTGGACACTGCCCGCACCAAAGGTGTGGCGATGCCACCAGTGCTCAATACGCCCTATTGCAACAGCATTCCACTGGCAGCCCAAGCCCCATTCCCAGGCAACGTCGAATTAGAGATGCGAATCTCCGCTCTAGTGCGCTGGAACGCACTTGCCATGGTGGTTCGCGCCAATCGCGGCCAGGCTGAATTAGGCGGTCATATCGCCACCTATGCCTCCATCGCCGACTTATTCGAAGTGGGCTTTAATCACTACTTCAAAGCCGGTCAGCAAGGCGACGCCGTATTCTTTCAGCCGCACGCCGCCCCTGGGGTCTACGCACGTGCGTGGTTAGAAGGGCGTTTAAGTGACGCCCAACTCGAAAACTACAGGCGCGAAACACAAGGCCCAGGCACCGGCTTATCTTCGTATTGCCATCCCTATTTGATGCCAGACTTTTGGCAATTTCCTAACGCCTCTATGGGTCTGGGCCCAGTCAATGCAATTTATCAAGCACGCTTTATGCGCTACCTTGAACATCGCGACATCCAACCCACCAGCGGCCGCAAAGTCTGGGCCTTTATTGGTGACGGCGAAATGGATGAACCCGAATCACTCAGCGGTTTATCCATTGCCGCACGCGAAGGCTTAGATAACTTAATCTTTGTCATCAACTGCAATCTACAACGCCTAGACGGACCCGTGCGCGGCAATGGCTCGGTTATCCAAGAGCTCGAAGGTCTATTTAGCGGCGCTGGCTGGCACGTGATTAAATTACTGTGGGGCTCGGAATGGGATCCCTTGTTTGCCCGCGATAGCGAACACTTGATTTTACGGCGCTTGCACGAAACTGTGGATGGCGAGTTTCAAAAATACGCAGCCACTGACGGCCGTTTTAATCGCGAGCACTTCTTTAATAAAGATCCCGAACTACAAGCACTCGTCGCACACCTCTCCGACGAAGACATTGATCGATTACGCCGTGGTGGTCATGACCCCATTAAAATCAATGCCGCCTATCAAGCCGCCATACAGCACCAAGGTCGACCCACCGTTATTTTGGCGCAAACTAAAAAAGGCTATGGCATGGGACACTGGGGGCAAGGCAAGATGGGCGCTCATCAACAAAAGAAATTGGAGGACGATGCACTGCTTGCTTTTCGCGATCGCTTCGCGTTGCCGATACCAGACGCCGATGTCTGCGCACTCAAATTCTGGAAACCCGCCGCAGACAGCCCCGAAATGCGCTACCTACACGCTCGCCGCACCGCTCTGGGTGGCTATCTACCACAGCGTGTGACCACGGCTGCACGACTTCAAACGCCGAGCTTAGCGCAACTACATCGCAGCACTGAAGGCTCGCATGAACGCGATGAATCCACCACCATGAGCGTTGTCAAAATCTTAGCGCAGCTTCTCAAAGATCCGCATATCGGCAAAAAAATTGTACCCATTGTTGCCGACGAAGCACGCACCTTTGGCATGCAATCTCTATTTCGGCAAGTGGCTATTTACTCACCGTTTGGGCAACTCTACGAACCCGAGGACCGCGACGAATTACTCTATTACAAAGAAGCCAAAGATGGTCAGATTCTAGAAGAAGGTATTCACGAAGCCGCCGCCATGTCGTCATGGATTGCTGCCGCCACGAGCTACAGCGTACACGGCACCGCCATGCTGCCGTTCTATATTTTTTATTCGATGTTTGGCTTCCAACGCGTTGGTGATCTAATTTGGCAAGCCGGAGACTGTCGCTCTAGAGGCTTTTTAATTGGCGCCACCGCGGGTCGCACCACACTCTCCGGCGAGGGTTTACAACACCAAGATGGGTCCTCGCAATTAATTGCCGCCACCGTCCCTAACTGTCGCGCTTGGGATCCGGCCTTTGGCTATGAAGTGGCGACTATCATCGCCGATGGCAGTCGTCGCATGCTAGACGCACAAGAGGACGTGTTCTATTACATCACTGTCATGAATGAAAGCTATGTGCAACCACCAATGCCTGCTGATTGCGCCGCTGACATTCTCAAAGGTTTGTACCTGTACCAAGCACACCCTGAGGCACAAATTCAACTCATGGGTAGTGGCGCCCTGTTACGCGAAGCAATTGCAGCAGCCGCATTATTAACCCAAGACTGGGCGATCACAGCGAACGTCTGGAGTGTGACGAGCTGGAGTGAGTTACGACGTGATGGTATGGACCGCACTAGAACTCAGCGCCTCAATCCCAATGCCAAACCAACGCAGAGTCACATCGCACAACAACTCCAGCAACATACAGGGCCTGTGATTGCCGTATCTGATTATGTGAGTGCTGTGCCTGAATTGATACGCGCCTTTATCAAACAACCCTATATCACCTTGGGCACTGATGGCTACGGCCGCAGTGACAGCCGCGAGAGTCTGCGTCGTCACTTCGAAGTCGATCGCCACCATATCGTCATTGCAGCCTTGAGCGCGTTGCAAGAAGCAGGGGCTGTGGCCACCAACAGCGTAGAGAAGGCACTCATACAATATGCAATCACGGTGAACCCCACCCCACCTTGGGCGCAATAAACCATAAGGCCGCATGTGCTAGGATAGATGCTCATTCTACTCATGCGGAGTGTTCCCCATGTCAGCCTTCGGTCATCACATACAGCGTCTTAGCGTGCTTTGCCTTGCAATTATTGGGGGTTTATTCTACGGCTTGAGTTGCTCCACACCACTTTCCGCCCAAGCCTACCCGACCAAACCTATACGCTTAGTAGTGCCCTATACCCCGGGCGGGCCGACCGACTATGTCGCCCGTGCAATCGCGCAGCGCCTGCAAAAACGCTATATCCAACAAGTGATCGTCGACAATCGCGCCGGTGGCGCAGGTGTCATCGGTACCGATATTGTGGCCAAGTCCAACCCCGACGGACACACCTTATTTGTGGGCACGCCTGGACAATTGGTGATCCTACCCTTGTTGATGACTAACCTACCCTACCAACCGTTAATCGACTTTATGCCGATTAGCAAAGTGGTGGATAGTCCTCAAGTGTTAATTATCAACGCCAAACTCCCCATAAACACGGTGAGCGAATTAGTAACTTACGCCAAACAACGGCCAGGACAACTCAACTACGCATCGGTTCAAACAGGTGGCACTGGTCATCTCGGCATGGAACTACTCAAACAACTCGGCGGCATTGATCTCTTGCATGTCACTTACAAAGGCACTGCACCTGCATTAACCGATTTAATTTCGGGACGCGTACATGCCATGTTCTCAAGCCTGCCCACTGTGCAACCTCATATACAAGGTGGTCGCTTACGGTTATTGGCCACCGGTGCCAAGCAACGCACAGACGCCATCAAAGATACGCCGACCCTAAATGAGACTTACCCTGGATTTGATTTAGGCACATGGTATGGTCTGTTCGCGCCACGCCGCACGTCAACACCGATAGTCACACAATTACACCGCGCAATCGTCGAGATTGTCTCCAGCAGTGACATCGCTCAACTCTACGCTAGCCAAGGTGTAGAACCGGCACATACGACACCACAGGAATTAGAAGCCATCATCCGTAACGAAACTAATCGCTGGCGTAAAGTCATACAAACTGCGGGCATTAAACTCGAGTAATCAATCCGCTCAAGCGACATAAAATGAACTGATTTAAAACCTACGCCCCTAAAGCCTAAGCCTCTGAAAGATTCATTAACTTATTTAAATTCATTAGCTTATTTAAATTCATTAACTTAACTAACTTACTTACTTAATTTACATAACTTATTGAGCTGCAGTAGCTCAAGACCCAAGCTTGCGAGTCATTGCTAAACAGCCTTATAGTTTTAATGAGGCGCCCCACTGACCACCAAAGAAGCGCTCCGCAAGCGGCTTACGGCCCCGAGGCTTTAATTCTTTATGACGTATATCCATATCAGTGAGAGACTCGGCAGGTGCTTGATAACCCACCGCAATCATGGTCATGGGTAAGAAATCTTCTGGCACTGCAAAAGCTGCGCGCGCACGCGCCGCATCAAAACCACCCATTTGATGGGTCACCAAACCTTGATGCACTGCCTCTAGCGACAAGGACAATGCCGCCATACCCGCATCATATTGAGCCCAACGATTCGGCTGACCATTGTGCTCAAAAGTAGCACCAGTGCACACCAACATCAACACCGGAACGCGATCCGCCCATTTGCGATTGTTCTCTGAGAGCGTATCAAACGCTTGCTGCCAACCCGCCGCATCCGTCGCACGATTCCATACTAAAAAACGCCACGGCTCTGCACCCACACATGAAGGCGCCCACCGCGCTGCCTCTAGCAACGCTACTAATTGTGCGCCTCTCACCCCACGCGTTGCATCAAATGCGCGCGGGCTCCAGCGTGTTGCAACCAGCTCATTAATCGCAACACTCGTCTCTGCGCGTCTATCATTCATCGTTGAACACCCTCATCCAGTTAAATATAATCAAACCATACCATAAAAAATTTTCATGAACACGTGCCACAGACATTAGCGTGAATGATTGGGACGCCACAATTCAGCTGGGATCGCTAAGGTAGAATCGCAAAGGTAGCATCGCAAAGCAGCAAACATAAAGTTGCAATCATCAAACTTCGGCCACAGCGCGCTCACCCATAATAAACGTATAGGCCACGGGAATCATAAATAAGGTAAATAAAGTACCCACTGACATCCCACCCACAATCACCCAACCAATTGCAGCTCTAGACTCGGAGCCCGCGCCTACTGCCAAGGCGAGTGGCACCGCGCCCAATACAGTCGCAGCAGTTGTCATCAGAATTGGCCGCAAGCGCAATGCACTAGCTTCTACTAAGGCCTCAATCTTGCTTCTGCCTTGATCGCGCAACTGATTGGCAAACTCAACAATTAAAATACCATTTTTAGTAATCAAGCCAATCAACATAACCAAACCAATCTGGCTGTACACATTGATAGTCCCGCCGGAAAGTTTAATCGTTAGCAAAGCGCCCGTCATGGCCAATGGAACAGTCAACATAATCACTAATGGGCCTCTGAAGCTCTCAAACTGCGCCGCTAATACCAGATAAATAAAACCCAAAGCTAATATGAAAATTAAATACAACTGCTTACCCGACTCTCGAAATTCACGCGACTGTCCATCAAGCGCAGTTTGATATTCTGGAGTTAACACTTCTGCGGCAGCGCTTTCCATAAAGGTCAAAGCCTCAGACAAGGTATAACCTGGTGCAATATTGGCAGAAATAATTGCAGCCCTAAGGCGATTAAAGTGATTGAGCTCTTTAGGCGCTACCGTCTCTTTTACGGACACCACGTTTGACAACTGCGTGATACTACCGTTTTGACCGCGCACATAAATAGACGTTAAATCAGTGGGTTGACGCCGATCTTTATCTTCGAGCTTCACAATCACATCGTATTGCTTGCCTTCACGCTTAAAGCGCGTGACTTGACGGCCTCCTAACAGTGTCTCAAGCGTGCGGCCAATAGTCTCGACTTGAACACCTAAAGATGACGCTTTCTCTCGATCAATAGTCACCGATAATTGTGGTTTATTTAACTTCAAGTCACTATCAATATTAACCAGATAAGGGCCGCTACGCGCTTTGGCCATCAAGGCATTAACTCTCTGATCGAGTTGCTCGTAAGAATTACCTTGCACCACAAATTGAATCGGTGGATTACGGAAACTCTGCCCTAAGGACGGGGGATTTACCGGGAATGCTAACACTCCAGGCATAGTTGCAAACATCTTCGGACCAATCGACGCGGTAATCTCTTGCGTCTTACGACTGCGCGCAGTCCAGTCTTTTAGTCCAACAAAAGAGAGCGCAAAGTTTACTGGATTGGGACGCTCTAGACCTGGTGCAACCACCACAAAATAAGAATCAATCTCAGGCACGTTTTTATAAATATCCTCCCATACGCGCGCATACGCATCGGTATATTCTTTAGTCGCACCCTCAGGGCCAACCATAATGCCCAAGAAAAATCCTCTATCCTCAAGCGGAGAGAGTTCCGATTTGATCGTCGTAAACAATACTGCACCACCAGCAGCCACTCCAATGAACACCAAAACCACCGTGAGCCGATGCGATAGGCACCACCGTAACAGTCGTTCATAAGCACCTGAGAGCGCTTTAAAAAACACCTCTAGCGCATTATAAAAACGGCCATGATCGGTTTCATGACGCAGTAGTTTCGCGCACATCATCGGGGTCAGGGTTAATGCAACAAAGCCCGAGACCACCACGGCAGCAGCAACTGTTAGCGCAAACTCTAGAAATAAACGCCCTGTATTACCGGTAGCAAAGGCCAGGGGAGCAAACACTGCAGCTAAGGTCACTGTCATCGCTACCACAGCAAATGCGATCTCGCGCCCACCTTGCAAGGCTGCAGCGGTCGGCGACATCCCGTCTTCAATATGGCGGTGAATATTCTCGAGCACCACAATAGCATCATCCACCACCAAACCAACTGCTAGCACAATACCTAACAACGTGAGCACATTAATCGAAAATCCCATGATCCAAATCAAGAAACAAGCGCCAATCAAAGACACGGGGATTGTGATAAATGGAATCAAAGTGGCGCGCGCCGAGCGTAGAAAAATAAAGATGACCAACACTACCAACAACAACGACTCTGCCATCACTGAATAGACTGATTTAATCGACTGATCAATAAAGATTGAGGTATCAAATGCCACACCAATTTGCATACCAGGCGGGAGTGCGGCAGCAATTTTTGGCAACTCATTTTTAACCGCTTGCGCAACCCCCAGAGTATTCGCAGTCGACTGCTTAACAATACCCAAGCCCACCGCAGGGTTACCATTCACGCGTAAAATGTTGCGCTCATCTTGAGCGCCTAACTCCGCACTCCCCACATCACCGAGCCGCACTGGATAGCCCTTAACGTCACGAATAATCAGTTGTTTAAACTGCTCCGGTGAGCGCAAATCACTCTCCGAGAGCACTGTAAACTCACGTTGTTGACTCTCGATACGGCCAGAGGGCACTTCTATGTTTTGGCGCCGCAAGGCATCCTCTACATCCTGCGGAGTCAGCGCATAGGCCGCCAGGCGTTGCCGATCTAACCATATACGCATGGCATAGCGACGCTCACCACCAATAATGACCGATGCCACACCGGGCAACGTCTTTAGGCGATCGGCGACAAAGCGGTCTGCATAATCAGAGATTTCAATCGCACTGTGTTGATCAGAGAATAAGCGCAACCACAAAATCGCTTGCGCATCGGCCTCAATCTTGGCAATGATGGGTTCATCGACTTCATCAGGCAATCGTCCGCGAGCACGCGAGACGCGATCACGCACATCATTAGCGGCCAAATCGGGATCACGGTCATTGGTAAACTCGACTGTGATTTGACTCACCTCTTCGCGGCTAACTGACTTTAGAGTTTTGACCCCCTCAATCCCCGCAATACTATCCTCTAGGGGTTGCGTGACTTGCGACTCAATGACTTGCGGGCTGGCACCGGTATATACCGTACGCACAGACACAACAGGGGCGTCTATTTTCGGATACTCACGCACAGTTAATCGGTCAAATGAGATGATCCCAATCAAGGTGATCATCAAACTCATCACCGTAGCCAGTACGGGACGCTTCACAGAGATTTCTGGTAAAAACATAATTAAGGCTTACGTGTCGCGGGCTGAGTCGCTTGTGGTTGATGAGCTAAAGCTGTAGCTGTAGCTGCGGCTGGGGCGGTGGCAGGGGTCCCGCTAACCGCACCATTGGCTGCTTTGGCTCCATTGGACGTATGAACTGTATTGACCGTGTTAGCTACATCAGCTGCAACTGCTGGCAAGACCATCACCGGTGCACCATCTTGCAACTTCAATTGACCTTCAATCACAATCGACTGACCGGCAGTCAAGCCCTTGACAATTTCAACCTCGCCCGGACGCCGTAAACCTAATTCAACTGGCACCAAGCGCACCTTACCCTCTTCAATCACATATACAAAACAGGCGCTGCCACGCGGCATAATGGCTTGCTCGGAAATGATCAAAGCCTGCTCACGCCGCGCCAAAGTCAACTCGACCCGTGCAAATAGCCCAGGCTTTAAACGTCCGGTAGGATTAGCCACACGCGCCCGAATCAATACCGTGCGGGTTGCCTCATCAATACCCGGTTCAATCGCGTTAATCACACCGCTAAACGACTCTTGCGGGAAAGCATCCATCGTAATCGCTACATGAAGACCTACTCTGATTTTTCGTAAATACAGTTCCGGGATACGAAAGTCTAACTTCAAACTACCGATGCCTTCTAGGCGTGCCATATCCTGACCAGCTTTAACATAAGCACCCGGACTGACTTGACGCAAACCCGTCACACCATCAAAAGGTGCGCGGATAGTACTTTTGAGTAGCTTGGCTCTGAGTTCAGATTCACGCGCAGCAGTTTGATTCAAGTTCTCGCGCGCCTCATCTAAAGCTTGGGCGCTAATAAAGTTTTTTGCTTGCAGCTCTTCAGAACGCTTGAGGCGGCTACGATTTAAATTGGCTGCAGCAATTGCCGAAGCCAACTGCGCCTCGGACTCGGCTGCATCTAATGTGACTAATAAATCACCTTTGTGCACCAACTGACCTTCTTGAAAATGAATGCTCACAATACGCGAATCAATTTCCGGACGAATCATCACCGACTCTTGTGCCAGCATGGTGCCTACTGCACTAATCGAGTCGACGATAGCGCCCTTGCGCACCATTTCCGCCTTCACCGGCAAACCACGTGGCGGACCACCTACTGCTGGTGCAGAAGCTGCTGAAGATGATTTAGATTTAGAGAAATGCTGCCAAGTAAACCCAGCAGCAACACATAAGGCCAACACAATCAAACTATAAAATAAACGCTTCATGAGAATATCTAAGCAATCGTTAAAATATTAAGGGGGTAGGAATTAAGTAATTAAGGAATTAAGGAAATCAGGGAATAAAGGAATAAAGGAATAAAGGAATAAGGTATCAAGATAAAATCGATATCAATCAACAAGTCGGTGTGAGTGCGCGCCATCTCGATGCACCAATTTCTCAATGCAATGCCGGTACTGTGCACACAACGCTTTGGCGTCATCACAAACCCGCTCTACACTGAGCGGTCTGTGGTCGGATAGTCTAACGCGAATCACCTCCTAGCGGTTTAATCAGCGCTAGCGTAATCGCCGCGCACAGCGCAGACCAGCCGACAGCAAGTAATAACTATTTGATTTTATTGAATTTTAATCCAACCATTAGGCGCAAAGTAGAACCTCAAGCTGAACCGAAGCTTACTGTTGAGACTGCGTTTGTTGTTGAGCGGCCTCTTGCGCAGCCACATCACGACGCACTTCGTCCATATCCAAGGCCGCTACTTGATCGAGCACCGCATCGAGTTGCGCTGGCATTAATGCGCCTGCTTGCATAAACACAATAATTTTTTCACGAAAAATCATCAAAGTTGGAATGGAGCGAATGGCAAAATGCGAGGACAACGCTGACTCTGCATCAGAGTCGACCTTAGCAAAGATCATGTCTGGATACCGCTCAGAGGCCGCTTCAAACACCGGTGCAAACTGCATACACGGACCACACCAAGACGCCCAAAAGTCAATGACTACAATACGATCGCCCTCTATCGTGCGAGGAAAAGACTCTACAGTTAAATTAATCACAGACATGGCTAAATCCTTATTTGATAACAATCAAGATCCATGCCAAACATCTTAAATGATGTGCAAACCACACGTATCAGAGATTTAGCAGATTCAGAAGCCTGATATTATGCAGCAAAATCAGCTCAACAATCGATACATTATCTGAGCGCTGAGCGCAGTAACACGCTGCTCGCCTAGCGAACCAATACTTCTGGTACTGATACAGGTGCAGTTTTGGAAATAGAATCAGGCTCGTCCAAGCGCTGATCAAATTCATTTTCAACTACCGCCGACTCCAAATGTCTGGCATACGCACTGTGATCCAGAATTTCTAACCGTCCATCATAATGCTCTACCAAGGCGGTCATGCTCTCCACCCAATCTCCATCATTGCAATACAACATACCATCGATCTGTCTGATCTCAGCATGGTGAATATGGCCGCAAACCACACCATGCACATTGCGTTTACGCGCTTCACGCGCAACGGCCTCTTCAAAATTACCCACGTAGTTAACAGCACCTTTCACTTTGAATTTTAAGAATTTAGATAAGCTCCAATACGGCATACCCAAGCGTGCACGCAAAGAATTAAAACGCCGGTTCACTTTCAAAGTGAATTCGTAAGCCATATCGCCAAGATACGCCAACCATTTGGCATATTGGGCCACGCAATCGAATAAATCTCCATGCGTAACCCATAAGCGTCGACCATCAACCGTCTGATGTATACAATCTTCAAGCACATCGACGCCACCAAAATTATGTGCAACATACTTACGGGCAAACTCATCGTGGTTGCCTGGCACAAAAATCACTTTCGTACCTTTACGTGCTTTACGTAATATTTTTTGAATGACATCGTTATGGGCCTGAGGCCAATACCAATTGCGTCGCAATTGCCAGCCATCAATAATATCGCCAACCAAATACAACGTTTCGCATTCGGTGACTCTTAAGAAATGTAACAATGCATCTGCTTGGCAACCGGGAGTGCCTAAATGCAAATCTGAAATCCAGATTGTGCGCACAACGATCGATGGTTCAAGCTCTGCGCTGGCCGCAGTTTCAGATGACGCGGTTTCGGATGAGTTAACTTTGGATAATACTGTTTCAGAAGGCATGTATCGATGATAAATACATTGCATGACAATGATATGACATTGATATCACATTGACATCAATGTCATATCACAAATACATAACACAGGCATAACACAGACACAATACAGATACTGATTAAAAAAATTTAATTATTGTTTTATTTTATTTTATTTAATTTAATTTTTAATTTAAGCCCCTAGTGCAATTAGATTTGCACTACTCACCCGATGCGCGTAATGAGCGACTGAAGACAAAATCAAACGACTGATCCGGTTATTCTGTGATGGAGCGCGCAGCATGGTATATTCCAACACCGCTTGAGCACCGCGCTTGCGCTTAAAATCTCCAGCACCAGAGCTATAGTTTAACAATAACTGATGCGACTCTACATGGTTCATAATCGCGGCAAATAACATGCGATACAAACCCTTAACCAGCACCTCATACCCTAATGCCGGCACTGTGAGCGTGCTCTCCACTTGATACATTAATGCAAATGCCATGACCACGCCATTGACATCCTGCAGCAACAAACACCGCATAAGACCCGAATTCACCATATCCAAAAAAAACTGCTCATTGTATTGCGGATTAAGCGCACTGTGCTTTTCTACATAAATACTTCTGTAGAGCGCACATAGTTGCCGTGCCTGATACACGTTGAGTGTTGTTTGAATCGACACTTCCAGCGCACACTTACGCAACAAGGCGCGATCACGTTGCAGATGAGACGCCCTATTTTTCAGAGCAGATCGACAATCAAATTCATAAATCACCCGCGCCGGAAGCCGATAAAACCCCATCGCACTCAGTGCATCCATTAGCTCTGCGTGATATTTAGGTACCAGGTTGCGCACACCAATGTATTGCTGAGGGCATTGCCCTAATAACAATCTACATAATTGAGCAATATGCAATTGGGTGTTTGCATCCCATATATTTGTAGAGATCGGGTCATTACCGACAAGCACCACCTGATCTAGCCCTAATTGCTTTGCCAACCAACCCAATGACCGCATGCTCATCGCTAAAAACTGTCGATCTGCCAACTCATGCGCCGCATAATCAAACCATGCACTGCGCAAAGAATGAATATAGGTTGCAAATTTAATGCGTGGCGTTTGGGTGCGAGTGACGGCAATTCGCGCAACGCCTAGCCGTTCAATCTCAGCGCCCGCATTACCAATCCAGCTCGACAATTGTGCATCTGGCCAATGCGTCATTACTGCGCCTGCAAGCGGTATAAATGAAATCCACCATAGATCCCTGAGCGATCTTTTAAGCTCGCCTCAGCAGATACATCAATGTCTTTTACCCAACGCCCCTCCAGGCCGCCAGTCAAGCAAGCATCCACTGGGGAGGCTATCCCTGCAGTTCTAAAAATCACCCGTGCACCCGGTTTTGCAGTACGGGTAATCTCTTGCCATAGCAAAGTAATCTCTGTTGGCGACATCCAATCTTGCGCATCTAGCAACACCACTGCATCTACAGATTGCTCGGCGCAAGCCGTTAATGCTTGACGAATATTGCTCTGCGTAATGGATAGACGATTAATTGAATCTCGCAATTGGAAATAATTCTCTCGCATCAAATACGGTGGCAATGCACTATTGCCCGTCACATCATAGCGGCGTCCGTAGGCTTGCCATGCGAAATAATTCTCTCTAACCGGAGTCACAGTTGCAATCCGTCGAGCACGTTCTTTCAAAACCTCTGCCATTTGTTGTGGCTGGTCCTCGCACAACGCTTGATGCTGGCTCGGGGGAATGCCTAGGTTATAAAGTGCCAAAGGACTGCTACATAAACGCTTCACTAGTTTGGAGTCAAAAATTGCTGCTACTTTTTCATCAAACCATTTCTCCTGGCTCGCCAAATCCGGCTGCTGCAACAATTCCTCTAATTTTACGCCTTTAATTCTTGCCGCCAAATGTAAAATCCCAATAATTTGCCCCAGCAAACCATACTTATAAAACCCTTTTGCAAACATTCGAATGCGCTTAAAGCCCAGCGGACCACCCTCCCAATACTCACGCGCATCATCGTCGAGCAGATGTGCTATTTTTTGCTGATATAGGCGTGTATTGGCGGCAGTATTTGCCATTCCAAATAGTTGAAAAAAATCTGCATGATTAGTTAACCCCTCCACCGCCGCAATCTTCAGCTTTACCAAGCACACGTGGGCGTGATTTAAGTCCACCGCCGTAACCTGTGCAGCACCTCCGGTTAAATATGACAACGCGTTACAACCACCAGATGCAATGGTTACGATATGGTCACTGGGTTGCACATTCAATGCAGCCATATCCACCACAGGATCCTCCCAAATCTGGGTGTATACCAAGCGCCTAAACCAATACGCAAAAATACGCTCTGTGATTGTCACCTCTTCTTTATGACCAAACACTGCATGATTGAGCAACTCTCTGGAGCGCCCTTCATTCACACAGTTCGGATTGTTTTGAATAGGATGACTGCCTTGATCAATAGCCGTTTGCATATTATTTTCCCGATAAAAATGATGGGTTGATGCTAGCCCTCTCCAATGAAGTAACGATGAAACTTTTACGACAATTTGATGAACGCTTTACGGATCAGATTATTTGACTGATCAGCACTATACTTGCGCATGAAAAACGGCAAACAGTCACCACCTGTTTGCCGTTCTCACAACCCATTCCCAAAAAAATGCAGGGAAATAAAGAATGTCGATTAAATACCTAATCAGTCAATGACATTACTAGGTACCGATGACACCACCATCACGCTTGCGTATCAGCACAGTAGCTGATCGCGGGCGTCCGCCCGCCTCGCCTTCAGGCCAAGCGCTAACCGCTTTGGGGTGTTTAGGATCACTGCGCTCGTTACTGGGTTCACCTGGGTGCTGTATATTAATAAACATAGTACGGGCATCAGGCGTGGTAATAACCCCCGTTATTTCGCAGCCTTTAGGCCCTGTTAAAAAGCGCCGAATCTCACGTGTTTTAATATCGGCTGCCAACATCATATTATTGCCTAATCGCTCATAATGCCCGCGATTCAAAGTTGAAGTGGAGACGTCGGTTTGTATCCATAATACGCCGCGCGGATCAAACCATAAGCCATCAGGGCTACCAAATGAATCGCCATTAATGTTGCCTTGTCGTGCCGCTTCGGGATGCTGTGCATCGCCTGCCATCACAAATAAATCCCAATTGAGGGCTAATGCTGCAGGATCATTACCCGCCTCTCGCCAGCGTACAATCTGACCGAACGTATTATTGACTCGTGGGTTGGCGGCATCTACTCCTGGCATGCCAGTTGCACCACGTCCAGCATTGTTGGTGAGCGTGCAATACACTTCATTGGTGTTCGGGTGCACTGCAATCCACTCTGGCCTATCCATCTTGGTTGCACCCACCACATCGCCAGCGGATCGAGTGCGTATCAAAATATCAGCCTGACTCTGAAAGCCTGCTTCTGTGGTGAGTCCATTAGCACCATGGGTCAAGGCAATCCAACGTCCCGATCCATCCGCATCAAATTGCGCCACGTATAAAGTGCCATGATCCAGTAAATTCATGTTAGCGCGTCTATCGCGCGGGTTGTAGCGATCACGGGAGACAAATTTATAAATATATTCAAATGCTCGGTCATCACCCAAATACACCACTACGCGGCCATCTTTTGCCAGTACGGTTTTTGCCCCTTCGTGACCAAACCGACCTAGGGTTGTCCGTTTCACCGGCTTCGATTGCGGGTCGAAGGGATCAATCTCGACTACCCAACCAAAGCGATTCGCTTCATTCGGATGACGCGCCACATCAAAACGCTCATCGAACTTATCCCAACCAATGCTGCGACCCTTGGCATTAATACCATTGCGCTTTTGATCAGCGGTAATGGTGCCGCCATTCACAAAATAACCATCCCAGTTTTCCTCACAAGTCAAATAAGTACCCCATGGCGTAAAGCCATGCGCACAATTATTCATCGTGCCGAATACTTCAAGCCCTTGCGGATCAGCCTGCGTGCGCATTGCTTGATCACTGGCTGCCGGCCCTGCAATACGCATTGGCGTTACTGCTGTAATGCGCCGCGCATACTTTGAAGGACGCACCACAACCCATTGACCCGCCTGCTGTCGCACCTCAATCACTGAGACGCCGTGGGCATGTTGTGATTTCAACACTTTTTCAGCGCTCAGCGGCTCCATGCCGTCGGTGTGTAACAAACCTTCATCGGTATACTCATGATTTAACACCAGCAAACCGTGGTCTGAGCGTTGACTACCTAAGGGCAGCGGAAAGAAATGAATGCCATCGTGATGCATACCTGCTTGTAACGCTTGGTCTTGGGCGCTATTGCTGGCATCAGGCTTAAATTCAGGATTGCCTTGGACATGACCAATGGCATCTCCCCAGCGATAGAACACTTCGGCGATATAACCCTCTGGCACTTGAATGTGATCAGCAGTAGATACCGCAACACTACGGAAGCCCAAGGTTGAACGCACTGCGCTGGGCGTGGCGGCCTCGACAAACGCCATCGGCATCATCTGAATTGCAGCACCGGCAGCAACAGTGCCTAACCACTGACGGCGCGAAAGACGCTGCTCTAAAACATCAAAAAAACTCGGGTTATTCGATTGATTTACAATCGGCTCTAGATCTTCACTCGACATTGCAATTCCATTCTCAAAAGTCTAGTCATATGACGCACCCCAGCCATCAGTATCCATGCTGGCCATGACGCATCGTCCAAAGCGTGTGAATGTTGGTCTAAATACTGTAGTTGACTAAGGTCTTGCAGGACGCAACTCAATCACGCTAAGTAAAGGATAGTCGCAGTTTGTTGCAGTTTGAAGACAATACCCATTTAGCTGCCGCCAGCAATAGCCACCTCTGTGCTTTGCTGTAAAACTGCCAGCAAAGCGGCAGCCTTATCAAAGGTCTCTTGATACTCGTCCTGACATTGTGAATCCGCCACAATTCCGCCCCCGGCCCATAGGCGCACCTGGCCATGAGAATTCACCAAGGTACGAATAGCGATATTGGTATCCATATTGCCATCAAAGCCCAGGTAACCAATCGCACCACAATAGACCCCGCGCCGATGAGGCTCTAAAGACTCGATAATTTGCATAGCCCGCACTTTAGGCGCTCCGGTAATCGAGCCCCCTGGAAACGCACCACGCAACAAATCAATCGCATCATATTGCGCACTGAGCACCCCCGTCACCGTACTGACTAAGTGATGCACGGTCGCAAAACTCTCTATTTCAAACAAGCGCGGCACCCGCACCGAGCCTAATTGACAGTGCTTAGATAAATCATTGCGCAACAAGTCAACAATCATTAAATTCTCAGCCCGATCTTTAGGGCTTGCCAATAACTCTGCAATACGCTCCGCGTCCAATCGCACATGACCCACCCGCGCTCGGGTGCCTTTAATCGGTTTAGTCTCTACTGCGCCCTGCTTGACGCGTAAAAACCGTTCCGGTGAGGCGGACAAAATCTGCGCATATGGAGTCGACAGATACGCCGAATAAGGCGCAGGATTCAACATCCGTAGCCGCTGATAAGCAAACCATGGATCACCGCTAGCCTGCGCAACAAAGCGTTGCGCCAGATTCACTTGATAACAATCCCCTGCTTGAATAAAACCTTGAATACGCGCAAAGGCCTCGGCATATTGTTGAGGGGTTAAATTAGAGACCACTGAAGAGGTCACGCAAAACGGTTGACGCTGCCGCTCTGCGACGGGATTGCTAAAGCGTTGCACCAACTGATCCCACTGCCGATCTGTTTCTGGATCACGACCTTGTGCGACTAACCAGGTCCGCTGTTCGGCATGGTCAACGACTACTGCCCAATCGTAGATGCCGATCGCCATATCAGGAATTGCTTCGGCATCCAGTGCGGTCTGCGGAAGTCGCTCTATGGTGCGCGCTAAATCATAACCAAAATAACCGATCGCTCCACCACTAAAAGGTAGATCGCTCTGCAAACCAGGATCCATCGCCAAATATTGGCGCAACAAACTAAATGGATCCGCACGCGATAACTCAATACCCTCGGCATGCACCTCGGTCAGCGCACCGCGGGTAACTAATCGAATAAAAGGTGCGGCGGCAATAATGTCGTAGCGGGCCTGACCTGGCGTATGTTGACCGCTGTCTAAAAATACCGCCCATGGCCAATCCGCGACCGCCTCAAACAAAGCGACCGAATCAATGCGGTAAGGCAACTCTACACGCCACGGAATAGTCATAAGTTAAAAATATCAATAAAATCAGATAGTTAAATGATTTGGCAAGTCTCTACGCCACCAATGACTTCGGGCGACTCCACACCCTCTCAGCACCCTCTCAACACGTTGCCAACTATTGTAACGCCTGTCACGCTAACCGCTCATACAATCCACGGGTAGCCCAAGCACGCAACGCAGGCCTAGTCAGGCTACACTTTCCATATGACTCACCCAATTTATCATGGTCGTTATGCACCCTCCCCCACTGGCCGATTACACTTCGGCTCTTTGGTAGCGGCAGTAGGCAGCTACCTCGACGCCAAAGCCCATTATGGCACTTGGCAATTACGTATTGACGATCTCGATCGCCCACGCATTCTAGCGGGTGCGGCATCTGATATCTTAAAGACCTTAGACGCGTTTGGTCTGCATTGGGACGGCCCTGTGGTGTATCAAAGTGCGCGTGATGACGCCTACCGTGCTGCCCTCGACCAACTCCAAGCGCAACACTTCATCTACCCCTGCACCTGCTCGCGCCGGGAAATTGCCGATTCAGCAACCACAGGTCGCGATGGACTCATCTACCCAGGCACCTGTCGTGACAAACCCCACCACCAACCCCTCCACCAACACCACCACACTCGCAATACGCACAGTGCGGCCTTACGCCTGCGCACGGCGCATGCCCATATTCAATTTGAAGACGGTCTGTTTGGCCCTCAGCATTGCCAACTGGAGCACGAATACGGCGATTTCATTGTGCAACGTGCCGATGGAATGTATGCCTATCAATTAGCCGTTGTAGTGGACGATCACGCCCAAGGTATTACCGACATTGTACGCGGTGCCGATCTGCTCGACTCGACGCCGCGCCAATGTTATCTCCAACACTGTTTGGGTTACCCACAAGCACGCTATATGCATTTACCAGTAGCAGTCAATTCGCAAGGTGAAAAACTCTCCAAACAAACACTCGCTATCGCTGTAAGCGCTAGGCAACCAGTTACCCTACTCAATACTGCGCTGACATTTTTAGGACAATCGGCTATTGAGACTAACGATGTTGACGATCTCACAAACTTCTGGCCACAAGCCATACATCAATGGCAGCGCACCCGCATCCCCAGCGTGCGCACTCAATCCGCACCCGCATTGGTTTGAGTTGAGCCTAGCCTAGACCACCTGCTGCGCGCGTAAGGCTTCAATCCGACGAGCGCTCAAGCCTAGCTCTTCTAAAATAGCCAGCGTATCTGCACCCACCGCACGCGGCGGTGTATCTGCACGCGGTCCATTGTGCGCAAAACCGAACGGGGCGAGCGGGACTTGCAAATCACGCGCAAAGCCAGTCACCGATGGCGGGAAGGTATGAAACATATGACGCGAGGCCATTTGTGCATCGCCCATACAATCGGGGATAGTGCGTACGCGACCTGCTGGCACACCAGCTGCATTCATAGCCAACTCCCACTCCAAGGCAGTGCGCGTCATCAGTCGGGCTTGCAATAGCGCACGCAAGGCCGGCACCGCTTGCTTGCGCGCAGCACTCGTTGCAAAGCGCGGGTCATTATTTAATTGCGTCAACTCCAAGACCTGCAACATATGCTGATACTGATGCTCCTCGTTCACCGCAAAAGCGAGTAAACCATCACTAGTATTAAAAGTTGTTGATGCTGGCGATTGACTGGCCGCATCATTACCCACTTGCTGAGGTGCCGCCCCAGTATTCAGGTAAGCGGTGACCACAGAAGACATCAAAATCATTGTCGTGTCTAACATCGACATATCAATGTATTGACCCTTACCAGTACGCTGACGTTGAAACAGCGCCGCTGATGCTGCGTACGCTGCAGCTAGCCCTGTTGCATAATCAATAATGGGTGGTCCCGCTTTAATCGGACCAGTCTCGGCTGTGCCATTCACGCTCATTAAACCAGACCACGCTTGAATCACACTATCGTAGGCTGCATGCTGCGCTTTAGGCCCAGTATTACCATAGGCTGTAATCGACATAAACACCACTTCAGGATTGACCGCACGCACCGCCTCATAGCCAATACCCCGCTTATCTCCAGAACCGGTGCGGATGTTTTGTACCACCAAATCGCAGTCTGCCGCCAACTGTAAAAATATATCTCTACCCTCAGGTTTATTTAAATCTAAGGTCATGAATCGTTTATTAGACGACTGCGTCATGAACCCTAACGACATCCCTTGCTCACCAAAACTCGGGTCAGCTTCAGTGCGCCAACGCACGCTCTCGCCGCGACCGGGCGGCTCAATCTTAATCACCTCAGCACCGAGCAGCGCCAATTGGTACGAACAAAATGGACCAGCCAAGACACGGGTCAAATCTAATACTTTAACTCCAGCAAATGCTCTTTGATCAGCAACCATAAATACCCCTTCATGAATAAATACTCAGGCGACCCCATATATCCATACGCATACCGATACCCATAACACCACTCAGGATACAACTCTAGACTACATCCATATACATTTTAACTGCACACTGCGGCAGTATTATCCGCTGGATCCGCTGGGTTTAGATCTTACATATCGCATGAGCGTCGCGCAAAGCGATTTCTTCGCTATGGATGAATTGTGTTGAACGTTAAGAATCCACGATCTCTGTCATGCGATGACCTGCATGCTGCACTGACCACACAGCCCAATGGCGATATGTCGTGCAGTCCGACCATCACTGAACGCTGCGATGAATTTTAATTTAAACTTTTTGATATTACGCATTGTGCTGTGCAGCACACCACCACACAAAGGCTGCGTTACAATGCGAGCCACCACTCAAAGCCAGCCTGACCCCACCTGGGCACAACATCACTGCTTAATCTCTATCAAGGACCACAACGTGCAAGCCTTAATCGTTAAAACTCATGGCCCCTTAGAAAACTTACTCCTTGAAGAAGTCACCACGCCACAGCCTGGTCCAGGCGAAGTCTTAATCGATGTCTACGCGGCAAGCGTCAACTTTCCGGATCTCTTAGTCATTGCCGGCACATATCAAATACTGCCCGCTCGGCCCTTTAGCCCAGGCAAAGACTTAGCCGGGATCGTCAGTGCAGTGGGCGCTGGTGTGACCTGCTGCAAGCCCGGTGACCGCGTTGCGGCTCAACACGAATATGGCGCATACGCCCAAGCCTGTGTCGTGCCCGAACAAAACTGCTACCCGCTACCGCCTGAAATCAGCTTTATCGATGCAGCGGCAATGGGCATCGCCTACCCTACTGCACACTTCGCACTGGTCGAACGCGCGCAATATCAAGCCGGAGAAACTGTCCTCATCAATGGTGCGGCCGGTGGCGTTGGGATTGCCACCATTCAAGTCGCTAAAGCCTTAGGCGCCACAGTCGTCGCCAGTGTCAGCAGCGCTGCAAAAGCAGCCCTCGCCAAGGACAATGGTGCTGATCATGTCATTCGCACCGATGTGCCTAACCTACGCGATGACTTCCGCGATCAAGTCATCAAAGCGGTAGGCAAGCGCGGGGTCGATATCATTGTTGATCCGGTAGGCGGCGCCGTATTTGATGCAAGCCTGCGCGTGATTGCCTGGTCTGGACGCCTGATCGTGGTGGGATTTGCTGAAGGACGCATCCCTGAAATCAAAGCCGGTCACCTGCTAGTGAAAAATATCTCCTTGATTGGCCTGCAATACAGCGCTTACCGCGACCGCCAGGCTCATAAAGTGCAAGCGGTGCAAGCTCAACTGTTTGACTGGCATCGCGCCGGTAAAATTAAACCCCACGTCATGGCGGCCTACCCCCTGGCCCAATACCAAGAAGCACTGCGCGTAGTGCGTGACCGTGAGGTGGTTGGTAAAGTAGTCATTTGTCCCAGATTAGAAATCCATTAAAAAAATAACTTATTGAAAATATTGAATAAAGTTAATTATTTTAAAGTGAATTAAATTATATATTTGAACCGACTTTGAACCCATTTATACTGCTGCAGGCTTTCATCGCTATACCTACCGATCGATGATTTGAGCTTGATTTGAGCTTGAACTGTCACAATCTCCCATTAATATGATCACCTTTTAATGACCACCTTTTAATGACCACCAATTAATCATGCCAAGCAAACCCGATCACACAAACACCGCTGCAACAAACCTCTTACGCCCCCTACCGCGCTGGATTTTTATGAGTCGCTGGTTGCAGGCTCCCCTCTACATTGGCTTGATCGCCGCCCAAGGTATTTATGTCTGGCAGTTCTGGGGGGAGTTGGTGCACCTCATTCAACTCATCATGGTCAAAGACATCACCGAGACGGCAATCATGTTAATCGTCTTGGGTTTAATTGACGTGGTGATGATCTCCAACTTACTGGTCATGGTGATTGTTGGCGGTTGGGAGACCTTTGTCTCACGCCTTGAGCTCGAAAACCACCCTGATCAACCTGAATGGCTATCCCACGTCAATGCTGGCGTACTGAAAGTTAAGCTCGCCACTGCCATCATTGGCATCTCATCGATTCACTTACTTAAAACATTTATCAATGCTGCCCAATACGATGAGAAAGTACTCATCTGGCAGACGCTCATTCACTTAACCTTTGTATTCTCAGCCGTTGCTATTGCCTTCACCGAAAAAATCACCCGGGACAACGAACAGCATTAATCAATCAGCATCTAAGCAAGCCGAGTTTAATCAACCCGAATCGGTGGCACAAAACCAAGCACTACGCTGAGAACAAGGGGCGCAGCATTAAGGGCAAACCGCTAGCAATCAATAGCCCGCACACTACCCGCCTAAAGGTGAGCTCACTCATTTGATGATGTACGCGGTCCCCTAAATACAAACCCAGCAACATCAACGGCAACGCGGCAGCAAATAAAATCAACGCGCTTGCGGTAAACTCGCCCACAGCAAAATAACCCAAACCGCGAATCACCCCTAGGGTAAACATCATCGCTGAGAGCGTGCCGCGGAATTGATCTTTGGTGATGCGAATCGCATCTAAATGCACCGCGAAAAACAAGCTCGCCATGGTGCCAAAAATAGTACCGACCGCGCCTGCCAAAAAACTCATCACGTGCGCCAACCGTGAAGAGCGCGGTGCAGTAGCGTAACCGTGACGCGTCTGCCACCACGCATACACACCATAAGCGCTCACCCATGCACCTAGTAATTGCGCTAACACCGTGGTATTTAAACGACTAAATAAAAACAATCCGCAAGCAATCCCGATCACACACATTGGCAACATCTGCAGAATATGACGCATAGACACATGACGACGGTCTTTACCAAACAAGGTTGCAGAAGAACTCACCGTCAACAAAGTCCAGACTGGCACCAGCACCTTAAGCGGCACCACCAAAGCGAGTAATGGCATTGCCGCAACCCCCCCAAACCCCGTACTACCGCGCAAGGCATAGCTCGCCACCAACACCACAGCAGCGTAGAGCATTGCTGCCGGGGATAAATCAATCCCCAAGCCAGAGCTCACCTAAGCACCTGCTTGGCAATATCTTCAACTGACAAAAGCATCAAGCGTAAAACTGCTGCTGCAGCCGCGCTATTGCCCTCAGCTCGGATAGCGCTTCAGCCCGATCTGCATCATCCGCGTTAATAGCCGACAACAACGCACACAGCGCTGCCACACTTTGTGCCAAACGTTCAATCAAGTGCTGTAGATGCAACCGCCCCAAAGCCCGCCAACACCAAATCCGCGCACGCACAATACTTAACATCGATGACAAGGTCTCACTAGCTGCCCCCTCAAATAAAAATTGGTAGCGTCGATTCTCAATCCCTAAGACCAGCTGAACATCTCCGCGGTCGTATGCCTCCATCACCGCATCAAAAGCTTGGGTGAATCGCCGCGCATCTTCAGGCCGCGCTTTGACCACAAATAAGTGCGCCGCCAAACCGTATAATACAGTACAAATAGTCTGTAACTCGGATGCTTCAGCCGGCAATAGCGCACGCACTACCGGTTCAGCAGATTGGCTTCGGGGTACTGCCAACCACTTAATGCTGATTTGCTGAATTGATCGCTACGATTCTCACTGTAGAGCAACAAGAATAACTCCAAGCATTTATAGCAATGACAACAATAGCGCAATCGTCATATTATCTATTCATCATAGTAGCTATGCTTTTGTAAATCATGTAGGCAAAACTTATGTATAAAATATTACCCATAATAATTCTTTTATTTTTTAATCAAGCGACCTTATGCGCGCAGCACCAGGGGCTTAAGCCTCTGACTATCCTTGTCAGCATCGACGGATTTAAACCGGAATATTTAAATCGTGGGCACTCAAAAACTTTATCGCAACTTGCCGAAAAAGGCATTCTAGCCAAGGGATTGCAACCCACATTTCCATCGATTACCTTTCCCAATCATTACAGCATCGTGACAGGACTGCACGCAGATCATCACGGCATTGTTAACAACACCATGTATGACCCACAAATTCCCAACCAAGTGTTTAAGCCCTCATCCCGCGAAGCGATGACCAATCCTCAATGGTGGACAGAGGCAGAACCGATATGGATTACACTTGCTAAGCATCATAAAACTGCCTCCACATTATTTTGGCCAGGGACTGAAGTGGCAATACAAGGGAAACAACCCATGGATTGGTTACCTTACGAACATTCCATGACGTCTATCCAACGCGTGGAGAAGCTAGTCTCCTGGTTAGACCGCCCTGTAGACCAGCGTGCCGACTTTGCAACGCTCTATTTCTCTGAAGTAGATGCTTATGGGCACGAGTTTGGACCTAACAGCAGTGCAGTGAATGAAGCCATACAACGCGTTGACCATGCAATCCATCGCCTGATTGAAGGTCTAGAAATAATGAATTTAATGGAAAATACTACACTAGTCATCGTTTCAGACCATGGCATGGCAGAAGTAATCCATCAAAACCAAATTAATGGCGGTCTACTAACTAAGCAATACCCCCACTTAATGTGGGAGTGGCTAGGTCCATTAGCAGGCTTTCAAGCACCCAAACAGCAACGCACAGAAATTCTGAAAACTCTAAGCGCAGAACCGCGGATGAAATGCTGGGAAAAGAGTGCGCTACCAAAATCATTTAATTTCGGTACACATCGCCGAATACCCGATATCATCTGCCTAGCTGATATCGGGTGGACAATCTCATTCAATAACAATAACAAAATCACACCTGGCCAACATGGTTACAACCCTAATGAGCAAGATATGCATGGCCTGTTAATCATTCATGGCCCGCACATTAAGCCACAAGCAATTGGGATAGCGCAAAGCATCGATGTCTATCTATTATTATGCAAACTACTATCGATTCCACCACAAACCAATGATGCAAGTCGTGCATTAGCAGATTTAATTTCACACTAAATCGTAAATGAATTAATAGGCTTATCAGGAACTGCTGTAACGCCATATGAATACGGGTATTACTGCAGCTGCTTGCTGGACGGATTGCGGGCTGGCACAGTTCGCTTTATCAATTATGTTTTATTCAACACATAATCAAATAGGGCGTAACTATTTAAATCAGCATTATGTGCATTATTCAGAAATTCTGGCCTAAGTGGCGCACTAATTATAAATGGCACTACTGCCTCCGAAATGCCACCATGAGTTCTTAATCGATCGCCATGTAGACCTGAGAGATCGTGTTTCAGTGCTGACGAACCAATACAATATTGTTTCTGCGCAACAACGACAATATCAGCCTCACGATCGATTGGCAGATCAAATATGCGACACGCATCTACTTTTGAATAACAAGACTCTACCCCTTCAATCTGCGCAATCAGGGCTAGCACCAGCGCAAGATCAAAGGACTCGCGAAACCACACGCGCACAAAACCACCTAAGGAGCCATGATGACCGACATAGGCATCGGTAATAGGACATATCACTTGCGCTACACCAGCACCTAGCTGCGCATCGAGCATGTCTTGCAACCAAATGACATTAGGCGCACCGTGGGCATCGGATTTATCACTCATGCCATGATCAGCAGTCAGTGCCAATACTGCACCTGACTCTAGAAACCGTCCAAAGTAATGGTCTAATTTTATATAAAAATCAATAGCTTGAGCATCTTCAGGCGCATATTTATGCTGCACCCAGTCAGTCAGCGATAAATACATCACATCCGGCGAGTACATTTGCAATAATTTCAATCCGGCTTCCAGTACAAACAGCGAGAGCTGTTGTGAATAGATCTCTGGTTGAGGCATCCCAACCAGCTCTAAAACATGTTCAATCCCATTGTCGGCAATCGTACACTGGCCAGCAAACTCCGAAGAGAATGAAATTTGACGCGCCCCCGGAGTCAAGCCTTTGCCCAGTTGCTTTCTGAGTTTATCTTTAGCGGTAATAGATACGACAAACGCACCAGCTTTAGCAAAATTCCCTAAGATAGTGTCACCGCGCAACAAATCCGCACCTGTCATCACAACCGGTTGCCAAGTGTGAGTATCTAAGTAGTAATTGCCTGAAATACCGTGCTGGGATGCAGGGGTGCCGGTAATAATTGACATATTATTCGGACAAGTAAAGCTAGGCATTGTGCCCTTAGCTGTTGCAGAGAAGCCTTGCTGGATTATTTTTGCAAGATTGGGCAGCAACCCCTGGCTTAAATACAAATCAAAATATTCTGGGTCGCCGCCATCAATACAAATCACCACTGTGGGCTTCAGTGGCCATCGATACGAATGACCATTCACAATTACATCTGGTTTGATACCATTCATGAACTATACCTTTTTAAAAATATCGACTATTTCAAGGCACTACAATCACGTCGTCGAATGCAACCAATCATCCAAGTTATCTGAAGCCAAGCCAAAAGCTGTGCTCGCACCCGTGCCGCTACTGACTACAGCAACTCTTAATGTGGGCGAGACCGCTTCAATGATGGCATCCTCTACGTCCGAGCTTAAGTACACCCCGGACCACCGCTCCACAATGTCGCAACGCGTGATCCGCAAGGTCTGCTGCAGTAATTGAATAATCAATCTATCAATATGCTCACTACTAAAGACCTGTTCAG
>Ga0209499_1000071_pt1 | contig 69572 bp, 59 predicted proteins | sample C_130208_EF_Meta_FD_187306 | JGI IMG/M metagenome (GOLD analysis project Ga0209499, IMG submission 187306) | Freshwater microbial communities from Lake Croche, Canada to study carbon cycling - C_130208_EF_MetaG (SPAdes) (version 2) | ecosystem: Environmental > Aquatic > Freshwater > Lake...
TTATTGGCGATGCAAATGCCCTTTTGGACGTACCTTTTACTCAATGTAATAATTGGTGTAGGAATGGCTGGTGTAGGAATGAATGTGATGCACGATGGGAATCACGGAGCATACTCCAACATCTCTTGGATTAACAAATTCATGGGAGGAAGCATTTATATTTTAGCCGGAAATGTGTACAATTGGCAAGTACAACATAATGTTTTACATCACACGTATACCAATATTCTTGGTCATGATGAAGATTTAGAAGCCGGTAGAGTTTTACGTTTTACAAAAGAAGCAAAATGGTACAAACACCATAAATTTCAACAATATTATTCGGTATTTCTTTATGGTTTATTAACATTCAATTGGGCAATTACTACTGATTTTACTCAAATGAAACGCTATCTGGAACGAAATTTATCGTATGGCGATTTTAAAAAACCGGTAGTTCGTTGGACGACATTAGTAATTACCAAAATAATATATTTTTCAATGTGGATCGTGATTCCAATTGCGGCTGGGCATGTCACTTGGTGGAAAGTTCTTATCGGTTTTGTAGTGATGCACTATACTGCAGGAGTTATTTTGAGTGTTGTTTTTCAGTTGGCACACGTTGTTAATGAAACCGACAACCCAATTCCGAATCTAGAGGGTGAAATTGAAAACACATGGGCAGTTCATCAGTTATACACCACGGCTAATTTTGCACCTAAAAATTGGTTGGTCAATTATTATACGGGGGGATTGAATCATCAAATTGAACATCATATTTTTCCGAATATCAGTCACGTGCATTACAACAAAATAGCTGAATTTGTTAAAGAAACGGCTAAAGAATGCAACCTTCCTTATTTCGAATTCAAGACAACAAGAGCAGCTATATACTCCCATTTTACCCACTTGAGAGATTTAGGAAGACAACCACAATTATCATAATAAATTTAGAATGAAGATTTTTAAACCATTTAGAAAATAGGTTTATTAAGCTTGACTTAATTACTTAATGGTTTTAATTTATATATTTTTTTAAAACTACAACCAAAACAACAATGAACAATCCGTTATCCGATAGAATTAACAATTTAACTACTTCACAAACTCTTGCGATGGCAGCATTAGCAAGAGAATTAAAAGCACAAGGAAAAGATATTATCAGCTTAAGTTTGGGTGAACCCGATTTTAACACCCTTGATTTTATTAAAGAAGCTGCTAAAAAAGCTATTGATGAAAATTATTCAACCTATTCTCCTGTAGATGGGTATATGGAGTTGAAAGAAGCGATTTGTAGAAAATTCAAACGCGATAATAATTTAGACTATCAACCGGCAAATATCGTCGTTTCAACAGGTGCAAAACAATCGTTATACAACATTGCGCAATGTATGATTAACCCAGGTGATGAAGTAATTCTTCCGGCACCGTATTGGGTTTCGTATTATGAAATTATTAAAATTGCAGGTGGTATTCCAGTGGAGGTGCCAACTTCTGTAGAAACCGATTTTAAAATCACACCCGACCAATTAGAAGAAGTGATTACGCCAAAAACCAAAATGATCTGGTACAGTTCGCCGTGTAACCCAAGTGGTTCGGTATATAATCGGGAGGAATTAACCGCTTTATCGGAAGTGGTTTTAAAACACGATGGCATTTATGTTGTGGCTGACGAAATATATGAACACATTAATTTTTCAAATTCGTTTTGCAGTATTGCCTCTATTAAAGGGATGTTTGATAGAACGATAACCGTTAATGGTGTTGCAAAAGCATTTGCAATGACGGGTTGGAGAATTGGATATATTGGCGCGCCAGAAGTTATTGCAAAAGCATGCACTAAAATGCAAGGTCAAGTCACTTCTGGAGCTAATTCTATTGCACAAAGAGCTACTATTACTGCTGTAGATGCTGATCCAAGCGTATTGAACGATATGGTTACCGCGTTTAAAAACCGTAGGGATTTAGTAGTGGATTTAGTAAAAGCGATTCCTGGATTTAAACTCAATGTTCCGGAAGGTGCATTCTATGTATTTCCTGATGTATCCTATTATTTCGGGAAAACATTACGCGGAAAGCTAATCAACAATGCTGATGATTTTTCGATGTATTTGTTGTCAGAAGCTACTGTTGCTTCGGTAACTGGAGACGCTTTTGGAAATCCAAATTGCATTCGTTTTTCGTATGCTACAAGCGAAGCAGTGCTAACCGAAGCGATGAAACGAATTAAAGAAGCATTGGTATAAAATTCTAAAATCCAATTTAATATCAAACCTCAAAGCTTGAATTTTTGAGGTTTTTTTCATTTAACTTTCTAATCACTTTGGCAGGATTTCCAACTGCCAAAGAGTTTTCTGAAATGTCTTTGGTTACAACGGAACCAGCACCAATAATACTGCCGTTGCCAATAGAAACTCCAGGACAAATGACGGTGTTCCCTCCTATCCAACAATCGCTTCCAATTGAAATTGGTTTAGAAAATTGTTTGGTTCTTCTTTCAGTAGCTTCTAGCGGATGAGTTGTAGTATAAATATGTACTCCAGGACCAAAGAATACATTGTTTCCAATAGCAACTTTCATAGCGTCTAAAACAACGCAATTCACATTAAAATAGACATTTTCTCCCAAATGAATATTATAGCCATAATCGCAGTGGAATGGTGGTTCGATGTACAGTCTTTTGTGTGCGTTAGGTAGTAATTCACGAAGAATGTTTCGCGCAGTTCCGTTCATTACATATTCGGTGACGTTCAATTTATGAAGTAATTTTTTGACTTTGGTTCTTTCGGCAACTAATTCTTTATCGTTAGCAAAATAGATTTCTCCTGCCAGCATTTTTTCTTTTTCGGTTTTCATTTGTTAGATTTAAACATTTCAAATATAGTATTTCTGCTATTTTATTATTGTATTTTAATTTTGTAAAAGAAAAAATATTTTAGTGTCGAAAATCATTTTGTATTGTAAATTTGTATAATAATTTAAAAAAATGAAAAATATAGTTTTACACAAAGCCAATACAAGAGGACATGCCGACCACGGGTGGTTGAATGCGTACCATAGTTTTAGTTTTGCCAGTTGGTACAATCCGGATAGAGTGCAATTCGGAATGTTGCGGGTTTTAAACGACGATACCGTAGCGGCCGGAATGGGTTTTGGAACGCACCCACATGATAATATGGAAATTATTACCATTCCGCTAGAGGGCGATTTGGCACATAAAGACAGTATGGGGAATGCTGCTACCATCAAAACCGGCGATGTTCAAGTAATGAGCGCCGGAACCGGAATTCAACACAGTGAGTTCAACCCCAATGCCGACCAACATACTAAATTGTTTCAGATTTGGGTGTTTCCTAAGTACCGAAATGTAACACCTCGTTACCAACAAATTACTTTGGATATCGCCGAACAAAAAAATAATTTTGCACAAATACTTTCACCAAATGCGGATGATGCAGGCGTTTGGATTTATCAAGATGCTTGGTTTTACTTGGCAGATTTTGACAAAGGTTTTTCAAAAAATTATTCTATTAATAAAGAAGGAAACGGAATGTATGTTTTTGTAATTTCAGGTACTATTACTGTTGATGGGGAAGAATTAGAAACACGCGACGGGCTTGGAATTTGGGATTTTACTAATCTTGAAATTTCAGCTACAAGCGACGCTAAATTTTTAGTAATGGAGATTCCTATGAACCAATAAAAAGATTCAATTATGGTGCAACATTCAGAAATAGTTGAAGCTACTTTTGAAAAAGTTTGGGAGCAACTACTTTATAAAATTGAAAATCCTGGAGATTTTGTACCGGGAGTAAGTGATGTTGAAATCATTGAAAAAAAGGAAAATTATGTAATCCGACAAATGAAAATAACTCAGGAAAGTGGCACTTCAATTTTGAAAGAAAAAATTACATTCATTCCATATAAAGTTCGGTTTTTATTATTAGAACATCCAAGTATAGAAGGGTACGTAGATAATGACATTATATTGATTTCGGAAAATGAAACTGAAATGACTTTTACTATTAATTGGATAAATAAAACGAATAAAACTGAAATTAATAATTTTGAAATGGTCAAAAATGCGGTAATAAAGACCAAGAATTTTATAGAAAAAAATTAATTATTGAAGAACGTTTCGGGATAAATAATAATTTTAGCAATATAAATCGGAGCATCAAAAGTTGTATTGAGCACCGATTTTTTATTTAATAAATTTCTATAGCCCACACCGGCCCCTAATCCAATCCATTTTGTTAATTTATAATTTACTTGCCCCGAAATTTCATTTACATACAGATTTACATTAAAGTCGCTTACGATGTCATTATTAATTTCTTTTGTAAAATTAGGTCTTCCAAATCCGATTTGTTCGGTAACAAAACACTCCCACTTATTGTTTTTAAAAAGAATCCAATCGTTAAAAACACTAAAGTACCAAAAACTAATTTTATTGGTTTCTTCTGTATTCCGTTTTTTATTAAAATAATCGATATAAACGGGATTGACAATAAAAGAACTTCCCACGCCAAATCGAGTTAGCTTTTTGTATTGCAAACCCACTTTCAATCCAAATACGGTAATTTCTTTCCCTCGAATACTAGAAAATCTATTGTCTAATTGAAACGCAAACTTCCATTTTTTGGGAGCTTCTTGGCTGTAAAATACCGCGCAACCAAACAATAGAAAGACAATAAATAAGGATTTTAGTTGTATCATTATAAAAGTAGATTGTTCATTCGACAAATCTAACTACAAAAGGTTTAATGATTGAGTTAACAAAATACTAATTCTTTCCTAATCATTTTTATTGACAGCACAAAAATCGAAAAATTATTTTGCTCCCAAAAAAATAGTATTTTTGTAATGTTTTTTAGGAACTTTTAAACTCCTAACCCTTTTAAACCTTTAAATTATTTTTATGAAAGCATACATATTTCCCGGTCAAGGCGCTCAGTTCACAGGAATGGGCAAAGACTTATATGAAAACTCATCAGTGGCTAAAGAATTATTTGAAAGAGCCAACGAGATATTAGGGTTTCGCATCACAGACATCATGTTTGAAGGCACAGCTGAAGAATTAAAAGAAACTAAAGTAACGCAACCAGCGGTGTTTTTACACTCGGTTATCCTCGCTAAAACTTTGGATAACTTTAAACCGGAAATGGTTGCCGGACATTCACTTGGTGAGTTTTCAGCATTAGTGGCTAATGGTACTTTAAGTTTTGAAGACGGTTTGAAACTAGTTTCACAACGGGCTATTGCGATGCAAAAGGCGTGTGAGATCACACCGTCAACTATGGCTGCAGTTCTAAACTTAGAAGATGAAATTGTAGAAGACATCTGTGCTTCAATTGATGGTGTTGTGGTAGCTGCTAATTATAACTGCCCAGGGCAATTAGTTATTTCGGGAGCATACAAAGCTGTTGAAATGGCTTGCGAAAAAATGAAAGAAGCGGGTGCTAAACGCGCTTTGATTTTACCAGTTGGTGGGGCATTTCATTCGCCTATGATGGAACCAGCACGAGAAGAATTGGCTGCTGCTATTGAAGCAACCACTTTTTCAACACCAATTTGTCCTGTATATCAAAATGTGACAGCTAGTGCGGTTTCAGATTCGAATGAAATTAAGAAAAACCTAATCATTCAATTGACAGCTCCTGTAAAATGGACCCAATCAGTGCAGCAAATGATTCAGGACGGTGCCACCAGTTTTACAGAAGTGGGACCCGGTAAAGTATTGGTTGGATTAGTAAGCAAAATAGATAAAGAAGTTGAAACAATTTCGGCCTAAAAACACCAAATCAATTATGAAAAAAATATTCTTATCATTAACTATTGCTTCGTTGTTGTTTTCATGCAAAGAAGAAACCAAAGAAAAACTAAAAGAAGCCAAAGAAGCTTTAACTTCTGAAGTAAAAGAAAGAATAGATTCAGCACAAGCAAAAGCCAAAAAAGAAATAGATTCTGCTGAAGTGAAATTGAAATCTAAATTGGATACTGTTATTGTAAAAAGTGCCAAAAAAATAGAAAAGAACGCTATTAAATTAAAAGAATCTATTAAATAATTACGCTAAATAAAAAAATCCGAAGGATCATCGCCTTCGGATTTTTATTATACTTGAATTAACTTGTTTACTTTCTAATCTTCTGTTCCCATTTCCAAGCACTTGCTAAACTATCTTCCAAGCTGGATTGGGCGCTCCATCCCAAAACAGTGTTTGCTTTATTGGTATTGGCAAATGCGGAGATTACATCACCTTCTCTTCTGCCAACAATTTTGTAGGGTAATTTTTGCCCTGAAACTTTTTCAAAAGCAATGATAACTTCCAAAACAGAACTCCCCCTTCCGGTTCCTAAATTGAATGTTTCTACTTTCTCAAGATTTTGTTTATTCAATAATCTTTGTAATGCTACAACGTGGGCATTTGCCAAATCAACTACATGAATATAATCGCGAATTGCTGTTCCGTCAAGTGTGGGATAATCATCACCATAAACTGATAATTTTTCGCGTAATCCAATTGCGGTTTGTGTAATAAAAGGCACTAGATTTTGTGGAATACCTAGTGGTAATTCGCCAATTTCTGCACTCGGATGTGCTCCAATTGGATTAAAATAGCGCAACAAGATAGCATTTAGATTAGTGACTTTTGCCACATCGTGTATGATTTCTTCGCCAATTTGTTTTGTATTTCCATAAGGCGAAATGGCGGGTTGCACCTTAGCATTTTCTGTAATTGGCATAACTTCGGCTTGACCGTAAACCGTACAAGAAGAACTGAAAATGAAATTAGCATTAGGTAATTCTTTCAATTCTTGAAGTAAGTAAACCAAAGAATTTATATTGTTTTCATAATACAATAATGGATTTTCAACACTTTCACCAACCGCTTTTGAAGCCGCAAAATGAATCACACCTGCAACATCTTGGTGGTTTTTAAAGAAATTTTGAACCGACGCTTTATCACGCAAATCCATTTTCTCAAAGAGTGGTTTTTTACCTGTAATGTTATAAATACCTTCTAAAACATCTTCAGATGAATTGGATAAATTATCAATGGCTACAACTTCAAACCCTTCGTTTTGCAATTCTACTACGGTGTGTGAACCAATAAATCCGAGACCTCCTGTAACTACTATTTTCATTATTATTTGGTGATTTGGTTATTCGAAGTAACAAATAACCGAATTATCGTATAAAAAATATTAAACGTATTCTAAAACACTATCTGTTATAAATTTAATCTGTTCGTTGTCCAATTCTGTGTGCATTGGCAATGCAATCACTTCTTTACACAACTGATTCGTTACCGGAAAATCTTCTTCTTTATATCTTAAATCGGAATAAGCTTTTTGACTGTGGAGCGGAATGGGATAATAAATCGCACACGGAATTCCTTTTTCTTGTAAATGGGCTAACAAGCCATCGCGTTTCCCGTTCTTGATTCTTATTACATATTGGTGAAACACATGACAATCGCACGCATCACAAATAAAAGGTGCCCATATATTTGGATTTACGCTCAGCGCCAAACTGTATTTTCTGGCCGCCTCTTGACGGGCGCTATTATACTCATCTAAATGCGGTAATTTTGCTTTCAAAACACCTGCTTGAATGCTATCTAAACGCGAATTCACACCCACCACATCATGGTGGTAGCGTTCGTACATTCCATGGTTTACAATGCCGCGTAATTTGTGCGCCAAAGCATCATCATTGGTAAAAATGGCACCGCCATCGCCATAACAGCCCAAGTTTTTGGAAGGAAAAAATGAGGTAGCACCCACATGACCAATAGTGCCCACTTTCTTTTTAGAACCATCTTTAGATTTATAATCGGCGCCAATAGCTTGGGCATTATCTTCAATTACATACAAATTATGTTCGTTTGCTAGTTCCATTATGGCATCCATATGGACAGCACGACCAAACAAGTGAACGGGCACAATTGCCTTGGTTCTTGAAGTAATGGCTTTTCGAATTCCATTCAGTGAAATATTCATATTATTCATATCCACATCCACCAAAACAGGCGTTAATTGCAGCAATGCTATCACTTCAACGGTTGCGGCAAAAGTGAAATCGGCGGTAATCACCTCATCGCCTGGTTTCAAATCCAAGCCCATCATCGCAATTTGCAACGCATCGGTTCCATTCGCACACGGAATCACGTGTTTTACGCCTAAGTATTGTTCTAAATCGGCTTGAAATTGATGAACCAACGGTCCGTTGATGTAAGTATTATTTTCTAAAACGTCTTGAATGGAGGCATTCACTACGTCTTTTATTCTTTCATATTGACCTTTCAAGTCAACCATTTGTAGCTTTTTCATGATAAAAATTTGAAATACAAAAGTATAACATTTCTTAGTATTTGCTACAAATGGCTTGGGTTTTTTTGGTTTATAACTTAAAGGTTTTCAAAGTGTAATGCAGTTCAGCAAGTGAAAAAATTAAAAAAAAGAATATAAAGAAAGTAACTTGATCTAAAAAACAATAATCAATATATTGACCTAATAATTTCAATTGAATTAAATAATTAATATTGGCAAAACAATAGCAAAATACTTATTTTTACAAAATGATATTAGTTACAGGTGGTACGGGTTTGGTTGGGTCACATTTGCTGCTGCATTTAATAGAAAGTGGAGTGGTAAACATTCGTGCTATTTATCGAAATGCTGATGCAGTTAAAAAAACAAAAACGCTTTTTGAGTTGTATCAAAAAAAGAGTTTGTTCTCAATAGTGGAATGGGTTCAAGCCGATATTCTTGACGTACCCAGCTTGGAAATGGCTTTTGAAAATGTTGATTTTGTATATCATTGTGCCGGATTTATCTCTTTCAATCCAGACGATGAAGACCAAATTAGAAAGGTCAATATTGAAGGAACTGCCAATATTGTAAACTTTTGTATCGACAAAAAAGTTACCAAATTATGTCATGTTAGTTCGATTGCGGCACTCGGTAATTTAGGACAAAATCAAAATCGTGTTACCGAAGATACCGAATGGAATCCGGAGGTATTGCACAGTGATTATGCCATTTCAAAATATGGCGCCGAAATGGAAGTGTGGCGGGGTCATCAAGAAGGATTGCAGGTCGTAATTGTAAATCCAGGTGTGGTTTTTGGACCCGGATTTTGGAATCAAGGAAGCGGAACTTTATTTACTGCTATTAAAAAAGGAATACCCTTTTATACTAAAGGTTCCACAGGATATGTTGCCGTAACCGATGTGGTGGCAATAATGGTGCAATTGATGCAATCGGATTGCAATGGCGAACGATTTACGTTGATTTCTGAAAACATCAGTTTCAAGGATCTTATCTACAAAATCGCTGTAAGGGTTGGTGCAAAAACACCCCATTTGAAGGCGGGCCCGTGGTTGCTCAGTTGGGCATGGAAACTGGATTGGCTTTTTTCAAAAGTGTTGAAAACGAAAAGAAAAATTTCACGCCACAGTAGTATTTCAATACAAAATGCGGATGCAATTTCTAATGAAAAAATAAAAAAATACTTGAATGTTACTTTTGAAAAAATAGATGATTATTTGGATAAAATTGCCGTCTATTTTAAAAACCAACTACCTTAATACTCCTTGTTCGGTAGTTTCTTTAATCGGTTTTACTCCGTTTAATTTGGTGTATTCAGTTTGTAACCGCGCTTTTACTTCGTCGTACATTTTTTTATATTCCTTCATATCAGAAGCATAATATTGCGAACTCTGAGCGAATGTTAAACTATCGACTTTGTACTTTTCCTTCAAAAACTGAGAGGATTTTGGATAGTGATAGATTCCAGATGTTTGGGATTTGGCTGCTTCAAGCACCGATAAATCATAAATAATCGCCACCATTTTATCTCTTTCAATAAGATTTTTAGGTTTCGTTACTACATCTTCTTTACAACTTAAAATTACAAAACAAAAAGCCAATAAAAGTAAATTCAATTTTCTCATCTTATCTATCAAAAAGTAATCGTTTGCCTGCCTTAATTTCTTTAACTTTTGCGTTTTCATAAACTAAATGTCCGTTTACAAATGTATGTGAAATTCGTGATTTGAAATTGGTTCCTTCAAATGGCGACCAACCACATTTGTATAAAATATTATCTTTATTGACGCTCCAAGGTTTGGATGGGTTTACAATAACTAGATCGGCATAATACCCTTCTTTGATGAAACCGCGTTGTTCAATTTTGAATATTTTAGCCGGATTGTGACACATCTTTTCAACAATTTTCTCTACCGAAATTTTCCCTTGATGATTGGCTTCAAACATCGCCACAACAGCATGTTGCACTAAGGGTCCGCCTGATGGCGCTTTGGTATATACTTGTTTTTTTTCTTCTAGTGTATGCGGTGCATGATCGGTTGCAATAACATCTATTCGGTCGTCTAGCAAAGCTTTCCAAAGAGCGTCTCTGTCGGATGACGATTTAACTGCAGGATTCCATTTGATAAAATTTCCTTTAGTCGCATAATCTTCCTCTGAAAACCAAAGATGGTGAATACAAACTTCAGCGGTGATTTGCTTTTTTTCCAAGGGTATTTTATTGGTAAACAACTCCAATTCTTTTGCTGTAGAAATATGAAACACATGCAATCGAGCTCCTGTTTTCTTGGCTAACTCGATGATTTTTACGGTCGATTTATAACAGGCCTCTACACTTCTAATTTCGGGATGGACCTGCACTGGAATGTCATCGCCATATTGTGCTTTAAATTTTTCAAGATTTTCCTTAACCGTGGTTTCATCCTCACTGTGAACAGCAATTAATAATTTAGTATTTGAAAATATTTTCTCTAATGATTCTGAGCTATCCACAAGCATATCCCCAGTTGATGATCCTAAAAATAGTTTAAGTCCGGCAACATTTTTAGGATTGGTTTTTAAAATTTCTTCTAAATTATCATTCGTTCCACCCATCATAAACGAATAATTCGCATACGATTTTTCGGAAGCAATCTGGTATTTTTGTTCTAATAATTCTTGAGTAACAGCATTAGGAACCGTATTGGGTTGTTCAATAAACGATGTAATTCCGCCAGCAACAGCCGCTTTACTTTCCGATTCGATATCGCCTTTGTGTGTTAACCCTGGTTCGCGAAAATGCACTTGATCATCGATTGCGCCTGGAATTAAATAATTGCCTTCAGCATCAATTACCTTACAATTGGAAGATTTGTGACTTATATTTGTGGCAATCTCTTTGATGAATTCGCCTTCAATTAGCACATCGCCTTCTATGATTGTTCCTTCATTTACAATCTTTGCATTCTTTATTAAAACAGTGTTCATAGTATGCTTTATAATCTATTAAATAATTTTTTTATTCGTAAAGATAGTACGCCAAACATAGCTTCTTTTATGATAGAACCACTCATTTTAGACTGGCCTTTGGTTCTATCGGTAAAAATTACTGGAACTTCTTGTATGTTATATTGTTTTGCAAAAGCTCTATATTTCATTTCAATTTGAAAAGCATAACCAATAAATTTAATCTTATTTAAATTAATGCTTTCTAAAACTTTTCTATTGTAGCAGATGAAACCTGCTGTTGCATCCATAATTTTCATTCCGGTAATCATTCTCACATAAACCGAGGCAAAATAAGACAGTAAAACTCTACTCAAAGGCCAATTAACAACATTTACTCCAGTAACATATCTTGATCCGATGGCTAAATCGGCACCACCAAAATAACACGCATCATATAATTTTATTAAATCGTTTGGATTATGAGAAAAATCAGCATCCATTTCGAAAATAAATTCATAATCCCGCTCTAAAGCCCATTTGAAACCATGAACATAAGCTGTCCCTAAACCCGACTTCTTATCGCGTTGTGCCAAAAACAATTGATCTAAAAACTCTTTTTGAAGTTCTTTTACAAGTTCAGCAGTTTTGTCTGGCGAATTATCATCGACAATCAGAATATGAAATGGATTAGGCAAAGAAAGTACGGCACGTATGATGCTTTCTATGTTTTCAATTTCATTATAAGTTGGAATAATTACAATACCACAATTCATATTAATCTTAAAAAGTTTGTGCAAAAATACTCATTTTATAACTTGATAATCTTAATAATAGTATAATAGTAATCAACAAATAAAATTTAGTAATTTTGTATCCAATGGTTACAAACGAATTACATACACGAATTATTGAAAACAGAGATTGGGCAACCCTAGTTTTTGTATTTTCTTTGATTCTTATAGTGTTGGCAAAATCAACTTTTGAATCGCGATTTAACGATTTTATTAGGTTAGTTGTTTCCGATAAATATTCGAAAATTTATCGTGAAAGCAGTCATTTAATGAGCGGATTTAATGTATTTCTTTTTGTGGTGAATTTAGTTTCTCTTTCCTTTTTTATCCAAATAATTGTAGTGCGTTTGTTTAATTATGGAACAATTACGGATTGGGTTTTATATGTTAGAGTATTTACTTTATTAACTGTTTTTATACTTTGTAAATTTTTGATTGAAAAAATAATTGCGGTTACTTTTGGTGTTGAAGAGATAATTGAGCAGTTTAATTTACAGAAAGTTAACATTAGAACCTACCTTGGATTGCTATTACTGCCAGTTTCAATTATCTTATTTTATGGCAATTACACCTCAAAATTGCTAATAATGATTATTGTTGTCATTTTATTAATAATAAATCTTATGTCTTACCTTGTTTTATTGAAGAATTATCAAAATTTATTATTTAGTAAGTTGTTTTATATTATTTTGTATCTTTGCGCACTTGAAATAGCGCCCTATTATTTCATATATTATTTAATTTCAAAAAATTAGATTCTAAACATGTCCAATTTGAAAGTAAGAACAATTTTGGTGTCGCAACCAGAACCAAAAGTAGAAAATTCACCTTATTTCGATTTACAACAAAAACACAAAGTAAAAGTTGATTTTCGTCCTTTTATTCATGTTGAAGGTGTTAATGCAAAAGATATTAGAGCTCAAAAAATTGATTTGAAAAACTTTACAGCAATTATTCTAACTAGTAAAAATTCTGTAGATCATTTCTTTAGAGTAGCAGAAGAAATGCGTTACAAAGTACCTGAAAATTTGAGGTATTTTTGTCAATCGGAGGCCATAGCTTTCTATTTGCAAAAATATGTCGTATATAGAAAGCGTAAAATTTATGTTGGTCAAAAAGATTTTGCCGATATGGCGACTCTTTTTAAGAAATATAAAGAAGAAAAATTCTTATTGCCCGCATCTGATCAATTGAATGCAGATGCTCCTATCACGTTAAACAACCTAAAAATCAATTGGACTCAAGCTATTTTTTATAAAACGGTGATGAGTGATTTATCTGATTTAGCTGATGTTTATTATGATATTTTAGCCTTCTTTAGCCCAACTGGAATTAAATCATTGTTTAAAAACTTCCCTGATTTTAAGCAAAATGAAACCAGAATTGCGGTATTTGGAAGCACTACTCAAAAAGAAGCTTTAGAACACGGATTGCGAATAGATATTTTGGCGCCAACCCCAGAAACCCCGTCCATGACAATGGCATTGGAAAAATATGTTGCCGAAGCTAATAAAGGAAAATAAATGATAATATTCATTTTGCTAAATTCTAAATTCCAAAAAAGATGGAATTTTATACAAAAAAGTTCGACATTGTTGCCGAACTTTTTTAGTTTAATTGTAATTTGATACTTTATAATTGTGGTCCAGCTTTTACAAGATTTTCTCCTTCAGCATTATCGGTATATTGAACAAAGTTCTTAATAAATTTTTCGGCTAAATCTATCGCTTTTGTATTCCAATCGGCACCATTTAAATAAGTGTCTCTTGGATCTAAAATCGCAGCATTTACATCGTGTAACGCTGTTGGCACTTCTAAGTTAAATATCGGAATCACTTTTGTTGTAGCTTTTTCAATAGAACCGTCTAGAATGGCATCAATAATGGCTCGGGTATCTTTAATAGTAATGCGTTTTCCAGTTCCGTTCCAACCCGTATTTACCATATAAGCAGCGGCATGATGTTGCTCCATTTTTTTAACTAATTCCTTTCCGTATTGGGTGGGATGTAATGATAAGAATGCTTTTCCAAAACAAGCAGAAAATGTGGGTTGCGGTTCGGTTACACCACGCTCTGTACCAGCTAATTTAGCCGTAAAACCAGATAAGAAATAATATTTTGTTTGTTCTGGTGTTAGTTTAGAAACAGGCGGTAAAACACCGAAAGCATCTGCCGTTAAAAAAATTACTTTTGTGGCGTGACCCGCTTTTGATACTGGTTTTACAATATTATGAATGTGATTTATTGGATAAGAAACACGAGTATTTTGAGTAACGGAACCATCTTTAAAATCAATTTTTCCATTGGCATCAACGGTTACATTTTCTAAAAGTGCATCTTTAGTAATAGCACCATAAATATCAGGTTCGTTTGCAGCACTTAGATCAATGGTTTTGGCATAGCATCCGCCTTCAAAGTTAAAAACACCATCGTTATCCCAACCATGTTCATCATCACCTATCAATTGTCGTTTTGGATCTGTAGATAAAGTTGTTTTTCCTGTTCCCGACAATCCGAAGAAAATAGCTACATCACCCTCGGCTCCTTTATTGGCTGAGCAGTGCATAGAAGCAATGCCTTGAAGAGGTAAATAGTAGTTCATCATTGAAAACAATCCTTTTTTCATTTCACCACCATACCAAGTTCCACCAATTAATTGGATTTTTTCAGTTAAATTGAAAGCCACGTAAACCTCCGAATTTAAACTATGGCTTTTGTAATCTTTAAAACTAGTTTTAGAACCGTTCATGACAACAAAATCGGGCTCTCCAAATAATTCTAATTCTTCTTCTGTAGGACGAATGAACATGTTTTTTACAAAATGTGCTTGCCAAGCCACCTCCATAATGAAACGCACTTTTAAACGTGAATTTTCATTAGCTCCACAAAAAGCATCAACTACAAACAATCTTTTTCCTGAAAGTTGTTGAACAGTAGTTTCTTTTAGACTATCCCATGTCGTTTGTGATATTGGTTTATTGTCGTTAACAGCTTTTTCAGAATTCCACCAAATGGTATTTTCAGTAACACTGTCCTTAACAATATATTTATCTTTTGGAGAACGACCGGTAAATTCTCCTGTCATTACGTTTACTGCACCAAATTCGGTAAGTTGACCCTTTTCGTAGCCCTCTAATTTCGAATTTAACTCTTCATTATATAGAAATTCGAACGACGGATTGTATATAATTTCCTTTACATTTTTTATTCCATATTTTTGTAACGAAATCGATTTCGTAGATTGGGCAGACTTCTCCATAGAAAATTAATTTTTTGCAATTATAATTAGATTACAAAGGTAAAAATTAATTATTACATCGTTGTAGTAAATTAAAAAATTATGCTTTTTTCTTTAAAAAATGTAGCATTAATAGGGCCCAAGCCACAATTAATAGGAATCCTCCTATCGGAGTAACAAATCCTATAATTTTAAAATCAAAAGAATTCATACTATCAGTTGCTAGTAAATAAATAGAACCCGAAAACAAGAGGACTCCAACAAGAGTAAATCTTACTATTAACTTTTTTAATGTATGCGATAAATGAGAATTCAAGCCTAAAAACAATAAAAATAAAGCGTGATACATTTGGAATTTTACACCTGTATCAAATGTGGCTAATTGATCTATTGTCAATACTTTTTTTAAAGCATGAGCACCAAAAGCTCCCAATATAATAGCGGTCATTCCGAAAAAACCTGCGACCGAAAGAATTTTTTTATCCATTTTTTTTAATTGATATACTATTTCACAAATTTATTAGTTAAATATGAAAGAATAAAGGACTTTTATGTTTTCTTTTTAATTTTAACAATTATAAAATTTATATTTGCAACTTAATTTTTAGTTATGAAAAAGTTATTATTTATAACGGCTACCATTTTACTATTGTCTTCGTTTAAAACTGAAAATACTATTGGAATTCCGTCTGGCGAAAAATTAGTTTTTGCCGGATCCTATAATATGAGTGGATTAATGACGCAATTGGCGCAAGTTACTTTGTCAACCGATAGGGTTTCTACTGCAAAAAACTCGTATTTGCATTTGAATTGCGAGTTAGAAACATTTGCTAAATGGGATAAATTCTTTAAAATAAGAGATTTATACGAATCGTATGTTGACCCAATTACTTTAAAACCAAGTTTATACAAAAGAAGCATTGACGAAGGCGGCTGGACCAAAAAAGAAAAATACATATTCAAAGGAAATTCTGTAACTAGTACATCTAAAACAAAAAACAGCCCAGAAACCATTACTACTTTTACAATTGGCGGTGCTACACAAGATGTTGTTTCTATAATGTATAAATTGAGAACTATGGATCTTTCGAAAATGAAAATTGGACAAAGTCAAGCATTTATTATTGTATTTGATGAAAAACAAGTTCCTGTAACTGTTAAATTATTAGGAAACGAAACCGTTTCTGCTGGTAATTTGGGAGCTAAAAACTGCTACAAACTTTCAATCGGAGCTAAAACCGAAGTATTAAAAGGGAAAGATAAAAATCTAATTTACTTAACTGCCGACGCAAAAAAAATTCCGGTTTTAATGAAGTTTAGTATTCCTGTTGGAACAGGACAGTTGGCTTTAACATCCGCAACAGGTATTTAATTACTGAATTTATCCAGCATAAATTATGAGAAGAACATTTTTAATATTAGCTGTAATTTTCACTATTTTAAGTGTCGTTTTTTCAGTATTGCCTTTTGACACATTTGCTTTAGCACCAATAGGATTGTCATTAGTTTTTATTTTTATAGCATTCCGAAAATCGAGTGCTAAACAAAGAAAAATTACAAAAATACTTTTCGTAATCGCTTATATCTGCGCTATTTTTGTATTAGGAAAAACATTTCTAATAGAAGATAAAGTGGCAATTGACAACCAATTTGAACAACAAAAAAAGGATGCCAAGCAAGAAGCTAAAAAAGAACTAGAAGATTTAGAAAACGATTTAAAATAATTATTTTAGAACTAAATTCAAAAGTTCATTCATTTTTGCGTGAACTTTTCTGTTTTTATCAAATTTTAGTCGAAAATCGTTCCAATTTCCTAAATTTGTATCCTATTCCAAATAAACCATGAGAAATATTTTAATCATCGGAGCAGGTCGATCAGCATCATCCTTAATTCAATACTTATTAAATAAATCTAGTCAAGAAAACTTGCATGTTACAATTGGCGATTTATCCTTAGAATTGGCACAAAGAAAAACTAACAACCATCCAAATGCTACCGCTATACAATTAGATATTAACAACGAAAATCAACGCCATTCTGAAATTCAGAAAGCAGATGTTGTGATTTCTATGTTACCAGCATTCATGCATATTGAAGTGGCTAAAGATTGTTTAAAATTCAATAAACACATGGTTACAGCATCCTATGTTTCGGATGAAATGCAAGGATTGGATGAAGCTGCTAAAGAAAACGGATTGGTGTTTATGAATGAAATAGGGCTTGATCCTGGTATTGATCATATGAGTGCGATGAAAGTGATTGATACTATTCGTGACAAAGGGGGAAAAATGTTATTGTTCGAATCGTTTTGTGGCGGATTAGTTGCCCCTGAAAGTGACAACAATCTTTGGAATTATAAATTTACTTGGGCACCAAGAAACGTAGTTTTAGCCGGTCAAGGTGGTGCCGCTAAATTCATTCAAGAAGGTAAATACAAATACATTCCATATACCAAATTATTTAGAAGAACTGAATTTTTAATGGTGGAAGGTTACGGAAAATTTGAAGGTTACGCCAATAGAGATTCATTAAAATACAGAAGTGTTTATGAATTGGACGATGTATTAACTTTGTACAGAGGAACCATTCGCAGAGTGGGATATTCTAAAGCTTGGAACATGTTTGTGCAACTCGGAATGACCGACGATTCTTATGAAATGGAACATTCGGAAACAATGAGTTTTCGAGATTTTATAAATTCATTTTTACCTTTTCATCCCACTGATTCTGTTGAAATAAAAGCGCGACTAGCTCTCAACATTGAGCAAGATGATATTATGTGGGACAAACTGTTGGAATTAGATTTATTTAATCCAAAAAAAATTGTGGGATTAAAAAATGCTACTCCAGCACAAATTCTGGAACGCATTTTAAACGATTCATGGACACTTCAACCCAATGACAAAGACATGATTGTAATGTACCACAAATTTGGTTATGAACATAATGGTGTAGAGCACCAAATAGATTCTAAGATGGTGTGTATTGGTGATGATCAAACTTATACCGCCATGGCAAAAACGGTAGGTTTACCCGTTGCAATGGCCGCTTTACAAATCTTAAACGGTAATATCAAAACACCTGGAGTACAATTGCCTATTCGAAAAGAAGTCTATGAACCCATTTTGAAAGAGTTAGAAGAATTTGGAGTTGTTTTTAAAGAAACTAAAATGCCTTATACTGGTTATAATCCCGATAAATTGATAACAAGCAACTAGTTTTTATAATAATTTGATACAAAATTTCTATTTTTGCTTAAATTTATAACTAATGAAAATCAATCAGCTGCAAATAGAAATTGACGGTATAGACAAAGAAATCCTTCGTGACTTGATGGAAGATGCTCGAAAACCTATATTGCAAATAGCCAATAAAATTGGAATTTCTGGGGCTGCCATTCATCAAAGGTTAAAAAAACTTGAAGAAGCTAATGTGATTTCGGGTTCCAAGTTTATTGTAAATAACAAAGTTTTAGGATATAAAACCATGGCATTTATTGGCGTTTATCTTGAAAAAGCCGCAAGTAATTCGGAAGCCGTAAAAGAATTGAAAAAAATTCCAGAAATTTTAGAATGTCATTATACTACAGGTAATTGGAGTATTCTTATCAAAATTATTTGTAGAGACAACGAACATTTAATGCAACTTTTGAATAAAAAAATTCAACCTATTGATGGTGTTTCTAGAACCGAAACTTTTATCTCTTTAGAACAACAAATAGAACGACAAATACAATTGTAGATGTAAAATTATAGATAATAGACATCAAATGAACCTTAATAAATTTTCAAAAGAAAACATAACCATAGGCTTTTACATCATTTATATCTTGATTGCTGGAGCTTGTTATCAACTTTTTCCTACATATGGAAATACTCCAAACGGTGGAGTATTAATGCTGTATCTTTTTATTCCAATCAGTATTATTTATTTTATGGCGCATTTGATAAAGCAATTGTATGGCAATCAAAGTTATGCCAAATGCCTTATGATTCACGGAGTCGTATGGTTATTTGTTGCAGTAATTTTATCAACTTTTGCCAAATAAAAAAAGTACTTTATTTAGAATGATTGTTCAAGAAAAAAATAGCTCCTACCATTAATCTACTTTGTCCATTTTCATTGATTGAATTAGAAACGGTAGCATAATCCGATTTCCATTTTCCAGAGATCAATGCAAATTCATAGCCAACATTTAGGCGAATTAATTGTTCTCCTTTATTTTTTATTCCAAATCCAATTGAAGGACCAGCCAAAAACATATTGTTTCTCAATCGGAAATAATTTGATGTAGAAACAGCCAAATTATTAATATCAACTTGATTGCTTTGCGAATACACGTTAATGTCATTTGATGTAAATGCCAAGTTCAATCCTCCAGAAAAAACGAAATCTTTATTGTTGACTATATTATAATGTCCTCTTAAACGAAAATTGCTTCTACCCCCATTGCTGGTTGTAGCCGAATTAGATTTTTTAAACATGTTAGAAGATGCTTCTATATCTAAGAATCCTTTGTTTAAAAAAGTATTAAAACCAAATACAAACTCCGGAACATTAGCTTGAATTTGAGGTAAATTACTAGCTTCCAATTTATCGTCAATGGTAAACTTACTATTGCTCACAAATCCGCCACCAAAATAGATACTGCTTTTACCCTCTTTTTCTTTAGTTTTGGTTTCTTGAGCCAATGAAATAGTGCTGATAGCAAGTAACAAGAAGAAAAATATTTTTTTCATGACTTTAAATTTTTAAAAAAGTTATTTAAATAAAATTCAAATGTCAAGAAAATAATCAAACCGTTTTGGTTTTTAAGTAAGTTTTAACAGTAATTACCCCACCAAGTTAATAACTTTTCCCGGAACGATTATGACTTTATTAGGAGTTTTTCCTTCCAATTGTTTTAAGGTGCGTTCGTCGGCCATAACAATTTGTTGAATTTGAGGTATTGTCAAATCTAAAGATAATTTAATAGTGAAACGCATTTTACCATTAAACGAAACTGGATATTCTTTTTCCAATTCGATTAAATATTTTTCTTCACAGATAGGAAAAGCTACAATTGAAACAGATCCTTCATGACCCAATTGCAACCATAATTCCTCGGCAATATGAGGCGCATAAGGCGACATTAAAATAGCTAAAGGTTCTAGAATAGCTCTGTGGTTGCATTTTAAAGTAGCCAACTCGTTGACGCATATCATAAACTGAGAAATAGAAGTATTGAACGAAAAGTTCTCAATATCCTCCGATACTTTCTTAATGGTTTTGTGCAATGACTTATACATTTCTGCCGTTGGATCGTTGTTGGTAACAATCAAACCATTATCATCAAAATACAAGCGCCATAGTTTTTTCAAGAAACCAGAAACTCCTGTAATTCCTGCAGTATTCCATGGTTTTGATTGCTCTAAAGGCCCTAAAAACATTTCATACAAACGTAGAGTGTCCGCACCATAATCGTTGCAAATATCATCCGGATTGACCACGTTGTATTTTGATTTGGACATTTTTTCTACTTCGCGACCAACAATATATTTTCCATCTTCTAAAATGAATTCTGCGTCTATATAATCAGAATATAATGGGTGATTTTTGAATGCTTCAATATCTAATTCGTTGGTAATGTCATTTACAAAAGCTAAATCAACATGAATTGGATGAACATTTAGGCCTTTTACCAATCCTTTAGAATATATTTTTTTTGAATCTTCACTTCTATAAACAAACGCGCTCATACCCAAAATCATTCCTTGATTAATCAATTTCTTGAACGGTTCTTCTGTCGGTGCGTAACCTCTATCTTTTAGGAACTTGTTCCAAAACCGTGAGTACAATAAATGTCCGGTAGCATGCTCGCTTCCACCTATGTATAAATCGACGTTTTCCCAATAGTTTATAGCATCCGCAGAGGCAAATTCAGTTGAATTGTGTGCATCCATATAACGTATCCAATACCACGAACTTCCTGCCCAACCCGGCATAGTGTTCAATTCTAAAGGGAAGACTTTTACATTATCAATTAACTCACAACTTACAATACACAACTTTTCAACATCCCAAGCCCAAGTTGTTGCATTGCCTAATGGCGGTTGTCCGTCTTCGGTCGGCAAGTATTTTTCTACTTCTGGCAAAACGATTGGTAAATGTTTAGCATCAATCATTTTTGGCAATCCGTTCACATAATACACTGGAAAAGGTTCGCCCCAATATCTTTGACGAGAAAAAACGGCATCACGCAAACGGTAGTTGATTTTGCCTTTTCCTTGACCGATTTTTTCAAGTTCTTCAATTATTTTTTTTGTTCCGCTTTTGTAATCTAATCCGTTTAAGAAATCAGAGTTTACTAATTCGAAACCGACTTTTTCAACATAAGCCGCTTCGGAAATATCTTGATTGAAAATATTTTTGATTTCCGACATTCCGTGTTTTCCTTTGAAGAAATTCGCAAAAGCATAATCACGTTCGTCACCACATGGAACCGCCATAACAGCACCAGTTCCATAGCCCGCCAAAACATAATCGCCAATCCAAACCGGAATTGGTTCTTTAGTAAAAGGATGCTCAGCAAATGCTCCAGTAAAAACTCCTGAAATGGTTTTGACATCTGCCATACGTTCTCTTTCCGATCGTTTTGCAGTTGCTTCAACATAAGCCTCAACCGCAGCTTTTTGTTTTGGTGTAGTGATTTGTAAAACCAATTCGTGTTCTGGTGCCAAAGTCATAAAAGTCACGCCAAATAGGGTGTCGGGACGGGTGGTGAAGACTTCAATGGTTATCGGTTGTCGGTTGTCAGTTGACGATTGTTCTAAAAAAGGAGATCGTAGAACAAAGAACTTAACCATAGCGCCAACAGATTTTCCAATCCAATTACGTTGAGATTCTTTGATAGATTCACTCCATTCTATAGTATCTAAACCTTGTAATAATCGTTCGGCATAAGCAGAAATTCGCATTGACCATTGGGTCATTTTTTTTCGAATCACAGGGTGACCGCCGCGCTCAGAAACGCCATTTACAATTTCATCATTGGCGAGTACGGTTCCTAAAGCAGGACACCAATTGACTTCGGTTTCTGCTAAATAGGTTAATCGATAGTGTAAAAGTATTTTTTGTTGAACTTCCAATGAAAAAGCATTCCATTCAGATTCTGAAAATACAGTAATGTTATCATCACAAACGGCAGTAACATTTGCATTTCCCTCTGTTGAGAAGATAGAAACTAACGTTGAAATGTCTTCGGCTTTATCGGAACTCTTATTATACCATGAATTAAATAATTGTATAAAAATCCATTGTGTGTGTTTGTAATAATCGGCGTTTGATGTTCGAACTTCCCTGCTCCAATCGAAAGAAAATCCGATTTTATCTAATTGTTCGCGATAACGCGCAATATTTTCGCGAGTTGTTTTTTCGGGATGTTGTCCGGTTTGAATCGCATATTGCTCTGCTGGTAAACCAAACGAATCGTATCCTTGTGGATGCAACACATTAAACCCTTTGTGACGTTTGAATCGAGCTACTATATCGGAAGCTATATACCCTAGCGGATGACCAACATGCAATCCTGCTCCTGAAGGATAAGGAAACATATCCAAAACATAATATTTTGGTTTATCAGAATTATTAGTGGCTGCAAAAGTTTGGTTTTCAGCCCAATACTGTTGCCATTTGGCTTCGATTTGCTCGTGGAAGTATTTCATTTATTCTGAATTTATTTCAGAATCTCCTATTCAAGATTCTTTTGAAAATAGTTGATATTGTTGCTAATTGACTATTAATTTTCGTAAGAATTTACATTCGTAAAAATTTAAGATATATCCTAGAAAGTTAATGTCTATACTAATCGGCAACAAATTTACATTTATTATACTAAAGTCAAAACTTTAAACGTTTTAAGATATGAATAAACAAATTCTTTATTATTTTTACAGCTTAATTTACATTACATGGCATCCAATTTCGACAAATTTCAGAAAAGAAGATTAATATCTTCCTATTTTTCGGTGGTATTGAGCGTTTTCTTAGTATTATTTTTACTGGGATTATTAGGATTATTCATCATTAACTCGAGAAGATTGTCAGATAATTTTAAAGAAGATATTGTAATGACGGTTTTCTTTAAAAATGAAGCGAACGATACTGTTTTCAAAGCTTTTGAATCAGAAATGCAAAATGGAAAATTTGCTAAAGACTTCAAATTTGTTTCTAAAGAAGCCGCAGCCAAAGAGCATGAAAAAACTCTTGGAGAACATTTTACTGAATTTTTAGGCGCCAATCCGCTTTATAATTCTTATGACATTCACTTAAAAGCCGATTATGTAACTAACCCTGGATTTTCAAGAATGGAAATTGAAATTCGTAAAAACTCAATGGTTGCCGATGTGGTTTACGATAAACAATTAATAACTTTGGTAAATGATAATGTGAAGAAAGTAAGTATGTGGATTTTAATAATTAGCGGAATATTTACGTTTATATCTATTTTACTAATTAACAGTTCGTTACGATTATCAATTTATGCCAATCGGTTTATAATAAAAACCATGCAAATGGTAGGCGCTACCAAAGCTTTCATCAGAAAACCATTTATACAAAGAAGTATTGTTTTAGGAATAATCGGTTCTGTTTTGGCAATAATATCATTGATTGGAGTATTAATTTATGTTTCAACAAACTATCCGGCTTTAGATATTTTCAAAAATCAATTGCTAACAATTGGGGTTTTATTCGGAGTTTTAGTTTTAGGAGTTTTAATTACTTGGATTGGTACTTACTTTGCCACGCAACGTTTTTTAAAGTTGAGAACTGAAGATTTATATTAAAATAGAAAAAAGACAATAGAATTTAGGCAATTATAAAAACTTGGTAGCGATACTGAAATAAAATCAGCATAAATGAAAAATAACGAACAAACAACCGACTTTCTTTTTGACAAAATCAATTACAAATTTTTATTAATTGGAATTGGAGTAATTGTGCTTGGATTTATATTAATGTCTGGAGGAGGGAGCAACAATCCAAAAGTTTTTAAGGAGGAGGATTTATTTAGCTTCAGAAGAATTGGATTAGCACCAACTTTGGTTTTAATAGGTTTTGGGATTACTGTTTATTCTATTTTTAAAAAATCTAAATAATGGATTACATACAGGCAATTATTCTAGCAATTATAGAAGGGATAACCGAGTTTCTTCCAGTTTCTTCAACAGGTCACATGATTATTGCGAGTTCGTTTATGGGAATTTCACATGAAGAATTCACTAAACTTTTTACCATTGTAATTCAATTAGGAACGATACTTTCGGTAGTGGTTTTATACTTCAAAAGATTCTTTCATAGTTTTGACTTCTACTTTAAATTGTTGATTGCTTTTATTCCAGCAGTGGTTTTCGGATTACTATTCAGTAAAAAAATCGATGCTTTGTTAGAAAATCCAGTAACAGTAGCTATATCTCTTTTACTTGGTGGTATTATTTTACTGAAGGTCGATGATTGGTTTACCACTAAAACAGAAGTTGCCACCAACCAAGAAATCACTTATTTCACCGCTTTTAAGATTGGGTTGTTCCAATGTTTGGCAATGATTCCCGGAGTTTCAAGAAGTGGCGCTAGTATTGTTGGTGGAATGTCGCAAAAATTATCACGAACTAAAGCAGCCGAATTTTCTTTCTTTTTAGCGGTTCCAACAATGCTGGGAGCTACGGTAAAAAAATGTTATGATTATTATAAAGACGGATTTGTATTAACGCACGACCAAATTAATTTTTTAATCATTGGAAATGGAGTTGGATTCATAGTGGCACTTATTGCAATCAAAAGCTTTATCGGATTTATAAGCAAAAACGGGTTCAAATTGTTTGGCTATTATAGAATTGCAGTTGGAATAGTATTATTAGTAATCCATTTCTGTATTCAAAAATTAGACGTTATTTAATGATTGCGGAAGATTTTCTTGAAGGTCAAATCATGTTAATTGACAAGCCACTAACTTGGAGTTCGTTTCAGGCGGTGAATAAATTGAAATACATTTTAAAACGGCATTATAATCTTCCAAAAAAATTCAAAATCGGTCATGCCGGAACTTTAGATCCATTAGCAACTGGTTTATTAATCATTTGCACTGGAAAATTCACTAAAAAAATTACCGAAATTCAAGCACAAGCCAAAGAATATATTGGAACCATTACTCTTGGAGCCACTACACCAAGCTATGATTTGGAGACAGAAGTAGATGCTACTTTTTCAACTGAGCATATTACAGAAGCTTTAATTTTAGAAACAATCAAACAATTTCTAGGAGAAATCGACCAAAAACCGCCTGTTTTTTCAGCTATCAAAAAAGACGGAGTTCGTCTTTATGAACATGCGCGAGCTGGAGAAACAATAGAAATTGCTTTCAGAAAAACAACGATTTACGAGTTTAAAATTACACGAATAGCTTTGCCAGAAGTTGATTTTAGAGTAAAATGCAGCAAAGGAACTTACATTCGTTCGTTGGCCTTCGATTTTGGGAAAGCACTAGAATCTGGGGGTTATTTATCGGCTTTACGTCGAACAAAAATTGGCAATTATAATGTAAATGATGCTGTTATTCCTCAAGTTTTTGAGCAACAGCTGTCCGCATCAACGCCACAATCTCCTTTTGAATAGCAACTCCTTTATCATTCAAATACCATTTTTGCAATTTTATTTTAGCCGTTTCATCAACAATCCCATGTGTAGCTTTGTAATCCATTATTAATTGTTTTGCTCCAGCAGGTCTTGGTCCGAAATCAGCCACAACATTACCAGTTTCTTTATCCAAAATAATTAGTTTCGGAATCGATTTTGTTCCATTCGTTAAAAACAAATTCATCACCGCTTCATTGTCATCACGAAGAAGAATTCTCAACTCAATTTTATTAGAAACTTGAGCCATTTTATTGATTACCGGAACTACTTGAGCCGCATCACCACACCACGTTTCTGTTAGAACCAACCAAATGTATTCTTTGCTAACATTTTCTAAATAAAATTTAACATCATCAATAATCTGCGCTGTTTTATCCAAACGATGCATTCTTGAATCGTTTAATTTAGTGTAATGTACATAATCTGAAGTTTGAATAATTCCCGAAGTTTTACCTTCTATTGCACATTGAGCCACTAATGCTCTATATTCTAGATAGGAAATACTAATTTTTAAACTGTTACTAATTATAGCATTCATGAGATTTTGTTAGTTTATTTGACAAAAGTACAAATTCAAAAATAGTACAAGTTTAAGAAATGTTACAGAACTTACTATTTTGCATAGAAATAAAATAGGGAAATGTTTATATTTGCATCACTGATTTTGAATAACACAACTCCAATTAAGAAAATGACTCAAGCCAAAGCGACAGCATTTCACAACAAAAAATAATAAAAAAGAGTAATGAAATACAAAAGAATACTTCTAAAATTAAGCGGCGAAGCATTAATGGGCGAAAGACAATACGGAATCGATCCTAAAATTCTAGCTGAATATGCTAATGAAATTAAACAAATTCATGATAAAGGCGTAGAAATTGCTATTGTTATTGGCGGAGGAAATATTTTTAGAGGTGTATCTGGAGCTAGCAACGGAATGGATCGTGTTCAAGGAGATTATATGGGAATGCTGGCTACAGTAATTAACGGAATGGCATTGCAAGGGGCATTGGAAGACAAAGGAATGCTGACTCGTTTGCAAACGGCTTTAAAAATTGAAGCCATTGCAGAACCTTATATCAAAAGAAGAGCCGTTCGTCACTTAGAAAAAGGAAGAATTGTCATTTTTGGAGCAGGAACAGGAAATCCATATTTCACAACCGATACCGCAGCGGTGTTGCGCGGTGTTGAAGTCCATGCTGACGTAATTTTGAAAGGAACTAGAGTGGATGGAATTTATACAGCCGATCCTGAAAAAGATAAAACAGCAGTGAAATTTGACTATATTTCATTTGACGATGTTATAAAAAAAGGACTGAATGTAATGGACACCACAGCATTCACTTTAAGTCAAGAAAACAAACTGCCAATACTTGTTTTTGACATGAATAAAAAAGGGAATTTACTTAAAATTTGTGAAGGCGAAAACGTTGGAACCGTTGTAAATATATAATAGACTATTTAGACTTCTTAGATTTTTAGATTACACGATTAACTAAAAATCTAAACAATCTAAAAATCTGAAAATCTTAAGAAAAATGGAAGAAATTGAATTTATTATTGATGAAACAAAAGAATCGATGAATGGTTCGGTAGAACATTTAGAAAAATCATTTTTAAATATTCGTGCCGGAAAAGCATCCCCTCAAATGCTAGGTAGCGTTTTTGTGGACTATTATGGCTCGCTAACGCCGCTTTCTCAAATTGCGAATGTAAACGTTCCAGACGCGAGAACAATAACTATTCAACCTTATGAAAAAAGTATGTTGCATCCCATTGAAAAAGCAATTATGATTGCCAATCTTGGATTTAACCCAATGAATAATGGGGATATTGTAATCATTAGCGTTCCTCCATTAACAGAAGAGCGTCGTCGCGATTTGGTAAAACAAGCCAAACAAGAAGCAGAAGATGCAAAAATCGGAATTAGAAACCACCGAAAAGATGCTAATTCTGAGATTAAAAAATTAGAAAAAGACGGAACATCCGAAGATTTATGTAAAAAAGCAGAAGAAGATGTTCAAAAATTAACCGACAATTTCATCAAAAAAATTGAAGAACATTTGGCTCTTAAAGAAGCTGAAATAATGAAAGTATAATTTCGTTACAACTGTATTAAAATCCGTTCGTTTTACCGAGCGGATTTTTTTATTGCTACCTTTGTTGCAATTCATTTAAAACGCATCAACTAGATGAGAAAACTTTGGATTTTACTATTTATTTTATGTTGTAATATTGTTTTTTCTCAAAAAATGACGCAGGGTCAAGTTCTTGATTATGATTCGGGTGTACCTATTGCTTTTGCCAAAATAAGCTACAACAATAATACGATATTGTCTAATTGGGAAGGGAAATTTTCTATTGAAATACAAGACAATAAACAACCTATTTTGTTTTATTACCCAGGCTATTTCGACAAAACGTATTATCAAACACTAGGTCAAAAAACGATTGTAATTAAAATGATTGCCAATCAAAAAAAGAAATCGCAAGAAATTTTTACTGAAACTAAAGTCGATGCCATTATAAAAAAAGTAATTGATACTAAATTTAGTAACCAACCCGAAAAAGCGTTTTCCACATTTGAATATAAAAACTACGAACATTTATTAGTAACGGCTAATCCTGATTCTATTTCGAGTAAAATTGATACAATTGAAAAACGAACATTCTTTGGAAAAAAACAAGTAAAATTGGATTCCTCCAATTATAAATTCAAAAAAATTGTTGAAAAACAACATTTGTATCAGACCGAAAAAGTAAATTTAATTCAGCATAACAATAAAGGAACTAAAGAAACTGTAATTGCTTCAAGAATGGCTGGTTTTAAAAAACCACTATATGAATATTTAGGAATGAATTTAGTTTCTTATTCGTTATATGATACTAAATTGGATATTTTAGGTGTTTCAATCCATAATCCCATTTCCTATTATGGACGGAAATTATATGTTTTTAAAATTATTGATACCGTAAAAGTGGATGGAAGAACTGCTTACCAAATTTATTTTCAACCTAAAAAACAATCATCAAATAGATTGCATGGTTTATTATATATTGATTCTGAAAACAATGCCATTTGTAAAGCATATTTTAGAATTTATGGAATGGCAACTATTAATGCTCTCTATACATTTAATTTTATAAAAGCCCAAAAAATTTGGTTTGCTGAAAAGCGAAAAATAACGGTTGTAAAAGGTACTAATTCTGAAGATTTGAATATCCTTGGAAACATCGTCAAATTCAATTCCGGTTTGGAAGGATTGAACGCAAATGCATCTGATCATTCTTATTTAAAATTAGAATCAAGTCCTTATGATATTAAAATTAATCAATTAGTTGTTTTTAAAAATCCGAAAATAACAATTGAGGTCCCAAAAACAAGTATGTCAAAACCTGATTCTTATTGGAGTACTTTTCAAAAAGACTCGATTGATACAAGAAAAATACCAACATACACCAGTTTAGACAGTTTGTCTGAAGCTGAGAAAATTGAACATAAAATCATTCTAGGAAGAAAAATTTATAACGGTTACTTTCCTTTAAATTATGTGGATTTAGATTTAAAAACTATTGTAAAATATAATAATCATGAAGGATTTAGATTAGGATTTGGGGGAGTTACCAACGATAAATTAGCCGATAATTACAAAATAAGTGGTTATGTGGCTTATGGTTTTAAAGACGAAAAATTGAAGTATGGAATCAATCCATCTTATTTATTAAATAAAGAGACTAATACCTGGATAAATGCATCGTATTCAGATGATGTTAAAGAGATTGGTCAGGTTCAATTTATTACCGAATCCAAACGATTTAAAATCTATGATCCACGTCCAATAAATATTTCTACATTTTATAATAACAAAGTGTTTTCTGCATTTATTGAAAGTAACTATTTGACAAAAACAAATGCTTATTTTGGAATTTCAAGAAGTGCAATAACACCACTTTTTGATTATACATTTGTTGCCAATAACAACGTATATTCTAATTTTAATATAACTTCAGTTCAATTTGCTTTGCAATGGAATCCGTTTAGTGCTTATATGCAAACGCCATCTGGACGATTAGAAATCGAAAAAAAATACCCTAAAATATCCTTTCAATTTACTAAATCAATTCCAAATGTTATGGGAAATGATTTTGATTTTTATAAAATTGATTTGAGAATATTTCATGATATTTCTTATTTATCTGGACAGAACACTTCTTTTATTTTAGAGGGAGGAATGACTGTGGGAACACTACCCTTAACACACTTATACAGTATTGCACCGAATAACTTGAACAAAGATTCGATGCTAAAGAGAATTACTTTTGCTGGTAAAAACAGTTTTGAAACCATGTATTTCAACGAGTTTTTCTCGAGTAAGTATATTACTTTACAGGCAAGGCACACTTTTAATAAAGTAAAATTGGGGTATAAAATAAACCCTCTATTTTCTGTCGTTACTCGAATGGCGCTTGGAACCTTGACTAAACCAGAACAACATGTTGGTTTTGGATATAAAACTTTAGAAAAAGTATTTATTGAGAGCGGTGTAGAAGCCAATCAAATTTTTAAAGGATTTGGAATTACTTTATTCTATAGATACGGACCTAATGGATTGCCGAAATTTGAAGATAATCTATCATTGAAGATCTCTTATGTTTTAGATTTAGGGTTTTAAACTAAAGAGATAATCTGATTCACGGCTTAATAATCAACACTGAAGGAACGGTACTCAACCAAACACTTTGATCATCTACTAATTTTTTCCAACTTTCAAGAGAAATTATCATCAAATCTTGTTTTGCTAAAAATCCGGCTTTCATTTCGCTTTCGTCAATTATTGAAATCTTTTTTGGAAAAGTAGTTTCTAATTTTGTAATTGCATTTTCGATCTCAAAATTATTTTTAACTTGGTTGTTGATTTCTAGAACGGCGACTTTGGAATCATTGTTATAAATCAGTTTTTGGGCATAATCAATTAGAAAAGCATCATCGGTACTAAAAATAGGTATAAAGACTTCATCAACTTCATTAAGGTCTTTGTCAACCAGAATGCCCAGTGGTTTTTTACTTTTAGAAATTATTAATCGGGTTCTGTCATCAAAAGGAGAATTTTCAAACAATCCTTCTTTTCCTGTAAATTTATCTAAAAGTCGGTCTGGATTTATGATTCTAGTTGTAAAACCTAAGATTTTTCCTAATAATGACCCTTCAAAAATTGATTTTCCTAATCCCACTAAGACAAAATCAAATTCACCCCGAGAAGCGATATCGGTAATGTCGTTTTCAATATCAACAGTGGCTTTAAAAATAGTTGTAACTTCTTGATTCAATACTTTAGATTCTGCTAAAATTGGTTCAAAAGTTTCTTTTTCATATTCTTCTAAATTATACGAATGCACTTCATCACTCAATGACAAATGCAAAGCAGTAATGTTGGAGTTTTCTTTTTGTTTTTTTATAAAACTATTGGCTAAACGCAATAATGATTTACCTTTTTCATTATTTCCAAAAGAAATTAAAATTTTGAATTTAGCATTTTCTAAAATTTCAGTCGGAATGAGAATTTCTTTTCGCTTAAAAATAAAATTAATTAAATCAATGGCGGGTCCCGTCATAAAAGTGGTTACTAATGCCATAATGACCATCATTGTAAAGACTTCTGTTGAAAGGACTCCTAAATCATACCCAATATTTAATACTACAAGTTCCATTAAACCACGCGTATTCATTAAGGCCCCAATGGTTAAACTATCATGCCAATTTTGACCAACAAATTTAGCGGCAAGTGCACTTCCAAAGAATTTTCCTACTACTGCAACTGTAATAATTAAACCTGTGATTTTCCATAAATAAACATCATTAATCAAACCGATTTGAGTTCTTAAACCCGTAAAAACAAAGAATAATGGCAAAAGTAAAATAAGAGCTACGTCCTCAATTTTTTCAATAATAATTTTTCTGATTTTCGTGATGTCTGGCATAATGGCACCCGTCATGAACGCTCCAAACAACGCATGTATTCCGATAATTTCAGTTATATAAGAAGAAATAATTAAGGTTAATAAAAATATTGCAACTACTGGTTTGCTCAAATTTTCTCTAGTAGCATATAAATCGCCAATTTTTTTTAAGAATGGTTTTACCACAGAAAGCATCATTAAAACATAAATAATTGCCATTAAAATAATGTAGATCGAACTTACAAAAGTTCCAGCTTTTACAATAGCAATTACCGCTGCAAGAATACACCAAGCTGTAATATCATCGGCAGCAGCACAAGTGATTACAATGGTTCCTAATTTGGTTTTATGGATTCCCCGTTCTTGTACAATTCGGGCCAAAACCGGAAAGGCGGTAATACTCATGGCTATTCCCATAAACAAACTGAACGATAAAAAATCGACCCCTTTTGGAGTAAACATTTTGTCTTTGTATATAAAAAATGACAATCCCATTCCTAGTGCAAATGGAATTACAATACTAGCATGACTTATTACTACTGCATCATTGGCTTTATTTTTTAGAACTTTCAAATCGAGTTCCATTCCGATAACGAACATAAATAGGATTAATCCTATCTGACTTAAAAATTGAAGATTTCCTAAAGATTCTGCGGGGAAAAGTAGTGCAGAATAATGCGGGAAATACATTCCAACTACAGAGGGTCCCAAAAAAATTCCGGCAATGATTTCTCCAATTACTGAAGGTTGCCCAATTTTTCTAAAAATCCATCCAAAAGAACGTGCTACAATAATAATAGTAATTATTTGCAACAATAAAATAGCTAATGGATGTTTCAAATTATGAACTAAAGAATCCAAAAACTGAACGAATAAACTGTCTGATGATGATTTGACTACTATATTCCTACCTATTTGTAATACTTTTCCTTTGGATACGATCCAAAACATTAGCGCTGTAAATCCTCCTGTTACTCCTAAATAGAATAAAGCATTTTTAATATTTTTCATTGGCAAATTAGGAGTTGTTTTAATGATACAAATATGAGAAAACTAAACTATTTTTTGTAAATTTAATCCAATAATTTATTATATAAAAATTAAAAAATTCAAACATAATTCTATAAAAGTTTTGATTTATGTCTATTGGTATTAATACGATTTCACTACCTTTGCACTCATTTTTAATTTCATAAATGAAGAAGAAATTTACAGCTGGTTTTTGGGAAAATATTGCCGGAATTGTGCTTCGAAATAGAATCGCAATTTTGATTTCTGTTTTTTTAATTACTATTTTCCTTGGATTCCAATGGAAAAACGTAGGCATGACCTATAATGAAGCTAATTTATTACCTAAAAATCATCCTGCCAATAAAGACTATACTCAATTTTTAAACACATTTGGCGAAGAGGGAAATTTGGTGGTTATAGGCGTAAAAGATAATGCTTTTTTTACTCCAAAAGCTTTTGCTGCATGGAATAATATGATGACTTCTATTAAAAAACATAAAGAAGTAGAGCTTATTGTTTCGGTTAACGATTTAAAAAAGTTAAAAAAAGATACGGTCAACGAAAAATTTAAATTGGTGCCACTTATTGACCAGAAAAAAACCGGAAATCAGGTTTATTTAACCGAAATAAAACGACAACTTTTTAATGATTTACCCTTTTACGAAGGACTTTTATTTAACAAAAAATCGGGAAGTATTCGAGGAGCTATTTATATTAACAAAAAAGTTGTAAACTCGCCAATTAGAAAAGAATTCATCTTAAGAGTACTAGTTCCTGCCGTAGATAAATTTGAAAAATCAACTGGAATTGACCTTAGAGTTTCAGGAATGCCCTACATTAGAACCATAAACACCGAGAACATGAAAGGAGAGATCGGATTGTTTATTGGCGCCGCTCTATTCATCACCTCATTAATTTTCTTCTTATTCTTCCGTTCGTTTAGAGCAACGTTTATTTCTATCTGTATTTTGATATTTGGCGTAATGTGGTCGTTTGGAACTTTAGGACTATTTCATTACAAAATCACCATTCTTACCGCTATTATTCCTCCTTTAATCATTGTTATCGGAATTACCAATTGCATTTTCTTGATTAATAAATACCAACAAGAAATTAAGAATCATGCCAATCAAGCCAAAGCATTACAGCGCGTAATTTCTAAAATTGGAGTATCAACATTGATGACCAACATGACTACTGCAATTGGTTTTGCTACGTTCATGATTACGGGAAATGATTTGTTGTATGAGTTTGGATTAGTTACTTCTATTAATGTAATTACGGTTTATTTACTTACCCTTGTTGTAGTTCCTATTGTATATAGTTTTATGGCATTACCAAAGGAAAAACACTTGGATCATTTGACAAAAAATTACCTTTCCTCTATTTTAAATTCAGTTGAAAATATTGTAAAAAACAAACGCAAAACCATTTATATCATTTATGGGTTGCTATTGTTTTTTAGTATAATTGGAGTTTCTCAAATTAAAGTTTCTGGAAGTTTGATTGGTGAAATGCCTAAAAGTGCTTCGTTCTTTAAGGACATTTTGTTTTTCGAAAAAGAATTTAATGGAGTGCAACCCTTGGAAATTATGATTAACACCAAAAGAAAAAAAGGGGTTATGAAATCATCCACTATTAGAAAAATGGATGAATTGCAACAAACAATCGATAGTATTCCTGAACTTTCTAAACCCGTTTCAATTGTAAATTTGGTGAAATATTCGAAACAAGCATTTTACAACGGAAACCCCGAATATTATGAGTTACCTACTTCGCAGGAACAAACATTCATTTTGAGTTATGCAAAAAATGCCACTAAAAATTCTAAAGAAAACTTGATGAAAAGTTATGTTGATTCTACTGGGCAATATGCTAGAATCACTACATTTATGAAAGACATTGGAACCGAAGAAATGGCAAAAGTAGAAGGAAAATTAAAAACAAGAATCAATCAAATTTTCCCAAGCAGTCGATTTGAAATAAAACTTACCGGAAAAGCACTGGTATTTCAAAAAGGCACTACGTACTTGGTTGAAAATCTTATCGAATCTTTAATATTTGCCATCCTTTTAATCGCTGGATTAATGGCGTATATGTTTCGTTCTTGGAAAATGATTTTTGCGTCGGTAGTAACCAATATCTTACCGCTTTGTATTACATCAGGATTGATGGGTTATTTCGGAATCCCATTAAAACCATCTACTATTTTAGTATTCAGTATTGCTTTTGGAATATCAGTTGATAACGCCATACAGTTTATGGCAAAATACCGTCACGATTTGATTCGAAATAATGGTAAAATTAATAAATCAGTAGTAAGTGCTTTGCATGAAACTGGTGTCAGCACCTTCTATACTTCCATAGTATTAATCTTTGGATTTGCAATTTTCACACTTTCCAGTTTCAGTGGAACAATTGCTTTGGGCGGATTGATTTCGGTTACACTTACTTTTGCCATGTTTGCTAATCTATTAGTTCTACCAGCATTGGTTTTAACAACAGAAAAATGGAGTGGAAAAAGCGATTTGATTGAGGAACCGGCATTAAAAATTTTTCGTTCTCAAATAGAAATGGAAGAAGAGGACGAAGAAAACAACATTGAAAAACTGTAAAAATAATTTATATTCGTCATACGATTTGATTTGTTATTACTTACAATCTAAAATCGAATGATCTAAAAATCAATAAAATGAAACATACAAAGGTTAAAGACTTACTGAACAGCTCAAAATCGAATTATGAAGTTAATGCAAAAGGTTGGGTTAGAACTTTTAGAAACAATCAATTTATTGCGTTGAACGATGGTTCAACTATCAACAATATTCAATGTGTAGTTGATTTTGAAAATACTCCAGAAGAAACTTTAAAAAGAATTACAACGGGTGCCGCAGTTTCAGTTACTGGTGAATTGATAGAAAGCAAAGGTGCTGGTCAGAAATATGAAATTCAAGTTGCCAAATTAGAAATTTTGGGGGATTCAGACGCAGAGAAATTTCCGATGCAACCCAAAAAACACTCGTTAGAATTCCTTCGTGAAAACGCTCATTTGCGTGTTCGAACCAATGCTTTTAGTGCTATTATGCGAGTTCGTTCGGTACTAGCGCATGCTGTTCATACCTATTTTCAAGAAAAAGGGTTTGTGTATGTAAACACGCCCATCATTACTGGTTCTGATGCTGAAGGTGCTGGAGAAATGTTTAAAGTTACCGCTTTACCTTTTGACAATACACCAAGAACTGATGAAGGAAAAGTAAACTACAAAGAAGATTTTTTCGGAAAAGAGACTAACTTAACAGTTTCTGGGCAATTGGAAGGGGAAACTTTTGCTATGGCTTTGGGTCAAATTTATACTTTCGGACCAACTTTTCGTGCGGAGAATTCTAATACTTCACGACATTTAGCGGAGTTTTGGATGATAGAACCCGAAGTCGCTTTCAACGATTTGAATGATAATATGGATTTGGCAGAAGATTTTATCCAACACGTAATAAAATATACGATGGATAAATGTTCGGACGATTTGAAATTTTTAGAAGGTCGTTTGTTGGAAGAAGAAAAATCAAAACCACAAGCCGAGAGAAGTGAAATGGCTTTATTAGAAAAACTAAGTTTTGTGTTGGAAAACAATTTCAAACGCGTTTCTTATACCGAAGCTATTGATATTTTAAGAGATTGTACTCCAAATAAAAAGAAAAAATTCAATTACATCATCAACGAGTGGGGTGCTGATTTACAATCGGAACACGAACGCTATTTGGTTGAAAAACACTTCAAATGTCCTGTAATCTTATTTGATTATCCAGCCAATATTAAAGCGTTTTACATGCGTTTGAATGAAGACGGAAAAACCGTTCGTGCTATGGACATCCTTTTCCCTGGAATTGGAGAAATTGTAGGTGGTTCTCAAAGAGAAGAACGTTACGATGTTTTAGTTGAAAAAATGAAAGCTTTAGGTATTGACGAAGAAGAACTTTGGTGGTATTTAGACACTAGACGATTCGGTTCGGCAATCCACTCTGGATTCGGATTGGGATTTGAACGATTGGTATTGTTTGTAACAGGAATGACGAATATTAGAGACGTGATTCCATTTCCGAGAACGCCACAAAACGCAGAATTCTAAAAGTTAATTTGTTGATTCGTTAATTCTGTTATTTGTTTTTATATGATTCAAATAACCAAATAATCCAGAAATAACAAAATAAAGATTATGTTAAAGCAATTCTTAAATCTTAAATTATCTCAGAAACTTTCCCCTCAACAAATTCAGTTGATGAAGTTGATTCAGTTGCCCACTTTGGCATTTGAGCAACGCTTGTTGGAAGAAATGAATGAGAACCCAGCATTAGAATTGGGAAAAGAGGAGGAAGAAGATTATGAAAAAGAAGAGTTTGATAATATTGATGAATACGATGATTATGAAGAAAGCGACAACATCGAATCCGAAGACATCAATCTAGATGAATATTTAAGCAATGACGAAATTCCTGATTATAAACTTCAAGCAAATAATTTCAGTGAAGAAGATGACAATCGAGAAAGTCCGTTTGCTTCTCCTGTTAGTTTTCATCAGGATTTAATCAATCAGTTGAACACATTTATTCTGAATGATACCGATAGAGAAATTGCTGAATTCCTTGTAGGCAGTATTGACGATATGGGATATATCCGCAGAGACATTCAAGATATTGTTGATGATTTGGCATTTACACAAGGTATTTATACCGATGGGACAACTATTGAACGCATCCTACACGTGATTCATGAATTAGAACCATCAGGCGTGGGTGCCCGTGATTTGCAAGAATGTTTGTTGTTGCAACTGAAACACAAAACACCAACCGAACCGGTAGCTTTGGCAATTGACATTATCGAACATCAGTTTGATGCTTTCACAAAAAAACATTACGATAAGCTACTTCAAAAACAGGGTATTTCTCAAGAATTATTAAAGAAAACCATTCACGAAATAGAAAAACTAAACCCAAAACCAGGCGGTTCATTTACCGGAAATAATAAAGTAACAGAAAATATCATCCCTGATTTTACAATTCGAATCAACGAAGGCGAGTTGGAATTGACTCTCAACGGCAGAAACGCTCCTTCATTGCACGTTTCAAAAGATTACCAAGAAATGATGCAAACCTATAAAGATTCACGTGATAAATCGCATTCGCAAAAAGATGCGGTGCAGTTTATTAAACAGAAATTGGATTCAGCAAAATGGTTTATTGATGCCATAAAACAGCGACAAGAAACTTTATATGTGACCATGAATGCCATTATGCATTTTCAACAAGAGTATTTTTTAGAAGGCGAAGAAACCAGCATGAAACCGATGATTTTAAAAGACATTGCCGATATGGTTGGCTTGGATATTTCTACTGTATCTCGTGTAGCCAACAGTAAATATGTAGATACGCCTTATGGTACTAAATTGATTAAGGAATTCTTCTCGGAAGCCATGAAAAACGACCAAGGCGAAGATGTATCTACTCTTGAAATCAAGAAGATTTTACAAAATGTAATTGAAGCGGAGGACAAACACAAACCTCTACCCGACGATCAATTAGCAGAAATTTTAAAAGAAAAAGGGTATCCTATTGCCCGAAGAACTATTGCTAAATATAGAGAGCAATTGGATATTCCGGTGGCGCGAATGAGGAAAAAGATATAGACTGGATTTGTTTCAGATTCACAATAAAAATCCCGAATACTCGGGATTTCTATTTTAGTTCTAATTATTATTTCAATTTTTTCTTAACCATAACTTCTTGGTAAGCTTCAATGATATCTAATTGTTCAATATCGTTGTAGTTTTTAATTTGCATACCGCAATCATATCCTTTTGAAACTTCTTTTACGTCGTCTTTGAAACGTTTTAATGCAGTAAGTTCTCCTGTAAATATTACGACACCTTCTCTAATAATTCGAATTTTGGAATTTCTAAAGATTTTACCATCGGTAACCATACATCCTGCAATAGTTCCAACTTTAGATATTTTGAATGTTTCACGAATTTCGGCAGTTCCCGTAATTTCTTCTTTCATTTCTGGAGACAACATACCCTCCATAGCATCTTTTAAGTCATCAATTGCATCGTAAATAATTGAATAATTACGGATGTCAATTTCTTCTTTATCGGCAAGTTGACGAGCATTTCCAGCAGGACGAACATTAAATCCAATAATAATTGCATCAGAAGCCGAAGCTAACATTACGTCAGTTTCAGTAATGGCTCCAACCCCTTTATGGATGATATTGATTTGTATTTCTTCTGTAGATAATTTAGCAAAAGAATTAGAAAGTGCTTCAACAGAACCATCAACATCTCCTTTAAGAATAATATTTAATTCTTTAAATTGTCCAAGCGCTATACGACGACCAATTTCAGCAAGCGTAATATGACGTTGTGTTCTAACTGATTGTTCTCGCATTAATTGAGTACGTTTAGCGGCAATTTGTTTAGCTTCTCTTTCGTCTTCAAAAACGTTGAATTTATCTCCAGCAGTTGATGCTCCGTCCAAACCTAAAATAGATATTGGTGTTGAAGGACCTGCGACTTTAATATTATTTCCTCTTTCATCATGCATCGCTTTCACTTTACCATGATTTTTTCCTGCAAGTACATAATCTCCAACTTTTAGGGTTCCAGATTGTACTAATATTGTTGAAATATAACCTCTACCTTTATCCAATTGCGCTTCCACAACAGTTCCAACGGCAGGTTTATTTGGATTGGCTTTTAAGTCAAGTATTTCAGCTTCAAGTATTACTTTTTCAAGTAGTTCTTTTACCCCTGTTCCTGCTTTAGCAGAAATATCATGTGATTGGTATTTACCACCCCAATCCTCCACTAGCAAATTCATTGATGCTAATTTTTCTTTAATTTTTTCAGGATTAGCGTGCGGCTTATCCACTTTATTGATGGCAAAAATCATTGGTACTCCAGCTGCTTGAGCATGAGAAATTGCCTCTTTTGTTTGTGGCATTATATCATCATCAGCAGCAATTACAATAATTGCAATATCGGTCACTTGAGCTCCACGAGCACGCATTGCAGTAAACGCTTCGTGACCAGGTGTGTCAAGGAATGTGATTTTTTGTCCGTTATCTAACTGTACGGCATACGCTCCAATGTGTTGCGTAATTCCACCAGATTCTCCAGCGATAACATTTTCTTTACGAATATAATCCAGTAATGACGTTTTACCGTGGTCAACGTGACCCATTACAGTAACAATTGGTGCTCGTGTAACTAAGTCTTCTTCTCTATCTGCAATAACTTCTAAAGAATCTTCAATATCTGTAGTAATAAATTCAACTTCAAATCCGAATTCATCTGCAACGATTGTTAATGTTTCAGCATCAAGACGTTGGTTCATCGTAACCATTATTCCTAATGACATACAAGTACCAATAACTTTGGTAATCGGCACATCCATCATCGTAGCAACTTCACCGACCGTAACAAATTCGGTTACTTTAATCGTCTTACTTCCTTCATCAATAGCGCGTTGCTCGTCATCTGAACGTTGACGGTGCGTATCTCTTTTATCTCTTCTGTATTTAGCTGCTTTTGATTTAGACCCCTTTCCTTGCAATCTTTCAAGAGTTTCTTTAATTTGGTTTTTAACATCTTCTTCCGTTGGCTCCACTTTTTGAACAATGGCTGGTCTATTTCCTTTTTGGAAACCTCCACCCCCTGGTTTATTGGCTACAAATTTATTTCCTCCTGTACCTGCTGGTCTATTAGGGCCTCCTGGAGTATTTCCACCTGGAGTTCCCGGACGAGCTTCTCCTGGTTTAGGCGGAATTCTTTTACGTTTGTTTTTATTAGCATTTGCATCCGTTTTACTTGCAACATTGATCTTTGGAGTTTCAACTTTCTTTTTAGGTTTGTTGAATTGCGATAAGTCAATTTTTTCTCCTGTAAGTTTTGGTCCTGATAGATTTTGATATTGAGTAGTATGTGTTTCGTCTTCTATCGGGACATCGATTTCTTCAACTTTATCCGTTTTCTTAACTGTTTTTTTAGTTTCAGAAACTATGTCTTTTGGATTTGATTTATCGACTTTCGTTTTTTTAGTTACTTCAGCTTTAACTTCTGGAGTTTTTACATCAGAAATTTTTACAGATTCTGTCTTACTAGAAGAATTGCTTTTTGGAGTTAAATCTATTTTACCAACTTGTTTTGGACTAGAAACTGAAGCCTTAGCTTTGATTACTTCAAGACGTTGACGCTCTTCTTCAACTTTTTTCTTATCTTCGATTTCTTTTTCTCTTTCAAGACGAAGGGCTTCTTTTTCTTTCTTTATTTCTTCACTAATACCTTTAGAAGCTTCTTTATTGCCTTTATCACCTGCAAATTGGTTTTGTAGAATATCAAACTCTTTGTCGGATATCTTAGCATTTGGGTTTGCATCAATAGCAATACCTTTATCCTTAAGATAATCGACAGCTCTTTCTAACGAAATATTTAATTCCCTTAAAACTTTGTTTATTCTAATATTTCTTTCTTCAGACATACAATCTTTTATAAATTCTTTTTTATATTGTGGTGAAAACGGAATTAGTTTTCAAATTCCTCTTTCAATATGCGCATTACTTCTTGTATTGTTTCTTCTTCTAGATCAGTTCTTCTTGCTAAATCGGAAATATCTTGTTTCAAAATACTTTTAGCAGTATCTAAACCAATTTTAGCAAATTCATCAATAATCCATCCGTCAATCTCATCTGAAAACTCAGTTAATTCAACATCATCTTCTTCTGTTGTACTGCCTTCTCTTATTACATCTAATTCGTAACCCGTTAGCAGGCCTGCTAATTTAATATTTTGTCCACCACGACCAATAGCTTTTGAAACTTCTTCTAATTTTAAGAAAACCTCAGCGTGCATAGTTTCTTCGTTAATTTTAACAGAAGACACTTTTGCTGGACTCAATGCTCTAGTAATTAATAGAGAAGCATTAGTTGTGTAATTGATGACGTCTATGTTTTCGTTTCCTAATTCACGAACAATTCCGTGAATACGTGACCCTTTCATTCCAACACAGGCACCAACAGGATCAATTCTATCGTCATAAGAATCTACAGCTACTTTTGCTTTTTCTCCCGGAATTCTTACTACTTTTTTAATCATGATTAGACCATCAAATACTTCTGGAATTTCTTGCTCAAATAATTTTTCTAAGAATATTTCAGATGTTCTAGACATTATGATTTGTGGCTTATTTCCTTTCAATTCTACACTTTCAATAATTCCTTTAACATTATCTCCTTTTCGGAAAAAGTCAGATGGAATTTGTTTTTCTTTTGGTAATACAATTTCATTTCCATCATCATCTATCAAGATTACAACTCTTGGACGAACATGATGGACTTCTGCCGTATATATTTCGCCAATAATATCTTTAAATTGTTTGTACAAATTAGTATTATCGTGCTCGTGAATTTTAGAAATTAAGTTTTGACGTAAAGCCAAAATTGCTCTTCTTCCGAGATCAATAAGTTTAACTTCTTCTGAAACTTCTTCACCAATTTCGAAATCGGGCTCAATTTTTCTGGCATCAGAAAGCGTAATTTCCAAATGCTCTAAATCTAAATCGTCATCAGCAACAACAATTCTTCTTTGCCAAATTTCCATATCTCCCTTATCAGGATTTATGATTATATCAAAGTTATCATCAGAGCCATACTTTTTTTTCAAAGCATTTCTAAAAACATCTTCTAAAATCGCCATAAGCGTTACTCTATCAATAAGTTTATCGTCTTTAAACTCTGAAAACGAGTCGATTAATGCAATATTCTCCATTATTCTATTATTAATTAAAATTTACTGTAACCACTGCTTGTTTTATATCACTATAAGGTATTTCTTGTCTTTTTTGAACAGTTTCTTTACCTTTTCCTATTTTTTTAGGTTCTCTTTCTTGCCAAGACAACACTATATATTCCTCATTTGCTTCTATTAATTCTGCTTCGAAAGTTTCATCGTTTGCTTTGACTATTAAAGTTCTTCCAATATTTTTATAATATTGTCTAACTAATTTTAGCGGAGATCCAATTCCAACTGATGCTACTTCAAGTGCATAGTCGTGTGTTTCTCTGTCTAAATTATTTTCAATAGTTCTGCTAATGTCAATGCAATCTTGAAGATTAACTCCATTATCAGCGTCCAAAGTTACAATAATTTTGTAAGTATCTGAAATTGATAATTCTATCAAAAATAAGTCTGGCTTTTCTGACAAAGCGTCATTTAGAAGTTGTGAAACTTGCTCTTTAAATGTCATATTTTTATAAAAAGAGGGAAGCAGTGCTTCCCTCATTATTCCATTTCTATTTAATAACGCTGCAAATATAGAATTATTTTTTACAATTAAAACCTTTGCACTCCAAATTTTTTCGTAACTTTATAGATATCAATTTATTTTAAATAAATAAAAATTAAATCATGAAAAAAATTTTAATTCCTACTGACTTTTCACTAAATGCAGAACACGCATTAAAAGTTGCTGCTCAAATTGCCAGAAAAAATAATGGCGAAATAGTATTGTTGCACATGTTAGAATTACCTAACCAAGGTAGTGATGCTATAGAATCAGGGGTGGATATCCCAGAATTGATGTTTTTTAAAAATGCGGCTATTAAAAAATTAGACGATTTAATGGATGCTGACTATCTTGATGGCCTTAATGTTTCAAAAATTATTCAATTTGAAATGGCTTTCGATGGTATTTTAAAAATAAGCAAGCTTAACAATGTCGATTTAATTGTAATGGGGTCTCACGGTGCTAGTGGCTATAAAGAAATGTTTATTGGTTCAAATGCCGAAAAGGTGGTGCGTAATTCTGAAGTACCTGTTTTAGTAATTAAAAAAGACGAAGGCGAATTTGCAGTAACTAATTTTGTTTTTGCGTCTGATTTTAATGACGAAGCGAAAAAACCTTTTGAAAAAGCGGTTGAATTTGCTTCAAAATTTGATGCAACTCTTCACTTGGTTATGATTAACACTCCCAATAATTTTAAATCGACTTCTGTTGCTGAAGAAATTATGGAAAATTTCCTTTCTAACTTTAACGTTGGAAAATTAAAAACATACATTTACAATGAAACAAATGTTGAAAAAGGAATTTTGAATTTTACGGACAAAATTGGCGCCGATTTAATAGGAATGAGTACACATGGCAGAAAAGGACTTTCGCACTTCTTCAATGGAAGTGTCAGTGAGGATTTAGTCAATCATTCTAAATTGCCCGTTGTTACTTTTAAAATATAAATAGATCATAAAAACTTTGGTTTATTAGATGTATTTTAAAGTTTGAGTCAAACAGCTATTTCATAGTTACAAAAAAAATAAGGATGCCAAATGACATCCTTATTTTATATTATATAACTAAAACTGTTATGGATTTTGCTCAAAGGATTGATTTTCGTTTGAACCAATAGCTCTTGAGTTAATTACAGTATTATTTTCATCAACTATCATGGCAACAAAGCTAATATTATCGGCATTAAAAACATTAGTTGGAATAGGAACTGAAAAGCTTTTTGTAACTATTTGCCCTAATGTTGATCCTAAAATAGCGTCTCCTAAAATATCAGTTAATGGAGCCCTTAATACATGATTATGAACATAATTTGTTAAAACATGATCACCATTTCCTACATAAGAATTGTAATTAATCTGATCATGTATTAAATTGTTTTCAAGAACTACTACAACTAATTTAAGGTTCGAGTAGTTTTGTGCAAATTTAACTTTGACATCAATATTTATGTTGCCATTAGCAACAGTAGAATTCATAGATAAACCAAGTCCACAATTGTTTCCCGTTAAACTTAAAGCGTCGTTTAAATTAAGGTATTCAAATGCAGTCCAAGTTTTAGTTCGATTTAATTTAGCTTTGGGCAAACCTAAAACTGAATTTCCCGGAAAAATTAATTGAACCAATTGAGCAAAAAACGGCTTACTATCAACTTTATAAGGATCTGATAATTGATTGTGAATAGCAACTTCAACAATTTTGCTAGAAACTTCTTTAAATTTTTCAACAGCATAAGGTATTCGTGTGCAATTTCCACACCATGTACCAGTATAATCTTCTAATAATACATTTTGTTTAAAATATCCTGAAATAGGTGGAGCACTTAATCCATTATCAGGTATGTTTTTAACAACATTTGTATCACTACAAGAAAACATGAATAAAGCCAAAAAAAGAACTAAAACATAACTTATTTTTTTCATTTTAATAGAAAATTAATGTAATTAGCGAGCACATTATAAATTCAAACTAGAATGGATAAAAACTCAATACAAATAAAACAATAAATATTTTATTTATAAACTGTTTATTGTTTTATTTGCAAATCAAATTAATTAATTATGAAAAAAATATCTTTATTACTACTTTTTGTTGGGTTGAATTTTTTTGGACAACAACATCAATTACCAGATTTGAACTTAGCAGATGTTAATGGTAAAAAAGTGTCTTTAAAAAATGATTTTTTAGAAAAAGATAAATTTTATGTTTTTTCATTTTGGGCAACATGGTGTTCACCTTGTATCAACGAATTAGAAGAGATAAATGAAGTTTATGATGATTGGAAAAAAAATGTAAATATTGAATTAATTGCTGTGGCTATTGATGATTCAAGAACTGTTAAAAGAGTTAGGCCATTAGCAAATGGTAAAGAATGGACTTATAAAATATTATTAGATACTAATCAAGATTTAAAAAGAGCTTTAACAATTGTAAATGTTCCTTATACAATAGTGGTTAAAAATGGAAAAATTGTTCACATACAAAATGGTTATTCTCCTGGAAGTGGCACTGAATTACTAGAAAAATTGAAGACATTATAAAATGAAAAATAATATATTTATAGTGATAGTATTTATTTCTATCTCTGTGTTTTCTCAAGAAAAAGGCAATGTTACTGGAGGACTTGAAAGTAATGCACAATGGTATTTGAATGATAAAGAACTTGATTTTTCTCAACCAGAAAACCCTCTAAGATCCAATAATTATCTATTTATAAATTATAAATACAAAAACTGGTTAAGTGGAACTCAAGTAGAATCCTATGAAAAAAATGCTCTTTTAAATTATAATCCAGCCTTTAAAGGCACGAATATTGGAACCTATTTTTTAGAATATAAAAATGATAAAATAGATATTACTGGTGGGTATTTTTATGAACAATTTGGAAGCGGATTACTATATAGAAGCTGGGAGGATAGGGCTTTAGGAATCAACAACGCTTTAAGAGGATTGAGAGTAATTATTAAACCTACGTCTTATTTGTCAATTAAAGCTATTAACGGGAAGCAAAGATCTGGTTTTGATGTTGCAAATAGTACTATTTATGGTCTTGATACTGAAGTAGTTTTATCTGATTTGTTCAAAATGAAAACTTCGGAACTTTCTTTTGGTATAACTTATGTTGGGAGAGACGAAAAAACAGATTTTGTAAATCCAAATTTTAATAGATTGACTAATGCATTTGCTGGAAGAATAAATTTTAGTAGAAATGCTTTTTATTTAACAACGGAATATGATTATAAATCAAAAGATGCTGTTATGATAGTTAATCAAGTTTCAAACAGCTTTGTGAAACCAGGGAGCGCATTGGTTTTAAACATGGGATATTCTAAAAAAGGATTTGGACTTGATGGAACGTTTAGACGTCTTGAAAACATGAGTTTCTTCTCGGAAAGAGGAGCAAATGGGAATTCTTATAACGATAAAATAATGGGATTTATTCCTAGTTTGACTAAACAACATCACTATAATTTAGCTAATATTTATGTCTATCAAGCGCAACCAAATGTTCTTCTATCTGATGAAAGTCTTGTTAAAGCTGGTGAAATAGGTGGTCAAATAGATATGTTTTACAATTTTAAAAAAGGAACTAAAATAGGCGGAAAGTATGGCGCTAAAGTTGCTATAAATTATTCAAATTGGCACGCTTTAGGAGGAACATTCTATTTGTATAGCCCTCAAGATTATAAAACAGATTTTCTTGGATTTGGAAAAAAATACTTTTCTGATATTAATATAGAAATAACAAAAAAAATTAATGATAAGTTGTCAACTGGATTTGCTTATATTAATCAGTATAATAATTTAAAATTAACTACAGATACTTTTGGTATTGTGCAAACAAATATAGTAGCTGGAGAAGCAACTTATAAATTTAACACTACAAAATCAATTAGAATACAAGGTGAACACATGTGGGCTGATAGTGATAAAAGAAACTGGGCCGCATCAACTGTAGAATACAATTTCAACTCTAAATTTTCTGTTTATGCCTCTGATATGTATAATTATGGTAATCTTGATGGTAATGATAAGCACTATTATAATGTAGGTTCTGCATTTAGAAAAAACTCAACTAGAATAGCTTTAAGTTATGGAAGACAAAGAGGTGGATTAGTTTGTGTAGGTGGTGTTTGTAGAATTGTTCCAGAAAGCTCTGGAATTTCATTGTCATTAAATTCAACTTTCTAATTGGTTTACAATGCAATTTTATATAGCTATAATTACAATATATTAAAAGAAAAATAACAAAGGCTGTCTAATTAGACAGCCTTTGTTTGTAATTGGTCAATCTATTTTAGACGACTCAAAATAAACTCAAGTAATTTTATTTTTTTACAATCTTTATGGTGGCTTTTTTACCATCATTATTACTGCATTTTAAAATATAAATTCCAGTAGATAAATTAGAAACGTCAACAGTTTGATAACCCTTTAATAACTTGTCCTCAATAATTAATGCTCCTTTCATGTCGTACATTTGAACATTTACACTATTTGTAACATCAAATTCAAGACACGATGATACCACACTTGATTTTAACCCTAAGCCAATGTTCTTTATATCAAAGGTGCTAATAGTTAAACTTGGATTATATCTATAGGTAAAAGAAAAGGGGGTTCCAACTATAGCGCCAAAATTATTGGTTCTGTAAATTTGAAAAACATAATCAATAATTGAAGTTCCATTACCAGGGTCTGAATTTATAAAATGAGATGTTGTATCATTTTCTCCTGCTGCAATAGTTACATTAGTTGATGCAGACGGATACATTTGTCCAACAGCAACTCCACTATAACAATCACCACCAAAACAGACTGCCATTCCTACTCCATCAGTATTTATAAAACCAGTGCATTTTAATTTAACGTCAATACTTGACGTTAAAGTATTAGTGATTTTTAATGACAAAGTAGCTTCATTAAGTAGAACAGAATTAAAAGTAATTATCTCACCATCAGCTATAGGTGTTCCATCAATTTTAGAAACCGCTAACTGTGCGTTGCTTATACCTGCTATAAAAAGAAAAGCTAAAAGAATATTTTTTTTCATTGTTTTATTTTACTAATAAATGTGTACTAAATGATTCATTTTCTAGAGAAATATTAACTATATATTCTCCATTAGCAACATTTTTAAGTTGAATATTTAAACTTTGGTTATAATCAACACTCTTATTGTCATTTTTTTGAACTAATCTACCTTGTAAATCATAAATAGCAACATTATAAACTCCTTCTTTTAGATTTTGAATGTTAAAATTATCGGTTGCTGGATTAGGATATATTTCGATATTATTGAATCTTGATGCAACTTCGTTATTTCCTAATGATGAAAATGGTATAGAAACTGCATTTACAATTTCTCCTGTTATTTGATCTATTAATACTAGAACGGCATTCATATTAGCAGCAACAAATGCAGTAGGTTTAGTGTAATTAAATGTGTAATTCACAACTTGTCCGTCGGTAATTGTTGTTGGAACTGAACCACTTTGACCATTATATCCGCCAACTAAAGCTCTTCCTACATGATTGTAATACATTTGTGCGGCAGGAACTGGATTTGCCAATAATTCAAAACCTCCCATTGGACCATTTGCATTAGCTGCATAATAATTTGTTTGTTTATATCCTGTTGCTGTACCGTGAACATTATCTTCAGAAATAATAACTCCCATTGAATAATTAGCATTTGCAAAATTAGCTCTAAACGTTGCCGATGCGTTAATTGAAATAGCAGTTCCATTTATTGTACCCGAAGCAACCAAACTTACAGGAACAGACAATAACTTTCTTTCATTTAAATGTGAAATCATTAAATTTTGTGAAACACTTTCATTTTTAACAGCTCTATCTACATTCATTCCTGGAAAACCAGTTATTCCAGCAGCAGTATCATATGCAGCTAATTTCATTGGATCTGTACTTCCATTATGTACAGCAACACCAATAAAATCATTCGGATAGGTTGTAGTCATATAATTCATTGCAACAGCTCCTCTTGGGCACCATCCACACCAAGTTCCAGTACCTTCTTCAAATAAAACTTTTTTAGGTGAAGATTGACTTATTGTGTTAAACAAGTTAGAACTTGAATTATTTGTAGGGTCAGAATCTAAATTACCATCAATATTAGTAATAGTGGTTACAATATTTTTATCAACCAATGTGCTGTAATTGACTGCCGTTGGATGATCAATAGTAACTACTTCTTGAGATGCAATTGTAATTGGAATTATTGAAATATGATCTGTACCATCATTCCATTTTACAGTTAAATTATTAACTGTATTTGCTCCTTTGTTTTTTACTGTAAGGGATAATGTATTATTGATATTTAATAAACTATATCTGTTAATTGTTGAAGAAATAACACTTACATCATTAGCAGGTAAGGTAACAACAGACATGTTGTCAACAATTAAATAATATTTATCCGTACAGCTGAAATGTCTAAAACTAACATAAATAGTTTGACCAATGTAACTTGTTATATCTAAGGCCTTGTTGGTTAATACCAAGTCTGAAACATCGGTTTCATAAAGTGGTATAGATGCTGTAATTACCGCAGGATCATTTGATGTAGTAATATAGATTGCATAATGTTCGTCTGGCCAACTTGATGCCGTAAGTTGATCATATAAGAAGAAAACATTTGATGCTGTTACTGCTGTCAAATCAATTGCTGGAGATGTTGCTAAATTGTCTGGTGTTAAAGGAGCAACTGCAGTGTCATCATACGAGAATGAAACTAAAGAACCCGAACCAAGAGTTGCATCGATAGTTGAGGCATTTAAGACTGCCCAGTTGTGAGTATCGGCATCTAGGTCAGTAACAACCCATCCATTTAACCCTCCTTCAAAATTTTCAGAGTAATACGTTTGACCAAAAGAGTAATTACTCATGGTTAACAAGAAAGTAATTGCAATAATAGTAATTTTTTTCATAAATAATTTAGTTATAATTTGTTGACTACAATATTAATAAAAAAAAATATATAACTGCATTTATTTCAATGAATTCCTATTAAATATTTTGAAAAGATTGAGTTTTAAAAGAAAAAGTTAAAAAAAATTGTAATTTTACAAAAATATTGGGGATGTAGCTCAGTTGGCTAGAGTGCTTGACTGGCAGTCAAGAGGTCGTGGGTTCGAGCCCCATCTTCTCCACAAAAAAACCGTCTGTTACCAGACGGTTTTGCTTTTAGTTCTCATTTTTCAAATCAACAGCAACTTTTTCCAATTCCATATACCAGTCTTCTCCAAACTTTCTAATTAACGCTTCTTTTACAAATTTATAAATGGGCACTTGAAGCTCTTTTCCGAGTGAACAAGCATCATCACAAATATCCCACCGATCATAATTTACCGCTGCAAATTCAGAAAAATCTTTAACTCTAATCGGATATAAATGACAAGACACGGGTTTTTTCCAAGTAATAACTCCTTGATTGTAGGCTTGTTCAATGCCACAAAGTGCCGTTTTACCATCAAAAATCACGTAAGCACAATCTTTGTTATCAATTAGTGGGGTTTCAAAATCTTGATCTGTTCCTTTTACCCATGTGCCCATTCGTTCGATTGCTTCAATTCCTACTTTTCGAAGAAATGGCTTTACTTTCGGATAAATTTCTTCCATAATTTTAGTTTCCTCCTCACTCAAAGGTGCCCCAGCATCACCATCAACGCAACAAGCGCCATGACAAGCTGAAAGATTACAAACAAAATCTTTTTCTAAAATATCTTCTGAAACTATTGTTTTCCCTAATTGAAACATTTTGCTAATCTTTAATTTTTTCAAAGGTACAAAGGATTATTTCATTTTTTAAGGGTATAACTAAAGGAAAGTCATAATTGAACTCTCAATTTCAAACCATAAATATTTTTATTGCTATTATTTTAAATATTGATTTAGTTTATTTAGTATTAATATTATACTCTAAAATTGAAAATTATTAGGTAAAAATGGTTAGGGTGTCATTCGAAAAACATATGGTATTGTTCTACTGGCAATCGCTGTTAAATTATTTGCTGCTAATGTTAAAGAATTGTTTGTTTAAATCAAATTTTACTATTTTTACACTTTAAATATATTCAATGAAAATTTTTACTACAACACTAATTATTTTAGCATTTGCTCTTATCATTTTTAATGTATCCCAACTGGATTTCAATAACCCACTTGAAGGAAATAGCATGATTGCATTAATTGGAATTATCGCTTCAGTTTGTGCCGTTTTTATTCTTCTTATCTTCAAAATGTCAAAAAAGATTGAGCAAAAACTTAAAAATCAATAATTAATGTTTGATGTTTTAGTTATTGGTGGTGGCGTTTCTGGAGTTTCTTGTGCTTTAGTTTTGGGTTCCGCTCAAAATAAAGTTTTTGCCAAGGAAAAAAAAATTGGGATTATTGCACATCAAAAAACAGCTTCTCTTCATAAGGCATTATTTAATAATGCATACGGAATTTTATCAGGAAAATTAGGTTCAGAGCTTTTAACCGAAAGTTTAGAACAACTTCGCAATTTATACCCACACATTATTCAAATTGAAGACGAAAAAGTAATTAAAATTGAAGGTGAATTTCAAAACTTCACCGTTTTTACAAATAAAAATTCTTATACAACAAAAAATATGGTAATTGGAATTGGTTATTCAAATACGTTTGCTATTGAAGGATTGATGGAGTATATAGAACCTCACAAAAAATCTATTGCCGAAAAACAACGAGTGCAATTAAAAAATGAAGACCATAAAGTTGCTGACGGAATTTATGTAGCAGGAACTCTTGCAGGACACCGAAGCCAACTTACAATTGCTGCGGGAAGTGGAGCTGCGGTTGCCACTGACATTTTAACTTTATGGAATGATAGCATTTCGAGTCAAGTTCATGATTCGATTAGAACAAAATAGTTTATTTTAAAACCGCTTTTATCATCTTGTCCTCTTTCAATAGAATTTGATAATATTGATTTTCACCAAATAACTGTCTTGCAAATTCTGCAGTAATGTAGCGATTTACAATTTCTTTATTATAATTCAAATCGATGGTCGCTCCTAATTTAGACATGTATTTTTCAAACTGATTTACATAATACTGATTACCATTCATTTTTGCTTGAAATTGTTCCAAATTCAATCCTTTGAATGTATTTCTATTTTGGTCTAATTGTTCAAAAACAAAATGTCCAACTATACCCGTTTGCAAAATATATTCTAAAGTTTCATCTCCATAAGTCACTTCAAGTGGTATAAAAACATCAGGTACGATTCCACCACCGCCATAAACTATTCGACCTTTTTTTGTTTTGAATTTTAACGAATCTGAAATTTTCATTTTCCCTTTTTCATACAATTCTCCACTAGCAAAACGATCTTCAGATTCTTTGAAATAATCTTTACTATTCCCTTTTTTGTAAGGTTTTTGTATAGAACGACCACATGGCGTATAATATCTTGCTATTGTCAATCTAACCGCAGAGCCGTCTTCAAAATTCATTTCGCGTTGCACCAATCCTTTTCCAAAGGAACGTCTTCCATAGATTGTACCACGGTCATTATCCTGAATCGCACCCGCTAAAATTTCACTTGCTGACGCCGAATTTTCATCAATTAAAATGGATACACGCCCTGTTTCAAAATCGCCATCATTAGTGGCAAAGGTTTTATCGATGTTTCCTTTTTTGTTTTTTGTGAAAACAATCAACTCTTTATCTTTTAAAAGTTCATCAGCAATTTGAATGGTCATTTCCATTAAACCGCCTCCATTTTCCCGTAAATCAATGACTAGCGAATTGATACCGCTTTTCTTCAATTTCAATAATGCGAAATGAAACTCTTGAGCAGTTGTTTCAGCAAACCGGTTGATTTTTATATATCCAGTGGTATTGTTTAATAAAATAGCGGCATCAACACTTTTTATTGGAACTATATCCCGCTTTATTTTAACTTTCAATTGTTTATTTTCTGATTTTCTATAAACCGTTAAGGTAACTTCAGAGTCTTTTTCTCCTCTTAATTTACTAAATAGGACTTCGTTTTTAAGTTTTTTTCCAAAAAGTTTGAAATCATCGGCATATAAAATTCTGTCGCCTTCTTTAATTCCTGCTTTTTGCGCTGGACCGTTTTCTATAGGTTTTATAACTGCTATAGTATCTTTATAAGAATAAAAATTAACCCCGATACCAACAAAATCGCCTTTCATGCTTTCGGCAACAGCAGTTTGCTCGCTTTGAGGAACATAAACCGAATGTGGATCGAGATTGGCAAGAATATTGGTTACCGTTAAATCTACAATAGAATCCGTTTTGACCTCATCTACATATTCTTTATCGATAAAATCTAAAAGTCGGTTGAGTTTGGTTTTATAATTATTTTTGGAAAAGGCCATTTTGGTTGATGGATAATTTATTAATCCACCAATTACTATTCCTAATGCGACGCAGGAAAAAAACAAAAAAGGTATGAAGATTTTATTGATTTTCATTAAAAATTTATTCTAAATCCTCAAGTTGAAATACTTCAATTCCGGCTTTAACTAAAAAATCAAGCCCTGAAGTATCTCGATATCCTTTTTGATAGACCACGCGTTTGATTCCCGATTGGTGAATTAATTTACTGCACTCTTTACATGGTGAAAGCGTAATGTATAGAGTCGCATTATCACACGATTGTGTAGAACGTGCCACTTTTAAAATGGCATTTGCTTCTGCATGAAGCACATACCATTGGGTCAACCCTTCTTCATCTTCGCAGCAATTTTCAAAACCCGATGGTGTTCCGTTATATCCATCGGAAATTATCATTCGGTCTCGAACGATTATGGCGCCTACCTGCTTGCGTTTACAATACGACAGTTTGCTCCATTCGGCAGCAATTCTTAAATAAGCTTTGTCGTATTTGTTTTGTTTTTTGTCTTTCATTTATGGAGAACTTGTATCAGTATTCTTAATTATAATTTTTTGGCGCTAATGCACAACGTTTACGTTCTTTAAAATTCTAAAATCCATTTAAATGGTTTACAAATATAGCTACTGCTTCATTTCAAATCCAACTTATTTTTTCCAAATTGGATTTTCGATAAGTATTGGAACAACTACGCCAATTACAAAACTCGACATAATAAGTATAAAATCACGTTTGTTGAATCGGAATAAGGTTTGTGATATGAACGCTAAAATTAAAACGGCTAAAACCACAGCAATTTGTGCGCTTTCAATTCCGATTGCAAATTCGAATAATGGAGCTAATTTATCTACTGGTTTTCCGGGTAAAATTGAATTAAAATAATTGGAAAATCCTAACCCATGAATTATTCCAAAAAAAACGGTTACGCTCGCAACGAAAGTTATATTGCCGTTTTTTACTGATTTTCCAATCATTATAATATTGAAAAGTGCTGCAATTAAAATCGTAATTGGAATTAACAATTCGACCAAAACTGTTTTTATAGAAACAACATTAAACACAGAAAGCAGTAAGGAAAGGGAATGACCAAGCGTGAAAAATGATACTAAAATTAAGATTTTTTTCCAGTCTTTAAGTACATAAGGAACGGATAATGCAATTAAAAAAAGCAGATGATCGTAGCCATGAATGTCCAAAACATGATTTAACCCTATTTTAAAAAAAATCCAAAAATCTGACATAACAATTTCGTATTTATGCGTTTGTAAATGTAAACTTACACTATTTTTTGAATTTGTTTAACAAGATTCCTAAAATTTGATTGAATTAGTTTTCCTTTAAAAGGTATAGTAATTATAATTGATTTCATCATTTTAAATTAAGAAACGAAGAATTCATCAATTAGTTTTTAATTTATTTGTACGCTTCCATAAACTCCTCGGCTTTGGCAACCATATTGTAACTTCCGCAGAAAAACGGAACTCTTTGATGCAATTCAGTGGGTTGAATTTCCATAATTCTGGTATATCCGTCTGAAGCTTTTCCGCCAGCTTGTTCAGCTATAAATGCCATCGGATTACATTCATATAACAACCTCAATTTTCCGTTAGGTGCTTTGGAACTCGTAGGATAAATATAAATACCTCCTTTAATCATGTTTCTGTGAATGTCTGAAACTAAACTTCCAATATATCTTGAAGTATAAGGTCTATCTTCTTCTTCCAGTTGACAATATTTCAAATAGTGCTTAACTCCTTGCGGAAAATGAACATAATTTCCTTCATTTATAGAATAAATAGTTCCGTCTTTAGAAAATTTCATGTTAGGATGCGAAAGATAAAATGTTCCAATGGCTGGATTTAAAGTAAAGCCATTTACTCCATGACCTGTTGTATAAACCAACATGGTTGAGGTTCCATAAATAACATAACCCGCAGCCACTTGCTGTGTGCCAGGCTGAAGAAAATCTTCACTAGTTACAGGTGTTCCAATGGGAGTTACTCTTCTAAAAACAGAAAAAATAGTCCCTACAGAAACATTAACATCAATATTAGACGAACCATCTAGCGGATCCATTAAAACCACATATTTATTACTGTGGCTATTATCTGAACCAGCAACTGTTATGAAATCATCATTTTCTTCAGAGGCAATTCCGCAAACAATTTCTCGATTAATTAACGTTTGAATAAAAACTTCATTGGCATACAAGTCTAGTTTTTGTTGGTCTTCTCCTTGAATATTTTGTTCTCCTGAAGAGCCAATAATATCAACCAATCCCGCTTTGCTTACTTTGTAATTAACCACTTTTGCGGCCAATCTAATGGAGTTAATAATTCTGGATAATTCTCCTGAAGAATATTGAAAAGCATTTTGATTTTCAATAATAAATTCACCTAAGGTTTTGTTGCGCTCTTCCATTAAGAATTCGTTGTAGAGGTTTGTGCAAATATCGTTATTTTAATGAAAAAAATAGTAGCTTTTTAAGTATATTTTTTTACATTTTTTTATCGAATTTATTTTTTCTATACAATTCCAAATAATTGAAAACATACAATCATTTCTTCAATTAATCATTTATTATATTTATTTTTATCTAAAGCAAATGCGCAGATTATTTTAGTGAAAAGCACTAGGAATTTGTATTTTTGAAAATTAATACTGTAAAGATGATTATTAGAAAAGGAACTCCGGACGACATGCCTTCGGTTTTAGACTTGATAAAAGAATTAGCCGTTTTTGAAAAAGAACCCGATGCTGTTGTGGTTACAGTTGACGATTTAGTGCGCGATGGCTTTTCAGAAAACCCATTATTTCATTGTTTTGTTGCCGAAGTAGCAAGCACTATCATTGGAATAGCTTTATACTATTACCGTTATTCGACATGGAAAGGCAAAACCATTCATTTAGAAGACTTAATTGTAAGAGAAAACCAACGGGGTACAGGAGCCGGATTTGCACTTTATAAAGAAATAATTCGACAAGGAAAACACGACAATGTCCGTCGAATTGAATGGGCAGTTCTCGATTGGAACACTCCCGCCATTACTTTTTATCGAAAAACAGGAGCAAAAGTATTGGAAGATTGGCGCGTGGCTCAAATGGATGAGAACGGAATTGAGGCATTTTTATCACAAAATAAATAACAATTGTAGTCCATTTGAACTTGTTATTTTTTTAGATTTGTAAATGATTTAAACTTTGCAATAAAAACAAAAGAATTTTTACTGATATGAGAATATTTAAATTTGGTGGAGCGTCAGTGAAAGATGCCGAAGGAATAAAAAATGTATATGATGTTTTACAAAAAGTGGGACATGAAGAGCTGCTTATTGTAATTTCGGCAATGGGAAAAACAACCAATGCTTTGGAACTAGTAATCAAAAATTATTTTGAAAAATCGAACGAATTTCATGCCTCACTTCAAGAAGTTCGGAAATACCACAATCAAATTTTACTCGACTTATTTGATGACGAAGATCACGATGTGTTTTTTGCAGTAAACAGTCATTTTGCCGATTTAGAGTATTTTTTAAGAAGCAATAAATCGCCTAATTATAACTTTGTGTACGATCAAGTAATCAGTTATGGCGAAATAGTTTCGACGACCATTGTGAGTCATTATTTCAACGAAAAAGGATTAAAAAACAATTGGATTGACGTTCGAAATTTTATCAAAACCGACAGCGCTTATCGTGATGCTAATGTAGATTGGGAGCAAACACAAAAATTGATTTTAAAAGGGATCAAAAAGAAATCGTTAAACATAACTCAAGGATTTTTAGGTTCCGATGAGAACAACTTTACCACTACTTTGGGTCGGGAGGGCTCCGATTATACTGCCGCTATTTTTGCGTATTGCCTGAGTGCGGAAAGCGTTGCCATTTGGAAAGATGTTCCAGGAGTTTTAAATGCCGATCCGCGTTATTTTAAAAATTCCGTTTTATTGAATCAAATATCTTATCATGAAGCGATTGAATTGGCTTTTTATGGGGCTTCAGTAATTCACCCAAAAACATTACAACCTTTACAGAAAAAAGAAATTCCGTTATTTGTAAAATCGTTTATTAATCCGCTTTTGCCGGGAACCAGCGTTTCAAAAGGTGCCGATTTAGACCCAAAAATACCTTGTTTTATTGTAAAGAAAGGCCAATTATTAATTTCGCTTTCGTCTATAGATTTTTCTTTTATTATGGAGGAAAACATCAGCGAGATTTTTGCCTTATTCCACCAATTCAAAATAAAAGTGAGTTTAATTCAGAATACCGCAATTAGTTTTTCAGTTTGTATTGAAGATACATTTGGAAATTTCAACGATTTAAAAGGGATTTTATCAAAGAAATTTAAAGTTTCTTACAATGAAAATGTTTCGCTCTATACCATAAGACACTTCTCTAAAGAAGCCGCCCAAATGATTGAAAAAGATAAAGTGGTTATCGTAAGACAAGTTTCTAGAGAAACAATGCAAATTGTAACTAAGGAGTAATTTTTTACGCTCTTTTTTTACAATAATAAATACTACTTTTGACATTTAAGAGTTAACTTATTTATGTTAAAAAGTAGTTTTTTTTTGTTGCTGTTGTTCTGTTTTTCGAGCGTTTTGGCTCAGGAAATCGAAACGCCTTATAAAAATAAAAAACTTCCCTTTTCAAAAGACACTATTGCTATTGATAACGTAAGTATCAACGAATCTTTTTTCAAAATTCTGGACAATAACGGCAATCTTGTTGATACTTCATTTTATAAAATGGATTTTAAGAAAGCCAAGTTGCTCTTTAAAAATAACTATGTTTCTAACGATTCCATCACCATTCGTTATTTAAAATTTCCAGAATTTATTACCAAAACTTATTCGATTTATGATGATGCGCGCGTAGTTCCGAACGAAGCTGGGAATTTATATGTGGTTAAAAGAGACAAAATAAAACCCTTCAAACCCTTTGACGGATTGAATACTTCGGGAAGCATTACCCGTGGCATTACCGTTGGAAACAATCAAAATTCAACAGTAAATTCTAATCTCGATTTGCAAATTACTGGTAAGATATCCAATAAAGTATCGCTTAGAGCTTCCATTCAAGACAGTAATATTCCGCTTCAAAATGGTGGTTATTCTCAAAAATTAGATGAATTTGATCAAATTTTTATTGAACTTTTTTCCGATAAATGGAACATTCGAGCTGGAGATTTATTTTTAGAGAATAGGCAATCACAATTTTTAAATTTCAACAAAAAAGTTCAGGGATTATCGACACGTTTCACTTTTGGTACTCCCGAAAACAAAACGGAAATCATTGCTGCAGGTGCCGTGGTTCGTGGACAATATGCCAAAAGTAGTTTTATTGGGCAAGAAGGCAATCAAGGGCCATACAAACTTCGAGGCAATAATGGCGAATTGTATGTATTGGTGATTTCGGGTTCTGAACGTGTATATGTGAATGGAATTTTACTAAAACGAGGTGAAAATAACGACTATGTAATCGATTATAATGCTGGAGAAATCAAATTTACATCGCTTTTTCCCATCACCTCCGAAATGCGAATTGCAATTGAATACCAATATTCGGACCGAAGTTATACGCGTTTTATTACCTATGGTGGTGTCAATCATCTAGAAGAAAAATGGAGTTTGGGGGGTTATTTATATTCTGAAAGTGATGTGAAAAACCAACCTTTGCAACAAAATTTATCGAGTGAACAAGTAGCAATTCTTCAAAATGCAGGTGACGATCCTAATCTGATGAATGCGCCTTCGGCATATATCGATTCCTATTCTGAAAATAAAATTTTATACAAAAAAGTAAGTATTGGCGGTATTAATATCTTTCAATATTCGAATGTATCTACCGATGTTTTATATAATGTAAAATTCACTTTAGTAGGTGCCAATCTCGGAAATTACAACCTTACAAGTAACACTGCTGTTGGGAAAATTTATGAATATGTAACACCTGTTGGTGGTGTTCCGCAAGGAAATTACGAACCCATTACACGATTGGTTCCTCCCACAAAGATCCAAATTGCAACGGTTATAGGAAAATTTAATCCGTCAGAAAATACTTCCGTCGATTTTGAATTCGGCATCAGTAATAATGATTTGAATTTGTATTCAAAACTTGATGATGGAAATAACAAGGGAATTGCCTCTAAATTCAATGCAAAACAACGGCTTTTTTCTGGAAAATTTACTGTCGATGCAGTAGCCAATTACCAATTGATTCAGAACAATTTCAAAACTATTGAGCGATTATTTACTATCGAATTCAACCGCGATTGGAATTTAAGCAATATTTCTGGAACCCAAAGTTTACTGACATCTGGATTGAATTTTGATTTTAAAGAAAATGGATTTGCTAAATATCAATTAGAAAAGCTCGATTTTTCAAATACTTTTTCGGGCACACGTCATGTAGTTCAAGGAAATTTTAAAACTAAAAACTTAACATTACAACAAAACAGTAGTTATCTTAACAGTTCAGGAAGCGTTTCAAACACCACTTTTTTAAGAAATCAATCGCGAGGAAAATACCATTTTAATAAAAATTGGGTTGGTTCAAGTTTACGTTTAGAAGACAATCAAGAAAAACTAGTAGCTACCAATCAGTTTACCAGATTAAGTCAGCGATTTAGTGAAATTGGAGGATTTATTGGTCGGGGAGACAGCACAAAAGTCTATGCGGAAATGGGTTATTTACATCGCAACAATGACAGTTTGCAATCAGCATTATTAAAGCGGGTGAATGCTTCTAATTCGTATTATTTGAAATCGAAATTGATACAAACTCAAAAAACCAATTTATCCCTTTTTGTGAATTACCGACGATTGACCTTTTCAGACGTTTCAAAACCGAGCGAACCGTCATTGAATTCTCGGGTACTATATAATGATAACTTTTGGGGTCAAATGATCCAAACAAACACCGCTTATGAAAATGTATCGGGTACTATTGCACAACAAGAATTCACCTATTTGCAAGTCAATCCGGGTCAAGGTGTTTACATGTGGAACGATTACAATGGCGATGGAATTCAGCAATTACAAGAGTTTGAAGTGGCACCATTTCACGATTTGGCCAAATATATACGGGTGTTTCTTCCCAATCAAATTTTTGTAAAAACACATCAGAATAAATTTTCGCAATCGGTAACTTTAAGTCCGTCCCGATGGAGTAACGAAATAGGATTGAAGAAACTTCTTTCCTTTTTTTACAATCAATCAGCATTTTCATTGGATAGAGAAATTGAACGCAATTCGGATAATTTTAACTTAAATCCGTTCTCAAACAGTACCGATAATTTGTTAGGTATGAACAAAAGTTTTAGAAACAGTATGTTCTACAATCGAGGCAAGCAAGAGCATTCGGTGACCTATACCTATTTAGAAAGTCACGTAAAAAGTTTACTTTCTATTGGATCACAAGAAAATAATTCGATTTCCAATCAATTGCAATATGCCCATTTACTTCAAAAAAGTTGGTTGTTCAATTTAGATATGTCAACAACAAAATTGAGTAGCATCTCGGATAATTATGCTTCCAGAAATTTTGAATTGAATAGTTATGATTTAGCTCCTAAATTATCGTATTTATTTTCCAACAATAAAAGTTTGTCGTTGTTTTTCGAATATAAAAACAAACAAAACAAAATAAATGAGGAAGAACGTTTGAAACAACAACGCATTGGATTATCATTTAATTATTCGAGTGATCAAAAAATAACAATTAATGGTGAATTTTCAATGTTTAATAATGCCTTTGTTGGAAATCAACTTTCACCGGTTGCTTTTCAAATGCTAGAAGGATTACAAGCGGGTAAAAATTCGACATGGCGCTTGTTGTTACAAAAAAATCTGACCCAATATTTAGATATCAATATTAATTATCAAGGAAGAAAATCGGAAACTAGTCAAACTATTCATACGGGAAACGTTCAATTGAGAGCTTCTTTTTAATGGTTTTTGGTCTAATGATATTTTTGCTTTAAATAACTAAAAATTTGTTTTTTTATTTAACAATTTGCTGAAAAAATAGTTCAAAAACTTTACGAAAAAAAATACTAAAAAGCAAAAATCCCTTATTTTTAAGGGTTTTTTAATTTTATTTAATTCATAAGTCATTATATATCAATATTTTATAAAAATGGCTAAATCAGTCTGTTTTTTAAACATTGTTAAAAACTAAAGCCGATTGTGAATAAGTTTGGTTTTTTCTTTGTCTAAAAATAACCACCTTTGTAACAGTTGAAAAAAATTAAAAAACCTATAAAAAATCATAATTATGTCTTTCATAGAACCAATTCTAAAAGAGAACAAAGATCGCTTTGTCATTTTTCCGATTAAGCATCAAGATATTTGGGAATGGTACAAAAAACAAGAAGCTTGTATTTGGACAGCCGAAGAAATTGATTTGCATACCGATTTAAATGATTGGAATAACAAATTGAACGCCGATGAAAAATACTTTATCAAGCACATTTTAGCTTTTTTTGCCGCTTCAGATGGAATTGTAAACGAAAATCTTGCTGAAAATTTTGTGAGTGAAGTACAATATCCCGAAGCTAAATTTTTCTATGGATTTCAATTGATGATGGAAAATATTCACAGCGAAACTTATTCGTTGTTAATTGATACTTATGTAAAAGACGAAACTGAAAAACACGAATTATTTCATGCGTTAGAACATTTTCCAGCAATTAAAGAAAAAGCAGATTGGGCTTTAAAATGGATTGAATCCGATTCCTTTGCAGAACGACTAATAGCTTTTGCAGCGGTAGAAGGCATCTTTTTCTCTGGTTCTTTTTGCTCCATTTATTGGTTAAAAAAACGTGGCTTAATGCCCGGATTGACTTTTTCTAACGAATTAATTTCTCGTGATGAAGGAATGCATTGTGATTTTGCGGTGCATTTACACCGAAACCATATTGTAAATAAAGTACCTAAAGATCGAATTACTGAAATTTTGACCAATGCGTTAGATATTGAAAGAAAATTTATAACCGAGTCACTTCCAGTAAGTTTGATTGGAATGAATGCTGCTTTAATGACTCAATATTTAGAATTTGTTACCGACAGATTATTGGTAGAATTAGGTTGTGACAGAGTGTATAACTCTTCCAATCCGTTTGATTTTATGGATATGATTTCGCTTCAAGGGAAAACTAATTTTTTTGAAAAACGCGTTGCGGAATACCAAAAAGCTGGGGTTATGAATTCCGATGCAGAATCCAGTAAAATTAGTTTCGATGCCGATTTTTAATCTGAACTTGTTTCAGATTCATAATAATGACACATAAATAGATGCTGAAACGAGTTCAGTATTAATTACAAATAACACGAAATAGCGAAGGGATTTTCTATTTCACAAAAAACAATGATTATGTACGTAGTAAAAAGAGACGGCCACAAAGAGCCGGTAATGTTTGACAAAATCACCGATAGAATTAAAAAACTATGCTATGGTTTAAACGATAGAGTTGACGCTGTAAAGGTAGCCATGCGAGTGATTGAAGGATTGTATGACGGAGTTACTACATCCGAATTGGATAATCTTGCTGCTGAAACAGCGGCTTCAATGACTATTTCACATCCAGATTATGCGCAGTTAGCTGCACGTATTGCCATATCTAATTTGCATAAAAACACCAACAAATCATTTTCGGAAACGATGAATGAAATGTATCATTATATAAACCCAAGAACCAATCAAGAAGCTCCGCTACTTTCGGAAGAAGTACATAACGTAATTAAAGAAAATGCTGAGTTTTTAAATTCACATATCATATACAATCGCGATTTTAATTACGATTATTTTGGTTTCAAAACTTTGGAACGTTCGTATTTATTGAGAATCAATGGTAAAATTGTAGAACGCCCGCAGCACATGTTGATGCGTGTTTCGGTTGGAATTCATTTAAACGATTTGGATTCAGTTATCGAAACCTACGACTTAATGTCGAAGAAATTCTTTACACATGCCACACCAACTTTGTTCAATGCCGGAACTCCTAAACCACAAATGTCTTCTTGTTTTTTGTTGACTATGAAAGACGACAGCATTGACGGAATATACGATACGTTGAAACAAACGGCAAAAATCTCGCAATCGGCTGGAGGAATTGGATTATCAATTCACAATGTTCGTGCTACAGGATCTTATATTCGTGGTACCAATGGAACTTCAAACGGTATTGTTCCGATGTTGCGAGTTTTTAATGATACCGCGCGCTATGTAGATCAAGGTGGTGGAAAACGTAAAGGTAGTTTTGCTATTTATTTAGAAACATGGCATGCTGATATTTTTGAATTTTTAGATTTAAAAAAGAATACCGGTAAAGAAGAAATGCGTGCAAGAGATCTATTCTTTGCAATGTGGACATCCGATTTGTTCATGAAACGCGTGGAAGAAGATATTCATTGGACGTTAATGTGCCCAAATGAATGTCCGAAATTGTGTGACGTTTATGGCGATGAATTTGAAGCATTATATACATCGTATGAAGCTGCTGGAAAAGGAAGAAAAACCATTAAAGCACGGGAACTTTGGGAGAAAATCTTAGAATCACAAATTGAAACAGGAACTCCGTATATGTTGTACAAAGATGCGGCAAACAGAAAATCAAACCAAAAGAATTTGGGGACTATTCGCTCATCTAACTTGTGTACCGAAATCATGGAATACACATCGGAAGACGAAATAGCAGTATGTAACTTGGCCTCTATTTCATTACCAATGTTTGTAGAAAACGGCGAATTTGATCACCAATTGTTATTCAATGTGACCAAACGTGTGACTCGAAACTTAAATAAAGTAATCGATAGAAATTACTATCCTGTAAAAGAAGCCGAAAACTCTAATATGCGCCATCGTCCGGTTGGATTGGGCGTTCAAGGTTTGGCTGATGCCTTTATCATGATGCGATTACCTTTTACAAGTGACGAAGCAAAACAAGTAAATCAAGATATTTTTGAAACATTATATTTTGCAGCTGTAACTGCATCTATGGAAATGGCAAAAGAAGAAGGACCGTATTCTTCTTTCAAAGGTTCTCCGATTTCTGAAGGACAATTTCAACACAACCTCTGGAATATCAAAGACGAAGAACTTTCAGGACGTTGGGATTGGGCAAGTTTACGAAAAGAAGTTGTTGCACACGGTGTAAGAAATTCGCTTTTAGTAGCGCCAATGCCAACGGCTTCAACATCACAAATTCTCGGAAATAATGAAGCGTTTGAACCTTACACCTCAAATATATATACAAGACGTGTACTTTCTGGAGAATTCATTGTGGTAAATAAACACTTATTAAACGATTTAGTGGAAAGGGGTTTATGGACTGAAACCTTGAAACAAGAATTGATGCGTAACAACGGCTCGGTTCAAGATTTGGAAATTCCAGAAGATTTGAAAGAATTGTATAAAACAGTTTGGGAAATGTCGATGAAAGACATTATCGATATGAGTCGACATAGAGGTTATTTTATTGACCAATCGCAATCGTTAAACTTATTCATGCAAGATGCCAATTATGCTAAATTAACTTCGATGCATTTTTATGCATGGAAAAGTGGCCTAAAAACCGGAATGTATTATTTAAGAACTAAAGCAGCGGTGGATGCAATTAAATTTACGTTGAACAACGATAAAAAAGCAGAACCATCTATTGTTGAAAAACCAGCAGCAGTGGCCGTTGAAGTAGTTGCTCCAGTTGAAAATGGAGAAATGACCTCCGAAGATTTTGCTGCAATGGTAGAACGCGCTCGAAATGCCTCAGGAAATGGTGGTGATGATTGCGAAATGTGTGGGTCGTAAATAAAATTAGAATAAAGAGAATAGAATTTAGAAACAGCTGTCAATTGATGGCTGTTTTTATTTCAGCATAATTATATTTTCAATTCGTACATTTGAAATCAAATTAAAACACAATGGCAAAAGAAAAAGGGGTTTACACTGGAATTATCGAAATAGACGAAAACGGAAATTATTTTTGTGGCGAATATTTATTGGATTACCAATACACAGTAGCAAGTTTTAAACTTGGAGATGAAATCAATCTTAAAACGGTAATTGCAAATCCAAGTGACAAAAGTTATAACAAATATCCAAAGAAATCTAAAAATTTCTTTTTGGCAAACGACAAGCAATAAAATGATTTTAATTAAAAAACTGTACTTACTAGAAAAAATATCTAATATTTAAAATCTAATATTTAATGATGCACTGGGAACAACTTTTATCTTTAAAACGTCAAGGCGACAAAGGAAAACGACTACGAATTGAACAAGATGATATGCGACTTGGATTTGAGGTCGATTACGACCGTATTATTTTTTCAGCAGCATTTCGAAGTTTGCAAGATAAAACACAAGTGATTCCACTTTCCAAAACCGACTTTGTTCATACAAGATTAACGCACAGTCTGGAAGTTTCGGTTGTGGGTCGTTCTATTGGGCGATTAGTGGGTAAAAAAATTATCGAAAAATACCCACATTTACAAGAAGTTCATGGGTATCAAGCAAATGACTTTGGAGCTATTGTCGCTGCTGCATCTTTGGCACATGATATTGGAAATCCACCGTTCGGACATTCGGGTGAAAAAGCGATAGGCGAATATTTTTCGATTGGAAAAGGACAACAATTTAAAGATCAACTAACCAATAAAGAGTGGCAAGATTTAATTGACTTTGAAGGAAATGCAAATGGGTTTTCAGTTTTAACCAGTTCCCGCCCCGGAATTGAAGGCGGTATTCGATTGACTTATGCTGTTTTAGGTGCATTTACGAAATATCCCAAAGAAAGTTTGCCTAAAAAACCAACACAAAATATAGCTGATAAAAAATATGGATTCTTTCAAACCGACAAAGAATTTTTTGAAGAGGTTGCAGATGAATTGGGTCTAAAACGTAATAAATCGGGAAATAATATTGGATATGAAAGACATCCACTTGCTTACTTGGTTGAAGCTGCCGATGATATTTGTTATACAATAATCGATTTTGAAGATGGCATTAATTTAGGACTAGTTTCAGAAGATTTTGCTTTAGAATATTTGATTAAATTGGTAAAAGACACTATTGACACCAATAAATACCATACACTTACAACAAAAGAAGATCGCATTAGTTATTTGCGCGCTTTAGCTATTGGAAATTTGATAAATGATGCGGTTCGTATTTTTATTGAAAATGAAGATGCTATTTTAAAAGGGAATTTCCCTTATGCCTTAACAGATAGAAGTAAATACAAAGCACAAATTGATGACATCATTAAATTGAGTGTTAAAAAGATTTATCAAAGCCGAGAAGTAATTGAGAAAGAACTTTCTGGCTATCAAATGATTAACAATTTGTTAGACAAATTTATAACAGCCTACAACAACCAATACGAAGGAAAAGCAACTAATTATGACAAATTATTATTGAACCTTCTTCCTGAAAAACGCAATGTAGAAAAAGAAAGTTTGTACGAACGTCTGCTACACATTTGCCATTTCATTTCGATGCTAACCGATGGCAATGCTTTATTGTATAACAAAATAATTTCTGGATAAAATTGTTAAATTTTTGATTTTCAACCAAAAAAATTGCATTTACTTCAAAAATAAATTAAGTTTGTAATCCTTTTAAAAAAATTAGAAATTAAAATTATGAAAAAAATTACGTCACTATTGATGATTTTGTTTACTGTTGTAGGTTTTTCTCAAGACTACACAGGAAAAATTCAAACCTATTTAGAACAAAACAAGACCAAATTAAACCTGTCAAATACGGATATTTCTGACTGGTTTATTGAAAGTATTGGTAATTCTGAGTCTATGAAAATTGATATTTATTGGATTAAACAACGTTACCAAGGAATTGAAATATTCAATGGACTTTCAAATGTATGGATTAAAAACGATGAAGTTATCAATGTAGTTAATGGTTTCATTCCTAACATTGGTCAAAAAATCAATACAACAACTCCTTCAATAGGTGTTTTAGATGCTTTACAAAAAGGATTTATTGCTGTGAATGCTTTAGATATGAACGGTCAAATTTTAGAAAATAAAAACGAGAAAGAGTTCAAAATCTCTAATGGCATTTTGGGAGACGAACCAATTATGGCGGAATTAGTATTTCAACCAATGGGTTCTTCTTTAAAATTAGCTTGGGATTTTACATTTTATACACAAGATCATAATCATTTATGGAGTGTGAGGATAGATGCCCTTAATGGTACTCTATTGGAAAAACATGACCAAGTTATCTCATGTAATTTTGGAAATCATAACGCTTCAGCAAATAAAGGTTTTTCTTTTTATAGAAATGCCTTTAAAGAAGAAAATGCTTCCTTACCAGCAGCTCAGGTTCAAGGTGGTTCGTATAGAGTAGTGCCTTTTAACTTTGAAAGCCCGAATCATCATTCAAGAGATGTACTAACAAGTCCTGAAAACGCTACTGCATCTCCTAATGGTTGGCATGACACTAATACAGCGACGGGAACAACAGCATCATTAAAATATACATATTTAAGAGGAAATAATACTTGGACACGAGCTGATTATGGAAACACTAATCCTACTACAACTTCTACTACATCAACCTCAGCAGGTTATTCTCCAACAAACTCTAGTTTAACTTTTAACTACACCTATCCGGGAACATCTGTGGCCGCAAATACTTATATTGATGCCGCTACAACGAATTTATTCTACATGAATAATATTCTACACGACATTTGGTATCAATATGGTTTTAACGAACCTAATGGAAACTTTCAACAAACCAATTATGTTACAGGAGGAAGTGGTTCTGATGCCGTATGGTCTGATGCTCAAGATGGTTCAACCGCTGCAACTCCAACCTTAAATAACGCAAATTTTTCTACTCCAGTAGATGGATCCAAACCAAGAATGCAAATGTATTTATGGAGTTACCGAAAACTTTATCAATTATTAACTGTCAACTCTCCTTCTGATATTGCCGGAGGTAAATATGCAAGTGATAATGGGTTCAATCCTGGTCACGTGAATTTACCTGTAGCACCTGCCATGATTCAATCTGACCTAGTTTTATATGATGATGGAACGCCAGATGTTGGACAAACAGACAATGCTGATGGATGTTCTGCTGCTGTTAATGCTGCTGCAATCAATGGCCATATTGTTGTCATTAGAAGATCAACTTCAACAGCCAATGGTGGAACACCTTGTACTTTTGTTGCAAAAGCAGTAAACGCAACTAATGCAGGTGCAACTGCGGTAATAATTGTTAATAATGATTCAACCGCTCCAAATTCAAGTATTGGAATGTCAGGTGCAGATGCCAATATTACCATTCCTGTAATTAGTGTTTCTTTAACCAACGGGGAAGCTATTATAGCAAAATTGAAAGCAAACCAAATAGTGAATGCAAAAATTCAATCACCCACAGCACTTGACCTTTTTGTAAATACAGACGGCGATTTGGATAACGGTGTAATTGCCCATGAATATGGTCATGGAATTTCCACTCGTTTAGCTGGTGGTAGAAATAACTCAAGTTGTCTTACAAACGAAGAGCAAATGGGTGAGGGTTGGTCCGATTGGTTTGCTTTGATGTTAACTATGCATCCTGGAGATGTTGGAACAACACCAAGAGGAATGGCTACCTTTGTAATCAATCAAGATCCAACAGGCGCTGGTTTAAGAAACTACCCTTATTCAACAGACATGACCGTTAATCCTGAAACGTTCAATACTGTTAACTTAAATCAAGTAGATGATGGATCAGGGAATATGGTAACAGAAACTCATAATGTGGGTGAAGTATGGACCACAATGCTTTGGGATTTAACTTGGGCTTATGTAAATAAATATGGTTACGATGATAATAAATATACTGGTACAGGTGGAAACAACAAAGTAATGCGTTTAGTATTAGATGCTATAAAATTACAACCTT
>Ga0209499_1000076_pt1 | contig 67946 bp, 64 predicted proteins | sample C_130208_EF_Meta_FD_187306 | JGI IMG/M metagenome (GOLD analysis project Ga0209499, IMG submission 187306) | Freshwater microbial communities from Lake Croche, Canada to study carbon cycling - C_130208_EF_MetaG (SPAdes) (version 2) | ecosystem: Environmental > Aquatic > Freshwater > Lake...
ATTTTCTTTACTTATAGCTATTGGGAAACCAATGATGATTTAGAAAATTATAGAAAATCGGCTTTATTTGATGAAGTATGGACATTTACCAAAAAATTATTCAACGACAAACCCGAAGCATGGAGTGTTAGTAAATTAGTGAGTTTAGAATAATTGTCAGTTATCGGTTATCCGTTTTAAAAACAGACAACAAACAACAAACATCAGAAAAAAGACAAAAAAATATGAAATCAATATTAATAAGAGAAATAAAATCCTTTTTTGGCTCATCAATTGGATATTTAGTTATCGCCATTTTTCTTTTACTGAATGGTTTATTTCTTTGGGTTTTTGAAGGAGAATACAACATTTTAAATAGCGGTTTTGCCGATTTATCCCCTTTTTTCACCATCGCTCCATGGATATTAATTTTTTTAATTCCAGCGGTAACAATGCGCAGTTTTTCGGATGAAAAGAAACAAGGAACAATCGAATTATTATTGACCAAACCAATTTCTATTTGGGAAATTGTTACTGGAAAATTCTTCGGAGCTTTTCTATTAATAGTATTCGCAATTATTCCAACATTCATTTATGTTTATGTGATTTATAGATTAGGTATACCCGAAGGCAACATCGATATAGGAAGCACAATGGGTTCTTATTTCGGCTTATTATTTTTAATTGCCAGTTACACTGCTGTAGGTATCTTTACTTCAACATTATCAGAAAATCAAATAGTAGCTTTTATCATTTCCGTTTTCTTGTGTTTTGTTCTGTATTTTGGATTTCAAGGTGTAGCGTCACAATTTAAGGATTGGCAAGAATTAATTGCCTTTTTCGGAATGGATTATCATTTTAAAAGTATGAGTCGAGGAGTCATTGACACTCGTGATGTCACTTATTTTGTGAGTGTTGCCATAGTATTTTTATCGCTGACTGTTTATAAATTAAAATCGTTGAAATCGTAATGGAAAATAAGAAGGCCAATTTAAAAAATCTACTTACTATCATTGGGATTTTGATGGTTTTGAATTTTGTAGGAAATTTCTTTTTCAAAAGATTTGATTTAACTGCTGACCAACGTTATTCGCTTTCCGAAACTTCTATAACTATTATAAAAGAAGTAAAAGAACCAATGTATGTTGATGTTTTTTTGGAAGGAAATTTTCCAGGAGAATTCAAAAAATTACAAACAGAAACCCAACAATTATTAGAGGAATTTAAAGCTTATAACCCAAATATTATTTTTCAATTTGTTAATCCATTAGAAAAAGATGAAGAACGTGAAAAGATTATGCAATCCTTTTATGAAAGAGGTTTAACGCCTTTAAATATTACAATGGATGAAAAAGGAAAACAAACACAAGAAGTTGTTTTTCCTTGGGCAGTAGTAACTTACGCAAACAAAAGCACCAAAGTTCCATTGTTAAAAAACATGATGGGCGCATCAACGGCACAAAAAGTAGTAAGTTCAGTTCAACATTTAGAATATGCATTTGCAAACGCATTCCATACGGTTTCGAAAACACGTGAGAAAAAAATTGCAATTATAAAAGGAAACGGTGAATTAGAGGACCTAAGTATAGCCGATTTTTTAAAGTCCGTTCGGGAGAATTATTATATTGGACCTTTTACCTTAGATTCGGTTGCCAAAGATCCAAATAATACTTTACAAGCGTTAAAAAAATATGATTTAGCCGTTATTGCAAAACCAACACAGGCGTTCACTGATGAAGAAAAAGAAGTACTAGATCAATTTATAATGAATGGTGGAAAAACGCTTTGGCTCGTTGATCAAGTAAATATGGAAATGGACAGTTTGATGGAAACAGGTGAGAATCTCGCCTACCCTAGAGATTTGAATTTAAATGACATGTTTTTTAAATATGGCTTACGTATCCAACCTGACTTAATAAAAGATGTTATGGCTACCCCTATATCGTTGGCTACTGGACAACAAGGAAGTGCTACACAATACACCAAATTTCCTTGGTTATTTTCTCCAATGATATATCCTGTAGAGAATGCTGAAAAATCAAAAATGAGTCCGATAGTTACTAACTTAGATGGTATTAAATTTGAATTCGCCAATCCGATTGAAGTGCTGAAAAACGATATTAAAAAAACCATTTTATTGCATAGTTCCCCTTATTCAAAATCGGTTGGAACTCCTACCGAAGTAAAATTAAAAATGGTGGACGAACGACCAGACCAAAAAGAATTTACAGGAAAAGGAAATCTCCCGGTGGCGGTTTTAATGGAAGGGAAATTTCATTCGGTATTTCAAAATAGAGTATTACCTTTTAAAGAAAGTGGCTTCGCTCCCATTGGAAAAGTTAATAAAATGATTGTCATTTCAGATGGTGATGTAATTAAAAATCAACTGGACAAGAACTTTCAACCCCTAGAATTAGGTTTTGACAAATGGACTAATAATCTCTATGCCAACAAAGAACTCTTGATGAATTGTGTGAATTATTTATTAGATGACAACGGACTTATTAACATAAGAAGTAAAGAAGTGGACTTGCCTATTCTGGATACTCAGAAGGTAGCGGAGGAATATACTTTTTCACAAATTATAACTGTCGGAGTTCCAATAGGAATTTTGATACTGTTTGGATTATGCTTTAGTTTCTTGAGAAAAAAGAAATATAGTAACTAATGTTAATAAATATCTTTTTAAAATTGAGTTCTTTAAGATATATTTGTAAAATAATTAAAGATGAAATGTCTCAAGATTAGATTTGTTTTTTGAGAAATATTTATATGCCATTGCATCTTCCAATAAAAAATTAAATTAAATTACGGATGAAATTTATTGTATCAAGCTCGTATTTATTAAAACAACTTCAGGTATTAGGTAGTGTTATTAACAGTAGTAATACATTACCAATTCTAGACAACTTTTTATTTGAACTCGATAAAAAATCATTAACTGTTTCTTCTTCTGATTTGGAAACAACGATGTCGGCTACATTAGAAATTGAATCTACAGATAAAGGAAGTGTTGCTGTTCCTGCAAAATTGTTATTAGACATTCTAAAAACATTTCCAGAGCAACCTTTGACTTTCACTGTTGAAGAAAACAGCACAATAGAAATCAGTTCAAACTCTGGGAAATATGCAATTGCCTATGCCCTTGGAGAAGAATTTCCAAAATCAGTTACATTAGAAGATTCATCCTCTACCTTAGTTCCTGCAGAAGTACTATCAACCGCTATTAGCAAAACCATTTTTGCTGCCGGAAACGATGATTTGCGACCAGTTATGTCTGGGGTTTTCTTTCAATTTTCTCCGGAAGGATTAATTTTTGTAGCAACAGATGCCCACAAATTAGTAAAATATGCTCGAACTGATGTAAAAGCATCCCAAGTAGCTGATTTTATTATGCCAAAGAAACCTTTAAATATTTTAAAAAGTATTTTAGGCGCTTCTGATGCTGAAGTTAAAATTGATTATAATGACGCAAATGCAACGTTCTCATTTGAAAATTACCTATTAACTTGTAGATTAATTGATGGGAAATATCCAAATTATGAAGCGGTTATTCCAAAAGAAAACCCAAATAAATTATTGATAGATAGAACACAATTTTTCAGTTCTGTTCGTCGTGTTGCTATTTTTTCTAACAAAACTACCCATCAAATTCGTTTGAAAATAGCGGGTACCGAATTAAATATTTCAGCAGAAGATATTGATTATTCTAACAAAGCAGAGGAAAGGTTGACCTGTGATTACCAAGGTGATGATATGCAAATAGGCTTTAACTCAAGATTCTTGTTAGAAATGTTAAGTAATTTACAATCAGAAGAAATTCAATTGGAAATGTCTATGCCTAATCGTGCTGGAATCCTTACTCCTGTTGATGGTCTTGATGATGGAGAAACCGTTACAATGCTTGTAATGCCTGTAATGCTTAACAACTAAAACAGACTGTTAACATAAAAAAAACGTCTTGTACTTAACAAGACGTTTTTTTTGAGATAGATTGAAGTTATTTTAATATTTTATACTTATAACAACTGTGTTTTGAATAATTGAACCAAAGCAGAATTAATATAATTAAAATACAAATATAGCTCTTTCACTCATCATTTCATTAACTTGGTTAGCTACCTCTTCAATTATAGATTCATCTTTATGATTCATTATCACTTTATCAATTAGATCTACTATTACTTCCATATCTTCTTCTAACAATCCTCGAGTGGTAATTGCAGGTGTTCCAACTCGAATACCAGATGTAATAAAAGGAGATTTATCATCAAAAGGAACCATGTTTTTATTAACGGTAATTTCAGCTTTAACTAAAGAATTTTCGGCCTCTTTACCGGTAATATTTTTATTTCTTAAATCTATCAACATCATGTGATTATCGGTTCCTCCAGAAATTAAATGATACCCTCTTCTGTTAAATGCTTCTGCCATTGCTTTAGCATTTTTTTGAACTTGCAGGGCGTATCTAAAAAATTCGTCGGTTAAACATTCTCCAAAAGCAACTGCTTTTGCTGCAATAATATGCATTAACGGACCTCCTTGATTACCCGGGAAAACTGCTAAATCCATTAAAGACGACATCATTCTAACTTCACCTTTTGGATTAGTCAATCCCCATGGGTTTTCAAAATCTTTACCCATCATAATCATTCCGCCTCGAGGTCCACGTAACGTTTTGTGAGTTGTAGTTGTTACAATATGGCAATGCGGAATTGGGTCGTTCATTAATCCTTTAGCAATTAATCCTGCTGGGTGCGAAATATCAGCCAATAATAATGCTCCAACACTATCGGCAATTTCTCTAAAACGCTTAAAATCCATATCACGACAATAAGCAGATGCTCCAGCAATAATTAATTTTGGTTGTTCTTTTATAGCAATTTCTTGTATTTTATCATAATCAAATAGACCCGTTTCTTGCTCAACTCCATAGAAACTTGGAGTATATATTTTTCCAGAAAAATTTACGGGAGAACCATGAGTTAAGTGGCCTCCATGAGATAAATCAAATCCTAAAATTTTATCTCCAGGCTTCAAACAAGCGGCAAAAACTGCTGTATTAGCTTGCGAACCCGAATGCGGTTGCACATTCACATATTCGGCTCCAAATAACGATTTGGCTCTATCTATTGCTATCTGTTCAACAACATCTACGACCTCACATCCACCATAATATCGTTTTCCTGGATATCCTTCAGCATATTTATTAGTTAAACAGGAACCTGCCGCTTCCATTACTTGGTCACTCACAAAATTTTCAGAGGCAATTAGCTCTATTCCATGTATTTGTCTGTCTTGTTCGTCAAGAATTAAATCGAAAATTTGTTCGTCGCGTTGCATTATTTATGATTTTTTGTTAAAACTTTTCAAAATTACAAAATATGTTTGTCAAATAAATTCTAAATGATATATTTGATTACATTTTTTTCAACAACAAATCAACAATATAATATGCCTAACACAGCTAACTTTTCAAATAGAAAATCATGGATAATCGTTCCACTAAATAGTGATTTTCCAATTCAAAATATTCCGTTCGGGGTTTTTTTAACTAAAGAGGATGTAATAACTATTGGAACTCGAATTGGTGATTGTGCTATAGATATGGGAGCATTGCAGCAATTAGGATATTTTGAAGGAATAGAACTCACTGATGACATCTTTATGCAAGATACCCTGAATGATTTTATTTCGGATGGAAAAAAAACATGGCGATTGGTACGAAATCGTTTAGCCGATTTATTTGATGTAAATAATCCAAAATTAAGAGATAATAAAGAACATCGAGATATTATAATTTTCAGCATTAATGAAATTGAAATGCTACTACCCATTCAAATTGGTGATTATACAGATTTTTATTCCAGTAAAGAACATGCCACCAATGTTGGAAAAATGTTTCGTGATCCAGCCAACGCATTGTTACCCAATTGGCTTCATATTCCAGTCGGTTATCATGGAAGAAGTTCGAGCATTATACCATCAGGAATTCCTATTCACCGCCCTATGGGTCAAACCCTTCCAAATGGAGAAAACACTCCGGTTTTTGGTCCTTCCAGATTAGTAGATTTTGAATTAGAAACAGCTTTTATTACAACAGATGCTAACATATTGGGTGAAAATATACCTATAAATGAAGCAGAAGATTATATTTTTGGAATGGTACTTCTTAATGATTGGAGTGCAAGAGACATTCAAAAATGGGAATATGTTCCACTTGGGCCTTTTTTAGCTAAAAACTTTGCTTCTTCAATTTCACCATGGATTGTAACTATGGATGCGTTAGAAGCTTTTAGAGTTAAAGGACCTAAACAAGAACCGACTCCACTTTCTTACTTACAACAAAAAGGAAAACATGCTTATGATATTAATCTTGAAGTGTATATTGAGCCCGAAAATGCTTCGCCTACTTTAGTGTCTAAATCAAATTTTAAATATATGTATTGGTCTATGAGCCAACAATTGACGCACCACACTTCTAATGGCTGTCGAGTAAATTCTGGTGACATGATGGGTTCAGGAACTATTTCGGGACCTACAGAAGATAGTTTAGGGTCGATGTTAGAATTGACTTGGGGTGGTCAAAAACCCATTAAACTGAATGATGGTACTGAACGTAAATTCATAAACGATAATGATACTGTAATTATGAAAGGATATTGCCAAAATAGTTCAGTTCGAATAGGTTTTGGTGAAGTTTCTTGTAAACTTCTACCTCCGTTTGTTAGAAAATAATTGAATATTTTTTGAACTAGAATTATAAAAATCGATTTAAATCTTCCGCAGCAATATTACTGTGAGAAGCATCATAAATGCATTTCCCTTTACTAATTAACAATAATTGTGGGGATTGGTGTTCTACTACAAATTGTACCGCTATTTCATTTGAAATATCACGATGGTTTAGTAAATCTAAAAAATAAAGTGGAATTTTAACTTCCAAATTATAATCATTTTCAAATTGTTTCAATGCAAATCGACTAATATTGCATCGAGTGCTATGCTTAAAAATTAATACCGGTTTTTCATTTGACAAATCTATAATCTCATTTAATTGCCCTAAATCGGTTAATATAATCCAATTCAGTTTTGAAACTAGCATTTGTTCATCAGAACTACCGAAAATATTTTTAAATAAACTCATATTTTGTAATTGATTAAGTCTTTTTTTCGTAACGTTTGTAGTATTTTTTTTTAATATAGTCCTTTCGACCAAATATAAATAATGAAATATTAATTGTTAAATCGTTTTTCAAATATCGGCAATACAAACTAATTATAAAATCTTAAAAAAACAGTACCAAAAATTTTTGGTACTGTTTAATTTATCTGTTTTTATATAATAATCTCTATCGAGTATTTAGGCCTAGTTAAATTACTGTTTTTTAACTTTAGTAAATTCAAAACTTTGACCACTAACGTTTAATGTAAAACCATCTTTAGCTGCATTAAACTGAATTGATAATCCAGCTTGATCCATACTAAACTTTCCGTTACCTTTATCTTCCAATGGAACCGATGGTTGTCCCTGGGTATTAATAACCAAACTATCATCTTCAACGGTGAAATTAATTTTAATTGGAATTTTAACACTAGAGAAGTCACCAACATAACCGTCAAGACCAACAACTTTTTCTACTCCATTTTTAGCAGCTGTCCAAACATTATTTTCATCATTAATGTCAGGAAAAACATTGTCAGGGTCTAATTTAACCGTATCTAATTCTTCTTTAGTATCTACTTTAAAAGTCCATATTTTGTTTCTTTGCCAAATTTCAACTGGCAACGATTTTCTAGAAACAACTCCACTTTTGGTTTTAATTTCGACTACAACGGGCATTACCATTTTATCTAGATTTTCAACTGTAATTAAAGCTCCGTTTTTAGCGTCACCTTTATCATATTTAACTTTTACAATTCCTTGATCTAAACTCCAATTATTCATAAACCAACTTCTCCAAAACCATCCTAAATCTTCACCTGCCACATTTTCAATAGTTCTAAAAAAATCATCTGGCATTGGATGTTTAAAAGCCCATTGTTCCGTATAAGTTCTAAATGCTTTATCAAAACGCTCTTTTCCAAGAACTTGGTTACGTAGCACATCTAAACCAGAACCAGGCTTGAAATAAGCTAAAATTCCAAGATTTGCTTCTTTTAAATTATCTGGGGCAGCCATAACAGGTTCCATTTCTGGATTAGTTAACATGCTTGAAGATTGGTGCATATTTGGTGATTTTTGTTCATACTCACCATTGTTAAAATCTTTTGAACTAATTCCATTAATAAATGTATTAAAACCTTCATCCATCCAAGCAAACAAACGCTCGTTTGAACCCACAATCATTGGATACCAACCGTGGCCAAATTCGTGATCTGTTACGCCCCAAAGTTCTTCTCCTTTAGATTTAAAATCACAAAAAACAATCCCTGGATATTCCATTCCGCCTTCATTACCTGCAACATTGGTAGCCGCTGGGTAAGGAAATTCAAACCATCTTTTAGAATAATTTTCTATTGAAGTTTTAGTATATTCTGTAGCTCTACCCCAAGCCGCTTGTCCGTCTGCTTCAATTGGATAAGTAGAAATTGCAATTGATTTTTTACCACTTGGCAAATTAATTCTAGCAGCATCAACAATAAAAGCAGCTGAAGAAGCCCATGAAACATCACGAGCATTTTTAATTTTAAATTTCCAAGTTAAGCTGCTTTTTCCAGCTGGACGTGAAGAAGGGTTAGTAACCTCTTCGGCAGTACGAATCATAACTGTTTTATCACTGTTTTTTGCTGTTACCCAACGTTTTTGTTGTTCTGCAGTGTATACTTCCGTTGGATTTTGCAAATCACCAGAACAAACCACAATATGATTTGCTGGAGCAGTAATTGCCACATCAAAATCACCATATTCTAAATAAAATTCACCAGCACCCAAATAAGGTCTTGTATTCCAACCTAATACATCGTCATAAACGCACATTCTAGGATACCATTGAGCAATTGTAAAAATTTTACCGTTTTTAGTATCAACAACTCCCATTCTATCAGATCCATAATCTGGAGAAACGAATGAAAATACAATTTTAAGTTTTACAGAAGCACCATTTCCAGATAAATCTTGCGGAAGATTAACTTGCATACGAGTATCAACTACTGTAAATGGTACTTCTTTTTCAACTAATTTTCCTGAGGCCGATGAAACAATCTTAACCGATTTAATGTTGAATCCTCCATCAAAATCTTGACCTTTAGCGCCGTTTCTACTTCCTTTTAAAGGTATAATTGCATTTCCGCGCGAATCTTTTTTAAATAAATTTTGATCTACATTCATCCATAAAAATCCCAATTTATCAGGACTGTTATTGGTATATGTCAAAATTTCTGAACCAATTATTTCTTTGGTTTGATCATTTAATGTAGCAGTTAATGAATAATCGGCTCTATTTTGCCAATATTTAGCACCAGGTTGACCACTTGCAGAACGAGTTTCCGTAGCGTTTTTGGTATAAAAATTATTAGCAAACGTCTCATTATAGTTGTAATTTGAGGTTGGCTTGGCTTCTTGAGCAAAAACAGAAGAAACTCCAAAAAATAAAGCACTTAGTGAAAAGGATTTAAGAAGAATGTTTTTCATAAATTTAAATTTTAATTTATAGCAAATAAAAGAAAAAAATGCTTTTGATTGTTCAAAAGCATGATATTAGTAGTAAAAAAAGTTTTTTGTTACGCCGATTTAAAAATTCTATTAATTGGAATTACATTTCCTTGCTTTAAAATCACTCGATGATCGGTTAAACCCCAAACGGTAGTTTCAACCACTTTTTTAGAATTATTGTCTTCAAAGTAAATTTTAATCTTAGAATGTTCTAAATTTCCTAATGAAAGTGCTCGATTTAAATCGTTAAATCGTTGATTTTTTTCTGTAACATCGTTCAAAACATCTACTTTTGGAAATGATAATTCTGCAATCATTTCTTTTTCTATTAATTCAAAATTGGTTTCCATAGGATTTACTTATTATTGATTATTTATATGGATAAAAATATTAATGAGAATTAATAATATTAATAAATATATTTACCTCAAAGTAATTTTTAAACTTAATTGATGCCTGTAACAATTTCAAATTCAAAATTATCAGCACATATTAATTTCATAGGAGCCGAATTATTCTCTTTAAAATCGAAAGAAAACAATCAAGAATTTATTTGGGAAGGAAATCCTGATTTCTGGGGAAAACATTCGCCAATATTATTTCCTATTGTAGGCACTTTAAAAAACAATTGTTATACTTACAACGGTAAACTATTTCAATTATTGCGACATGGATTAGCTAGAAACCTTAATTTTAGCTTAATTTATACCTCTGAAAAGCAAGCGATTTTTAGTTTACAATCATCTGAAGAAACTAAACAAGCTTTTCCATTTGAATTTGAATTGCAACTAACTTACACCCTTTTGGATACTAAATTAGAGATAAAATACACTGTAATCAATAAAGATAAAGTAGATATACCCTTTTCAATTGGCGCACATCCAGCGTTTGCATTACCAAATAATTTTGAAAATTATGCATTAGAATTTAATCAAGAGGAAACACTTACTTGTTTTACATTAGAAAATGAATTAATTTCTGATAACAATTTTGAAGTGGCTTTAGTTAATAAGAAACTTCCACTAACCTATTCGACATTTGAAAAAGACGCTTTGATTTTTAAAACCTTGCAAACAAGATCTATTACAATTTTAGAAAAGAAAAAACCTCTTCTAAAAGTAGTTTTTGATGATTTTAAAAACCTGGGTATTTGGACAAAAGTGGGAGCACCATTTATTTGCATTGAACCTTGGCTGGGTTATTCAGATACAATTCATTCCACTGGACACATTTTGGAGAAAGAGGGCATACAAATTGTTGAAGAAAACACTAAATTTGAATGCCTATTTTTAATTGAAATTTTATAAAAAAACAAATGCTAGAAATTAATTTTCATCCATTTAAAAATTTAGAAACCGAACGTCTTTTGTTGCGAAGAGTTTCGGACTCTGATGTTGCTGAAATTTTGGAACTTCGTGGCAGTTCAGAAACAATGCAATTTATTCCTCGTCCTATATTAAAAACCAAAGAAGAGGCATTGACACATTTTAAAATGATTGAAGATAAAATTGAAAATAACCAAAGTATCAATTGGGCTATTACTTTAAAAGGACAACCGAAACTTATAGGAATTATTGGGCATTATAGAATTCAACCTGAAAACCACCGTTGCGAAATTGGTTATATGATTTTACCCCAATATAACGGAAAAGGAATTGTGACCGAAGCCATTAAAGTAGTTTTGGAATATGGATTTGAAGAGTTGCAAATGCACTCTATTGAAGCAGTAATCGATCCCGAAAACCTAGCATCAGAGCGTGTTTTACAAAAAAATGGCTTTGTAAAAGAAGCTCATATACTTGAGAATGAACTGTGGAATGGCAAATTTTGTGATAGCGTAATTTATTCAATTTTAAAAAGAAATTTCAAAAAATAATTAAAGGTGTTTATTTAATTTTGGTAAGGTTTTAATGTATAATTGTTCGACCTTTTTTCTGGCCCATTCCGTTTTTCGTAAAAATGTCAAGCTCGACTTTACACTTGGATTCTCTTTAAAACACTTTATATTTATTCTTTCACCTAAATTTTCAAATCCATAAATTACCTCCAATTGTTCCACTATTTTTTGAAGTGTAATTCCGTGTAATGGATCGCTTGATTTATTGTTTTCCATAAAGACAAAGATACTATTTTTCTATTACTAGATTACAAATCAAAATCTTGTTTTAATTTCACTTTTTGCTTCATTATTTTGTTAGTATATTTGCATAGTTATGATTAAAGCTGCCAATATTCTAAACAAAAAAGCAAAATTCGATTATGAGATTATCGAAACATATTCTGCTGGAATCGTTTTAACTGGAACAGAAATTAAATCGATTCGATTAGGAAAAGCCAATATTACAGAGAGTTTTTGTGAGTTTAATGATAATGGCGAACTTTTTGCAATCAACACGTCTATAGAAGAATACGCTTACGGAAATCAATTCAATCACAAAGCTAGAAGTGAACGAAAACTTTTACTCAACAAAAGAGAGCTGAAATCGTTAGGTAAAAGCGTTGAAACAAAAGGATTGACCATAGTGCCACTGAGATTATTTACAAATGAAAAAGGACTTGCAAAACTCGAAATAGGTTTAGCCCGAGGTAAAAAAACATACGATAAAAGAGAATCATTAAAAGAAAATGATACCAAACGAGATTTGGCTCGAATTAAGAAAGAATTCAATTAAAAGATAAAATTATTTTTTTATCAATATTATGACTAAATTTGTCATGACAATTTTTAACTTATTAAATATAATGAAAACTTTATTAAAAGATGCGAGAGAACAAAAAGGAATCAAAACCCGTGAATTAGCACAAATTATAGGAATTGATCAAGCTTTGATAAGTAAATTCGAAAGTGGAAACAGAAAACCAACACGAGAGCAAATAGCAAAACTTGCTCAAGTATTAGATCTAGATTACGAAACTTTAATGGTTTCTTGGTTGAAAGAAAGAATCTTATATGAAATAGGCAATGAAGAATTTTCTTTAAAGGCATTAAACTTGGTGCAAGAAGAAATTCAGAGCAATTATAAATCAAGAAAATTATTAATTTCTAAAAATCTTCAAAAAATATTGGACGAAATTGATAGTTTAAAATCAAAGTTAGATAATTTTCGTCAGTTTGATAGTTTTAGAATTGTGCAAGCTCTAGAACTAGAATACACCTTTGAAAGTAATAGAATAGAGGGAAATACATTAACTCTTCGAGAAACAGATTTGGTTATTAATGAAGGATTAACTATTTCTGGAAAAAGCATGCGAGAACATTTGGAAGCTATTAATCATGTTGAAGCTATAACGTATATTAAACTATTAATGGAACGTAATTTCACTCTTAATGAAAGAGAGCTTTTATCGGTTCACAACTTAATATTAAGAGGTATTATTCCAGAAGATGCGGGTCGCTATAGAAAAGTGCAAGTTATGATTAAAGGAAATAGTCATATACCTCCGCAACCTTTCATAATTCCAAAAGAAATGGAAAATTATTTTTTTTGGTTTGAAGAAAATAAATCAAAATTACATCCAGTTGTTTTAGCCGCAGAAATGCACGAACGTTTGGTAACTATTCATCCATTTATTGATGGAAATGGTAGAACATCAAGATTAATAATGAATTTAATTTTATTACAAAACGGATACGTTATTGCTAATATAAAAGGAGATTATGAAACTAGAATGAAGTATTATCAAACATTAGAAAAAGCTCAAACATCCGCAAACAAAGAAGATTTCTTGCTTTTTGTTGCTCAAATAGAAAAAGAATGTCTAGAGCGCTATTTAAGTATAATAAGTCAATCGAAACCCACATAATGTAGGTTTTTGTTTAATTCTTATTTTCCAATAATGGAACGAATTTGAAATCCCCAAATTCATGTTTTTCAAATTGGGTTTCGTTTTTGCGAATCAACAGCGTCATAATTTGTTCTTTTTCACCCACAGGAATGACTAATCTCCCTCCTATTTTAAGTTGTGCCATGAGTGGATTCGGAATAATTGGAGCACCTGCTGTGACAATAATACTATCAAATGGCGCGTGATTTGGCAACCCTTTATAACCATCTCCAAATGACAAATGTTTTGGCCTGATTCCTAATTTTGGCAATAATAAAGAAGTTGTTTTAAATAATTCATTTTGACGTTCAACTGAGTAAACTTTAGCACCCAAAAGACAAAGAACTGCGGTTTGATATCCACTTCCCGTGCCGATTTCTAAAATTTTTTGATCTTTTTTAACTTCTAGCAATTGACTTTGAAAAGCTACTGTATAAGGTTGAGAAATAGTTTGACCAGCTCCGATTGGGAATGCTTTATCTTGATATGCAAAATCTTCAAAACTAGAATTTAAAAATAAATGTCTTGGAATTTTTTTTATAGTTTCCAAAACATTTTTATCAATAATACCCCTATCTTCAAGCTGTTTAGCTAACTGATTTCTGAGTCCTTGATGTTTATTTGTATCTTTCAATTTAGGCCTGTATTTATTTTGTAAAAATAGAAAACAAATTACCAATTATCAATTACCAATTATCAATTAATTACTATTTTTGATAAAATTTTATTTTATGCTTAAAGTTGGCGTTTTAGGTGCTGGTCATCTTGGAAAAATACATTTACGATTGTTAAATCAATCTGAAAAATATGAATTAGTAGGTTTTTACGATGAAGATCAAGAAAATGCTGCAAAAATTGCTTCTGAATTTGGGTATAAACAATTTGAAACTATTGCTAAATTAATTCACGCTGTTGATGTAATTGACATTGTAACTCCTACACTCTCTCATTATAAATGTGCTAAAGTTTCTATCAAAAGTGGTAAACATGTTTTTATTGAAAAACCAATTGCAACAACCGTTGAAGAAGCTCAAGAAATCATTGCATTAGCAAAAGAATATAATGTGAAAGGTCAAGTTGGACATGTGGAACGATTTAATCCAGCATTTATAGCAGTCAAGCACATGATAGAAAATCCAATGTTTATTGAAACGCATCGACTCGCCGAATTCAATCCCCGTGGTACAGATGTTCCTGTAGTTTTAGATTTAATGATTCACGATATTGATGCTATTTTAAGTGTTGTAAAATCAAAAGTAAAAGCCGTTCACGCCAGCGGAGTTTCAGTATTAAGTCAGTCGCCAGATATTGCTAATGCACGAATTGAATTTGAAAACGGTTGTGTTGCCAACATTACTTCTAGTAGAATTTCGATGAAAAACATGCGTAAGTCCCGTTTCTTCCAGAAAGATGCCTACATTTCTATAGATTATTTAGATAAAATTTGTGAAGTTGTAAAAATGAAAGAAGCACCAGAAGTTCCAGGTGATTTTGATATGATTTTACAAAATGCTGAAGGTGAAAAGAAACAAATTTATTTTGCCAATCCTGATGTTGCTCCAAACAATGCCATTTTAGATGAATTAGAAACTTTTGCAGAATCAATTGTAAACAATACTGCTCCAATTGTAACCTTAGAAGATGGAACAGAAGCTTTGAGAGTGGCTTATATGATTATTGATTCAATGAATGAAAAATAAAAAAAATAAAAAAAATAATGAAAACGATAGCAGTAATTGGCGCAGGAACCATGGGCAATGGAATTGCTCACACCTTTGCTCAAAGTGGTTTTACCGTAAAATTAATCGATGTTTCTGAAAAATCTTTAGAAAAAGGAATGGCTACTATTGCCTCAAACCTTGACAGAATGGTTTCAAAAGGAACTATTACTGAAGAAGATAAACATAAGACCATCGGAAACATAATCACTTATACAGACCTAAAAGATGGTATTGTGGGGACCAATTTGGTGGTAGAAGCGGCAACTGAAAACGTAACTTTAAAACTGAACATCTTCAAACAATTGAGTGAAAGTTGCGACCACAATGTGATTTTGGCAACCAATACTTCGTCGATATCAATAACTCAAATTGCAGCACAAGTAGTTCATCCAGAACGAGTAATTGGAATGCACTTTATGAATCCAGTGCCAATTATGAAATTGGTTGAAATCATACGTGGTTACAATACTTCAGATAAAGTGACTAAAATCATTATGGATTTATCTTTAAAATTAGGCAAAACGCCAACAGAAGTAAATGATTATCCTGGATTTGTAGCCAACAGAATTTTAATGCCGATGATTAATGAATCCATCGAAACATTATATAACAGCGTTGCTGGTGTTGAAGAAATTGATACTGTAATGAAACTAGGAATGGCACATCCTATGGGACCTTTACAATTAGCAGATTTCATTGGATTAGACGTTTGTCTTTCCATCTTAAACGTAATGTATGACGGATTCAAAAATCCAAAATATGCTCCTTGTCCACTTTTAGTAAATATGGTGATGGCGGGAAAACTTGGCGTGAAATCGGGTGAAGGTTTTTACGATTATTCGGAAAGTAAAAAAGCAGAAAAAGTTTCTAAACAATATAGTAAATAGTAAAAAGTGATTAGTAAATAGTCTTGGCAAAAAAGCTAATTACTATTCACTAATTACTAATCACTCAATAAAATGTCAAAAATAATCCCATTCAAAGCCGTTCGTCCCACTCCTGATAAAGTAGCGTTAGTAACTTGTCGCAATTATGATGATTACTCGCCGGCGGAATTGGCTTCGTGGTTGGATTTCAATCCGTATTCGTTCTTGCATATCATTAATCCTGCTTACGTTCATTCGCAAAAGATTACTTTAGACAAGCGTTTAAAAGGTGTCGCTCACAAATATCAAGATTTTAAGAATGATGGGATATTCATTGAAGATGAAAAATCTGCTTTCTTTTTGTATGAAATTCAAACCAAAAATCAATCATTCACCGGAATTGTAGCCGGAACTTCAATTGAAGACTATAAAAATAATGTCATCAAAAAACACGAAGATACTTTGCAATACCGTGTCGAATATTTCAAAGATTATTTACAACAAACTGGTTTTAATACGGAACCGGTTTTGATTACTTATCCAGATAATTTAGAATTGAATAATTGGATTTCCGAAAAGAAAAAAGATCAACCAATTTATCATTTTGCTACGACTAATAAAGAAAAACATACGCTTTGGAAAATTGATTCCAATTTAGAAATAAGTTGGTTGAAAAAACAATTTGAGAACATTCCCGAATTATATATAGCTGATGGTCACCACCGTTCAGCTTCTGCAGAGTTATTATATGATGAAAACAACTATTTAAATAATCAAAATCTGAATTATTTTATGAGTTTTTTGATTGCTGAAAGTAATGTCAAAATTTATGAATTCAATAGAATTATTCGGGATTTGAATGGTCATTCCAAAGAAGACTTTATCTTAAAATTATCCGAACATTTCATCATTAAATCCAAAGAACAAGAATTGTGGAAACCGCAAGATAAATTTGAGTTTGGAATGTATTTAGACGGCAATTTTTATGCGCTTTTTTTCAAAGTCAATCACAGTAGCAACTTCAAGAATCAAAATTCAATATTGTCAAATTTAGATGCTCAAATTTTGTATGAAAAAGTGTTGCAACCAATTTTAGGAATAGAAGATCTACGAAACGACGAACGTATAGATTACATTCCAGGAAAACAGTCGATTCTAACCATTAAAGAATTGGTCGATGAAGGTGAATTTGAAGTTGGATTTATGTTATTTCCAAGTGATATCTCAGAGATTATAGCATTAGCAGATAATAACTTGATTATGCCACCAAAAAGCACTTATATCGAACCCAAATTTCGAAGTGGTTTATTGGTTTATGAGTTATAAGTAAAAATACGAAGTACAAGTTACGAAATGTAAAAGAAGTTTAAACTGTATACTAAAATCTGAACACTTTTTAAAAATGTCAATAACAAACAACTTACTCCAAATAAAATCTCAACTTCCAAATCAAGTTACTTTGGTAGCGGTTTCAAAAACCAAACCCATAGCTGATTTGATGGAAGCTTACAATGCAGGGCAGCGTATTTTTGGTGAAAATAAAATCCAAGAAATGACAGATAAATGGGAACAATTGCCCAAAGACACTCAATGGCACATGATTGGACATGTTCAAACCAATAAAATCAAATATATGGCAGCCTATGTGAGTTTGATACATGGAGTTGATAGCTTTAAATTATTGGAAGAAATCAATAAACAAGCAATAAAACATCATCGTATAATTGATTGTTTACTTCAGGTTTACATTGCTGAAGAAGAAAGTAAATTTGGATTGGATGAACAAGACTTAATCGAGATATTAAATTCCGAAGAATTCAAACAATTGAAAAACATAAAAATTGTTGGCTTAATGGGAATGGCAACTTTCACAGAAAATCAAAACCAAATTAAAAATGAATTTCAAAAATTGAAAAGAATTTTTGATAAATTACAAAACCAACCTACAACCTATAACTTACAACCAACAACTTTATCGATGGGCATGTCTGGAGATTATAAACTAGCCATTGAATCTGGAAGCACTATGGTTAGAATTGGAAGTAGTATCTTTGGTACAAGATAATCAATTGCAATGTCAATATCAATTGCAAAATTCAATAAAGAAAAAATGGACAACGAGAATACTATTTTTAGTGAAAAGATATTTAATTTTGAAGATAGACTTGTTCGTTTTGCTGGAGAATGTATTTTGTTTACTAGAAATTTGAATAAAACCTATGAAAATGAATACTATAAAAATCAATTAATTAGATCTTCTGGAAGTTCATCGCTTTATTTCGGTGAAGCTCAAGGTACAATTTGTGATAAAGATTTTGTTTTTAAAGTAGGTTTAGTAGTTAAAGAATTAAAGGAATCTCGAAATTCTTTAAAAATATTAGATTATATAAAAGAAGGTGACGAAAATATAAGAACCTTACTTTTAAATGAAGTTGAAGAGTTAATTGCAATTTCTTCAAAAATGATAATTAATAAAAAATAATCTTTCAATATCAATTTCGATAACAATTACAAAATTCAATTTCTTAAATTTTTAGGATTGGTTTTTGAAATTGAAATTGATTTTTGAAATTGATATTGACATTGAAAATGTACGCAATTCTAGACATAGAAACCACTGGAGGTCAATTCAATGAAGAAGGGATTACCGAAATCGCCATCTATAAATTTGATGGTCATGAGGTCGTGGATCAATTCATCAGTTTAGTCAATCCAGAAAAGGAAATTCAACCGTTTGTAGTTAAATTGACCGGAATCAATAATGCGATGTTGCGCAGTGCTCCAAAATTTTATGAAGTAGCCAAACGAATTATTGAAATCACTCAAGATTGTATTGTTGTAGCTCATAATTCCTCTTTTGATTATCGAATTTTAAGAATTGAATTCAATAGATTAGGTTATGATTTTATTCGACCAACGCTTTGTACGGTTGAATTATCAAAAAAGCTAATTCCGGGTATGGAATCGTATAGTTTAGGAAAATTAGTCCGATCATTAGGAATTCCAGTTACTGATAGACATAGAGCTAGTGGAGATGCGTTAGCAACAGTTAAATTATTTAAATTATTACTTTCAAAAGATATTGAAAAACAACTATTAATTAGTTCTATAAAAGTAGAAATAAAAAGTGGATTGGTTCCAAAACTTCTTGATATTGTAGAGAGTTTACCTATTAAAACAGGAATTTATTACATACATAATGAAAAAGGTGAATTAATTTACATCGGGAAAAGTAAAAATATTAAAAAAAGAGTCAACCAACATTTTACGGGTAAAACTAATAAATGTAAAAAGATCCAATTGGAAGTTTTTGCCGTAACTTATGAAGAAACTGGAAGTGAATTGATTGCACTTCTGAAAGAAAGTGAAGAAATTAAAATCAATAAACCGATTTATAATAGGGCGCAACGTAAAAGTATTTTTCAGTACGCTTTATATGATAATGTAGATGAAAACGGGTACATCAGTATAAAAATCCAAAAGGCAGATGGTCGAAAAAAAGAGATTACTGCATTTACTTCTTTGCAGGAAGGAAAAAATGCGCTTTTCAAAATTACAGATAAATACAATTTGTGTCAGAAAATTAATGGGTTGTATGAAACTCAAAACGGTTGTTTTCAATATAAAATTAAAGAATGTAATGGTGCATGTTTAGGAATCGAATCTACAGAAAATTACAACGAGCGTGTGGAGGAATTTATAAATGAAATGATGTTTGAAAACAACAATATGATTGTAATAGATAGAGGCCGTAAAATTGATGAGCGAAGTGCTGTATTGATAGAAAATGGAATATATAAAGGATATTGTTTTTATGAATTGAATTTTCAAATTACAACTATTGACATTTTGAAAAACATCTTAATTGCGATGCAAAATAATCGTGATACCCGACAAATAATTAAGAATTATTTAAGGAAAAATAAAGTGATGAAGATTGTGAAGTTTTAAAAGGATAATAGAACATATAAATAGATTTTTGAATTATTTAATAACCATCATCGGACCAACTGCTATAGGAAAAACCTCCTTAAGTATAGCTTTGGCAAAACATTTCGATTGTGATATTATATCTTGCGACAGCCGTCAGTTTTATAAGGAAATGAAAATTGGTACAGCTGTTCCAACAAAAAAAGAGTTAGCAAGTGTTCCTCATCATTTTATTCAAAACAAATCGATTTTTGAAAATTATTCTGTAGGCGATTTCGAAAAAGAAGCCTTAACAAAATTGGACGAATTGTTTTTGAAAAATACTATTCAAATTATGGTTGGGGGTTCGGGTTTGTATGTGGATGCTGTTCTAAAAGGAATCGATACATTTCCCGAAATTGATTTAAAATTCAGAGAAGAAGTGCGTCTGAATTATGAAAAAAAAGGAATGAAATATCTTCAAAATCAATTGAAAGAACTGGATTTAGAATATTATGAATATATAGCTAATACAAATCCGCAAACCCTTCAAAATCCGCAACGAATGACGCGATTCATAGAAGTTTGTATAGGAACAAAAAAACCTTATTCCTCTTTCTTAAATAAAGAAAAAAATAGAAGAAACTTCACTCCTATTATTATAGGTTTAGAAACAAAAAGAGAAATGATGTATGACCGAATCAACCAACGTGTTGACTTAATGATTAATGAAGGATTATTGACTGAAGCCGAAAAACTAGCTCCAAACAAAAAATTAAATGGACTTCAAACGGTTGGATACAGAGAACTGTTTGATTATTTAGAAGGAAAAATAACCTTAGATTTTGCCATCGAAGAAATCAAAAAAAACACAAGACGATTTGCCAAACGACAATTAACTTGGTTTAAACGAATGGAAAACACAATCTGGTTTGATTACTTATTAGATAGAATGGAAATCATAAACTTTATTAAAAATAAAATTAGAAACACTGAATTAAAAGATTAGAGCACTAATCTGTGTTCCAAAAATATTAATAAAATGCCTATATCACCAAACTTCACTTCAATTTTATCCAAAAATTGGGAAATTAATTTTCTACATTGTTATCCAAATGGATATTTGAAATACACAGAATTATGCAATCTTTTTCAGTTAACAGCTGCACAGCATTCGGAAGTTGGCGGAATTAGTTTTAGTGACATGCAAAAATTCAATCAAGCATGGGTTTTAAGTAAAATGAGAGTAGAAATATTTAGTTTACCCAAATGGAAGGATATAGTAACTGTGAAAACCTGGATAAAATCATTGGAAAATTCACGATCCATTCGCTGTTTAGAATTGTATATTGGTACTAATAAAATTGCTGGTTGCGAAACTTTTTGGGCTGTTATCAATACGCAAACACGACGACCTGAAACTTTTGCTTTACCAAACGAACATTTTAAAAAATATCCCAATCATAATGCTACTGAAAAAAGTTTTTCAAAAATAGACATTCAAAATGATTTTGAAATTCATAAAAAACGAATTGTCCAATTATCCGATTTAGACATTGTAAATCATGCTAATAGCGTCAAATATATTGAATGGTGTTTGGATTGTTTGGATTCAAGAATTCTCCTAGAACAAAACTTAAAGGCTTTTGAAATGAATTACATGAAAGAAGTTTCGCTAAATGAACAGGTGGAAATAAATCAACATAAAAACACCTTTACTATAACCAAAGAGGGTAGAACATGTTTTGCCTTAGAACTCGAAATGAATTAAAAGATCATAATTGATTTTGAATAGATTACCCTATTTAAAGATACCGATCTACAAAGATTTTTTGGTGATGGTTTTGATGTCCAATAATAATAAAACCTATTGCTCTGACAGACATTGGACTATCGGATGCTGTTCCTATTCGTAACAATTCCTCCTCCTTGAATGATTTATACAATAAAATAGTTGAATATCTAAGTGCAGAAAATTCAGTTAACAACTCCATAATACTTCTTTGAGATCCGTTAGCTTCTTCCACATAATCGTTTTGTTCAAAGCCAGGCAACTCCGATTTATCGTTTCTTGCAAAACGCAATGCTCTGTATGCAAAAATTCGTTCGGTGTCAATAATGTGCTGAATAATGTCTTTAATCGTCCATTTCCCTCCGGAATATCGGTAATCAAATTTATCCATCGGAATATCCTGCACAAACTTGATGAAACGGTGCAACGAGATTTCAAGTTCTTCTACTAAATTAAATTCTTCAGAAACTTGAGCTATATAACTCCCATAAAAGAAGGCGAATTCGGTGGAATGGAGTTGCGATGGTCTCATTTGTTTTGATAATTTATTTTATTAGCAAAAAGACTGGAGACTTTTCGCAACTGGGATTTTAAATTGAAATTAATGAAAAAAATATTAAAAATATGATATTTAAGCAATATATTCTGGTTGAAACGTTTTATTTGAAGAAGCGTGTACATTAAAATAAAATGTAATAAATATACGAAAAAACCTCAAGAAATACGCTTGAGGTTTGAATTTTATGTATTTAATGGAGTATTAGATATCTTTAAAAATGGTATGCATCAAACGTTTTTTATCATTGATACTTTCCTCCAGCGAAATCATCGTTTCCGTTCTGTAAACTCCTTCAATATCATCAATCATAAAGATTACATCTTTAGCATGTTTAGTGTCTTTAGCACGTATTTTACAAAAAATATTGAATTTACCAGTTGTAATATGTGCTACAGTTACAAAAGGAATTTCGCTTATTCTTTCTAAAACAAATTTTGTCTGTGAAGTATTGTTCAAGAATACGCCAACATAAGCAATAAAAGAGTATCCTAATTTTTCATAATCTAATGTCAATGAAGAACCAGTTACTATTCCTGCATCTTCCATTTTCTTTACTCTTACATGAACCGTTCCAGCTGAAATTAAGAGTTTTTTGGCAATATCTGTAAAAGGTATTCTTGTATTATCTATAAGCATATCAAGAATTTGGTGATCTACTTCATCTAAACGAAACTTACTCATAATTATTAATTTTTATTATTGTTGTATTTGCTAGTTGTTGAGATTATAAAAATAAATAAAAAAATTAAAAAAAAGTTAATATTGTGCTATTTTTTTAATCCATTAACAAAAAAATTGTTTTTTCCGATGTTAAAGTCTGCTTTTTGATTGATTTTCGGAAAAGCAGATTTTTCGTCAAAATACATCATCTTATGAGCATTGAATTGAATGTGACCTAATTTTCCTTTTAATTCACCAATTTCAGCTATGTAAGCATTGAATTGGATTTTTCCATCAACAAGTTCTTCTTTATATTGAGCAGCAAAATTCGATATTATTTCTTTACCATCATAATTTATTTTAACATTTTTATAAATAAAATCATAAAAAACGATTTTATTTTGCGGAATTTGCAAATAAATAGTGTTTTTATTATCAACTATATCGTTTTCGTAAATACTTCTTAATCCAGAAAGCAAAGCAATAAAAATCATTTTTCGAGAAAATTCTCTATAATAATCATTTTGATAATGGCCTGCTTCAAATAGTATTGTTGGAACACCTAAAGACATAAAGGTGTCTCCAATACAATTAATATTAAATACATCGTCAAAACGTCCCACTTGATTGGGAATATGTTTTTGTAATTCATAGTTCATAGCTACAATTACATTCATAGCTCGAGTTCGAACTTTATTTACCTCCCTATTTTCATTATATGAAGGCGCTAAAAAAGAAATTGTTGCAGCATTTCCTGAATCGCCTGCACCAAAAATAGTTCGTTGATCATGAAGATTGTAACAAAAATCAGGTTTGAATTCCGTAAATATTTGGCGCAAAAATTGACTTTCGGGTTGCGATAAATCAACCGAATCACGATTTAAATCAATGCCATTTGCATTTTCTCGGGTATAAAGTTCGGCTCCATCAGGATTAACCATTGGAAGAAAGCAAAAAGTAAATTCCTGAAGTAACTTTACTCCTATTGCATCATTTGAATGAATATAATTAAAAAAATCAAATAAAGCTTTGGTTGTAGTACTTTCATTTCCATGCATTTGCGACCACATAAAAATTCTAGTTTGTCCAGTTCCAATGGTATATTTATAAATGGGTTTACCTAAAACGGATTTGCCTATAATTTCTTTTGGAAGTTTCTCTAAAAGTGGCTCAATATCAACCAGAGTGATGTATCTTCCGAAAAGAGAATTGGCTTTATGCTGTTTATGTAATTCAATATAATCCATAGTGATTTAATATTATGCTTGAAATCCTCTTTCTGGAATTTTACCTTTAACACCTTTAAAAAAAGGCAAAATAAGCTTCATATCGGCTTCATAATTTCCGGTTGGAGTAAAGGGTTTTCCTATTTTAACTTCTTTTTTTTCGTAATCAAATGCTACTGGAACAATAGGAACATCGGCTTTTAGAGCGATATAATAAAATCCGGTTCGCAATTCGGCTACTTTTTTTCGAGTCCCTTCAGGAGATATTGATAATCGAAACGTTTCCTTTTTTGCAAAAACCTCAGCGGTAGCATCTACAGTATTTTTGCCACCGCTTCTGTCGATTGGCGCTCCTCCCACTGCTCTAAAATAATATCCGAAAGGAAATGCAAACAATTCCTTTTTACCCACAAAATTAATTTCAATACCCATGATTCCTCTAACTAATAGCGCAATAAAAAAATCTAAATTACTAGTGTGTGGAATTACAATTACAACACATTTTTTAAGATAACTATCTATAACTCCTATTAGTTTCCAACCCAATATAGTAACAAAAATAAAATTGTAAAGTTGTTTCTTCATGCGAAATATTTTGTGTAAATTTAGCATTAATCTATTATTTTTGAGAAAATTTATTTATGCTAGCCAAATTATTTAGTTATTTCATTCCAATAAATGTTTTTAAGAAGAATTCATGCTTGAGTAATTCATTGGAAGTTTCATGGAATAATGGCGAATTGGTTTTGGATAGTAAAAATACTAATTATTCGTATGGAAGTTTGCAACGCATTTTAAGAAAAGGGTTAAAATTCATCGGTTTTGATAGAATAAAAAAGTTTGAAAGCATTTTGATTCTGGGTGTTGCTGGCGGAAGTGTGATAAAAACATTGGTGGAAGAAGTAAAATTTAAAGGTCAAATAACGGGTATTGAAATTGATGAAGAAATCATTGAAATTGCCAATAAATACTTCAAATTAAATGAAATAAAAAATCTTGATGTGATTATAGATGACGCTTTTGAATTTGTTTTAAAAACCAAAGAAAAATATGATTTAATCATAATCGATATTTTTCAAGATACTACAATGCCCAATTTTTTATTTGAGGATTTTTTTATAAACAGGTTAAATTATCTTTTAAAAATTGAAGGATTTATTTTATTTAACACAATGGTAATTAATGAGAAAGATAGGATTAGGAATTTAGAATATAAAAAGAAATTTAATGATAATTTCTCTTTGCGTATGTATCCAAAAGTGGAAGTTCATAATGAATTGTTCACGATTAAGAAACTTACATAACTAAATTTTAAACCATCTTTCTAGCTTTCTCTAAATCTTCTAGTGTATCAATTCCGATTCCAATATGACCCGTTTCAATCATTTTGATTCGTTTTCCAAATTCCAAATAGCGAAGTTGCTCTAATTTTTCGGATGCTTCTAATGATTTCATTGGCAAGGAATAGAAATCTAATAGTGCTTGTTTGCGGAAAGCATAAATTCCGATATGTTGAAAATAACGAACACCCACATTCTTTTCTCTTGGATAGGGAATAACGGAACGGGAAAAATATAATGCAAATCCGTTTTGATCGACTACAACTTTTACATTATTTGGGTTATTAATATCATTCTCATTTGTAAATTCCTTCATTAACGAAGCCAAATCAATTTTATTCTCTATATCATTTTTAAAAACTTCGATGACTTTTTCAAGAGGATCTTTATTGATAAAGGGCTCGTCTCCTTGAATATTAACCACAATATCAACATCTAAATATGATACAGCTTCGGCAATTCGATCACTTCCCGATTCATGCTCTTTAATTGACATAATGGCTTTTCCTCCGTTGGTTATAATCTCTTCATAAATTAAATTAGAATCGGTAACAACAAAAACATCATTAAATAAATGGGTATTTTTTGCAGCTTCATAAGTGCGAAGAATTATTGTTTTTCCACCTAAATCCTGCATCAATTTGGCAGGAAAACGTGTGGAGGCATAACGAGCTGGAATAACTGCAATGACTTTCATATTCTATTTCTTTATTCAACAAATATATCAAATGTTTTAAGTTTTTCTAATTAAGAAGAAATTCGTTCTATTTTCCATAAAAAATCATCTTCCAACAGGTAACGGATTCTGTCGTGAAGCCTATTCGGGCGTCCTTGCCAAAATTCAACTTCAACAGGTTTCACCAAAAACCCTCCCCAATGTTTGGGCCTTTTGATTTCTTTGCCAGAATATTCTTGTTCCAGTAACTTTAGATTCGTTTCAAGATATTCTCTATTTGGAATTACTTCACTTTGTGGAGAAGCTATTGCTCCAAGTTTACTTCCTTCGGGACGAGAATCAAAATAATTGTCCGAAATAGTTTCTGATGTTTTTTCAGCTATTCCTTTAATAATAACTTGTCGTTCCATACTGTTCCAAAAGAATGATAAACAAACATTTGGATTATTGGCAATAGCTTTTCCTTTTTCAGAATTGTAATTGGTATAGAAAAAAAAACCCTCTTCGTCAAACTTTTTAAGCAATACTATTCTAGATTTCGGAAAACCATCTAAACCAATTGTCGCTACAGTCATGGCATTGACCTCATCTACTCCGCCAAAATTTTCTGTTTCATGAAACCATTTATGAAATAAATTGATTGGATCTTCGGGAATATTATTTTCTAGAAGTTCGTTTTTATCATATGATTTTCTGTAGTCACCTAAGTCTTTCATTGTACTTTATTTGTTTACAAAGTTCGTGAAGTTTTTGAGAAGTTTATACAAAATTAAAACGGATTTTCTTGTTGCCCCGATTGATGGAATAAACCTTTGCTTTTTAGGCAAAGTTTTGGAAGTAAATCGGGAATTTGGATTACTAATAAATACTAAACGATTCGTTTCAATTTCTATTAATCCATTTCAAATTCTTTACCATCATCTGCCAAATGCACGTTGGCAAAAATAATTTCTGCTTCTTGTTTAAAAAGTTGAATAGTGCTATATCGTGTAGAATAATGGCCAAGAATTAGATTTTTAACCTTAGCTTTTTGTGCAATAGTTGCTGCTTGTTTTGCTGTTGAATGCATGGTTCGCACTGAAAGATGGTCTTCGCTTTCTAAAAATGTGCTTTCGTGATAAAGATAATCTACATTTTTGATTAATGGGATTATAGATTCGTTATACATGGTATCACTGCAATAAGCATAACTTTTGGCCCTTTGTGGATCAAAACTAAGTTCAGAGTTTGGTATTATTGTTCCGTCATCTAATTTGACGTCACCGCCATATTTTATTTTGTTGAAATATACTTTATCAATATTGTAATTTTCAACCGCTTCAATATTGAGTTTGCGTTCGGTATTTTTTTCTTGAAATAAAAATCCGTTGGTATAGATGCGATGATGTAATGGAATGGTTTTTACAATCACTTTTTCATCTTCGTATATAGTTTCAGATGATTTGGATTCTAACTCATGAAAGCACAAGCTATATCCCGTATAAGAACCCGAAGCGCGCAACTGTATCAATATGATTTCTTTAATGCCTTTAGGACCATAAACATGTAAGTCTATTTCTCGATTTAGCAGCATGAAAGTAGAAATTAATCCGATTAATCCGTAAAAATGATCGCCATGAAGATGCGATATGAAAATGTGGTTGATTTTAGAAAATTTGACTTTGCTTTTACGCAATTGCACTTGGGTTCCTTCGGCACAATCAATAAGAAACAACTGGTTTTTAATTTCTAAAATTTGTGATGTTGGATTAGAAAAAGTGCGAGGAGTTGCAGCATAACAGCCCAGTATGGTTAGTTTCATTTTGGAGTTTAGAAGTTAATGAATTATGCTAAGCGCATTAATTATTCTGTTTTATCATTTTCTATTTTACCCAATTTGATTGTTTTGATAACAAGATAAATTAGTAGTCCGATGTTAAGAGCTAACTTAAAATAATCAAATTCGTTTGTTTTTATACTTTTTATGAGCCTACTTGTAAGCAAAAAAGTCATCATAAACAAGATAGCTATGTATATGTATAATGTAGTTTTGTTATTTAATTTCATGGGGTTTTATTAAAATTCTAAATCGCGTTCAATTTCTTCCATTTCGATAATGTCATGTGCTTCTTGAATAGAAGGCACAACTGTTAATTGGGTTGGGATAGCGTTAAAATCAATAGCACTTGCAACCAAGACAAAGGATTTTTTTCCTTTTTTATGGATTTTAGATAAATTGGAAAATAATTTAATATCTTTTATTTGTACATTTTTATCGTGGGTAACATCTATAATTAAATTTTGATTTTTAAAAGTAGTATGTTTGTGGGTAAGTTTCTCAATGAAATTTTGAATGTTCCCTTGGGCATCTTTAATAATAGTGGTATGATCTTTTTGTACTACTTTCATTATTGCTTTATTTTGGAAGCCAATAAATAAATTACAGCCATTCTAATAGCAACTCCATTTTCAACTTGGTCAAGAATTACTGATTGTTTTGAATCGGCTACGTCTGATGTAATTTCTACTCCACGATTGATTGGACCTGGATGCATGATAACAATTTCTTTATTTAGCGAATCCAATAGCGTTTTGTCAACTCCATATTGTTGGGCATATTCTCGTGTTGATGGAAAATAATTCACATCCATACGTTCGTTTTGCACGCGAAGCATGTTTGCAACGTCGCACCATTCAAGTGCTTCTCTTAAATTAGGTTCTACTTGAACACCAAGACTTTCAATATACTTTGGTAGTAGCGTTTTAGGTCCGCAAACTTTTACCTCAGCACCTTGCATTTGCAAGGCATATATATTAGAAAGCGCTACTCTTGAATGTAAAATATCACCCACAATTACTACTTTCTTACCTTTTACTTCACCCAATTTTTCTTTGATTGAAAAGCTGTCCAATAAAGCTTGTGTTGGGTGTTCGTGAGCACCATCTCCAGCATTTATAATACTTGCATTTACATTTTGTGAAAGAAAATAAGCCGCCCCTGGATTGGCATGTCGCATAACAACCATATCTACTTTCATTGAAAGAATATTGTTTACAGTATCAATAAGTGTTTCTCCTTTTTTAACCGAAGATTGTGCTGCAGAAAAACTAATAACATCTGCCGAGAGTCTTTTTTGGGCTAATTCAAATGATAATTTAGTCCGCGTACTGTTCTCGAAAAAAATATTAGCTATAGTGATATCTCGTAAAGAAGGGACTTTTTTAATTGGGCGATTGATCACCTCTTTAAAATAATCGGCAGTTTCAAAAATCAAATCGATGTCTTCCTTAACAAGATATTTTATACCTAATAAATGGTTTACACTTAATTCTTTCATTTATTGTTGTGTATTGTGTTATAACTAATTCATTATTAAAAAAACAGCATCCTCCCCTTCATTTTCTTGCCAACAAACTTTTACTTTTTCGCCATTAATAGCATCTACTTGTCTTCCTCTGTAATCGGGCTGAATAGGTAAATGCCTGCTAAATCGTCTGTCAATTAGCGTTAATAATTCTACCTCGGATGGTCGCCCGAATGATTGAATTGCAGTTAAAGCCGCGTTAATACTTCTTCCGGTATACAATACATCGTCAATAAAAACTACTTTTTTATTTTCAACTAAGAAATCTATTTGGGTTTTATTGGCTTCTAATGGTTTATCGCCTCTGCGGAAATCATCTCTAAAAAAAGTGATGTCTAAAAATCCAAGCTGAATGTTCTTAACGTGATACTCTGTCTCTAAAATGTGTCTTATTCTTTGGGCAAGAAACTTTCCGCGTGGTTGCAATCCAATTAAAACAGTAAAAGAAAAATCAAGATGTTTCTCGATTAACTGACAGGCCAAACGATGCAGAATAATATTGACTTCTTTTGCTGTGAGTAATATTTTTTGACTCATAATGAAGTTTGGAATTGGTGTGTAAAAGTAAATAAAATTATTGAAATTTGTAAAAAAAATCCCTCTACAATTAAGTATAGGGATTTGGATTCTCAAAATATTTTCTATTATTTATTAATCCAATCAACAATTGAAGCGTCGGTTGGTAGAACTTGAGGTAAAATTACTTTTTCTAATTCACCTTTTTCGTTGATTAAATATTTCTGAAAATTCCATTCTACTTCACTGTCTTGCAAACCGTTTTTAGATTTTTGAGTTAAAAATTTATAAACAGAGCACAAATCAGTGCCTTTTACAGAAACTTTACTCATCATTGGAAATGAAACCCCATAATTAAGCTGACAAAATGAGGCAATTTCTTTATCAGTCCCTGGCTCTTGTGAAGCAAAATTATTAGCTGGAAAACCAATAATTACAAAATTTTTACTTTTATATTTATTATAAATTGCTTCTAAATCTTTATATTGTGGTGTCAATCCACATTTTGAAGCCGTGTTAACTACTAGTATTTTCTTTCCTTTTAAGGAAGAGAAGTCAAAATTCTTTCCGTTTAAATCTTGAACTTTAAATTGGTAAATAGTTTCTTTGGTCATAGTTTCAGGTTGTTTTACTTCTGTTTGTATATTTTCTGCTATGTCATGCGCTTGATTTTTACAGCTGCTTAAAAGACAAATTCCACCCAAAAAGATCATTAGTTTTTTCATATAATTAGTTTTTATAAAGTTAGACATATAATTCAAAAAAAAATAATATTTCTGTGTTTTGTTTTAATGGGATAATTAATGACTTTCATTCACTTCAATAGCATCAATATCAATATTTTGCTTTTTCAATATTCTTTTTACTAAAACTGCAAAAAGTGTTAAATATCCAAAACAAATAACTGGAATAATATAGGATTGGTGGATTCCAATAATATCGGATAACTTTCCTTGTAAAGGAGGAATAATACCACCTCCAAGAATCATCATAACCAAAAATGCGGCGCCTTGAGAAGTATATTTTCCTAAACCAATAATAGATAAACTAAAAATTGCTGGCCACATAATACTACATGCCAAACCACCTGCTAATAAAGCATAAATTGCTATCATTCCTGTAGTGAATAATCCTACTAACATTGCAATTATTCCGAAACTTCCAAAAATCATCAATGTTTTAGCTGGTTTATCTTTACTTATAAAGAAAGCTCCAATTTGAATTAAAACACAAAAAACATAATAATAAAGGGGTTTCATATCTTTTCCTGAAAGAATATTAACTCCCAAAATAATTCCGAAAGCAATCAACGGGATAACAATTAATGCTAAGGTTTTATTGGTGCCTTTCAAATTAAAAACACTAATGGCTCCCGCCCAACGACCAATCATTAATCCGCCCCAATACATTGAAATATAGGGCGCAATTTCGGAGGATTGTAAACTACCAAAATCTTTTAAATTTAAAAGACTACCTAAATTACTTCCAATAGCAACTTCAACTCCAACGTAGGTAAATATTGCCAACATTCCCAATACCAATTGAGGGTATTGCATTGCGCCCCAACCTTCTGCTTTTTTCTTGGCAGCTGAATAAGACACTAACAAACCGACAATTACAACTAACAATGCTCCTGCCAACCAACCCATTCTATATTTTTCTAAAGGTGCTTTTATAGCTGAAATTTGATTGGTTTGTGGTTTTATTTTGTCTTGAAAAGTGAGTATATCTTTTTCAATTGAAGTTATTTTACCTTGTTTTTGGATTGTTGTAGTTTTTTCATCATGTTTTATTATCAAGATTTCCTCATTTAAAGAAACAATCCTTTTGGATGTAGGTTCGATACTTTTCTCAATGGCAACAATTTTTTTAGCATCAACTGAATTATAGCTTGAAAAAACGGGACAAAACATGACTACTAACAATCCTGTCATTATTAATAGCGAACGGAGCGCTTTATTGGCTTTTTCAATGGGCTCATTAGCAATGCCACTGGGTACTTTTTTTGAAAAATAAAACAATGCTGCTGATGCTACAAAAAGCAATCCAACTCCAACATACAACAGAACGACTTTACTTAATTCTAAATGTTTTATTTGAACTTCAGAAACTGATTTCGCTGTGCCAAATAAAGCTAATGCTACTACTATTGGACCAATAGTTGTTCCGAAAGAGTTAATTCCACCACCTAAATTTACTCTACTTGTTCCCGTTTTTGGGTCTCCCAATAAGATTGCAAAAGGGTTAGCTGCGGTTTGTTGTAGCGAAAAACCAAGTGCCATAATAAATAATCCAGAAAGCATTCCAGCATATAAATTAGCTTCCACTGCTACAATCATTGCTCCAGCTCCAAGTGCAGAAAACAGTAAACCAAAAACAATACTTTTTTTGTATCCCCATTTTCCAACAATATCACTTCCATTATAGTTTCCGAAAGCAAATAATAACAAAGCACCCAAGTAATAAGCGGTGTAAAATGCAAAATCAACCAACTGAGACTGAAATTGATCTAATGAAAAATAACTTTTACAAAACGGAATAAAAATACTATTGCCCGCTGCTATAAATCCCCAAAAAAAGAATACGGTAATTAAGGTATATAATGCAGGATAATTGGTTTTTTGTTGATTTATATTCATAAGTGGGTTTTTAGGTTGGTTTGTTTTTTAGTTAATTATTGGACTGTATTAAATTCCAGCTACCGATTTAATCTCCTCTATTATTCTAATAGCCAAGTTGTTCGCCAATTCTTGAGAAGCAGCTTCGGTATAAATTCTAATAATGGGTTCGGTATTGGATTTTCTTAAATGAACCCAATTTTCTGCAAAATCAATTTTCACTCCATCAATTGTATTAATTTCTTCATTTTTATATTTTTCAGTCATGGCTACTAAAATGGCATCGACATCAATTTGAGGAGTCAATTCAATTTTATTTTTACTCATATAATATTGAGGATAACTCGCTCTTAATTCGGCAACCGTACAATCTAAACTCGCTAAATGTGTTAAAAACAATGCCACTCCTACCAAACTATCTCGACCATAATGCGATTCTGGATAAATAATGCCGCCATTTCCTTCGCCACCAATAATGGAATTAGTTGATTTCATTAAAGCAACAACATTAACTTCACCAACAGCGCTCGCTTGATAGTTTGTGTTGTGTTTGTTTGTTATATCTCTGAGGGCGCGAGACGAACTCATATTGGAAACTGTATTTCCTGGTGTTTTGCTTAACACATAATCCGCACATGCGACTAAGGTATATTCTTCTCCAAACATTCCGCCGTCATTAGAAATAAAAGCCAGTCGATCTACATCTGGATCTACAACAATTCCGAAATCGGCTCCTTCATCTACAACCAGTTTACAAATAGCTCCCAAATGTTCTTTTAATGGTTCTGGATTGTGGGGAAAATGTCCGTTGGGTTCGCAGTATAATTTAACACACTCTACCCCCATTTGTTCGAGCAGTTTCGGAATGATAATTCCTCCAGATGAATTTACACCGTCAACTACTACTTTAAATTTTCTTTTCGCAACCAATTCAGCATCAACCAATGGCAAATTCAGCACCTCATCAATATGAATATCCATGTAGGCATCATTCACCGTGATTTCTCCCAACGAATCCACATCCGAAAAATCAAACGCTTCCGATTCGGCAATTTCTAGAATCATTTCTCCATCTTTACCACTTAGAAATTCTCCTTTAGCGTTTAATAATTTCAAAGCGTTCCATTGTTTTGGATTATGAGAAGCTGTTATAATAATCCCGCCATCTGCTTTTTCTATGGGCACCGCAATTTCAACCGTAGGTGTAGTAGAAAGTCCTAAATCTATAACATCAATTCCTAAACCAAGCAAGGTATTCATCACTAAATTATGAATCATTGGCCCCGATATACGTGCATCTCGACCAATTACTACTTTTAATTTTCTTTCATTTTCCAACTTGTCGATTCCTTTTTTTAGAAAAGTTCCATAAGCAGAAGCAAATTTTACAGCATCTAAAGGCGTTAAATTATCGCCTACTTTACCTCCAATGGTTCCGCGAATTCCTGATATTGATTTTATTAAAGTCATTTGAATATGCAATTTTAGATATGCAAATATAAAAAGGTTCAAAGAAGCAGAGTAACAAAGTAGTAAAGTTTTTTTTTAAATATTTTTTTTGAACTTTGTATCTTTGAAATGCTTCAACTCAAAAGAATGAATTTCCTTGCCCACATTTATCTTTCTGGAAACAATGATTTACTCAAAATCGGAAACTTTATGGCGGATGGTATTCATGGAAATCGCTATTTAGACTATCCCGATGAGTTGCAAAAAGGCATTTTGTTGCATCGTTATATTGATACTTTTACTGATGCACATCCCATTTACAGGAAAAGCAAACACCGATTGCATTATAAATACGTACATTACTCGGGTGTAATTATGGATATTGTTTACGATCATTATTTGGCAAAAAACTGGAAGGACTATTCTAATGAAAGTTTGGAAATTTATGCCGATAGCTTTTATAAATTATTAAAAGACAACTATAATATTCTAACAGATAGAACTCAAAAGATCATTCCTTATATGATAAAGGGCAATTGGCTATTGAGTTATGCTTCACTAGAAGGTTTGAAAATGATTTTATTCCAAATGGATTATCGCACCAAAATTCGAGCCAACATGCAAGAAGCTGTTGTAGAAATAAAACAATTTTATATTGAATTTGAAGTGGAATTCAGACTATTTTTCGAAGAATTGAAAAAATATTGTGAAGATAAAATTAATGATAATTGTATTGAAAAAAAATTCTAAATTAGTTCTTGTAAATGTAATGCTTTAAATTACTAGCTCGTTTTTTTTATGCTATAAATATAAAACACTATTTTTGCAAATACCAATATCAATAATAGAATGCCCTATCGTAAATCGGTTTCACTTCAAATTTTATTTAGAAAACTCGCTCGGAATTTTGAATCGATTGTTTTTTTATGCAAACAACTGTTGTCGGAGCGAAATTTTATTTATTTGTCTTGTGTTTTGGTAGGAATTTCGTGTGCTTTAGCTGTTATTGTTTTAAAAAGTTTTGCGCATAACGTCTTTGTTTTTGCTAATTATGTAAATGGTTTTTTAAAATTTCCGTTCTTTTCTATTCTTCTGCCAATAATAGGAATTCTACTTACGGTTTTTGTAATTCGAAGGGTTTTAAATGGCAAATTAGAAAAAGGAAGTTCCAAAATATTGTATGCCGTTGCCAAAAAAGGCGGTATAATTCCAAAAAAACAAATGTATGCCCAAATCATAACAAGCTCCCTTACCGTTGGATTGGGAGGCTCTGCCGGATTGGAAAGTCCGATTGTAATTACGGGCGCAGCATTTGGTTCTAATTTTGCTCAAAAATACAAACTGTCTCAAAAAGATAGAATTTTACTTCTTGCTTGTGGTGTTGCTGCCGGAATTGGAGCTGCCTTCAATGCACCTATCGCAGGTGTTCTTTTTGCGGTGGAAGTCATTTTGACCGATGTGAGCATTTCAGCTTTTATCCCAATAATCATATCGGGAGCCACGGGAGCTTTGGTTTCTAAAGTTATTTTAAGTCAAGATGTGCTCCTGAGCTTTAAAAATGTTCAGGAATTCAATTACCACAACACTCTTTATTACATTATCCTCGGAATTCTTGCCGGATTTGTTTCGGTTTATCATGCCAGAAATTTTAGAAAAATAGACTATTTTTTCAATAAATTAAAAATGGGTGTTTATAAGAAAGCCCTCTTTGGGGCAAGTATTCTAGCGCTATTAATTTTTATTTTTCCGGCACTTTTTGGTGAAGGTTATGAAAGTATCAAAATATTATCTACCGCCAATCCGGAAAATTTATTAAATCATACTTTCCTTGAAAATTACAAAAACAAATCTTGGATCTTACTTATTTTTGTTGGAATCATTGTGCTATTAAAATCCTTTGCCACTGGATTAACTTTGGGTTCAGGTGGTAATGGTGGCAACTTTGCTCCATCGCTTTTTGTGGGATCCTATTTGGGTTTTTTTGTAGCAAAATTTATGGACATAACCCATATCAATACGCATTTGCCTGTAACCAATTTTGCAATTGTTGGAATGGCCGGAATTCTGAGCGGCTTGTTTCATGCGCCTTTAACAGCTATTTTTTTGATCGGTGAAATTACTGGCGGTTATGATCTAATGGTGCCGTTGATGATTGTATCGTCTATAAGCTATGCTGTTTCTAAGCAATTCGAAAAGCATTCTATGGATGTAAAAGCACTTGCAGATAAAGGCGAGGTTTTTACTAGTGATAAAGACAAAAATATTTTACAAAGCATTGATTTTCTTAAACTTGTTAAAACCGAAGTAGTTTCAATTTCAGAAGAAAAATCACTTCAAAATTTAGTAGAACATTTAGCAACTTCTAGCCAGCATTTAATTCCTGTTTTAGATGAAAAAAATAAACTTATTGGCGTTGTTGATTTTGAAATTGTTCGCCCTATAATTTTTAATCCCTTCCGAATAAAGTTCACAATGGTCAAGGAAGTCATGTCGCAACCCAAAATAATCATCCACCATGATGATGGAATGGAAACAATTATGGAAAAGTTTGAAACTACTCACGAAACACTATTGCCCGTTACTAAAAACGGGAAGTTTTTTGGGTTAATATCTAAAATTACAATTCTTGAGGCTTATCGAGAGAAATTAAAAGAAATGGTTATTGAGTAGTCTTTTCGAGATAGATTAATTTTATTTTTGTAAGAAAAAAAATCAAAAATCTTTAACAAATTCTTCTCCACTGACTTAATATATTTTGAGGTTAAAATTGTACTTTTGCGTTTTAATAAAAAATATGCTAGATAACGAGAATACTATTGAAGTAATTGGCGCTCGCGTTCACAACCTCAAGAACATTGATATTACCATTCCGAGAGAACAATTGGTAGTGATAACAGGACTTTCGGGCTCGGGAAAATCATCTTTGGCTTTTGACACTATTTATGCTGAAGGACAACGTCGTTACATTGAAACGTTTTCGGCGTATGCACGTCAATTCCTTGGCGGATTGGAACGTCCCGATGTAGATAAAATTGATGGACTTTCACCTGTCATTGCAATTGAGCAAAAAACCACTAATAAATCGCCTCGTTCAACTGTTGGAACCATTACAGAAATTTACGACTTTCTGCGTTTACTTTTTGCTCGTGCCGGTGAAGCGTTTAGTTATAACACTAGCGAAAAAATGGTTTCGTATTCTGACGAGCAAATTAAAAACCTTATTGTAGAGAATTTTAATGGAAAACGCATCAATATTTTAGCACCAATTATTCGAGCGAGAAAAGGACATTATGCTGAATTATTTCAACAAATTGCCAAACAAGGGTTTGTAAAAGTACGTGTCAACGGCAAAATTATTGACATAACAACCGGAATGAAACTCGACCGTTATAAAACCCACGATATCGAAATTGTAATTGATCGATTGCAAATTGAATATGACGATGATACCAACAAACGGCTATCGGAAAGCATAAAAACGGCTATGTATCATGGTGAAGACGTAATGATGGTTATTGGGCACGAAACTGACGAAGTGCGTTTCTTTAGTAGAACATTGATGTGTCCGACTTCGGGAATTTCGTATCAAAATCCGGAACCCAATTTATTTTCGTTCAATTCACCCAAAGGTGCTTGTGAACATTGTAACGGTTTGGGGATTGTAAACGAAATCAACATCAAGAAAATCATTCCCAGTCCAAAATTATCGATCAATAAAGGCGGATTCGCTCCGTTGGGTGAATACAAAAGTTCTTGGATGTTCAAACAATTAGAACTTATTGGAGAGAAATACAATTTCAAATTGACTGATGCTATCGAAACCATTTCGGAAGAAGCAATGGAAATGATTTTGAACGGTGGCAACGAAAAATTTACTGTGGTTTCTAAAGCTGCTGGAGTGACCAAAGAATATAAAATTGATTTTGAAGGAATTTCAAAGTTTATTAAAAGCCAATTTGATGAGAGCAATTCGACTTCTATTAAACGCTGGGCAAAAGACTTTATGGACGAAATCAATTGTCCGGTTTGTGATGGTTCTCGTTTGAAAAAAGAATCGCTTTTCTTTAAAATAAATGATAAAAATATTGCCGATTTGTCTGCTATGGATATTTCAGAATTAACCGTTTGGTTCAAAGAATTGACTAAAGAATTATCGGAAAAACAAAAAACTATTGCTACTGAAATTTTAAAAGAAATCAACGATAGATTGCAGTTTTTAATGGATGTTGGGTTGAATTATTTGTCGTTAAGTCGAAGTTCGAAGTCACTTTCGGGAGGTGAAGCACAACGCATACGTTTAGCTACACAAATTGGTTCGCAATTGGTGGGTGTGCTTTATATCTTAGATGAACCTAGTATTGGATTGCACCAACGCGACAACGAGCGACTGATTAATTCGTTAAAGAACCTCCGTGATATTGGCAACTCTGTTTTGGTTGTAGAACATGACAAAGACATGATTGAATGTGCTGATTATGTAATTGACATTGGACCAAAAGCAGGAAAATTAGGTGGAAACATCATCAGTAAAGGAACACCCGCTGAATTATTAAAAGAGCATACCTTAACGGCTCAATATTTGAACGGTGAATTGAAAATTGAAGTACCCCAAAAACGTCGTGAAGGCAATGGTAAATCGATAAAATTATCGGGGGCAACTGGTAATAATTTAAAAAATATCACTGTAGAATTTCCTTTAGGAAAACTAATTTGTGTAACTGGAGTTTCAGGAAGTGGTAAATCGACGTTGATTAACGAAACGCTCTACCCTATTTTGAACGCGCATATTTTTAATGGCGTTAAAAAACCACAACCATACAAAAAAATTGAAGGTCTAGAACATATAGACAAAGTCATTGATATTGACCAGAGCCCAATTGGTAGAACGCCTCGATCCAACCCGGCAACTTACACTGATGTTTTTTCTGAAGTTAGAATTTTGTTCACGATGACCCCCGAAGCAATGATTCGCGGGTATAAAGCCGGACGTTTTAGTTTTAATGTTGCAGGTGGCCGATGCGAAACCTGTGAAGGTTCTGGGGTAAGAACAATCGAAATGAGTTTCTTGCCCGATGTATATGTGGAATGTGAAACCTGTCAAGGAAAACGGTTTAATAGAGAAACTTTGGAAATAAGATATAAAGGAAAATCGATATCCGATGTATTGAACATGACGGTAGATGAGGCAGTAGATTTCTTTGAAATGATTCCGAAAATATATCGAAAAGTAAAAACCATTCAAGATGTTGGATTGGGTTATATTACCCTAGGACAACAAAGTACGACCCTTTCGGGTGGTGAAGCGCAACGCATTAAGTTGGCTACCGAATTATCTAAAAAAGATACCGGTAATACGTTTTATATTATGGACGAACCCACTACTGGCTTGCATTTTGAAGACATACGCGTGTTGATGGATGTCATTAATAAATTGGTAGATAAAGGAAATTCGGTATTGATTATCGAGCATAACTTAGATGTGATTAAACTAGCCGATTTCATCATAGACGTAGGAATGGAAGGCGGAAATGGCGGTGGCGAAATTATCTGCAAAGGAACTCCTGAAGAAATTGTTAAGAATAAGAAAAGTTATACGGCGCAGTTTTTGAAAAAAGAATTACTTTAGCACGTTTGATTAAAATAAAAAAAGATTATGGTATTAAACGATTATGAAAACGAAGAAAGTAAAATACACGATAAATTAAAACAAAAAACGTGGAACGAGGTTAGAACCAATGATTCTTGGGCGATTTTTAAAATCATGTCGGAGTTTGTAAATGGTTATGAATCGATGGCTCGAATAGGACCTTGTGTGTCCATTTTCGGTTCAGCTCGAACCAAATCCGATGATAGATATTATGAATTAGCCGAACGCATTGCCTACAAAATAAGTAAAGCAGGTTACGGAGTTATCACAGGTGGTGGACCCGGAATTATGGAAGCGGGAAACAAAGGCGCACACAGAGGCGAAGGAACTTCTGTTGGTTTGAATATCGAATTGCCTTTTGAACAGCACTACAACCCCTATATCGATAAAGACAAAAACTTGAATTTTGACTACTTCTTTGTACGCAAAGTAATGTTTGTAAAATACTCCCAAGGATTTGTTGTAATGCCAGGTGGTTTTGGTACTTTAGACGAACTTTTTGAAGCCATAACTTTGATTCAAACTAAGAAAATTGGTAAATTCCCAATTATTTTAGTGGGAACTGAATATTGGTCAGGACTTTTAGATTGGATTAAAAATGTGATGATTGAGAAGCAAAAAAATGCCAATCCAGAAGATATGAATTTAATTCAATTGGTCGATACCGAAGATGAAGTGGTGGAAGCTTTAGACACGTTCTATAAAAAATACAATTTAAGTCCGAACTTCTAAATGAAACTCCAAAATATAAAATTCCAAATTCCGATTAGTGTGCTTTAGAATTTATTTTTGTTTTTTGAATATTGTGATCTACTATGTTTTTCAACTCATTTCATTTTGCCCTATTCCTGCCAATCGTTTTCATGTTGTATTGGTTTGTTGGGTATAAATCGAAAATAAATCAGAACTACATTTTGATTTTAGCGAGTTATTATTTTTACTCTTGTTGGGATTGGAGGTTCCTGTTCTTATTGGTTTTTTCAACTTTATTGGATTATATATCTGCTATTCAAATAGAAAAAAGCCAAACTACAACTGAACGAAAATTGTGGCTATGGGCTTGTATTACCATCAATTTAGGATTTCTTGGGATATTCAAATACTATAACTTTTTTGCCCAATCTTTTGCGGAAATGGCACATTCATTTGGATTTACGGCAAGTCCAATTTTACTGAAGTTAATTCTTCCGGTTGGAATTTCGTTTTATACGTTTCACGGACTCTCATATATCATTGATATTTACTATAAACGCATCAAATCGGAACGAAACTTTGTAGATTATTCTTTATTTGTTAGCTATTTTCCTTTATTAGTAGCTGGTCCCATAGAACGTGCAACGCACTTATTACCACAACTAAAAATCAGACGAAAATTTAATTTCAATAAAGCCCAAGAAGGTATTTATCAAATAGTTTGGGGATTGGTCAAAAAAGTGGTGATTGCCGATTCGTGTTCCATTTATGCCAATGAAATCTTCAATCATTACACCACCCTGAATTCATTATCCTTAATTTTGGGATCTATCTACTTTGCGTTCCAGATTTATGGTGACTTTTCTGGCTATTCTGATATTGCATTGGGTGCCTCTAAATTATTTGGAATCGATTTATTGAGAAACTTCAACTATCCCTATTTTTCAAGAGATATTGCCGAGTTTTGGCGCAGATGGCACATTTCACTTTCGTCGTGGTTTCGAGATTATTTGTATATACCATTAGGCGGAAGCAAGGGAAATAAGTTGTTTCAAGTACGAAATACTTTCTTAATATTTTTAGTTAGTGGTTTTTGGCACGGTGCCAATTGGACTTATATCGCTTGGGGATTTATCAATGCGTTGTATTTTCTTCCACTGCTCTTACGAAATAAAAATCGAAAAAATATAGATGATTTCAAATTAGGTTTGAATTTTGATTCTTTTACAACCCTTGCCAACATTCTAATGACTTTTTCTTTAACCTGTTTCGCTTGGATTTTCTTTAGAGCAAAAACCATAACCGATGCGTTACTTTACATTAAAAGGATGCTAACGAATTTACATTTTAATGAAGAGTATTTTCGCATTGAGCGTTACAGTCACAATTTGATCCCATTAGTACTCTTTTTCGTTTTAGTAGAATGGAACAACCGACATAAAATTGAACCGATTTCAGGTAAATATAGTTGGTTTAAGTTAAGCTTATGTCTTGCTGCAATTATAGCATTGGGCGTATTTTCTGATTACAAAGAATTTATTTATTTTCAATTCTAATGAAGAAGTTTGTAGTATTTTTAGCAAAAAGTTTAGCCATTCTCATTTTGACAATGGTTTTGCTTGATGTGATTTATACCATTGTTTATATGCAATCGAATTCGAGAAGTAAAATTGATTATCTATACAATTCAAAGGATAAAAATTATGATGTGGTATTTTTAGGTTCGTCGAGGGTTAACAATCATTTTGTTCCCAGAATATTCAACGAACAAGGTTATAAAACATTTAACTTTGGAATTACTCGCTCGCGTCTGGAAGAATCGGCATTGATGTTGGAAATGATGTTGGAACGAAATTACAAAATCAAAACTTTAGTCCTTCAAGTCGATTTAAACATCAATACAAACGACCATTCGGAAGCTATACGTTCTTTATTTATGCCTTATTTGCATTCGTCAAAAACCATTCGTGATTTTTATAGAACCATTCCCGAATACAACCAATTGCTTTACATTCCGTTTTATAGATACATGCATTATGATTCACGTATAGGTTTTAGAGAATTATTTTATGCAGCTGTTCATAAACGAACTAATGCATTAGAAAATGACGGATTTCATCCGCTATTGACAAACAAAAGACCTATGGTTCCCGCCGATTTATCAAATTATTATCCGAAACGAAATAAAGGATATGAAGAAATCAAAGCCATTTGTAAAAAGAACCATATTCAACTCGTTGCAATGACAACACCCATGTGCACCGAAACCATCAATAGAGATTATTTCAATCACCTGAATGAGGTTTATCCTGAAATTCGTAGATTTGAAAATGCAGTAACTAAAGATGAGTATTTTTCTTCTTGCGGACACATGAATAAAGATGGTGCTGTTGAATTTACAAAAATAGTTTTTAAGACACTATTTAAATCCCAAAATACTCCTTGAAAAAAATAACTTACTTACTATTATTAATCAGCTTTGCATCGTTAGCGCAACATCATTCTAAAATGATTGTGGAAGTTGATAATGAAAAAAAAGTGTTACAAATACAACAAGAACTCACCTATTTCAATCAATCCGAAGACACCTTATCGAGTATTGTTTTAAATGACTGGAACAACGCCTATTCCGATAAAAACACCCCTTTAGGCAAACGATTTTCAGATGAATTTGTGCGCAGTTTTCATTTAGCAACCGAAAAAGAACGTGGAAATACCAATTCGATTACCATCGTTGACAATTCAAAATCGGTGGTAACTTGGAAACGTCCAGAAGGTTTCCCTGATTTGATTGAATTGCAACTAAAAAACAAGCTATTACCTGGGCAAAAAACTATTTTTATTTTATCGTATTTTGTAAAAGTCCCTGACAATAAATTTACCAAATACGGATACAATAGCATGGGAGAAATTGCTTTAAAAGATTGGTTTCTTACGCCCGCAATTTATAAAAATAAACAATTTATAAAATACAATAATCTAAATATTGATGATGCTCCCAATGCCCTATCTGATATTGATTTACAAATCACCACAACAAAAGGATTCCAAATAATTTGTGATTTGCCATTACTTAATAATAAAAATAATGCATTTCATTTTTCAGGAAAAAATCAATTAGCTGTTAATCTTTATATAAACAAAAAAAATTCATTTTCAATCTATAAAAACAATCAACTAAATGTAACGTCAAACTTTGAAGACAAGCGAGTAGATGAAATTAGCAAAGCCCTAATAATAGATAAAGTAGTTAATTACGTGGCGGAAAATTTGGGAAAATATCCAAATTCTGAAATTATAATTTCAGAATTGGATTATGAGCTAAATCCTTTTTATGGACTAAATCAATTACCTCAATTTATTCGACCGTTTTCAGATGATTTTATTTACGAATTAAAGTTTTTAAAGACCTATTTAAATAACTATTTAAAATCTTCTTTACTATTAGATTCTCGAAAAGACAACTGGATTTACGACGCTATTCAAATCTATTACATGATGAAATACATTGACTTGTATTATCCAGATGCAAAAATGATGGGATCAATTGCAAATTATAAATTAGTCAAAGGATATAACATGGTATCGTCAGATTTCAATGAACAATACAGTTATTTTTACATGCTAATGGCTAGAAAAAATCTAGACCAGTCCTTAGGAAATCCAAAAAATATATTGATAAAATTCAATGAAAAAATTGCTTCAAAATACCGAGCTGGATTAAGCTTTAAATACCTTTCAGAATACATTGGTGAAGAAAATTTAAAGAAAAGTATTGCAGAATTTATATCTTTTTCAAATACCCATTTATCGGATACTAATAAATTGGAATCGATTATTCAATCCAATACTTCAAAAAAGACGGATTGGTTTTTCAATACTATTATAAATTCTAGAAAAATTATAGACTATAAATTTGATGCTGTTACCAAAACAAAAGATAGTATTTCATTGAGATTTAAAAACAAAACGGGAGTAAATGTTCCTATTCCAATTTATGGAATTAAGAATAAACAAATTGTTTTTAAAAAGTGGATTGACGACGTAAAAACAGATAGTACCTATACTTTTAAAAGACAGGATGCTGATAAAATTGTTATTAATTATAAAAATGAGGTTCCTGAATACAATCTAAGAAACAATTGGAAATCATTAAAATCGTTTAGTTTAAATAGCAAACCCATCAAAATCAATTTCTTAAAGGATTTGGAAAATCCAAATTTCATTCAGATTTTGTATGTTCCGACTTTAGAATATAATATTTATGACGGATTTATTCCCGGCATGCGATTTCATAACAAAACCATTTTAGATAAGCCATTTACATTTGATGCAACCCCTTCCTATTCTTCAAAAACAAACTCTTTTTCCGGACGATTTTCCTTAGCCGTAAATCAATATAATCGGGATAGTAATTTGTACTCTATTCGGTATGGTTTAAGTGGTGAAAATTACCATTATGCTCCTGATGCGTATTACAAAAAGATCAATCCGTTTGTGATTTTTAAATTTAGAGAAAATGATTATCGAGATAATCACTACAAAAACTTAATTTTCAAACAAGTCTATGTTAAAAGAGAAGTTAGTGAGTTTGTAAAAAGTACCCAAGACGGGAATTATTCTGTCTTTAATGTGCGTTACACCAATTCTAGAACCGAAATTACTAAACATTTTAGCTATTCAAATGATTTACAATTGTCGTCAAAATTTGGCAAAGTGGCTGCAACAATAGGTTTTAGAAGACTTTTTGATGATAACCGGCAAGTGAATCTGAGATTGTATGCAGGTGTATTTATTTATAACAAAACAGAATCCAATTACTTCAGTTTTGCGCTTGATAGACCGACAGATTATCTATTTGATTATAACTATTTTGGTCGATCAGAGAGTACTGGATTGTTTAGTCAAGAATTTGTTCAGGCAGAAGGTGGATTCAAATCAAAATTACTCAATCCATATGCTAATCAATGGATTACAAATGCAAATGGCAGTTTTAATATTTGGAATTGGATTGAAGTTTATGGAGATTTGGGATTACTTAAAAACAAGCTAGAGGATGCGCGTTTTGTTTATGATAATGGTATTCGCCTGAATTTAGTAACCGATTATTTTGAGTTGTATTTTCCAGTTTACTCCAACAATGGTTGGGAGGTTTCACAGCCAAAATATGCAGAAAAAATACGATTTATTGTAGCTTTTTCACCGCAATCCTTGTTAGGATTATTTACTCGAAAATGGTTTTAATTCTCAGAATTATATTTTATTATTTAAATATTCATCAGTTATTTTTATTTATTTGTTAATAAATCACATTAAAATCATTATTTTTTGAATTATTGTTATCAATACTTAATTTATATTTTTATAAAAGAATAAAAATTATTCCTACTTTTTCATTAAATTTGTTTCATAAAGAAATTCTTTCTCAAATATGACCGAAACACAAACCAAAGTCGAAATTACTTATAATGATTTTAAAGCCGAAGTTTTAAACGATTATAAAATTGGAATTATAAGCCGTGAATGCAGCTTATTAGGAAGACGCGAAGTGCTTACTGGGAAAGCCAAATTCGGAATTTTTGGTGATGGAAAAGAAGTGCCCCAATTGGCCTTAGCCAAAGCGTTTAAAAATGGTGATTTCCGTTCAGGATATTATAGAGATCAAACTTTTATGATGGCAATTGGGGCCATGACTATTGAACAATTTTTCGCCGGATTGTATGGTCATACCGATATTAATTTTGATCCTATGAGTGCTGGTCGCCAAATGGGAGGTCACTTTGCTACCCATTCTCTTGATGAAAAAGGAAATTGGAAAGACTTAACTAAACAAAAAAATTCAAGTGCCGATATTTCACCTACTGCTGGACAAATGCCTCGTTTATTAGGTTTAGCACAAGCTTCAAAAATATATAGAAATGTATCTGGAATCCACCAAACTAATTTCTCTAAAAACGGAAATGAAATTGCGTGGGGAACTATAGGTAATGCTTCCACTTCTGAAGGATTGTTTTTTGAAACCATTAATGCGGCTGGTGTATTACAAGTACCTATGGTAATGAGTGTTTGGGATGATGAATATGGAATATCCGTTCACGCTAAACATCAAACTACCAAAGAAAACATATCTGAAATTTTAAAAGGATTTCAACGCGATGAAAACAATAATGGGTTCGAAATTCTAACAGTAAAAGGTTGGGATTATCCAACTTTAGTATCAACTTACGAACAAGCTGCTGCAATTGCAAGAAAAGAACATGTTCCGGTTTTAATTCATGTTAGAGAACTCACACAACCGCAAGGTCATTCGACTTCTGGAAGTCATGAGCGATATAAAAATACGGAGCGTTTAGCTTGGGAAGCAGAATTTGACTGTTTAACACAAATGCGTTTTTGGTTAATTGAAAATAATTTAGCCACTATTGAGGAGCTGGATGAAATTGACAATCAAGCTAAAAAAGACGTTCTTGAAGGTAAAAAATCAGCTTGGACCGCTTTTGCAACTCCAATGAAAGAAGAACAAAAAGAATTGATTAATCTGCTTAATTCTATTGCTTCATTTAGTGAAAATAAAATTTTTATTGATAAAATTAGTTCTGATTTGAAATCTATCAATGATCCTATTCGTAAGGATATTTTGACTACAGCTCGCATAGTATTACGAGTGATATTAAACGAAAGCAGTAAGCATGAATTAGCTACATGGATTAATAATTATTCTACTAAAATTCAAACCAAATTCAGTTCTCATTTATTTTCTGAATCGGATAAAAACGTTATGAATTCTAAAGAAGTAGCTCCAATGTATGATAATTCTGCAGAAGAGGTTGATGCGCGTTTGATTTTGAGAGATAATTTTGACGCACTTTTTACTAAATATCCTGAAATCTTAATATTTGGAGAAGATTCGGGAGCTATTGGTGATGTAAATCAGGGATTAGAAGGATTGCAAGAGAAATATGGAGAGCTAAGAGTTGCCGATGTGGGTATTCGAGAAGCAACTATTATTGGACAAGGAATTGGAATGGCTATGAGAGGTTTGCGTCCAATTGCAGAAATTCAATATTTAGATTATTTATTGTATGCTATTCAAATCATGAGTGATGATTTGGCAACCTTGCAATACAGAACGGCAGGAAGACAAAAAGCACCACTAATTATACGAACTCGTGGACATCGTTTAGAAGGCGTATGGCATTCGGGTTCACCTATGGGAATGATTATTAATGCTATTCGTGGAATTCACGTTTTAGTACCAAGAAACATGACCAAAGCGGCAGGGTTTTACAATACTTTATTAGAAAATGACGAACCCGCACTAGTAATCGAATGTTTGAATGGGTATCGATTAAAAGAAAAAATGCCGACTAATTTAGGGGAATTAAAAACACCAATTGGTGTTGTAGAAACCATTAAATCAGGAAGTGATATTACTTTGGTTTCTTATGGTTCAACATTAAGATTAGTAGAACAAGCTGCTAAAGAATTGGAAAACTATGGAATCAGTGCTGAAATCATCGATATACAATCGTTATTGCCATTTGATATGAATCATGATATTGTTAAGAGCATTATTAAAACCAATCGCTTATTGGTTATTGACGAAGATGTTCCTGGTGGAGCAAGCGCATATATTTTACAAGAAATTTTAGAAGTTCAAAAGGGGTATCAATACCTTGATAGTGCACCGCAAACTTTAGCTTCTAAACCTCACCGACCAGCTTATGGAACCGATGGCGATTATTTTTCTAAACCTTCAATAGAAGATATTTTTGAAAAAGTATATGGAATAATGCACGAAGTAAATCCTGATAAATATAGTAATTTGTATTAATTTTACTCTTAAAATTAACGAGAAAAGGTTTGATAGCAAAATTAGGAGTTTTCATTAATCATTTTTAGAAAATCATTTTCAGAGATAATAGCAATTTCCAATTGATTTGCTTTTTCCAATTTGGCAGGTCCCATATTATCACCAGCGATAACAAAATTTGTTTTTGCCGATATAGAGCTTCCTACTTTTCCTCCATTATCTTCAATTGCTTTTTTTAAATCGTCACGAGAAAATAGTTCAAAAACTCCAGAAACAACAAATGTTTGTCCAAAAAGTTTGTTCGAAGCATTAGGATTGTATTTTTCAATAATTTCAAATTGAATTCCAAATTGTTTCAATCGTTCAATGATAATTTTATTGTTATTATTTTCAAAAAACTCAATTACGCTTTGTGCAATTCGTTCCCCAATTTCATCAACTAATACTAAATCCATAAGTGATGCTTTGCTCAAAGCTTCTATATTTTTGTAATGTTTAGCAATTTTTTTTGCAACCGTTTCTCCTACATAGCGAATTCCTAGTGCGAATAAAACTCTCTCGAAAGAAATTTCTTTAGATTTTTCAATTCCGCTAACCAAATTTTCAGCACTTTTTTGTGCCATTCGTTCTAAAGGAATTACTTGATTAATGGTCAGTTCATATAAATCAGAATAATCTTTGATTAATCCATTAGAATACAATAATGCGACCGTTTCTCCACCCAAGCCTTCAATATCCATAGCTTTTCTGGAAATAAAATGTTGAATTCGCCCAATAATTTGAGGTGGACAACCATAAAAATTAGGGCAATAATGTTGTGCTTCGCCTTCTTTTCTTGTTAATTCGGTATTACATTCCGGGCAATGGGATATGTATTGGGTTGCTATAACTTGATTACCTCTTTTGGCAACTCCAATAATCTTAGGAATTATTTCACCCCCTTTTTCCACAAAAACTGCATCACCAACTCGAATATCTAACTTTTCAATTTGATCGGCATTGTGTAAAGAAGCTCTTTTTACAATAGTTCCTGCCAATTGAATGGGCTCTAAATTAGCCACAGGTGTAATGGCGCCCGTTCGCCCCACTTGATATGAAATGGAGTTTAATGTGGTTGTAACTTGTTGTGATTTGAATTTATAAGCAATAGCCCAACGAGGAGATTTTGCGGTATAGCCTAATTCATTTTGGTGATTGAAATCATTTACTTTAATTACCACACCATCCGTTTCATAAGGCAAATCGTGTCGATGAGTATCCCAGTAATTAATAAATTCAAAAACTTCATCTAAATTTGCTGCTAATCTTGATTGTGAAGGAACTTTAAAACCCCAATTTCTTGCAGCCTGTAAACCCTCATATTGGGAGTTGAATGGCAAACTTGTCCCAATAATAAAATACAACAAACAATCCAACGGACGTTTGGCGACTTCGGCACTATCTTGTAATTTTAAACTGCCTGATGCGGTATTTCTTGGGTTCGAATAAGGCAACTCACCAATCTCAATCAATTCCTGGTTCATCTTTTCAAATCCTTCTAAGGGAAGAATAATTTCGCCACGAATATCAAATTTAGGTGGGAAATCTCCTTGAAGTTGTAACGGTATCGATTTGATAGTCTTAATATTATTGGTGACATCGTCTCCTTGAAAACCATCACCACGAGTTACTGCTTTGGATAGTTTTCCATTTTCATAAGTTATGGAAATTGACGCACCATCGTATTTCAATTCGCAGGTATATTGCAAATCAACATTTCCTAAAACCTTTTGAATTTTAACTTCCCAATCTTGTAAATCTTCTTTTGAATACGAATTATCTAACGAAAACATTCTGTTATCATGAACGACGGTTTGGAAATTTTTAGTAATTGTACCGCCAACTCGTTGTGTTGGAGAATTTTCATCAAAATATTCGGGGTTTTTAGCTTCAATATCCTGAAGTTGTTTCAACTTTTGGTCAAATTCAAAATCAGAAATCGAAGGTTGATCCAGCACATAGTAGTTGTGATTGTGTAGGTTAAGTTCTTCGCGTAAATCTTGAATAGTTTGTTGAATGTCCATAAAATAGAAATAGCTGTATTAATTTGTTTTGAGTACTAAAATAACCATTATTTTTGAATGATAAAATTTTATGCTTGAAGAATAGTATTTATCTGAAGATACAGTTGGCCGTCACTTAAAATTGTACCTTGAGTAATCAAATCGAATATCGCATCGTTGCGTTCTTTATCATATTTTTTTTTACCTACATGAATCTCAACAGTATCTGTAAATAAATTATCACTCAACCATTGCAAACCCTCATTAGTTAATAAATCAACATCTTGAACCATTGATTTTAAAACTATTGATTGTATAAAATCTTTTTGACAATGAAACAAGAAAATATGATTTTTAGAAAAGTGTTCTAAAAATGATGCATTGGTTAAAACGCCTTCCCAAATTAAATCGGAAAATACATCGAGTTCTTGATAGGCAACTTGGGGTTTATTAGTTTTAATTTCGTCCCATTCTTTTTTATCAATAGATTGTGAAGCTAAGAAATTAGCAAATTCTAAATGCAATGCTTCAAATTGTTCTTTGGTTAGTCTTTTGTATTTCATAATTATTTGCTAGTAAGGCACAAAGTCACTAAGTCTAATTATTTACTATTTCTATTTTTCATCAAAGCACCAAGAATACAAATTTTACTGTGTTTAATCTTAAAAAAATGATTGATTTTTTTAGTCTTCGTTGAAATGTAAAAAAAAATCCCGACTTTCATCGGGATTTAAAATATTTTTGGGTAATATTAAACCTCAGCTAAAATTTCATAAGGTAATTCCACAATTACATCTCTGTGTAATCTAACAGATGCAGTGTATTTTCCTGTTCTTTTTACAGTACCACTAGAGATGAATTTTCTATCAATAGTTTGTCCTGCTTTTTCTATAGCTGCAGCAATATCAATGTTGGTTACAGAACCAAATAATTTTTCACCACCCGCTTTTGAAGTAATTTTAATTTCTAAAGCTCTTAATGCGTCAGCAATTTTGTTAGCATCAGCAACAATTTTAGCTTCTTTGTGAGCTTTTTGCTTTAGGTTTTCAGCCAATACTTTCTTTGCAGAAGGTGTAGCCAATTGAGCAAATCCTTGTGGGATTAAGAAATTACGACCATAACCAGCTTTGACTGATACAATATCGTCTTTAAATCCTACGTTTTGAACGTCTTGTTTTAATATAAGTTCCATGTTGTTGTCCTTATTATAGAAGTTAGGTTCCCTTTTTTGAGAAACCAACAACTGTTGATTTTAAATTATTTTAATAAATCGGCCACGTATGGCATTAAAGCTAAGTGGCGTGCTCTTTTAACGGCAACAGACACTTTTCTTTGGAATTTTAATGAAGTTCCAGTTAATCTACGTGGTAAAATTTTACCCTGCTCATTAACAAATTTCAATAAGAAATCTCCATCTTTATAATCAATATATTTGATTCCAGATTTTTTGAAACGACAATACTTTTTAGTTTTGTTTGTTTCGATGTTCAAAGGCGTTAAATATCTAATATCTCCGTCTTTTTTTCCTGAAGCTGATTGTTGTAATGTTGCCATGATTAAGCTTTTGCTACTTTAAGTTTTTCTCTTCTTCTTTCTGCCCAAGATATTGCGTGTTTATCTAAACTTACAGTTAAGAAACGCATAATTCTTTCGTCACGTCTAAATTCTGTTTCAAAAGCAATTAACACTTCTGGAGCAACTTGGAATTCAAACAAATGGTAAAAACCACTTTTTTTGTTTTGGATTTCGTAAGCTAATTTTTTTAAGCCCCAATCCTCTTTTGATACCATCTTAGCTCCTCTACTTGTAAGAAAATCTTCAAATTTGCTTACTGTTTCCTTTACCTGAACTTCAGATAAAACGGGATTTAAGATGAAAACAGTTTCGTAATGATTCATAATAAATATTTTTTAATTATATAAAATTGGGTGCAAATGTAATAATAAAAAATAGTTAAATAACTACATCCAACTAAAAATTGTTAAAAGCAAAAAAAATACTGCTTAAAAGCAAAAAAAATCGATAAACGTTATTTTTATTTAAAAAAGTAGTATATTTGGTAAACCCAAATTTTTAATACTGCTGAATCATGAAATTAAATTGCGTAATAGTTGACGACAGTTCATTACAGAGAATGGTTATTACAAAATTAGTAAAAAATCATACTAACCTATACTTAGTGGGTGATTTTTCTAATGCAAATGAAGCCAAAAATTGCATGATAGTTCACAATATTGATCTTATTTTCTTGGATATTGAAATGCCTGTAATCAATGGCTTTGATTTTATTGATGGTTTAAAAGTAAAACCACAAGTTATTTTCATTACTTCTAAAGCAGAATATGCCTTAAGAGCATTTGATTATGACGCTACGGACTACCTTCAAAAACCCATTCAATTAGAGCGATTTAATGCATCAGTTAAGAGAGCAGTTGATTCTCATATGTTAAAACGTGAAAATCAAGAAGAAGAAGGAGAACACATATTCATTAAAAGTAATTTAAAAAAACTCAAAGTTTATACCAATAGAATTAAATGGATAGAGGCATACGGTGATTATGTAAAAGTAGTTACTGAAGAAGATACCAATCTTGTGCTTTCTACAATGAAATCTTTTGAAAAAGACTTATCTAATGACCGATTTATTAGAGTTCATAAATCATACATCATAAATATCGACAAAGTTGAACGCTTCAATAGTAAGTTCGCAGAAATTGGTGTAACTAAAATTCCATTAAGTCGAAACAAGAAAGAAGATTTAATAAAAGCGTTATCAATCTCTTAATAAAAATCAACATTTACAGTTACTTTTATAGCTCTATATTGTGGAATTACTTCAAAACTGTTCATTATTTTCTGAATGGTTTTTTTTGTGTTTAAAATAGAATAATCCTGAGGAATTTTAATCATAATTGTTCTAATATATTCATTACGAATTCTATTAATTCCAGGTTCTTCGGGACCAAGAACGGGTATTTTTAGATTTTGTTGTATTACTTGATATAGCCAAACCGACCCCTCTTTCAATTTATCAAAATCTTTGTGCTTTAATGTTAATTTAATTAAACGGAAATAAGGCGGGTATTTATAAATTTTACGTTCATATAGTTGTTCTTTAAACATTCCTTCATAATCATTATTAGTAACTTGCTGAATTATATTATGATTAACATTATAGGTCTGAATAATTACTTTACCTCTTTTATCTGAACGACCCGCTCTGCCTGAAACCTGAGTCATCATCTGAAAACTGCGTTCGTAAGCTCTAAAGTCAGGATGATACAACATATTGTCAGCATTCATGATTCCTACCAAAGAAACATTATCAAAATCCAATCCTTTTGCAAGCATTTGAGTACCAACTAAAATATCAATTTCTCTATTTTTAAAACTATCAATTAATCTTTCAAAACTATACTTTCCACGAGTAGTATCTTGATCCATTCGTTTGATATTTTTGGTTGGAAATAACGCTGCTAATTCCAATTCAATTTGCTCGGTTCCAAAACCTTTTGCAAAGATATCTACGCTAGAACAAGTGTGGCAATTGGTTGGTTTTGAAATAGAATAACCACAATAATGACAACGCAATTGGTTTTTAAATTTATGGTAAGTCAAACTCACATTGCAACTGGTGCATTGTGGAACATGCCCACAGGTCATGCATTCTAAAATGGGTGAAAATCCGCGTCGGTTTTGAAATAAAATCACTTGTTCGCCTAATGTCAAAGCTTTGGTAATAGCTTCTATTAAAGTCAAACTAAAATGACCGTTCATTCGCTTTTTGAAATAATTTTCTTTCAAATCTAACAATTCAACTTCGGGTAAAGGTGCTTTTCCAAATCGTTCTGATATAGAAATCATTCCAAATTTTCCTGATTGCGCATTAAAGTATGTTTCAATACTTGGCGTTGCTGAACCTAACAAAACTTTTGCTTTTTGAGATTGTGCCAAAACAATCGCTGCATCACGAGCATGATATCTTGGTGCAGGATCTTGTTGTTTAAACGTCTGCTCGTGTTCTTCATCAATAATAATTAATCCCAAATTGGAGAAAGGCAAAAACAACGACGACCTCGCTCCTATTACTATTTTGGCTTTTTCAGAACGTTCTAAAACTTGATTCCAAACTTCAACTCGTTCGTTATTGGAATATTTTGAATGAAAAACAGCCACTTGGTTTCCAAAATGCGCTGTTAAACGAGAAACTAGTTGCGTTGTAAGTGCGATTTCGGGTAACAAATACAAGACTTGTTTACCTTGATTAATATATTCTTCAATTAACTTAGTATAGATTTCGGTTTTTCCGGAAGAAGTTACTCCATGAAGCAACGAAACTTCTTTATTCACATAACTATCTTTGATTTCAATAAAGGCTTTATGTTGCGCCTCACTTAAAGTAAAGTTACTTTCTAATTTATTTTTATCAAAATTGATCCTATCTACTTGTGAGTAATACTCTTCAAAAATATTTTTATCAATTAAAGCTTTTACTATTGTGGAAGAAACTTGAGAAATTTCGGTCAATTGTTTTACCGAAATTGGCTTTTTCTCTTTTGCATTCCATTGAAAATAATGCATTAATAATTCTTTTTGCTTTGCACCTTTTAAAGAATCTAATAAAGTCATCAAACTTACCTCTGACGAATATTCATCCTGTAGACGAATGAATCGAATCAATTTTGGTTTGTATTCTTCTAGCAGTTCTTCCTGAAGCGTAAGCACATTTTTTTGAAGTAATTTTTGAACTACCGGAAAAATATTTTTCTTATTCAGAATCGCCATAACATCTTGAACTTTCAACGAACTTTGATATTGCAACGCTTCAAGAATCAAAAATTCATCATCGGATAAATTAGTTTGTTCAATAGCAACATCTTTCTTTTGAGAAATAATGGTCTCACTTTCTAAAATAAATGCTGAAGGCATAGCACCTCGAAAAACATCCCCAATAGCGCACATATAATATGATGCAATCCATTGCCAATGTTGTAATTGAAATTCATTTACAACAGGATTTTCATCTAAAATTTGATGGATTTCTTTGGCTTCATATAACGTTGGTGGATTTTGATGACAATTTAAAACCAAACCCGTGTATATTTTACTTTTACCAAATGGCACAGCAACTCGCATTCCAGATTTAATATAATTGAACTCAGCTTCAGAAACACTGTAGGTGAACGTTTTGGGTAATGAAAGCGGTAAAATTACTTCAATGAAATACATTTATTTTTTAATAATCAAGATAAGATATTACAGACGAAGGAGCAAAAAACGAACTAATCGATAACGCGGTACCAATATTGTGTGCGTCCAAAAAGTGAAATTCCAATGTATCCGCGCACTTTTAAAGTATCATTACCTATGAGATTAATATAACAATTGTAAAGTTTTCCGTTTTTTGGATCTAAAATTTTTCCTCCGTTATATTCTTTACCATCTTTGATTAATCCTTTGATGAAAGTCAAGCCCATAATTGGTTTATCTTTATCAGAACCTGGACAAAATTTACATTTTTTAAAACGATTTTCAGATTTTAGGATGTTAATAATTCTACCATAAATTTTTCCACTATTCTCATAAATTTCTACAATTCCATTTTCTTTTCCGGTTTCATCATCTATTGTTTTCCATTTTCCGGTAACAGATTGTGAAAAAGAAAACTGGGTGATTGATATAATTAAAACTACGAGTAATTTTTTATAATTCATGTAAGGCCTATTTACATCATTATTATTTTGTTCTTGTATTCGCAAACGATTAATAGTGGCATTCAATTCAAATCCTAAAAGCAATATCATGCTGTTAATCCAAATAAAAAACATTACAATTAATAAAGTACCTATCGAGCCATATAATTCATTGTATTTAGAAAACTTAACTACCCAAATTCCAAAGAAATAGGATGTTATTATTGTCAATACTGTAGTAAATACTGAACCAATTGATATCAATGAACGCTTTCTTTCTTCTTTAGTACCAAATTTAAACAAAATAGATGTTGTAATCAAAATCATCACTATTACGAAAGCATATCTTCCCATCTCAATGAGCGGAATTTTCTCTGATAAAACGTCTTGAATCTTAGTTTTCTGAATGAATACTTCAAATATTACAATCGCTGCTACAGTTATTATCAAAATAAAAGAAAGAACAATAGATAAAGCTAAAGCAATTAAATATTGACTAATATATTTTCTTTTCAAAGTAACATGGTGCGAATTTTCAAATCCACCAAGAATAGCGTTAACTCCATTTGCCATTAGAAAAATGGCTATAAAAAAACCAGTAGAAAGTAATCCAGAATGACTGTTGTGCAAAATATCATTTAAAATTTTTGAAACCGCATCAAATGTTGTTGGAGGCAAACTTTGATGAACAAAAACCATAAAATCATCTTGAAAACCTTTTAATGGAATATAAGGAATCAAATTCAAAATAAATAACGCAAAAGGAAATAATGCCATGAAAAAACTGAAAGCAATTGCCGCAGCCCGATAGGAAACAGCGCCTTCAACGATTCCAATAATATACAATTCCAACAAATCATACAACGACAAACCATGTAACCAAGGCAATTTTATCGACTTGCTCAACATAACCAATTGTTTGATAATTGGAATTTTACCTAATTTATTTTCAATTTCAATACTCATATTTTTATATCAAAAAAACTATTTTTTTTAATCATATGGCTTTTAAACTCAAATCCATATTATAAACCGAATGCGTTAATGCTCCTGAGGAAATATAATTCACACCGCATTCTGCATATTGTCTAATGGTATTTTCATTGATATTTCCAGACGATTCTGTCAAACATTTATCACCAATTAGGGCAACAGCTGTTTTAGTATCGTCAAAATTAAAATTATCAATCAAGATTCTATAAATACCTTCTGATTGTATAATTTCTTTTATTTCATCAAGGTTTCTCGCTTCAACAACGATTTTTAACTCTTTATTATTAGCTTTTAAATACTCTTTAGTTTTGGTAATAGCTTTCGTAATTCCAGCAGCAAAATCAATATGATTGTCCTTTAGCATAATCATATCGTACAAGGCAAAACGATGATTTTCGCCACATCCAATTTTGACTGCCCATTTTTCGCAAGCACGAAAACCTGGAGTTGTTTTTCTAGTATCGAGCACTTTTGTTTCTGTTCCTTCCAATAAATCAACATATTGCTTGGTTTTAGTTGCTATGGCACTCATTCGTTGCATCGAATTCAACACCAAACGTTCCGCTCTTAAAATAGATTGGGAACTTCCGGATACGTGAAAAACTACATCGCCATGTTTTACAACCGAACCATCTTCAATAAACGTTTCCACTCTCAAATCAGCATCCACATAATGGAAAATCATTTTAGCAAATTCCACTCCTGCAATAATTCCGTTATCTTTTACCAACAATTTTGCTTTTCCTTGCGCAGTTATAGGAATACAAGCTAATGAAGAATGATCACCATCGCCGACATCTTCTCGGATTGCGTTTTGTATAATTAATTGGAGTTCGTTTTGAAATTGAGCTTCTGAAATCATATTCATTATTTGAACTGCTAAATTACTTAAAAATGTTGATTTGTTACAGGATATAAATTTGAAATTTAAATAAATACTTAAATAATATTTATTACATTTACCTAGTAGGAATTTTAAAAAACCAAAATCATGGCAAAAAGTCAAGACGCAAAGAAATCCGTTAAAAAAGAACCACTCAAGACGGCTAAAGAGAAAAAAGAAGAAAAAAGAGTTAAGAAAAATACTCCTAAAAGAGATTGATTTTTTTAATTTATAGGCACAAAAAATATTATTTTATTGCCTTTTTTTTTAGTTGTTTTCATCAGGAAATATCTTTCCTGGATTTAATATATTATTAGGGTCAAAAACATATTTAATGCGTTCCATAAGTTCGAGATGCGATTTAGAAAAAGCAATAGGCATAAAGTTTTTTTGCACAAAACCAATGCCGTGTTCGCCTGAAAGTGTTCCTTTTAGTGCAACGGTTAATTCAAATATTTCGCGAATTCCTTTAGGCACTTCGGTATGCCAATTTTCGTCAGACATGTCGCCTTTGATGATGTTTACATGCAAATTTCCATCGCCAGCATGACCATAACAAACCGATTTGAAGCCATATTTAGCACCTATTTTCTTAATTCCAGTCAACAATTCTGGAAGAACATATCTTGGTACTACGGTATCTTCTTCTTTGTAAATAGAATTCGATTTTACGGCTTCGGCTACCGAGCGACGCATTTTCCACAACACATTTTTTTGGTCTTCAGTATCGGCAAATAACACCTCGTCAATTTCAAACTGCTCTACAACTCCTAAGATTTTTTCGGCTTCGAGCATTAATATTTCAGGATAATTGCCATCGACTTCAATCAGCAAATGGGCTTGAACTGTGTCAGATACCTTTATATTGATGTTTTCATTGTATTTCAATGTCCAATCGATGGCATCGCGTTCCATAAACTCTAAAGCACTTGGCACGATTCCGGCTCTAAAAATAGCAGAAACGGCTTCACACGCCTGGCTAGATTGAAAAAAAGGAACCAACATCAATACGTTATGCGAATTTTGAGGGAGCAGCTTCAATACAATTTTGGTAATCACGCCTAGCGTTCCTTCGCTTCCTACCATCAACTGCGTTAGATTGTATCCTGTGGAATTTTTTAGCGTATTGGCACCCGTCCAAATGATTTCACCATTAGGCAATACCACTTCTAAATTGAGCACATAATCCTTGGTAACACCATATTTTACAGCACGTGCACCACCAGAATTTTCGGCTACGTTTCCACCTATCCAACAACTGCCTTGGCTACTAGGATCTACGGGATAAAACAATCCTTTTTCGGCAACAGCTTCGCGCAAAACTTGAGTGATTACAGCCGGTTCGACCATTACTTGAAGATTTTGTTCGTCGATTTCTATAATTTTATTGAGACGTTCCATTGACAATCCGATACCTTGATATATGGATAAAGCGCCGCCACTCAGACCCGTTCTAGCTCCGATAGGCGTAGTTGGAATTTTATATTCATTGGCTAATTTTAGAATTTCAGAGATCTCATTAGAGTTTGCTGGTTTTACTACAACACTAGGCGGAAAAACGTAATCTTCGGTTTCGTCGTGACCGTAGTGATTTCGAGTTTCTTGATCCGTAAAAATATAAGACTCTCCAACAATAGTTTTAAGTGCTAATAGTATTTCAAGTGATAAAGACATTTTATTATTGTTTAAAATTTATTACTTTTACAAAAAGCAATTCGATTGAGTAAAAGTATAAAAAAATCGGCACTTTCAGAAATTCTTGGCGTGGAACAACCTAAAACGTTAAGTAGTGTTGTGGCAGGACAAATTAAGCAATCCCGAAGAAAACAACCTTCGGTGGAAGAATTAATTGCAAAAATTTTGAAAGGCGATACAACCGCTTTAAGTCGAGCCATTAGTTTGGTGGAGAGCACCAATCCTGAACATTTAGAAAAAGCCAATGCCATTATTCAGGCGTGTTTACCTTATGCAAATAAATCAGTTCGTATAGGAATTACTGGTGTTCCTGGTGTTGGCAAAAGTACGTTTATTGAAGTTTTTGGAACACATTTAACCGGTTTTGGAAAAAAAGTAGCCGTTTTGGCTGTTGACCCAAGTAGTACCATTTCTCATGGCAGTATTTTGGGCGACAAAACCCGAATGGAGGAATTAGTCAAAGACAAGAATGCGTTTATAAGACCAAGTGCTTCGGGAGAAACCCTTGGTGGTGTGGCTCGAAAAACTCGGGAAACCATTATTTTGTGTGAAGCTGCCGGTTTTGATACAATTATAATTGAAACTGTGGGAGTGGGTCAAAGCGAAACTGCAGTACACAGCATGGTGGATTTCTTTTTGTTATTGAAAATCTCGGGAGCTGGAGATGAATTGCAAGGCATTAAACGAGGAATCATGGAAATGGCAGATGCAATTGTAATTAACAAAGCTGATGGCGATAACATCAATAAAGCTAAGCTAGCGAAAACTGAATTCAATAGAGCATTGCATTTATTTCCAGCTAAAAAATCGGGTTGGATTCCGACAGCAACTACTTGCAGCTCCTATACTAAAGAGGGAATTCCGGGAGTTTGGAATACGATTTTAGCTTATTTTGAATTGGTCAAAGGCAATCAGTATTTTGAAGCAAAGCGAAAAGAACAAAACCAATTTTGGATGATGGAAACGATTAATGAACAATTAAAATCAAATTTTTATAACCATCCCGAAATTATTAAACTTTTGGGAAAAAACAAAAAAGCCGTGCAAAATGATGAAATTTCACCATTTGCGGCGGCTATGGTTTTGTTGAAAAAGTATTTTAAATAGTTCTTTACTCTTCGTAACCTGACACTTCTTTGTCATAAAATTCTCCGGCAAGTATGATTAAATGTTCCATTTCCGATTCTAATTCGGTTTCGTCTTCCCCATCTAGGTCTTCAAGAAATTCGACTTCGTCATCTTTTAGATTGATAATAAAACGAGGAAAATCAAGGTGAATTACAAATATATCATCAGGAAAATCGGAGTTGTCTGCTAAAACAAATTTTGGTAGTTGCATGTTGTATTGATTTAGTTATATGTCAATTTGATTATTTGAACAAATTAAATAACAAATTACCGAATAAACTTTTAAAAAAACTATTTATCAGACAAAATTACAGGTGCGCTTCCTTTGCCCATAAAAATAATCTTGGCATTATTGGAAGTGGCGATTTCTTTTTGAGCTTTAATTTGTTCGTATTGTAATTGTTTATCGGTTAAACCCGTTGAAATAATTCTTTGATAATCTGCAATACCTTGCGCTTCTACTCGTTTACGTTCGGCTTCTTGTTTTTCTTTTTGTAAAACGAAAGTCATTTTTTGCGCATCTTGTTCGGCATTAATTTTACTTTCAATAGTAGCTTTTACAGAAGCCGGAAGGTTGATGTTTCGGATTAAAAGTTGCTCTAAAACCAAGCCTCTTTTTTTGAAATCAACTTCAATTGTTTTGAAAATTCTTTGTTGGAATTCGTTTCTTTTGGTAGAATATAAAGCTACCGCATCATAATAAACAGCATTGTCACGAATACGGGTACGTGTTACGGGACGCACTATTTTATCCGTATAATTTTCGCCAATTCCTTTCAGAATTTTTGGCGCATCTTGCGGTACAATTCGGTATAAAACGGTTAAATCAATTACTACTTCCAATCCGTCGTTGGATAATACTCGAATGGCATCATCTCCTTCTTGTGCTCCTTCGCCGTGGATGGCCGACATGGTGTAATTTTGTGTTTGTATATCAAAAACGGTAATGTCTAAAAGCGGATTCACCATATGCAAACCACTTTCTAAAACATCAGGTTCTACATTTCCGTAAAGTGATTTCACACCAACTTTCCCAGCATCTATTTGTTTGAACATAGAGGATATTAACCCAAGCGCAATAACTAAAAACCCAATGATTCGAGCTGTTCCAGAGAATTTTGAAAAAGGATTGGTATTGTCTTTTAAAGAAAAACCAACAATAACAAGAACCACTCCAATAATAATTAATAGTATCATTTTTTTTACATATTTAATTGTACACTGGTTATACGTAAAAGAACTACATTAGTTACAGAAATTTCTTAAAATTATTTTTAGTGGTTTTCTTTAATTAATTTTTTAGTCAAATAATGAAATCTAATAAATAGAAAAAGTGCAGCAGCAGTCAATCCTGCAAGTAATCCTATCCAAACTCCTACTGCTTTCAAATTAGTATATTCGCCCAGATAATATGATATTGGAAATCCAATTACCCAATAAGCAACAAATGTAATATACATTGGAATTTTAACATCTTGTAATCCACGTAATGCCCCCAATACAACCACTTGAATACCGTCTGAAATTTGAAAGATTGCGGCTACTAAAAGTAATTTTGCCGCAATAGTAACCACCTCTTGATTGTCTAAAAATTGAGACGAATCATTCATGTCTAAAAATAATGGTGGTACAATTTGATGAACTATTACGAATAGCAAAGCGAAAACAATTTCAATTGAAATGGCTAATAGAAAAATGGAACGAGCAATAATAACTAAATTCTTGTAATCTTGTAATCCCTTTTGGTTGCTTACTCGAATCATTGAAACAACACTTAATCCCATGGCAAACATAAAGGTCATCGAAGCCAAACTTAAAGCTATTTGATTGGCTGCCTGACTTGTTTTTCCGATGTTTCCACACAGCCAAATTCCGGCTGTAAATAAAACCACTTCAAACAGCATTTGCAATGCCGAAGGAACGCCTAAATTAACAATCTTACTAATCGTTTCTTTTTTAATTTCATTAAAACTAAAATTATGGAAGTATTGTTTTAATCGTTCTTGTTTTGATAAAATAATATGCATAAAAACCAGCATTGCAATTCTAGAAATTACAGTTCCCAATGCCGCGCCAATGATTCCCATTTTAGGAAAAATCCATATACCATATATCAAACAATAATTGATAATTACGTGAAGAATATTGGCCATAACTATAGCATACATGGAGTATTTTGTCATGGAAAGTCCGTCGGCAAATTGCTTATAACCTTGATAAATTATAAGTGGAACCAATGAAAAACCAACCCAATCCAAATAAGGTTTAGCTAATACAATAACCTCTTTAGGTTGGTGCAATAATTCCATTAATGGTTTTCCTAAAACGATGATACCAAAAAGTGCAAAACCAAGAATAATACATAAAAACAATCCGTTATGAAACGCTAAACGAATTTTGTTCGTATTATTTTCAGCATCTGCTTCCCCTACAATTGGAGTAATAGCGGTAGAAAAACCAATTCCGATCGACAGAGCAATAAAAATCATACTATTGCCCAAAGAAACTGCCGCCAATTCGGTAGAACCCAGTTTTCCCACCATAATATTATCTACAATACCTATTAGAGTATGACCCAACATACCAAGAATAACTGGATAAGCTAATCGTAAGTTGTATGAGAACTCTTTAGTGTATTGTGATAAATTCATTTTCATCAAATTATTTGCAAAAATAGCTTACTAAACTTAAAAATTTATTTATATTGAGTTTGTTGAAGCCAAATTTATACAACCCAATATATAAAATTTTTCATTGATTAATATTCTCTATTTTTCAATTTCTCTTAAACTTTCCATTTTCTTGTGTGCCAAAAATCCTTTGATATCTTCAAAATGTTCTTTCACTCGTTTGTTACCAAATTCGAAGACTTTAGTTGCCAATCCGTCAAGGAAATCCCTATCGTGAGAAACTAAAATCAAAGTTCCATCAAAATCACGTAAAGCATCTTTTATGATGTCTTTAGTCTTCATATCCAAGTGATTGGATGGCTCGTCTAAAATCAATAAATTAACTGGTTCCAACAATAATTTAATCATGGCCAAACGGGTTTTTTCACCCCCAGAAAGTACTTTTACTTTTTTAGTTGTGTCATCACCATGAAACATAAAGGCACCCAAAATATTTTTTATCTGAGTTCTAACTTCTCCAACGGCTATATTATCTATAGTTTCAAAAATAGTAGCATTTTCATCTAATAATGCTGCTTGGTTTTGAGCAAAATAACCGATTTGAGCATTATGACCCACTTCAACTGAACCGCTATTGATTTCAATTTCTTTCATAATAGCTTTAATCATGGTTGATTTTCCTTCACCATTTTTCCCTACAAAAGCTACTTTATCACCACGTTCAATTACAATATTGGCATCTTTAAAAATCAAATGATTTCCATACGATTTTTCTAAATCTTTAACAATTACGGGGTATTGTCCGGAGCGAATCGATGCTGGAAACTTTAATTTTAAAGCCGAATTATCGATTTCATCAACTTCAATAGGAACAATTTTTTCTAACATTCTAACACGCGATTGTACCGCATCGGTTTTAGAAAATGTACCTCGAAATCGATCAATAAATGCCTGATTATCTGCTATATATTTTTGTTGTTCGTCGTAAGCTTTTTGCTGATGCACCCTTCGGTCTTTTCGCAATTCTAAATAGTGAGAATACTTGGCTTTGTAGTCATAAATTCTTCCCATAGTAACCTCTATAGTTCTATTGGTGATATTATCAACAAACGTTCTATCGTGAGAAATTACCATTACGGCTTTTGCCTGATTGATTAAAAAATCCTCCAACCACTCAATACTATCCATATCGAGATGATTGGTTGGCTCATCCAGTAAAATTAAATCGGGTTTGGTCAATAATATTTTGGCTAATTCAATTCGCATTCTCCAACCTCCTGAAAATTCTTTGGTTGGTCGATTGAAATCTTCACGTTCAAAACCAAGTCCTTTAAGAATTTTTTCCACCTCAGCTTCATAATTAACTTCTTCTATAGAATAATATTTTTCAGACAATTCCGAAACTTTTTCAATCAATTTCATATAATCGTCACTTTCATAATCGGTTCGTATAGTCAATTGTTCGTTGATAGCGTCGATTTCTTTTTTCATATTCAAAATCGTAGCAAAAGCTTTGGAAGTTTCTTCTAGAACGGTGCAATTGTCTTCAGTCAACAAATGCTGTGGTAAATAAGCAACAACTGCATCACTTGGAGTAGAAATAGAACCACGAGTAGGTTTACTTGCTCCCGCAACAATTTTTAGTAGGGTAGATTTTCCTGCGCCATTTTTACCCATTAGGGCAATTTTATCGGTTTCATTGATAGCAAAAGTTACTTCACTAAAAAGAGTAGTGCCACCAAATTCAACAGCAATATCGTTAACTGTAATCATGTTTATAAAGTTGGAAGTGAGGAGTTAGAAGAAAAAAGCTTCCGTCGCCTTTTTTTTAAAGGGGCAAAGATAGATTAATTAGACAATTTTGAATAGACTTTAGTGTGTAAAATTCATATAACTATCATTTTTTTTAAGTAAAAAAACTAAAAAAAGGAATAGCATAATATTCTATTTAACAAATTGCAAAACAAAAAATAATTTTACAAACTCAATCGAAACTCTTCAATTACAGGATTGGCTTTACCAAAATCGGTTTCTTGAATAAACAATTCTACCGCTTTTGTAGTTTGAATACTTGGCAATACATTAGCTTGATTGTTATTTCTCATTACTACACTGATGTTTGATTCTTCCAACCTTTCTTTTAAAGTTACTGCTAAAATTTCTTCTCCTGAAAATATTTTGATTAAGCCCATTTTAAATTGTGGTATAATGTATTATTGTAAATTGTATTGTTGTAAGAGCATTTTAACTTTAGTTTATGCAAAGTGTTGACGAAGTAATCGGTTTTAACTGATTACTAATTACTGAACACAGATAACTACTCCTATTCTTCCATTTCGAAAAAAAACGGTTCAATCATAATTTTTTCAGCCAAACTTTCAACTCTTTCAGTAATTTCTGTACAAAAGAAAATACGTTGCGTTTTTTCAACACTAGCCGAAAGTCTTAAAATAGTAGCATCCAATCGGTTTCTAAAAAGGATATCTGCATCATCTACTACAAACATTTTTATAGTATTTATATTAAATCCTGCCGAAGAAAAAAGTGTATTTATTCGGTTTGGAGTACCAATAAGAATGTCCAATCCCAATGAAATTATATTTTTATCATAATCGATATCGCCTTTGTCATGCGACCCAAAAATACTTAAATCGGTGTAATTGCCATATTTTAAAAACAGTTCTTCCATTTCGAGTACTTTCTCTTTGTTTTCAACAATAATTAAAGCTCGAGTACTTTCATCTTTAGTTTTTTCTAATCGTTGTATCACATTCAGAACAATAGTTGTAGTTTTTCCTGTTCCTTTAGGTGATTGAATTACAGCATCGGCACCACTTTTAATCGTTGAAAAGGTATCTTGCTGCATTTCATTGGCTTCAATTAATTGGTTTTCGATTAAAGCCTGTTGCAGGTTTGGGTTTATTTTTTTTAATTGCATTTTTTATATTTCACAGAGTTTCAAGGGTAAAGAGAATCATAGCGTTTTTTTAACCCTTTAGTTTCTAAGTATACTTTGTATAAGTCATTATTTGCTTGCGAACAACTTCACATCCAATTCAGAAATTTCGGCTCCTCCTAATATAATCAAGCGTTCTACTACATTTCTTAATTCGCGAATATTACCAGTCCAATCGTATTCTTGTAATAACTTAATAGCTGCTTTTGAAAATAATTTAGGCGAATTCCCTTGTTCTTCGGCAATTTTGGATGCAAAATATTTTATCAACAAAGGTATATCATCTCGTCGGTCATTCAAAGCCGGAACTTTAATTAATATTACGGCCAATCTGTGGTACAAATCCTCACGAAAACGTCCCTCTTCAATTTCTTTTTTCAAGTCTTTATTGGTTGCTGCAACCACACGCACATTGACTTTTATGTCTTTATCGGCACCGACTCTTTGAATCAAACTTTCTTGAAGAGCACGTAATACCTTGGCTTGAGCCGCCAAACTCATATCGCCAATTTCATCGAGAAAAATAGTTCCGCCATCAGCAGCTTCAAATTTACCAGCACGGTCTTTAACAGCCGATGTAAAAGCTCCTTTTACATGACCAAACAATTCACTTTCAATTAATTCGGAGGGAATTGCAGCACAATTGACTTCAATTATTGGAGCATTGGCTCGCTCGCTTTTTTCGTGTAATTGATGAGCAACAAGTTCTTTTCCAGTTCCGTTTGGACCCGTTATTAATACACGAGCATCCGTTTGAGCGACTTTCTCGATCATTTGCTTAATGTGATTAATAGGTTCTGAATTTCCTATCATCTCATAATTCTTACTGACTTTTTTCTTCAGAATTTTATTTTCAACTACCAGCTGTTTCTTGTCTAAAGCATTACGGACAGTGTTCAAAAGTCGGTTTAAATCGGGTGGTTTTGAAATATAATCAAAAGCACCCAAGCGCATCGTATTGATAGCTGTTTCCATATCACCGTGCCCCGATATCATTACAATTGGAATTTCAGGCTTAATTTTCTTAACCGCTTCTAGAAGTTCTTCGCCATCCATTTTTGGCATTTTAATATCGCACAATACTAAATCATAATCGGTGGCTTTAATTTTTTCAAATCCTTGAGCACCGTCTTCCGCTTCATCAACTATATAAGTATCATTTTCTTCAGAGAGTATTTTAGTCAATACTCTTCGGATGGATGCTTCGTCTTCTATGATTAGTATTTTGGACATTTCTTTGGTTGAATGTTATTAGGTTGTATGTAGAGTGTGTTCTATGTTGTAACTTTACAAAAATACAAATGGTTTTTTAATAAAGCCGCTATAAAATGAAAATTGTATAAATAGTTTTGCTCAGAATAATTGGATAAAGATGGGGCTTTTATCAACCGGGTGATTCATAAAAAAACCACATTGTTTAGATGTGGCTTGAGTTTTAATTTAATTGAGGGCACGAATTGAAAACCCAAGCTGTCTGGGTGGGAGGTTAATTGGAAGTTATTGCTTTATCAATTTCTTGACAAGCGTATCGGTATCAGTTTTTAATTTGATAAAATAAACCCCTGAAGACAACTCTTTTGTTTCGATTCTAGAATTACTTAAATTAATTTTTTCTGATTTACACATTATACCGATTTC